>Ga0209689_1000212_pt1 | contig 36922 bp, 27 predicted proteins | sample GraSoiAngelo_149_FD_187119 | JGI IMG/M metagenome (GOLD analysis project Ga0209689, IMG submission 187119) | Grasslands soil microbial communities from the Angelo Coastal Reserve, California, USA - 14_1009_09_30cm (SPAdes) (version 2) | ecosystem: Environmental > Terrestrial > Soil > Grasslands ... | reverse complement strand
AGCAGACTATGGCGCTCCAAACTTTGATCCCATCTGGCCATATCCTCGATTGAGGAGTAAATTCCCCCGTCCCCCAAAACAGCCGAGGTTGGACTTTGATCGGTTTCATGCCATCCGTCGTCCGCCTTGGTATGCCCATAAGCGCGATTAAGCACTTTGTTCGTTCCTTTCTCATAAGCCAGGGTATTTCGCATCCCCACTGGCGCGAAGATGCGGTCGAGTAAGAACAGCCCAAATGGCCGCCCGGAAACCTTCTCTACGATCATAGCCAGAAGTGCGTAACCGGAATTGCTGTAATCCCACTGTGATCCTGGCGCGAATTTTGTGCCCTTTTGTTTCTTTAGGAGATCGAGTACTCCCGCATCTTTAATCTGAGGAATCTCGTCCCCTGGCCGATCATTCACCATTAAGTCTTCGTAGTCTTGTAAGCCCGACGTGTGGTTCAACAGATTGCGGATAGTAATCGATTTTCCATAATCAGCAAACTCCGGAAGAATATCAGTGACCCGATCGTCGTAGTGCAATTTTCCATCTTCAACCAGCAGCATCACCGCTGTGGCGGTGAACTGTTTGGTCACCGAAGCTAACCGGAAATTGGTGTGCGCATCGATTTCATGAAGTGAATGGAGATCCGTTACTCCGTATCCCTGCTGGAACACGATCTGCCCATTCTTAATCACAAGCACAGCTCCGCCCGGAGCATCTTTCGACTTCAACCCGCCGAAGATGGCATCAATTCTCCCCGGCGCGACGTGCGCGCGATCGGCTTGTGAACCGCGGGGGCCAGCAGCGGACTTGCATGGTGAAATCATCAAGAGAAGTGGCAACACATAGAAGATACACGTCCGTTTTACCGTAAAGCGAGAACCAGAAATCGTGTCAGCCATGCACGGAAAGCTCACTCAATCCTCCGACAGTACGGTCAGCTCACTTTACAAACGATAGTCCATGAGGTACGGCGTGAGGAAACACGTAAGCGTAGAGCATGACAATTATCCCGACAATTACTCCGAGAGCAACCGAATGCCACACCACGAAGCGAAAAATGATGCCTTCATTGCCCACCTGCTCGGTTGCGGCAGTGGCAATGGTAATCGATTGTGCATCCACCATTTTGCCCATCACACCCCCAGCACTATTGGCGGCGCACATGAGCACAGGATCGATTCCCAATTGCTGCGAAGTGATTCGCTGCAAGCTTCCGAAGAGCGCATTCGATGAAGTGTCGCTTCCGGTCAGGGCAACCCCGAGCCACCCTAGAAACGTACCGAAGAAAGGATAAGCCCAGCCGGTTCGAGTGAAGGCCAGCCCGAGCACCGCGTCGAGTCCCGAGTACCGTGTCACATAACCAAGCCCCAGCATAAACGATATGGCGATGACCGCGAGCCGCATGCGTAGCAGCGTGCGCCAGAAAATGTTCATCAGCCGGAGTGGATTCAATCCGAGAAGTAACCCAGAAACAATGGCGGCGAAGAAGCATCCCGTCCCAGTCGCAGACAGCCAATTGAAGTCATATCGTGCCGCTTCAGGAGTGGGCTTAGCCGCTATGGGAGCGGACCGGTAGACCGCGTTATGGAGATAGGGAACGTCCCAACCGGGCGGCCCTGAGCGCACCTTGCCGTCAGCAAGCGTAACGGTAAAAGCGGGCGTGGTGGTCCGGTTCATGGCAAGCTTGATCGAAGGCATACCCCAGAGCAGCACAAAAAAAGAGAGAATGGCGAAAGGCATCCAGGCTTTTATGACCTGGCCGGCAGAATAGGAGTTCGCATTCACATAGCCGTCCAACTTTTCGGCATCCCATTGGCCCCCGAACTGGTCCACGATTTTGCCCTGCAATGGCATCGCCGGCGCTACTTCTTTGTCGTAGTCAAAGCGCCAGATCTTTTTCGGCTTCCAGATGCGGAGGAATACCAACGTCGCAGTGATCGAGACCACGCCCGCCACAATATCCACCAGATTACCGTCAACGTGGTTCGACCAGAAGAATTGGGTGAAAGCGAAAGAGAAACCGACAACCAGAATGGCGGGAAGAACTTCAAAAGTCTCTTCCCAGTTCACCATGGTTCGCACCAGCCAGAAGGGGACAATTACCGCTGTAAATGGAAGGATTCGTCCGATCATGGCATTCAAATCCGATTCCGGGAGACCGCAGACGGCGGCCAGCGTGTGGATCGGTGTCCCGATAGAGCCCCATGCTACCGGTGCCGTGTTCGCGATCAAATTCAGGGCAGCAGCGTGAAAGGGTCTAAAACCGAGGCCGATCATGAAAGCGCCCGCGATGGCCACTGGCGCACCGAATCCTGCTGCCCCTTCAATAAATGCGCCAAAACAAAACGCAACCAGCAAGACTTGTAAGCGGCGGTCGGAGGTAATCGCCGCGACCGACTCTTTCATGACTTCGAACTGACCCGTTTCGACGGAAATGTCATATAGATAGACAGCGGCGAGAACAATCCAAGCTATCTTCAATATCCCGAATGCAACACCGTAGCCGAAGCTCATGACCGCAAGGACCGGTGGCATCTTGAAAACGAAAACAGCCACGATCATGGCGGTAAGTGCGCCGGCGATGGCACACCAGTGCGGTTTCACTTTCAGACCGGCGAGCAATCCAAACAACACAAGGATGGGAAGAGCCGCAACTAACGTGGACAGCCACCAGTGACCGAATGGATCATAAATCTGGGTCCAGTGCATCGCACTCTCCTTGGGACACTGCAGTTCGCGAACGCCCGATTCTACAGATTAGTGAAGGTCAAAGCCTCAAGACCACGGAGGATTACACGCGGGCTGGATCATCACCTCGGATTTTCAGGGTTGAGCATTGTCATATTTAATTAAGTCCTCCGCAAAGTTCCTTGGCCGACCCATGAGCCTCTGTTTGGTCGACTTTTCTGTCGCGTCCAAAGGGCAGGAATGTTCCCACCGTGCCCAGTGAAAGAGTTTGCACACCTGGCTGATAGAGGTTCTTCCGGGTACCCCCCTACGAGCAAGCAAGTTCATGAGCATCAATAACATGGCGGCGATGAAACGCTAAACGCTGATTTGGCAAGTCAACTGCCTAATGAACAGTATTACGACGTTCACCCATCCCCAGCTCTGCGGTGGTAATAGCTCATAAATTCTCGGAGGTTTTCTCGTGAAAAGGGTCTTGCTATCGATTGGATTTGTGTGTTTAGGCCTGCTGTTGGGTTGTGGCGGTGGTGGCTCGAATGGTGGAAATCCTCAGCCTCCCGTTCTTCAATCGATACAGGTAACTCCTGCCAACCCATCTATAACGATTGCTGCTGGCGGAGCAACGCAGCCATTTACTGCCACCGGCAAGTTCAACGACGGCAGTACCAAAGACCTGAGCAGCTCGGCGAGCTGGAGTTCATCGGATACCGCCGTAGCGACGATAAGCGCAACCGGTGTCGCGACAGGACTGAAGAAGGGCTCCGCCACCATCACCGCGACCTCGGGCGGTGTGAGTGGCAAGACAACTCTGACCATCGGTGTAGCGTTAAAGTCGATCGCGATTACGCCTGCGACCCCGTCCATTGCCCGTAATACGCAACAGCAATTCACGGCGACGGGAACCTATTTCGACGGAACGATTCAGAACATAACCACACTGGCCACCTGGAGTTCCGCTACGACCGCCGTGGCTACCATCATCGTTCAGGGTGTGGCTCAGGCTGGAAACCAAGCCGGTACGACGACCATAACAGCGGCGTTGAACGGCGTTTCCGGATCCACAACGCTCACAGTGACAAACGCGACACCGACTTTGATCACTGTGACCCCCGCGAACCCGACAATTTCGGTCTTCACTCAGCAGAAGTTCACGGCACGCGGCACATTCTCAGATGGCACCTCACAGGACATAACCAACGTTTCGCTCTGGAGTTCCTCGGCAAATGGCGTGGCCTCGGTCACGTCCAACAGTGGCGTGGCGACAGGAAACAACAAAGGAACAGCAACAATTACAGCTAGCTTCGGTGGAGTGAACGGTAATACGTCAATCACTGTGGACCTGGCCAATGTGGTTTCGATTAGCATATCTCCAAAGGACTCGACGATAGCCCATCTGACGAACGTACAATTTGGCGCTACCGGTACGCTTACCGATGGCAGCACACACAATGTATCGAACCTGGTAACCTGGAGTTCTTCGAATACCTCGGTTGCAACCATTGGTGCGGGAAGCGGTCTGGCAAGCAACACCGCACCCGGCGACACCACAATCACAGCAACCTTGAGTTCCCTTGCACCAGTCACCACTAACCTGCATGTTAGTAGTGCCACGCTGAGCTCGATTGCCATAGCACCTTCTGGTGCATCGGTAAACCCCGGTACTAAGCTCAATTTCACCGCGGTAGGCACCTTCGACGACGCCTCAACACAGACGATAACATCGCAAGTTACTTGGGACTCAAGCAACAAATCTGCCGCCACAATCACCGGCAATGGGTCCGCAACTGCAGTCGGCGCGGGAACCACAAATATCTCCGCTACAGCAACTTTCGCTCCGACCATTTCGCGTGCGGTTCAACTTACGGTCACGGGTCTAAGCTTGAGATCGATCGCAGTTACCCCGGCGAGTACATTCACCGCGCCGGGAGGCAGCGTGCAGTTCATTGCCACCGGCACTTTCAGCGATAACAGCACGCAAAACCTCACGCAATCGGTGGCGTGGAATGCATCGCCTTCCTCTGTCGCTACTGTCAGCACCGGATTAGCGAGGGGTCAAGGGGTAGGGACTGCCACAATCACCGCTAGTTTGACTGGCGTTAGCGGTACTGCCAGCTTGAAGATCACCAATTCTCAACTGACCTCCATTACCGTCACCTCACCAAACCCAGCTTCAAACCTGGCCGTAGAGACTTCGGCTCAATTAACGGCGACCGGCAATTTCGCGGACGCTAGTACCCAAAATCTAACCGGATCGGCATCTTGGACTTCCTCCAAGCCAGCGATTGCGACGGTGTCCGGTGTTTCCGGGGTGGTCAACGGTGTGGCTCCGGGTGCAGCCACCATTACCGCCTCATTCGGAGGGATTAGCGGCACGATCTCTCTGAACATCACCAATGCAGTGCTTACTTCAGTTCAGATTACGCCGGCCAACCCCAGCATAAGCCTGGGCAGCTCTGAGCAATTCGTAGCCACCGGAATGTTCAATGACGGTACTACGGAGATCCTGACGAACTTTGCGTCGTGGAACTCCTCAAACGCGGGCGTAGCGGTGCTGGGTTCTCCCGGACTCTTCACCACCTCTGGTACTGGAACCACCACGATCAAAGCTACCGTTACACAAAGCGGCACACCGGTGAGCGGCAGCACAACTTTGACTGTTAACTAAAACGAAGCCGTTTGCGATTAGGAGGAGCCCGACACTTTCGTGACGGGCTCCTTCGAATTTGAACGCAAAATCGCTAAATCTTTAGATCACGCCTGAAGTTTTACGAACACGGAACCAGGCTGCTGCAGAATGGCAAACTTGGGTAAGTCCCCCCGCACCATTGCGACCTCGTCGCAGCAGTACACCTTGGGACACTTGCAACAGTCCTTATATATTTTGTCGGGAAGGTCCTCACGCGCGGCAACCGAAAAACCCATCCGAGCGAAGAACTCCGGCAGGCGTGTAAAGAGACAAACGCAAGTGACCTGCTGTTTTTCAGCTTGCGCCAGCAAAGACTTAACCAGGCGCTTGCCCGCCCCGCAGCCTTTGTCGCGAGGGTGAACCGCGATCGAACGGATTTCGGCCAAGTGCATACCATAGAGATGCAGCGCACCACAGCCAATGATGCGGGCGCTGTCTTCCACTACTACAAAATCGCGGACGTTTTCATGGATCTCTGCCAGGCTTCGGGGAAGCAAGGTACCATCTCCGGAGTAGAGAGCGATCAAATCGTGAATCTGCCGTGCGTCTGGCAGGATCGCGTCACGCGTGCGCATGAACTTCTCCCCGCAAAAGGGCTACCCGGTGCTTGGCTTCTGCAATCGCCTGCTTGACTTGGACTGGCGCAGTGCCACCGGACACGTCATGAACCGAGAGCACCGACTCCAAGGTCAAAGCAGAATAGAAGTCCTGATCAAATAACGGATTAAACTGGCGCAGCTCTTCGAGCGAGAGGTCTTGCAGCTCGCAGCCTTTCTCCAAGCACTCCTGCACCGCCTTGCCGATCTGCTCGTGTGCCATACGGAACGGCACGCCGCGATGCACCAGATAGGTGGCGCCGGCCAAGGCATTCATGAATCCGGACTGTACCGACGACTGCATCCGGACATAGTCGAATTTCATTTCTTTCATCCATCCGGTTAGCAGAGGGAGCAACGAGAGCGCGGTTTCAGTGGAGTCGAACAGCGGCTCCTGTGTTTCTTGCAAATCCTTGTTGTAAGCCAGCGGCAGACCCTTGACGGTAACGAACAAAGTGGTCGCTGCGCCCATAATCCGGGCCGATTTCGCGCGCGTCAATTCCACCAGATCCGGATTCTTTTTCTGCGGCAGGGCGCTGCTGCCCGTGGAATACTTGTCCGGCGAATTTATGAAACCAAATTCCGGGGTGGAGAAAAGAATCATCTCCTCTGCCCAGCGGCTCAGATGCAATGCCAGAATAGAGAGATCATTCACAAACTCCAATACAAAATCGCGGTCACTGGTTGCATCCACACTGTTTGGAGTTGGGCCGCTGAAGCCCAGCTCGGCCGCCATCATTTCTCGATCCAATGACACACTGGCCCCGGCGACCGCGCCGGAGCCCAAAGGACAGAGATTCACCCGCTTTCGGCAGTCACTAAAGCGGTCGTAGTCGCGCAAAAACATTTCGACGTACGCTAACAGCCAATGAGCAACCAGGACCGGTTCGGCACGCTGCAGATGCGTGTATGCAGGCATGGCCGCACCACCCGCTTTGTCAGCTCGGCTCAGCGTTACGTCGAGCCAGTTCGCCAGAAGGAGTTGAATCTTGTCGATGCTGTCACGAACATACAGGCGAAGATCGGTAGCGATCTGCTCGTTGCGGCTACGCCCGCTGTGCAATTTGTAACCGGTGTCACCGATCAGGTTGACCAATTGTTTCTCGACAAAGTGGTGTACATCCTCGGCCTCGTCGTCATCACGGAACCCTGGCGAATTCTCTGCTCTGCTGGCGATTTGCTCCAGGCCTTGGAGAATCTTCGCCAACTCTTCCGACGATAAGATTCCAGACTCCTTCAGAGCGCGAGCGTGGACCCGGCTGGCGGCCAACTCGTGGGCCAGCAGGCGCCAGTCAAAGGAAAAGGACCTCTGCCAATTTGCAAATTCAGAATCAAGAGGCTGCCGGAAGCGGCCTGCCCACATTTTCATTTTGCGACCTCCATGCGCGACTGCGCGCGGGAGCGTGAGGGCAATCCGAGGATACGGATGAATCCTTCCGCATCTTTCTGGTTATAGTTGTCTCCCATCGTAAAAGCAGCGAGGTCGGTACGATACAGCGAGCATTCAGAACGGCGGCTCACCACGCTAACGTTTCCCTTGTAGAGGGAGAGGGTTACCGCCCCGGATACATTTTCTTGCGTATTTTCCACGAAAGCGTCCAAAGCCTCGCGCAGCGGTGTGAACCACAGACCGAAGTACACCAGCTCTGCATATTTCAGGGCGATGTGCTGTTTGAAGTGCATCAGATCACGGTCCAGGCATAGTGCTTCAAGCTCTCGCTGAGCCGCGAGCAACAATGTGCCGCCCGGAGTTTCGTAGCAGCCGCGTGACTTTATCCCTACAAAACGGTTCTCCACCAGGTCGACCCGTCCAATGGCATTTCGACCACCGATTTCATTGAGCAGCTCCACCAGCGAAACTGCGTCGAGCCTTATGCCGTTGACGGAGATTGGCACCCCTTTGTCGAAGCCGATTTCAACGTGCTCCTCGTGGTCGGGGGCTTCTTGTGGAGAGCGCGTAATTTGCCAGGTGCTGAGGAACGGCGTATTGGCCGCATCTTCCAGTTCGCCTCCTTCGTGGCTGACGTGCCACAAATTGCGATCGCGACTGTGGATCTTCTGGCGGCTGGCTTCGACTGGGATCGCGTGTTGTTCGGCGTAGTCGAGACAGTCCTCCCGAGATTTCAAATTCCATTCACGCCATGGCGCGATGATCCTGAGTTCTGGGGCCAGAGCCTGATAGGCCAGTTCAAACCGGACCTGGTCGTTGCCTTTTCCCGTGCACCCGTGAGCTAGCGCAGTGGCCCCCTCGCGAAAGGCAACTTCCACTTGATGCATGGCGATTACCGGACGCGCCAGCGAAGTTCCCAGTAGATATTTGTGTTCGTAGACCGCACCGGCTTTCAAAGCAGGGAACACGTACGTGGTAAGAAATTCCCTGCGCAGATCCTCCACCACAACTTTGCTGGCGCCGGTGGCGTACGCTTTATTCACAACGGCATCAAGATCATCGCCCTGACCGACGTCGCCGACCATGGCAATTACATCGTAGGAATAGTTTTCCCTCAGCCAGGGAATAATGATCGAGGTATCCAACCCACCCGAGTAGGCAAGCACCACTTTTTCAGGCATGGACGCTCCTAATAGGCAATCGGTTCATTCCGCCGCCCAGCAATAGTAAGAGAATGGCTTTCTGTACATGCATACGGCCCTCCGCCTGGTCGAAAACGATCGAGCGCGAGGAGTCGATCACACTATCTGTGACTTCCTGGCCGCGGTGAGCGGGTAAACAATGCATGAATACGGCATTGGGCGCGGCTTCACTCATCAACTCTTGATTTACCTGGTAGGGTTCGAAAACGCTCGCGCGCGACGCAGCCTCATGCTCTTGGCCCATGCTGGTCCACACATCCGTGTACACAGCGTCAGCGCCGGAAACCGCCGTATATGGGTCCGAACATACTTCAACAATGGCGCCGGTCTCATGCGCAATCACTTGGGCATCCGCAATGACTCGCGCGCTCGGTTCATACCCTGGCGGCGTCGCAATTCGAATTGAGGAGCCCAGGCAGGCGCAGGCAAGCAATAGTGAATGCGCCACGTTATTACCATCGCCTACGAATGCGAGGCGAATATTCCGCAGATCTCCAAACCTTTCCTGCAAGGTGAAGTAGTCCGCCAGCGCCTGGCACGGATGCTCGAGTTCGCTGAGAGCGTTGATCACCGGGATACATGCATGCTCTGCCATGGTCGCAACCGTGGAATGGTCGAAGGTGCGCAGCACAACGACATCCACCCAGCGCTCCAGGTTGCGTGCAATGTCGCTAAGGCTCTCGCGCGCGTCAATGCGGCTTTGAGTCTGGTCCACGAAGAACGAGACGCCGCCCAAGCTGGCCATGCCAGCCTCGAAAGTCAGACGTGTTCGTAAGGAGGGCTTTTCAAAAAACATCGCCATCTGTTTGCCCGCCAGCGCACCTCGAAAGTCCCAGGGACGTGCTTTCATCAGGCCGGCAAGATCCATCACGGCCTTCAACTCCTGCGGACTAAGGTCGCAAATCGAAACCAAGTCGCGGCACCAGAATTCTTTTTCCGGGGCGCTCACGGCCTGAGAGGTGTGAAGAGATTGACTACTCATACTTTGCTCCTGTGGATGAACGCGCGACGGTTCGTCGCCCCCCCAACGCTTTTGGCGCCGTTGCCAGCAGAGCGGAGTCGAGGGCGCGGATCACTATGTCCACGTGTTTCTTCTGAATAATGTAGGGAGGCAGAAAACGTAGGACCGTTTCGTGGGTGCGGTTGATGATGATCCCGCTGCGCAGCAACTGAAGGACGACTGTCTTCGCGACTTCGGACGAGTCCAGTTCAATCCCTAGCATCAAGCCAAGACCGCGAACTTCGCGGATGCACGGGTGCCTGGCAGCCAGTCTTTCAAGCTGAGCCCAGAAGTATTCTCCGATCCTCCGCACGTTTCCCAAAATGCCTTCGAGCTGCTCAATGAATTCAATGGCGACCGCACACGCCAGTGGGCCTCCGCCAAACGTAGTGCCGTGCAGGCCGGGCTGCATGCAACCAGCCACGCGATTGTTGGTGAGGATTGCTCCCAGCGGCAGACCAGCCGCCAGCGGCTTGGCCACGGTGACGATGTCAGGTTGAATACCGTAATGCTGGTATGCGAAATGACGCCCGGTACGCCCTAAGCCACATTGGATCTCATCGGCAATGAGCACCGCGCCGGATCGTTCAGTTAAATCACGTGCGAGCTGCAAGAACTCGGAAGTGATCGGCTGGATTCCACCCTCGCCCTGAATGACCTCCACGCATATGGCGCAGACACTGGAATCGAACTGCCGCTTAAGATCCTGTACGTCGTTCAGAGCGACAAAACTCACCCCAGGCATCAATGGCACAAACGGATGCCGATACTTGGCGTGTCCTGTGGTAGCAAGCGCACCAAAAGTTCGGCCATGAAAGGAGTTTTCAAGCGCCAACATGCGCCATTTAGCCTTGTGCCCGTTGTGATTCTGGCCATGCGCGTACGCACGGGCAAGCTTCAATGCCCCTTCCCACGCCTCCGTGCCGCTATTGCAAAAAAATGCACGATCCAGACCGGACATCTTGGTCAGACGCGCTGCCAGTTGCGCTTGATATTCATGAAAGAAAAGATTGGAGACGTGGACAAGACGGCTGGCTTGGCCACGTAGAGCTGCCCGTATCGCGGGATGGCCGTGTCCCAGCGCATTGACCCCGATGCCGCTCAGGAAATCGAGATACTTTTTACCGGTCGAATCCCAGAGGTACACACCGCGCCCGCGAGTAAATAGAACTGGTTGCCGTTCATATGTGGGGAGCAGGAGCGCCGCTTCCGAGCGTTTGACCGCAGCGAGACTCATAGCGCCATAACCTCCGTGCCAAACTCGATCTTGGAGAAATAAAACTGTGGCAAGACCTGCGCTTGCGCAGCAGGCAGGATGCGCACTCTTCCTACTCCGCGTTTTAGGGCGTGACCGCAAGCTTCGAGTTTAGGCAGCATCCCCCCGGCAATTACGGACTCCGTGATCAACGCAGCTACTTGCTTCAAGTCCAGCCAAGGCATGACGGAGCCATCTGCATTCTTCACTCCTGGGACATCGGTGAGAAAAATCAGTGCATTCGCCTGCGATGCGACCGCGCATGCTGCCGCCATCTGATCAGCGTTGATGTTGTAATACTCTCCGTCCGAGCCCAACGCGACGCTGGAGATAACTGGAATACCACCCTGCGCCCAAATGGCTTCGAGCCACCGTGGCTCAACCGAACAGATTTCTCCCACATAACCCAAGTCGAGTCCTTCACTCTGTTTCTTACGTGCGCGAAAAGCAGCCCCGTCACCGCCACACAATCCGATGGCCGGTTGACCTGCCGCAGTAATCGCTGCCACTACATTCTTGTTCACGATGCCAGCGAGCACCATCAGCGCCACATCCCGGGTTTCAGCATCGGTGACACGCAGGCCATTCACGAAGTTAGTCTTCTTTCCCATCTGCCCCAAGGTGCGAGTCAAAGCGATGCCTCCACCATGAACGACGGCCACGCGGTGACAATCCTGCGCGAGTTGAACTACCGCGCGGGCACACTTCTGCAGCACCGATCTATCCTCAAGGGCCGCCCCTCCGATCTTGATCACCACTTTCAATTCAGGCCCTCTCTCTCATTCCATCCACACATAAGGTTCATGTTCTGAACTGCCTGTCCAGCCGCACCCTTAAGCAGATTGTCCAGACATGAAACCAGCACAAGTCGGCGCCCATCATCCGCTACGCAAAATCCGATATCGCAGTAGTTGGTTAGCAAAGCGAACTGGATTTGCGGCAGACGCGATGGAGGAAAAATCCGCACCCACGGCCGGTTCCCATAGAAGTCGCGAAAGCAGGTTTCCACCTCGGCACCAGTCATGGATTTAGACAGATGGACGTAAATCGTAGACAGAATGCCTCGGGGAATGGGCAGTAAATGGGGAGTGAAGATCAATTCGCAGGAGTCGAGGTTGAGTTGCTCCAGGATCTCTCCCACATGACGATGTCCGAAGACCGAATAGACAGAAAAGTTATTGGCAACTGAAACGAAGTGGGTCCGCGAGTTTGCTTCTTTGCCCGCTCCCGAGACTCCCGATTTGGAATCGGAAACAATCCCGCGATTGCGATCCACTACACCCGCCAGCAGGAGCGGCGCCAGCGCCAAGATAACCGACGTTGCGTAACAGCCGGGGTTCGCCACCAGTGTGGCACTTGAGATTGCACTTCCGTTGAGCTCTGGAAGACCGTATATGACTTTGTCAGCAAGTTCGGATGAGTATGAGCCATTGTCGTGGAAGCCATAGACGCCACGGTGTTTCGCTTGCTTCAAACGCCAGGCCCCGCTGAGATCGACGACACGCAACCCGCGAGCGGCAGCCTCAGGTACAAGCGCGCGAGAAGTCTCGTGAGGAGTTGCCAGAAAAAGTAGGTCCACACCTTCGGCATGCAGCGTCGACCACGAAAAAGGCTGCAAGGGATAACCGCCATTTCCTGACAGAGACGGGAACACTTCGGCCAAGTCGATGGGTGCGTCAGAATCGCTCTGGCGCCTCAGAAGCAGCGGCTTACCGACCCGCGGGTGGCGCAGGAGAAGCCGCGTAAGCTCACAGCCGCTGTAGCCGGTCGCGCCTAAAATCGCAGTTTTTAGTTTGGCCGGCATTAGCCAAGCATCTCCTGAATGCGGACCGCGAGTCTTTTAGCTGACTTCTTGTCTGGAGAAACGATTAGGACGGCATCGTCGCCTGCAATGGTGCCGACGACCTCCTTCCAAGATTCTCCATCGAGCGCGGCGGCGACTGGCTGGGCACTCCCCACCGTGGTCTTCACAACCAGCAAATTTTGCGCCGGCCGAACGTTGAGCACGAATTCCCCAACCAATCGCGCAACCGAGGGCAGTGTCGGTTCCGAGCTTTCTCCCGAGGACAGCGCGTAACCTCGCGAGGTCTTAACCAGACCTAGATCGTGAATGTCGCGTGAGAGCGTAGCCTGCCCTACCCTGAACCCGCGCCTTCCTAAGTCCTTTTGCAGATCGTCCTGACTGGCAACTGGCCCCTGTCGAACTAGTTCGAGAATTGCTTTCTGTCTGGCAGGTTTGCTCATATGAATTTGTATTCATTGATAAGCATAATTATTCATATTACCTTGCGTCGCTGATCTGTCAAGCAACAATTTAGGGCCGTACGCAGGATATGAAGAGAGCCATCTGGTGAAGGGTTGTGAGTCACGCGCAGGAAGAGGTATGGTCGCGGGCCGTGTGCGGTCTCAAGGAGACGACAGATTTCTAAATGTTTGTCCGATCTTTTCTACTGAGCCCGCTGAAACGTGGTCATCGCCAAGCCTCGCTTGCCTGGCATAAAGCCTTTGAAGCTGCGCGGGCGGCGACATCACTTGAGAAGAAGAGTTGATGCAGCACCCGCACCGATTCATCGGCGATGGACTCATCGACCAGAAAGCTGATGTTCCGTTCCGACGCCCCTTGGCCGATCATGCGGGCATCCACATGGGAAATCGCTTTGAAAACATGGCCGGCGATCTCCGGTCGGCGAATCTTGTCTCCGACCAGGCAGACCAGAGCCTTGTGGTTCTCCCATCTCACGCTCGCCAGACCTTTCAGTTCCGCGGCAACTGCCGGAAGGCCCAGGGTCGAACCGACCAGCAAAGAGGCACTGCTCCATGATGCGGAGACCAGATCGAAGGTGCATTGATGACGTCCTAACATCTCGCAGATTTCCCGCAGTAACTCGGGTTCCATCCGCCGCACTGCCTCAACGTCCACTACAGCAACGCCGCGCTTGACCGTGATAGCTTTAACTCTCGTAGCACCGTTGCACTGAGCGACGATCTCCGTGCCTTCGCAATCCGGATTGCGTGAGTTCAGGACGTATACGGGAATGTTCTGCCTCATGGCGGGCAACAGGGTGGCCGGATGTAGCACCTTCGCTCCGAAATAGGCGAGTTCGGCGGCCTCAGCAAAACTCATCCGCTCGATGCGCAGCGCATCAGGACAGACATTGGGATCACTGGTCATGATACCGTCGACATCAGTCCAGATTTCAATTCGTTCCGCGTTTAAACCTGCTCCCACGATAGCCGCACTAAAGTCCGATCCGCCTCGTCCAAGGGTGGTAGGAATACCGTCACAAGTTGCTCCAATAAAACCACCCAGCAGTGGAATTTGGCCAGCCTCGAGCAACGGCGTAAGGAGCCTTGCCAAGTGCTCATTGGTCTGATCCCACAGCGGGGTGGCCTGGGTGTGAGCGGTATCGGTAACGATGCAGTCGTGGGCATCAACTAGCGCGACGTTCAAACCGTTTTCAATGAAGGCAGCGCTGGCGATTTTGCTGGAAAGGCACTCGCCAAAGCCCAGCAGGGAGTCCTGCGTGCGTGGACTGAACTCCCCCACTGCGGCAATTCCGCGAATGAGTTCGCTAACTATCTCAAAATCGAGAGTCAGAGACTGCTGCACGCGCTCGTGGTCCGCTCCATGGACGAGATCGAGAGCGACTTCCTGGTGGCGCTGGCGAAGCTCTTGCAGCACCTGCATGGCGGTTTCCAAATCTCCATTCGCCGCAGCCTTGCCCATCAGCAACAAGCGGTCAGTCACCTTGGACAAGGCACTAACGACCACCACCGGCCTACTTCCGAGCCGGGAGCGTACAATCTGCGCCACCCGCCGGATGGCTGCTGCATTCTCCACCGACGTGCCACCAAACTTCATCACGACAACGTCAGATGGCGCATTCCTCGACTTCTGCTCGATGCCTTGCAAAAATTCCTTCATATCGCCGCCCACTTTCCTTTGCAATCTCAAAGCAAAAAAAAACCACCAGCCAATTTGCTTCTGGCGGTGGGTCCTGTTACTGCGGTGAACTTGTGAGCTTATTTCACCAGGCGCCCTCCCTCAGAAGACACGTAATTCGTGTCGCCGTGCCTGTGCGCATCGTTGTAATTCGCTTCGTCTTCTGGGAAGTAGGGTTCATAGTCATATTTCTGCAGAGTTCGAGAACGATCAATTATCCCGTTCGTTCGCTAGTCTTCGTTGGCAGCTCTCTTGCTTCAGTCCCTCAAACAACTCGACCAAACGATCAATCAGCCGCCGCCGGCCGCCAATGATGTGCAGCCCGCTTTCGTGTTGATGCTCCTCCAGAACACGGTTTAGATTATCTTCCAGTCTTGTCATGGTGCACTCTCTCAGATGACAGTGGTTCGACCGAAACCCGCCTCGCAGACGAGCGATCTTACAGTCTCGCTCACAACGCAGATGTTTTTACTACTGCCACCTTAACCTTTTCTTCTGCAAAACGGAAATCGGAAATTTTGATCGAACTCATCGAAAAACAGAATATCTTTGGAATGCTTCGTCTCTCGGCAGAAGTCTCCGAACCTCCTCATCTTACTTTGACGCCGCTGCGAGCTGTCGTACCGTAGCGATGAATGTAGTGGTCGCCCGTGGCAAGGTACGATCGCGACGGTAGACTAGTCCGAGTTCCCGCCATAACTCCACATCTTGCAATCCGATCAATTTCACGCGCCCAGCGCTCACCTCATCGCGCGCGAAGCTGGAGCTGATCAGGGACACGCCCAGGTCAGCGGCAACGAAACTCTTGATCATGCCGATGCTCGGCAGCTCCATGCTGACGTGCAAGTGCGAGTTGTAAGGCCTGAAGAGCTTGTCCATGAGCTGGCGCGTATACCCGGTTTTCGGCAGCAGTAGGGGATGCTTAGCAATCTCGCTGACCGGCACCAGTTTATGTTTCGCGAGGGGACTCTGTGGACTGACCATTAACATGAGCTGGTCCCTGAAGATGGCATGCACCTTCAGGCTGGGAGACTTTACCGGGAGCGTAACAATCCCTACGTCTATCTGACCGACTTCCAATTTCTCGATGATCTTGTAACTGAAGTTACGATAAATACTGATTTGTACTCCAGGATAAAGCCGACAATACTCGGCAAACACCTCAGGCAGAACGTACAAGCAAGTGGCTTCGTTGGCGCCAATCACCAAAGTGCCGCGGGGCGTTGCGCCTTGGTCGGCCACCGCCAGCAGCGACTCATCACGCAATTTCAGGAGCCGCTCGCCGTAAGCAAACAACACCCTGCCTGCGGGTGTGAGCCTTACGACTTTTCCTGAACGGTCCAGGAGCCGGTCGCCATATTCCTGCTCGAGTTGTCGAATCTGCGCGCTGACTGCCGATTGCGAGCGAAATACTTTTTGTCCGGCTCGCGAGAAACTGCCGAGCTTGGCAACTTCCAGAAACGTAACTAGCTGATCGAAATCCACGGATAGTGCGTGATTATAGCGGAGCCGGGACGCTCCGTTACGGATGAGAGAAACAAACCGGCGCTTTCTTGTCTATCGCAACATGATTGCTAACTCGGGAGAAACGATTTGAGGAGACTCCATCGGGACCACACTGTCCCCTCGCAGTCGCTTCAGACTGCCCGACCAGGTTTCTGCGATAGAGCACGGGCGGTGCAACGGTTCTACCCGGAGCAGCGGCAGCGCAGCATCGCTGCTCAGCAACCTTGCCGCCCGTGGACTGCCGGTGAGGCGCAGATGTTTTTGCAGAACGCGTCGCAGCCACAACTCCTCCCGCACTTCAAGCGGAACCATCCGCACAGATTGATGGTTATAACCGTCCCCGGCCACGGAATCGCGCAACAGATAGGCTAACCCGCCAGTCATCCCCGCACCCAGGTTGGTGCCGGCAGGCCCCAAAATTACGACAACACCCGCGGTCATGTACTCACAACCGTGTTGACCCACACCTTCTACAACGGCAAGAGCGCCGCTGTTTCGTACTCCGAATCGCTCACCTGCTCTTCCGGCGACATACAATTCGCCAGCAGTAGCGCCGTAAAGAACCGTATTTCCCACTAGCACGTCACCGCGCTGAGAACTTTCCGTGCCCGCGCTGATTGAGATGGCGCCTCCAGAGAGACCTTTACCGACGTAATCATTGGCTTCCCCCGTCAGCCGAAAGTTGATTCCGGCGATCAGGAATGCACCAAAACTTTGTCCCGCAGACCCTACAAATTCATAATCCATTGACACCGGAAGAGCGGGTGATGGCCCCAGGCGGCGCAGCACTTCACCGCTCAAGTGAGCGCCGATTGCCCGATCGCAATTCGCAATATGGAAGCGGTGAGGATGGTCAGCCAAGTGTTCCAGGCCGTTGACAAAGCGGTTCAGTCGGAGATGCAGGCTCGTGTCGCTCTCCTGCCGGCAGGCTAACTGCGGGACACGCTCGATTGGCTCCAGCAGATATCCCAACGCTCGTTCTGCTTGCGCATTTCGTGGACGCAGGCGGTCCACAGAGCCTACTATTTCATCAATCGAACAGGCTCCCATGCCAGCCAGCAGCTCGCGCACCTCAACTGCAACAGACCGAAAATAGCTTTCAACCATCTCCGGAGTTCCGGAAAAACGAGCCCGCAACTTTTCATCCTGAGTGGCAATACCCACCGGACAGGTGTTCAGGTGACATTGGCGGGCCATCACGCAGCCTACGGCAAGCAGAGCCGCGGTACCAAAACCAAACTCTTCTGCCCCGAGCAGTGCTCCAAAGATGACGTCCTGCGCAAACTTGAAACCCCCATCCACGCGCAAGCGTACTCGCCCGCGCAACCCTGTCCGTACCAACGCACAATGCGCCTCGTAAAGGCCAATCTCCCACGGAATTCCGGTGTTCTTTATGGATGTGAGAGGCGACGCACCCGTGCCGCCGTCATAACCGCTGATGGTGATAACGTTCGCCCCTGCCTTGGCGACGCCGGCTGCAATGATGCCGACACTCCCGCTGGAAACAAGTTTCACGCCGATCCGGGCATGCGGATTCACCGCGCGCAGATCGTAGATCAACTGGGCCAAATCTTCGATGCTATAGATGTCGTGGTGTGGAGGCGGTGAGATCAGCGCCATGTTGGGAACGGCATGGCGAAGTTTAGCGATATACGCCGTGACTTTTGCGGCAGGCAGTTGTCCACCCTCCCCCGGCTTCGCTCCTTGCGCAATCTTGATCTCCAGCTCGTCCGCATGGATCAGATACTCAGTGGTGACTCCGAAGCGCGCCGAAGCGACTTGCTTCACCCGATTGTTGGCACCGGAATAATCTGTGTAGACTGCCGGATCTTCCCCGCCCTCTCCGGTGTTGCTGCGTGCGCCGAGGCGGTTCATGGCAATTGCTAGAGTCTGATGGGCTTCCGGAGAAATCGCTCCCAACGACATTGCCTGGGTAGAAAACCGGCTGAGCAGTGAAGCCTCGGGCTCCACCTCATGCAACGGCACTGGCACAGCGGCGGTGACTTCTAGCAGGTCGCGAATGACAAGCGGCTGTGTTTCGTGGCTCAATTCGCTGAACCTGCGATAGTCTTCCACGTTATTTGACTTAATGTAGCGGTGCATCCGACGCACAAGTTCAGGCGAACTCGCATGGCGCTCCCCGTTGTGTCGGAAGCGATATAAGCCGGCATCGCGCAGTTCTCCTTTGTCGGAAGCGTAGGCTGCGCCGTGGCGTTCCATGCAGTCTTGCAGAAGATCAGACAGTCCAATCCCGCCGATCGTATAATTTGCGTCTTCAAACAATTCCTTACAAAGATCTTCGTCCAAGCCTACGATTTCGAAGAGCTGGCTGTTGCGATAACTCGTAACCGTTGAGATCCCCATGCGCGCCAGCACCTTCCTCAGTCCCTTCTCTATCGCAATGCGAAACCTGCTGGGCCCTTCGGGGCTCACTCTGGCCGCCTGCTGCAATGCCATGTAGGGAAATACAGCACTAGCACCGGCCGCGATCAACAGCGCCACGTGGTGGGTCTCGATGACTTGTCCGGTCTCAATCACCAGCGGCACGTCGAAAAATCCTGCCCGCACCATTGATTTCCATGCGGCTGCCAGTGCCAGCAAAGCCGGCAGCGCCGCTCGATTCGCGTCTATCCCTCGGTCGCTTAGCAAGATCATTCCTGGTTTCAGCGCCGCAGCATTGCCAGCCTGGTCTTGCACCCGCGTCAAGGCAGTCTTCGCACCTTCAATCCCACTATCGCCCGAAAAAGTAAAATCGATGCGCTGTACTGGGCGCAGAATGTCGGCAAGCACTTTTATCTGGCCGGAATCGAGCAGAGGAGAACTGATCACGGTGTCCGCGCCGAGAAAAACGTCAAGCGACATGACGTGAGTCTCGCGCAGAGGATCTATAGGCGGGTTCGTCACCTGGGCAAATCGTTGTTTGCAGTACTCCCAGAGAGGCCTCCGCATAGTAGAGAGGAAGGCAGGCGGCGTGTCATCGCCCATACTCCAAACGGCTTCCTGCGCGTCCTGCACCAGCGGCAGGAAAAGCAGGCGAAACTGATCTGCGCTCCAGCCTAAAGCCACCATTTCCCTTTTGACTTCCGCCGGCGGCAAATCACAGCTCTGTCCAGTCGCGATTACGCGTCGCGGCAGTGAACACCGCTTTGGGTTACCCCATCCCTTCAGTTTCAGAATTTCCTGCGGGCCCCAGAAGCTTCCAGTTATTGGATTGGCGAGCAACATTTCGCCAGGACCAAGACGCTGGCGCTGCGTCACCCGTTTGCCGCGGAGATCGACAACGCCCACTTCCGAGCCCACGACGATCAAGCCGTCAGAGGTCACCGTATACCGCAGCGGTCGCAGGCCATTGCGATCGAGCTTCGCCCCCACAGTCACGCCGTCCGTGAAAATCAGTGCGGCCGGTCCATCCCACGGCTCATGTTCGCGAGCGTGCGCTTCAATGAAACAGCGGTATTCCTGCGATGTATGTCGCTGGTCTTGTACCGCAGGAGGGACCATGCACAGCATCGCAGCGTGCGAGGGGTAGGCTTGACGAATGAATATCTCCAGCCCGTTGTCGAAGCTTGCCGAGTCGCTCACGCCCTCTTCCAACAAGCGAACTCGATCAGACAATCCGAGCGTCTGCCGCAAAACCGGTTCCCTGGCCCTGAGCCAACGCCGATTTCCACTTATCGTGTTGATCTCGCCGTTGTGTGCCACCAAGCGGAAAGGCTGGGCCAGCGACCAACTCGGTTGCGTATTGGTAGAGTAGCGCTGATGAAAGATGGCGAACGGACTCTCGAACTCCGAGCTGCGCAGATCCGGGTAAAACGCAGGCAACTGTTCCGGCGTCAATAATCCCTTGTAGACCACTGTGCGTGAAGACAGTGAACAAAAATAGACTCCCTTCGGGGCGGCCGCTTCAACTTCTTTGCGCAGTACATAAAGCAGCGGTTCCAGATCGGCTTCGGGACCACCGGCAAAGAAACACTGCTGCACAACCGGTAGTGTGTCGCGGGCTCGCGGTCCGACAATCGTCGAATCGACGGGGACAATACGCCACCCCAGACATCGAAGTCCGTTTCCTTTTGCGATAATTTCAATCACATCACGCGTTCGCGCTTCCGCGCCCGCCGGAAGGAAAACCATTCCCAGGCCGAAGGAAGCTGGCAGTTCTATTCCGGCTTCTCGGGCGCTACGACGGATAAAGCGGTCTGGAATCCTGGTTAGCAGTCCTGCGCCATCGCCGCTGCGGCCGTCCGCGTCGACGCCACCGCGGTGAGAAAGTCGCAGCAGTGCCTCCAGCGCGCGCTCCACCACTTCACGCGACCCTGTGCTTCCAAGTCGCGCGATGAAGCCGACACCACAGGCATCGTGGTCGGTTGAGACACTGCCGCGATTAACTGCCATCGCAATTGTTTAAACTGCTAACGCTGAAAAGTACAATCTAGAATTTCGATGGCAGTAATGGATTTTTTGAAAAACGTGGCCAGTGTAACGATTTATGGCGGCGGAGGCCGACATTCCAATATCCAGAAGCGATGTCGGATTGCAAAACTATCAAACGACGACACCAACTATGACCAAGCCGCTTTCACTGGGCGAAAATGACCAGTCCAAAGTTGGTGAGATTGCTGAATTGTTGCCGCATCCTGCAAGGACTTCTTCTACACTTGTCGGCATTCGACCCGAGGGCTTACTCATGATTCTCATAGCTTCGCGGTTTGAGCGGGCGCATATCGCCAATTATGTGAGGCCATCAAGAATGTTCTTGTGCGCGTGCTCCCACATCGTCGTATCAATCATCATCGTCTCAGCGCCAGCCATCGTTGCACAGACAGTACAAGTAGATTCGACTCCCAGTCATGTGCTGAACTCATTTAGTCCTCCCTCTGCGCTCGGTTCGACGGTCGACCGGGTCCCCAGCAATGCCACCGACGTATTTTTTAGACCAGACCAGCTTAAGGAAATTCTCTCCGCCGGCTGGGGGACGATCAGTTATCGGCAGAACACTGAGTTGTTTGTTCAAGCCTGGCATTGGAATCCAAAAGGAACCTGGAGCGACCCCTCCGGCAAAGGCTACTTCACCGGTAATTCCTCACCGACCGAGATGATTCGGCATTCCTACGGCTATTCACTCCGTCATCGCGGCTTTACCCGAAATGGTGGAACCGAGTTTGACGGCTTCTCGCGCCTGAACGATGGAGACGAGGCTACTTATTGGAAGAGCAATCCTTATCTCACCAAGCCGTTCACAGGGGAGGATGACTCGCTCCATCCGCAGTGGATTGTGATTGACCTGGATAAAAAGCAGGACGTCAACGCGATCCGTATTGCCTGGGCGGAGCCCTATGCCCGAACCTTCCAGGTACAGTACTGGGTTGGCGACGGTGACGCGATGGATGATCAAGCGAAAGGAGAGTGGAAAGGCTTCGTCTCAGGAGTGGTGACGAATGGCAAAGGCGGTACTCCGGCCCTTCTGCTTGATGCCTCACCTATCAACACAAAGTATGTTCGCGTCTTGATGACGCAATCCTCGAACACTTGCGACAACCATGGTTCAAGCGATCGGCGCAACTGCGTCGGGTATGGCATCAAAGAAGTTTACGTCGGCATGATGGACGCTAATGGCAACTTCAAAGAGGTACTTCATCACTCTCCGGATCAACATCAGTCACTCACCTATTGCAGTTCGGTTGATCCGTGGCATGAGCCTTCCGATTTATACGTTGCCCCCGACCGCATGGAATCGGGAGATCAGCCAGGATTCGATTTGTTCTATACGAGTGGCATAACGCGGGGCCTTCCCGCCGTCATTCCAGTCGCAATGCTCTACGGCACGCCCGAAGATTCAGTAGCACAACTCACTTATCTGGAAAAACGTGGCTATCCCATTTCGTATGTGGAAATGGGAGAAGAACCCGACGGCCAGTACATGCTTCCAGAGGATTACGGCGCCCTATACCTGCAGTGGGCGACGGCGCTCCATCGCGTTGACCCGAAGCTTAAGCTCGGAGGGCCTGTGTTTGAGGGTGTTACGGAAGACATCAAAGTGTGGCCAGACGCGCAGGGCAAGACTTCATGGTTCGGACGATTTCTTGATTACTTGAAGGCTCATGGTCGGCTATCGGATCTGGCGTTTATGTCATTTGAACACTATCCGTATGACGGCTGCGAGACGCCGTGGAAAAATCTCTACGAAGAGCCGCAGCTGCTCACTCATATTATGCAAGTGTGGCGTGAGGATGGGTTGCCGCCTGGAGTGCCACTCTTGGACACCGAAACAAACGCGCATGGTGGAGAGGCATCCGTGGATGTTTTCGGTGCCTTGTGGCTCGCTGACACCTTCGCAGGCTTTCTGACGGCGGGCGGCACGGCCACTTACTATTATCACGCACTTGCCTATTCTCCCCCACATCCGGCATGCGCAAACAGTTGGGGGACCTATCACATGTTCATGGTGGATCGGAACTATCAGATCAGACAACGCACGTCGCAATTCTTCGCCGCGCAGCTACTCACCCAAGAGTGGGTCCAACCGGTAGACGCACAGCATCGAGTATTCAAAGCTTCGACCGACATAAGGGACGCGGACGGCGATGTGCTGGTCACCGCCTATGCCATACTCCGCCCTGACCACCAGTGGTCGCTCATGCTAATCAACAAGGATCATGACAACGCTCATCCGGTGCGCATTGCGTTTCACGATGATGATGCCGGGAAGGACGCTTCGTTCGTCGGGCCGGTCACGATGATTACATTTGGCAAGGCGCAGTATCAGTGGCATCCAGCCGGAAGAAACGGCTACGCAGACCCGGATGGACCAACCGTGAAATCCACCTTACAGGGTGCTTTCAATGCAACTTACAGCCTACCCGCAGCGTCTGTGACCGTGTTGCGCGGCACGCCGGATACTCGATACTCAACGATAGGGTATGTAACCGTGAGTTTTGGTCCGCAAGCGATACACTGAAGTGGTTGCAGTTATATAGAGCGTGCCATAGTCTTTGTCTCCCCACGCCAGATTCGCCGGTTGTTCCGGCATGGCGATCGTGCCGAGATGATGACCTCCGGCATCCCGTATCCAGATACCCTTGGGACCGGTAACGAACAGGTTGCCTTTCTCGTCCACTTTGATTCCATCCGGCACGCCCTCGTGCTTGCCGCCGGGTTCTTCGCCAAAGATCCGTCCATTGCTGATGGTTCCATCCGATGAAAAATCGTATACACGAATGTTTCTCTTCTCACTGTCGTCCACGTAGAAATGTTTGCCGTCCGGCGAGAAAGCCAGCCCGTTAGGCTGTGATAGATCTTTGGTCAACAGCTTCACACTCCCTTTGTCATCCAGGCGGTACACGCCCTGAAAGGCTATCTCTTGCTTCTCACCCTGAGGCAAGTCAAGGGTCGGGTCGGTAAAGTAAATCGCCCCATCTGGACCAATCACCACATCATTCGGGCTGTTGAATTTTTTCCCTTCATAACGGTCCGCGAGGATCTTGTATTGTCCCTCCGGACTTACTTCAATGATCGCTCGCAGAACGCTGGCGCAGTCAAGAAGACGATGATGCCGGTCGAAAGTGCTGCCGTCCGGATCGCCAAGAGAAATGACGGTTTCCTTCTTGCCATCAGGATAAACGCGAAAAATCTTATTTAGAGTCTCGTCACTCACGTACAGAAAGCCGGCTTCATCCCAGACGGGTCCCTCTGTAAATCCGAATCCGCCCGCGACTGTGCTTAACTTGGCATCGTGATCGAGAAGATCCCAAAATTCTGGTCGCACGGCTTGTAATTCAAAGGTGCGGATATTCGTTTCAGCGATGAGAGACGCGCTAACAATAGTTAGCAAAAGGGCTCTTATGATCAGAGATCCTGCTCTTGATACTGTGTTGTGATCCACAGGGGTTGCCCTTTCAAATTGGGATATGCTTTAGCCCAAGATTCAGACCAAGTGCATTTAAGGGTCAGGTTCACCATTGTCGGCGGACTGCCTGGCCTTGCTGGACTTCGAAGTGCTGACAAGAAAACTAATCAGATCGTCCAGTTCCTGGCGGCTCAGGGTTGAGCCATAATCCGATGGCATCAGGGACTGCGGCTGATACTCAATATGATCCAGTTCTGATTTCATCAGGAAATGAAAAGCTCCGTCGAGGGTCTGCAACTGTAGGGAAAAATTGTCTTCGTTGCGCGCGATGCCAATATATTTCTGCCCATCACGCATGAGCACCGTTACAGGTCTTTCGCGCTTTTCCTTCCCATGTGTCTCCACATTTTTCCCGGGCTTCGTTATCGCCTCGCGGATTTCCTCGACGGACCGAGTCTTGGCGTAAACGGACAAATCAGTTCCAATAAAACCGCCCGCACCGGCAATTATGTGACAGTTGGAACATCTCCCTTTACCGAAAAAGAGCAGCTTACCTCTCTCAGGATTACCCGGTAATTTGACGGAAGGAGTCCGTCCTTGCAGAACGCGCAGGTAACTCACCACTGCCTTGATTTTGTCCGCGCCGAGCGTGCGAAAGGCGGGCATTCCTGTCGCTGGAATACCGTCCCCAACAATATGAAACAGTTTCTCATCGGGAAACTTTTGTACTTTTGCTGTACCCGCAATATCGGGCGCCCGCTCACCGCCGCGACCATCTAATCCGTGGCACGATGCACAATTCGAAGCGAAGACTTGTTGGCCTGCTAAATGCGTGGACGCTAAGGCAGATTTTGAACGGCGCGGTGGCCGGGTCTGAGACTTGAGAATCGGAACCATTTCCCCGACACAAGCGGCGCCCAGTAACAGCAATATCCATGGGTACGACGATACTTGCGGAATATCTCCCCCCTGCTCCTTGCCCACTCACCTCAAAGCGAATCTAAAGATTAAGATAAAGCTCTTAACAAGGCTTAGTTGCCCGACAACCGGTTCATCCTGTTACATCACTATCGCCGAGCATGTCAAGGTCGTGTCAAAGACAGACGCGGTCGTGCGCGGAAGCGATTCCGAATAAACTTCTCGCGGGTGATCCCTGCGAATTGCTCGGCACCATCCGGCTTCGCCCAACTGCCTACTACTTGTCCTTGGCCGCAACGGCCGAGATTTCAATGCGCGCGTTGTTGACAAGACCGCCGACTTGCACGGTCGCGCGCGTAGGCTTGGGATCGGGCATGAAACTCTTGTACACCTTGTTCATATCCGCAAATTCATGAATGTCTGCCAGGTAAACCGTCACCGCAACCACATCCTTCAACTCGAACCCAGCCGCCTTGATTACCTTCTCAATGTTTTCGAGTGCGGCTTGCGTTTCCGGGCCTATCCCGCCGGTTTTCAATTTTCCCTGGTCATCGGTACCTTCAGTTCCGGCAATGTAGAGAGTGTTGCCGACAAGCATGCCATCACTAAATGGAAGCCCTTTGGCTGGTCCGACGCTGATAGCGCGCCGCTGCTGAGCAAAACAACTGGCAGAGCCAGTCAGTAAAAAGCCGGCCGTGATCATGAGCAGAACCATCAATTGCTTAAGAACTCTTGTCGCCATATTTGTGATCTCCTTTTGTTGATAATCATTTCTCAGATAGCAGTTCACTTCCCAATTTTCGAGAAATCTGCATTCGCCGCTCTTCCATACCACCAAAAACAATGCTAAAGTCCGCGCTCATATATACAACGGGAGGACTCAATGAACAAATCTCGCTTTCCAAGGCTCCAGCGAAAAAATGCCATCCTCATTCTTTCTGTACTCTTGTTTCTGGCAGGACTCTCACAGGTTGGCCGGTTGCTTGCAGCGCAGTCGGCCGCTCAACCAACCTCTCCCAACGAAGAAGCGACTCTGCTGGATGGATTTCGGCATGTCGAAGTTGCTTCGGTGTCCGACGCTATGGAACAGATTGCGGGACGCAAAATGTATATGACGCATCGCATGCAGCCGATATTTCCCGCAAAGTTCGCGGGGCTCGCCATCACCGTGTTGCTTAAAAAAGCGGAAGCTAACAACGACCCCGCTGCTCTGAATGGAATGCTGGCGGCAATTGACCAGGGCACAGCAAATTCCGTCTATGTCATGGTAGTGGAAGACGGAATTGATATCGCGGGCATGGGAGGATTAATGGGAACTGCCATGTCCGCAAGAGGCTACGCGGGAGCGGTCATTGACGGTGGGGTTCGCGATGTGGGATACCTTCGTAAAATTAGCTTCCCTGTTTTTGCGCTCGGTATCGTACCCTCTACCTCAGTAAATCATTATCGGTTTGCGGGTGCGAACGTTCCGGTGGTCTGCGACGGAGTAGCTGTGCATCCCTACGACGTTGTCGTAGCCGATTCCGACGGCGTAGTTGTTGTTCCCCGGGCCAAGGCTCAAGAGGTCCTGGCTCTGGCCCAGCAACTCGACTTCAAAGAACATTCGATGTATCCCTACATTGAAAAACTCAAGTCGATCCAAGAGGCGGTGAAACAATTTGGACGCTTGTAGAGAGTACTTGCACAAAACCAACTTTCATCAGATAATCCGCACTTTCATTTTGACCAACTGAGAGAACCGTAGGTGGGCAATGGCAAAACGAACTTACAACATTACCGCCCTGCAACGCGGACTGCGGCTGCTCAATTTCTTTGCCAACGCCGAGAAAGGCTTAACCGCGTCGCAAGTTGCAAAAATATCTGGCCTTCCGGTTAGTACAGTACATCGCTTCCTGGTAAATCTCGAATCTTCGAGCTTTTTAAACTGTAGCGACGTGGGGATCTATCACCTCGGCCTCGGCTGCTTTTCACTTGGCCAGGCTGCTTTGGCGCAACTCGATATTCGGCGCTTGAGCTTGCCGTATTTGCAGAAATTAAACCAGCAGACTCGCGAAACAGTCCATTTGACGGTCCGTCACGGGCTGGCTGCTGTCTACGTTGAGAAGCTCGATTCCTCGGAACCACTTCGCATCTATTCACGCATCGGAGCCGCTGTTCCCTTGTACTGCTCAGCAGTCGGCAAGGTTTTGTTGGCGTATATGCCACCGCAGGAGCTGGCAAATATTATTCCCCAGCTCGAGTTAAAGCGCATGTCCGCGAACACGATTGGAAGCATTCAAGAGCTGCAAACACATTTGCAAAAAGTGCGGCGGAATGGATACGCCTGCGATCTGGAGGAGAATGAACCGCACATTCGATGCATAGCCGCTCCGGTTTGGGATCATTCCGGGATGGTTAACGCCAGCCTCAGCATTACCGGGCCTGCGGTCCGAATGTCGATGACTCGCTTGCGGGAACTGGCCCCACTCATTCAGGAAGCTGGCGCAAAGATTTCCAGTGAACTCGGCTATCAAGCGTCCATGCAAACCCAGCGGGGCCCGACTGGGGTAACTTCCGCTGTGCATCAGCTCCGTTCTGTCTCAAAAGCTGCTTCGGCTCCACACTAAGTGGAGAAATGGGCCATCTTGGGCGGATTATCTTGATCAGATGGTGAGAGCTCGCCGGACCATGTATATCAGGCCGAGAACGAGATGGACGACTCTAGTCTGGCTGTTTCTCTTTGTCGCCGCAGCCGCGCAGAACAAGTTTAATGCCCCTATTTCAACCACCGTCGATGTACTCCCCGCAGATCTTGTTGCCCAACCGCCCGGCGAGAACTGGGTTTCCTATAACGGCGATTACTCCGGGCGGCGCTACAGCAATCTCAGTGAAATCAACGTTCAGAATGTCGGCCAGTTACGTGCCCAGTGGGTCTTCCATTCGGACAATTCAAGCCGGCTGGAAGTTACGCCAGTAGTGATCAATGGAATGATGTTTGTAACCGCTTCGAACGATGCACTTGCCCTCGATGCCCGAACTGGTCGAGTTGTATGGCACTACACGCGTCCGGTGACCGAAGGCCTGATCGATGATGCGTCGAGACATGTGAGTCGAGGAGTTGCGGTATGGCATTCGCGAATTTATCTGGAGACCGATAACGCGCATCTGCTTTGCCTGGATGCGCGATCAGGCCACTTAATATGGGACGTGGCATATGCGGTCGAAAATAAGAACTATGGCGCGACCAGTGCTCCGCTGCTGGTCAAGGACAAAGTTCTGGTGGGCACTTCCGGTGGAGACGATGGCGTCCGGGGATTCGTTGCTGCGTACGATGCGCTCACAGGAAAACAAGCGTGGCGTTTCTGGACGATTCCAGGACCTGGCGAATTTGGCTCAGCCAGTTGGCCGGGAAAACTGTATATCCATGGTGGCGGCACGACTTGGATGCCGGGCACGTACGATCCCGAACTGAATACTATCTACTGGGGCACCAGCAATCCGTCTCCCGATTTCGATGGAGAAGTGCGCCCTGGCGATGATCTTTATACCGACTGCGTGTTAGCCATGGATCCCGACAACGGCAAACTGAAGTGGTATTTTCAATTCACCCCTCATGATCTTTTTGACTATGATGCGACAGAAACGCCCGTTCTGATCGACGCAGTCTACCAAGGGGAGCCGCGAAAGCTGTTGGTTGAAGCGAATCGCAACGGATTTGTCTATGTGCTGGACCGCAGCAACGGTAAATTTCTGTCAGCCGTCCCCTTCGTGGAAAAACTGAACTGGGCAAGAGGCATTGACGCGCAGGGACGTCCGATCCGCACAGGCATTCAACCGTCAGCGGAAGGAACCCGAGTGTGCCCCGGCTTCGCGGGAGCCACCAATTGGTTTGCACCTTCTTACAGCGAAGTGACTCATCTGTTTTATTTCAAAGCGCTCGAGGACTGCGGAAATTTCTTCTTGAAACCGGAGCAGTTCTCCGAGGGACGCACCTATTACGCCACCGGGGTTAAACATCTTTCCAGCGAGAGCCGCCAGAAGATTCTCCTGGCCTATAACTTTGACACCAAAAGCTTCGCTTGGAAATATCCTCAAGTGGGATCAACATATTCGTCCGGCGGAACCATGACCACCGCCGGTGGGATCGTTTTCTTTGGAGACGACTCTCAATCGTTTGAGGCTGTGGACGCACAAAATGGTAAACCACTCTGGCATTTCAATACCGGTCAGAGCGTGGATGCCTCACCAATGAGCTATGCAATCGCGGGCAAGCAGTACGTAGCTATCGCATCCGGCAGTGACGTCTTTAGCTTTGGCTTGCCTTGATCGGGCAAACACTTGTAAGGAGCGTGGAACGTGAGAGGAGATAAAGATATGGCTATGATTTCCAGTTCATTCAGTCGCAGGAACTTCGCACTCCGCCTGGCCGCAATCCTTTCCGGGCTGGGCATCACCGGCACCATACTGGGCGCCAAAAAGTCCAGCGCTCAGGATTCAACTGTCCGCAAACTCGATTATGACGGCAAACCAGCCGACGGCACCCAGATGATCACGTCGCTCATTGTCCACAACGGCCTAATTTACATCTCAGGCCAGGGAGCGAATGATGCTGGTTCGGTGCAACAGAGCGACATCGAAAGCCATACCACGAAAGTCATGAACAATGTGAAAAAGCTGGTGGAGGCCGGCGGGGGCACCATGGACAGCATCTTGCAGCTAACGGTGTATCTGGGAAATTTGGATTACTACGAGGGCATGAACAAAGTTTTCAAGACATATTTTCCGCATGGGGGACCTGCGCGCACAACCGTGTCCGTGGCCGGGGTCCCGGGACACTCATTGCTCGAAATCAATTGCATTGCCGCCGTCACCCGCAAGTGATTACAAGGAGCTTGCAGCATGTCACTGAAGGAAAAATGGAATCGACGCTCGTTCTTGGAGACGCTAGCCGTAATTGCAGGTGTGGCGTTAGCTCCAGCAAAATTATTCAGCCTGAATCGGTCGGCTGGCACTTCTGTTACCGGGTTTGGACAATCAGGTAATCCCTACGAAGAGCTGGGCGTGACCACGGTCATTAACGGCGAAGGAACCATGACTATGCTTGGCGGCTCTGTGCTTCGGCCGGAACTTGAGGCGGTCATGGCCCAAGCCGGACGGCACTTTGTGAGTATTCCGGACTTAGAGGTTGCTGCCGGGAAGCGGATCGCGGAAATGCTCAAGTTGCCGGATGGATACACCGCGCTGGTTACGTCCGGCGCCGCTGCTGCAATTCAGTCCGGCTTGGCTGGAATTCTCACCGGCGACAATGAAACTTTCATCAAGCAATTGCCTGATCTCACCGGGATGAAGTCCGAGGTGATCATCCAGAAATCACACCGCAATCCCTTTGATCACCAGCTACGCTCCACGGGCGTGAAGCTCATCGAGATCGAAAGCCGCGATGATCTTCACAAAGCGGTCGGCCCGCGGACGGCCATGATGCATTTTACAAACTTTGCAAATGCGGCGGGGCAAATCAAAGTCGACGAGTGGCCGAAGCTGGCAAAGCAGTACAACGTGCCGTGCTTCAACGATGCCGCCGCCGATACGCCGCCCGTATCGCACCTTTGGGAATACACCAAAATCGGCTACGACCTGGTGGCCTTTAGTGGCGGCAAAGCCATTCGCGGTCCGCAATGCGCCGGACTGCTAATCGGGCGCACAGATTTGGTTGCGAACGCGCTGCTTAACAACAGCCCTCATGAGGACACACTTGGCCGCAGCCAGAAGGTCGGCAAAGAAGAAATTGTCGGAATGGTGAAAGCGCTCGAACTCTACCTCAATGAGGACCACGACGCCCTGGCAAAACAATGGCAGGACCAGCTCGAAGGAATCTCCCGGCAAATCACGCGCGTCACTGGCGTTAGCACGTCCTTCTTTGTCCCGGATATCGCCAATCACGTTCCGCATATGCAAATCACCTGGGATTCGAGTCGGATTTCCTTCACGCCCCAAGAGGCTTCGAAATTGCTGCGAAGCTCAAGACCATCCATCGTCATAGGGACGGGCGAGGACAGGCGCGGTCTGGTGGTGAACTCATTCATGTTGCAGCCGGGTGAAGACAAAATCGTCGCGCAGCAGTTGGTCAAACTGTTTCGCGAGCACTCCGCTTGATGGCATATTTCCAATGTCGCTGTGTGGATGAGTCGGGTGAATCGCTGGCGGCTCTGAGAACAAAATGAACCGATCGTTCCGCTGCTTCGCAATCGGCATCGCTGTTGTGTGGGGATTGACCAACTCCGCACACAGCCAATTGGGCCTCTTTTCCAAAGAACAGCGTATTACGTTCTCGCCTGATTGGCATGGCGAACGATTCGAGGACGGACGGCCGAAGGTACCGGACTCCGTGCTTCAAGGGCTGCGGGAGGTTACGGCCGACGAAGCGTGGGATGTGTTGCAGGGCGCAGGTTATCGCAATCAATTCGAGGGCGGCTGGAAAGTAATTAATCCTGGGGAACGCCTGGTAGGCCGGGTCGTGACCGCGGTTTTCATGCCACGTCGCCCGGATGTGGATTCGATTATTAAGAACAACGGCAGGAAAGAAGGACGCATCGGGGATGAAAACTCTTGGGTGATCGACATCCTCCAGCCGAATGACATTCTCGTCGTCGATCTGTTCGGAAAGGTCCGCTACGGCACGTTCGCGGGTGACAATCTTTCCACTGCCATATACGCCAAAACCCACAATGGTCTTATTGTGAACGGTGCGGTGCGCGACGTGACCGGTATTCAACAGATTCAAGGGTTTCAATGCTATGTGCGCGGCGTTGATCCTTCCGCACTCGAAAACGTCATGTTGACGGGAATTAATGTTGCGGTTCGTATCGGGGACGTAACTGTTATGCCCGGTGACATCGCGATTGGCGATCCCGAAGGCATTACGTTTGTCCCTCCACAATTGGCAGAGAAAGTCGCAAACGACACCGCGATGGATCATCTGGTGGATGAATGGGGTCACATGATGTTGCGCGAAGGTAAGTACACACCTGGACAAATCGATGCACCGTGGACCAGGGAAATGGTCCAGCAGTTCAACACCTGGCTCGAGCGCAAGGGATCTAAGTTGCGGATGCCGGTGCAATGAACCCGCTCCCACCTCAGATACTTACGGAACGCGACATCGAGAAGAAACTAATGATTGACGGAAAGCCAACTCGAGTGCGTTGGTTTCTAATATTTTGGCTTTTCATCTTGAGCGCGGTGGCCTATCTCGACCGAGTAAACATTTCCATCGCGGGAAGCTCCATCGCGAGCACCTACCATCTGAGCAACATCCAACTGGGATGGGTTTTCAGTTCTTTTCTTGCCGGTTACGCAAGCTTCCAAACACTGGGTGGCCGGATGGCGGATCGATTGGGACCGCACCGAGTATTGGCGGCGGGAGTTGTATGGTGGGGAATTTTCACGGCGTTGACCGCAGCTGTACCCTCCGGCGTGGGGCCGGCGCTTCTCCTTTTAATGTCGATCCGGTTTCTTCTCGGCGCGGGGGAAGCTGTCATTTATCCGGCGGCCAATCAGTTCGTTTCGCGGTGGATCCCAACACACGAGCGCGGGATCGCAAATGGCTGGATCTTTGCGGGGGTTGGAGCTGGCGCCGGGCTCACCCCGCCCTTGATTACATACATCATGCTGCACTACGGCTGGCGGGCGTCATTTTGGGTATGCGCCCTAATCGGTCTCGTTGCTGGAACGGTTTGGTTCCTGGTGGCGCGGGACAATCCCGCCGATCACCCCCTTGTCTCCGCCGAAGAGTTGTCTACGATTCAGTCAGGCTTGAGGCGTAGAGCGACCGGCTCCGGTGTAGATGATGGAACAAGCGGGAATCCGACGATAATCGTTCCTTGGAGTAGAGTCTTCAAGAGTAAGGAAGTCTTGGCAATCACGTTCAGCTACTTTTGTTACGGCTATGTCGCCTGGATTTTCTTTAGCTGGTTTTATATTTACCTGGCACAGGTACGTGGTCTGAACCTGAAAGCTAGTGCTTTCTACGCGATGCTGCCTTTTCTGGCCATGGCGGCGACTTGTCCACTAGGCGGCGCCATAAGTGATCGTTTAACAAAATCGCGTGGTCCACGCGTAGGCCGATGCTATCTTTCCATGATCTCGATAACTATGGCGGCGGTATTTCTCGCCTTGGGCTCGCAAGTCCATGGCTCACGGCTGGCGAGCATCGTTTTGGCGGGCGGTGCAGGAGCGCTCTATCTGTCGCAAAGCTCATTCTGGTCAGTTACAGCCGATATCGCGGGCGCATCTTCTGGCTCTGTCTCCGGCTTCATGAATATGGGAAACCAGATCGGCGGAGCATTGACCGCATCTCTCACCCCCGCAATCGCGGCCCGCTTTGGCTGGACGGCTCCATTTCTGGTCGCGGCAGGTTTGTCAGTACTTGGCGCGCTGGCGTGGTTGCTCGTAAACCCCGAACGCAGCCTGTCACAGTCCACGATGCCGTTGAGAACGCAAACTGCCAGCGCGCGGAATTAATAGTCGGGAATTTCAGGGTCATGCGATTGCATTTCAACTCATGCAAGGTGGCGATATTAATCGCCACGCTGTTGCCCCTCTTCGTGAGCAATGTTGGCCATGGCTCAGACCAACGTAGGGATGCCGAGATTCATGCTGATAAAGGTTTGCGACTCGCACAGGCTGGCAATCTTCCGGAGGCTGAAATTGAACTTCGAATAGCTGTCCAAGTGGTGCCTGACGATGCTGGCTTCCTGTCAAACTTGGGCACCATTCTGGCCATGGAAAGGAAGCTGGAAGACTCGACAGGCGTCTTTGAACGTGCGCTAAGGGTCGACCCTAAAGATGTCACCACCCGCCGATACCTCGCGGCGAATCTATGGCAATTGCACCGCTATCCCGAGGCGAAGCGGAATCTGGAAATCATTCTGAACCAAGCCCCCAATGATAAGGAATCACGACTCTTGTTAGGAATGGTCTCAGAGAATATGAAGGACTACCCCACGGCGATCAGAATGCTTGGTTCGGTTCCAGCGCAGGTGCGCGAACGACCAGAATCAATTGCCGCGTTGGCCAGGTCTTACTACCACCTGGGCCAGAGGAAAAACGCCCAGAGATCATTGGAAGAGTTGCTGACTCATCCATCGGGGGCGCGGGGAATCCTTCTGGGAGCCCAGGTAGCCGATGAGATGAAGGATTATGACACTGCCGAAAAATTGATTACGGCGATAACATCACAATCTACGGACCAGGCGACAGTTGGTTACGAGCTGGCACTCGTGCAATATCATGCGAAGCGTTTCGCAGAAAGCCAGCGAACTTTGCTTAGTTTGATTAGCTCTGGATACAAGAGCAGCCAGGCATTCAATCTGCTGGGTTGGTGTTATCACGAGGAAAATCAACCGGCAGATGCGGCGCGCGCTATGCAGGAGGCCATAGACCTCGACCCAACGCAGCAGTCGAACTATTTGGATTTGGAAAAAATTCTTCTCGCTAGCGGATCACTCCCGTCGGCCCTCGGCGCGGCGAAACGGGCCTCCGATAGGTTTCCCGATTCTCCGCTGGCGTTCCTGATGAGAGGTTCGATTGAGCTGAAGATGAGCCAGTTCACCGACGCCGTCGTGTCCTATACTCGTGCGCTGCGTCTTGACCCTGCCAATCCCGACGCCAGCCTCGGACTTGCAGAAGCTCAGTCCAATGCAGGTCTGGACAAAGAGGCAGTTGCCGGTTTTGAGGCAGCGATTAGGAAATTTCCACAAGATCCCCGCTTTAGGCTCCAATATGCGCTGATGCTATTGAAACTAGCCGAGAGCGGTAACTTATCCGCGGAGACACGCGCCGAACGGTTGCTCAAATCCGCGGTAGCGCTCACTCCTCCCCTGCCCGAAGTACATTATCAACTCGGAGATCTCGCCCAAAAAAAGAACCGCACGACAGAAGCTCTAGCCGAATTCAGACATGCTGCAAAGTTGGATCCGCAGAGTGCGAAGGTTCACTTCGCGCTGGGGCGGATTTACCGTCGGCTGGGGCGAAATGCAGAAGCCGCGCGAGAGATGGATTTCTACCAAAGACTGAAAGAATCCGAGTCGAAAGCGGCGATGCCTCCTTCAGGAACCGGCGCCTCTCAAAATTAGGCATGTCATGACTTTGCGCTTTTCTAATCGTCCGTTCCATGTATGTCTGGTTGCTTTCACCTTCTTTACACATGGCGGAACGGGCAAGACCGCATCACAGGCGGAAATCTTCACAGATGTTACCGAGCAGGCCGGAATCACCTGGCATCACTTCAGCGGAGAATCACCCGACCGCTTCCTGATCGAAACCATGGGTGGGGGTGTGGGGTTCTTAGACTTCGACGGCGACGGTCTGCAGGACATCTTCTTTGTGAATGGCGGCGAAACACCGCGTGGCAAAAGCCCAAATCCGGTTCGCAACGCGCTTTATCGAAATCTTGGGAACGGGAAGTTTGAGGACGTGGCCGCTAAGGCCGGCGTCGACCGTATCGGTTTTTACGGAATGGGAGTCGCGGTCGCTGATTACGATAACGACGGATTCCCCGACCTGTTCATAACCGGATTCCCTGAAAGCGCTCTTTTTCATAACAACGGTAATGGGACTTTCACAAACGTTACAGATCGTGCCGGAGTTAAAAATGCAGGTAAGTGGGCAGCAAGTGCTGCGTGGTTCGATTATGACCGGGACGGCCTTCTGGATCTCGTCGTCACTAACTACGTCCAGTTTTCATTCGACAATCCCAAGAAATGCGCAGTAAACGACGTGCCCACTTACTGTGAGCAGGAAGCGTACTTGGGGATGCCGCTCTCGCTATACCACAATAATGGCAATGGGACATTTACCGACGTCAGCAGGCAGGCAGGTTTTGACAAATTGGTAGGGCGCGCCCTCGGCGTAGTGGCCATTGACGTCAACGATGACAGATTGCCCGATCTTTTCATTGCGCGCGACGCGTCGCCCAATTTGCTTCTCATCAACAAGGGAAACGGGAGGTTTGAAGATATCGCACTCGACGCAGAGGTGGCTTATGATGCCGGCGGACTCGCCAAAGCTGGAATGGGAGTGGATGCCGGAGACCTCAATGGCGATGGGTTTCCCGACTTTGTCGTCACGAATTTTAACGATCAATACCATTCTCTCTTCTTCGGTTCCCCTTCTCTTCCTTACGAAGATCGCACGGTGGCGTCACACTTGGCTGAATACTCGAAATCCTTTGTAGGTTGGGGAACTCACTTTATCGATTATGACAACGATGGAAATTTAGACCTGGTTATCGCGAATGGTCACATCAATCAGGTCGTCGAAACAACCCGCAATGATGTGAAGTACAAGGAACCGCCGCTGCTTCTGCGAAATAACGGAAAAGGAATTCTTCAGAATATGCGAGAGCACGCTGGGCCTGCGTTCAACACTGGTTACAGTGCACGTGGGCTCGCGGTCGGGGACTTCGACAACGATGGCGGGATCGACATCGTATTGACCTGTCTGAACGGAAAACCCATACTCCTTCGCAATAACATGGGCCAAAGTAACTCCTGGGTCGGTTTTCAACTGCAGGGCACGAAGAGCAACCGCGATGCCGTCGGCGCCAGACTCACGATTGCGTTACCTAACCGAAAGCTGGTTCGGTGGATCACCGGTGGAAGCAGTTACCTTTCGTCCCACGACAAGCGTGTAATCGTCGGGCTTGGGGAAGGACCGCAACGTGCCGCAGTCAATGTAGAGATACGTTGGCCGAGCGGCACGGTGCAGCGCGTCTCAAACCTCAGAACAAATCAATACAACAAGATTTCAGAACCCATCAAGCATAGCCCTGCCGCTCACAATAAATAGTTATACAAGTTTTGGAATTTTCACACGATAAGAAGACAAATATTTGACTTGACATCCACCCTCAATCCGGCTAATAAAACG
>Ga0209689_1000209_pt1 | contig 37015 bp, 36 predicted proteins | sample GraSoiAngelo_149_FD_187119 | JGI IMG/M metagenome (GOLD analysis project Ga0209689, IMG submission 187119) | Grasslands soil microbial communities from the Angelo Coastal Reserve, California, USA - 14_1009_09_30cm (SPAdes) (version 2) | ecosystem: Environmental > Terrestrial > Soil > Grasslands ... | reverse complement strand
CGCGCCGCCATCCGGCTGGTGGACACGGGTCCGGGCATTCCCAGATCGGACCTGCCGCACGTATTCGAACGCTTCTATCGCGGCGAGAAGGCGCGCGACCGCTCGGCAGGTGGCTCCGGGCTGGGACTGGCGATCGCCAGGTCGATCGTGGAAGCACACCAGGGGACAATCGATGCCGAAAGCGAACCGGGGAAAGGCGCGACCTTTACGGCCTGGCTGCCACTGCCTCGCGCTTGAGCCGGATAATCGCCGAGATCTCCACGGGGACACCCATCGGAAGCTCACTTGTTGCGAGCACCTGGCGGGTGTGGCGGCCGCGCTCTCCGAAGATCCTGAACACCAGGTCCGAGGCGCCGTTCAGAACCTTCGGCTGATCCTCGAACCCCGGCGCGGACCGGACGAACCCGCTCAGCTGCACGAATTGCTCAACCTGGTCGAGGGAGCCGGCGTGCTGCCGGATCAGGCTCAGGATGTTGAGAGCGCAGATCTCGGCGGCCTCAGCGCCGTCTTTCAGGCTGAGGTCAGCGCCGACGGTACCGCGAAACTTGATCTCGCCGTTCCAGACGGGGACCACACCCGAGGTGTAAAGCAACTCCCCGACCTGCTTTAGCGGGACGTATGACGCGAGGGCCCTGGGGGGCTCGGGCAAATCGATGCCCTGTGCCTGGAGGTTGGCCTCCGCCGATTCCAGGCTCAGGATCCGACGGGGTCGTGTGGTGAGCAGGGATCATCGACCTCCTCATGCCTCGTCCGGAGAGCCATCCGGAAGAGGGTAACGGGAGGTGCCGTTAACCGTCAGCCGTAAAGCGTGAAATGGTTGTTAAGCAGGGGCGCGGGTGCGTGACGGTGCTGTTTGCCCGGCTAGCGGAGGTAGGTCCGCTGGTCCTCCCGGCGAATTCGCCAGCGGCGCAGAGAGACAACGCCGGCGATCAGCAAGAGGACAATAACCGCAATTCCGAGCTTCTCCCAGTCCTGGCCGGCGGTCGACCGCCGGCCGCCGGGTTCGCTGACAGTGGACGGTCGGGGCGTCGGGCTGGCTCTGACCGTGGCGGAGGCGCTCGGCGCGGCGGTGGCGCCGGTCACGGCGGCTCCCGGGTCGGTGATCCGGTAGACGCCGGCGTTTGCGCTGGTCGGATTCCAGTTCGCCGCCAGCACCTGAACCGGGCTCAGCGGTTGCAGGGCCAGGGCCGTCACCCGGGGGTGGTCCGGCAGGCCCGCGCCAAGCGGGCTCCAGGTGGCTCCTCGGTCCAGCGAGCGGAAGACGCCCCCGGAACCGGCATCGCCATCGCTGGCAACGTAGATCTGGTCGCTGTTGGCCGGGTTGAACTGCACAGCATTGAAGTCGGTGGCGGGAAGGCCGTTGACAAGAATCCAGGTCGCCCCACGGTCGTCACTTCGGTAGGCGCCCTGTGCCGTTCCGGCCAGCACCGGCGCCTGCCCACCCGCGGGCGCCAGGCCGGTTGCGATTGCGGCCACGGTGACACCTCCGGGAAAGCCTCCGCTCACGGGAGTCCAGGCGCCGGTCAGGTCTTCGGAGCGCAGCAGGTAGCTGGGCGCCGTGCCGTTGTCGGCCCCGGCGAACATGGTCAAGCCGTTGGCTTTGGGCAGCAACGCCACCGCCGCGATGTCCAGGTCGCTCGCGCCCAGAGATTTCCAGCTGTGCGCCGCATCATTCGAGTAGTAAAGACCGGCCGACGTCCCGAGCAGGATGGTGGAGCCGGAGGTATCGATGGCGCGCACGTCAAGGGTATCGAGTCCCTGGTTCTGCGCGGTCCAGGTTTTACCCTCATCGAGGCTCTTGAAAATGCCATCCGCCTGGGTACCGGCGTAGACGACCCCCGGATGGTCGGCGTCCACGTGCACCACCCAGGCGGAGCCGCCGGCGTCGGCAACCGTCGTCCAGGATGATCCGCCGTCCGTACTGCGCATCACCCCTCGCTCCTGGGTCGCCTCGATCAAGACGTTGGGGTGCGCCGGAAATGCGGCCATGGACCAGACCGGCCTGTCGGGCTCGCCCGGATGTTGCGGGCCGGTGATGCTCCAGCGAGTATCCGCGGCGTCGGCCGACGCCGCACCCAGCAACCCGGCTGCCACGATGATTGGCGTGACGAGAATGGTGAATCGCAACGGTCTCACGTGGTTGCCAGCGACAGGATAGCAGACATTCCCCGGAAGCTCGCGCAGATTTGGACTCATGGTGCTGCTTGCGCGGTAGTCCGGTTTGATCTCAACTACAATGCTGCACGTGCGACAGCTCTGGCGGGCGCTGCACGCTGTTCCCCAGCTGCTCCTGGTCCAACCCGAACAACTCAGCTACGACGTCGTCTACGCGCTGGCGCTCGTCCCTCCAATGGCGACCGGGATTTTCTTTTTCCGCCGGAGCGCGGCGCTCCTGATCGCGCTCTGTTTTCTCACAGGCATCGTTTGCCTGCTTGCCCTGCAACTCGCCCGGCTGACCATCAACCTGCCGGCCTGGGTTGGATTCCGTGCCAACCATCCATTGATCAGCGGCCTGATCGTGGCCTGCTTCCTCTCACCACAGACGCCCGCCTGGCTGGGGGTCTCGCTGGTCCTGTTGCTCGTGGTGCTCGACCACGTGGTGTGGCCGCAGTTAGGCCGGACCATGGTCCACCCCGCGCTGGTGGTTTTCGGAATTCTCTTTGTGGTGCAAAAACAGCTACCCGTCGGTTTCGTCAACCCGTTCGACGGGCGGCGACTGGACGACCCGCTCAGTCTGTGGCACCGGCTCGGATTGCCCATCGACCCGGTGAAGCTCTACGTGGGAAATGTGCCCGGACCGATCGCGGCCACCTCAGCGGCCGCCGTCCTCCTCGGCATCGCCTACCTGTGGTATGGGCGAAAAATTTCCGCCGCGGTCCTGGGCGGCTTCCTCGTGGGCGTGGCCGCCACCGCCGCAGCCTACGGGTTTGACCTCGCCTTTCAGCTCGCCAGCGGTCCGGCATTGTTTCTAACCGGGTACCTCGCCGCGGATCGTCGCCGGGTGATCGTCCCGGACCAGCTGGCTGTCGTCGTTGCCGCCGGCGCCGGGATCGCAACCGTGGTGCTGCGCAATTTCGGACAGGGACAGGAGGCAACCTGGCAAAGCTGGCTCGCGGTTGGGATTCTGATCACGGTAGCCCTGCGACTACGGGCATTTCTCTCGACCCGGCCAAGCCTGATCCCAGCCGGCATCCGGCGATTACCTCTGAGCTCCTCCAGCGAACCGCGCCGCCCCCAGGCCGCGCCTATACCCGCGCGACAGCCGGTGATGGCGGTATCGTCCTCCTCCAGCCTTCGGCGATCCAGCACCCCGGCACCGCGCCGCCTCTACGACACGGCATCGGACTCCAACGACATGGTGCGGCAGATGCGGAGCGCTGCCGGACGAGGGCCGCTGCGTCAGGCCGGCACCAACCCGGTGCTCTGGACCCTGGCGCTGTTCCTTGTCAATCCGATCGGGCTCTGGCTCACCTGGACCAACAGCTCCCTCAGCCGCAGGACCAAGGAAATCGTGAGCGGCGTATCAGCGCTGTGGTACCTGGCGGTGGCGGCCGGCCTCTTCCTGGTGCTGACCCACGGGCTCCACCGGGCCTAACCGGGAGGGGTCCAGCCAGATCGTCTGATCCCGCGAGGCACCCACCGACACCAGGTCGATGGGTGCGCCAGATAGCTCGGCCAGCCGGTCGATATATCGCCGGGCCGCCTTCGGCAGATCCTCGGGCCGGCGAACGCCGGTGGTCGGGGCCAACCAGCCGGGCAACTCCTCGTAGATGGGCTCGCTGTGCTTGAGGTGGCTGATGTTTGACATCGGATAGTCGTGGCGTTCGCCCTTGCTCAGGTAGCTCGTGCAGATCCGGATCGGGTCGAACCCGTCGAGCACATCCAGCTTGGTCAGGGCGATGGAGCCGATCCCGTTGAGTGCTACCGAGTAGCGAGCGACGCAGGCATCGAACCAGCCCACCCGGCGCGGCCGCCCGGTGGTGGTCCCGTACTCACGACCCACCTCCCGGATCTGCTCGCCGAGCGCGTCGGTGAGCTCGGTTGGCAGTGGGCCGTATCCCACCCGCGTCGTATACGCCTTGAAGACCCCCACCGTCAGGTCGACCCGGGTCGGAGCTATCCCCGAACCGGTCAGGGCTCCGCCTGCGCTCGGAGAAGAGGAGGTGACATACGGGTAGGTCCCGAAATCGAGATCGAGCATGCTGCCCTGGGCTCCCTCGAGCAGGATTCTCTGTTTGCCCTGCACAGCCCTCTGAACGATCGGGAATATGTCGACGATGAAGCGCTCGAGACGTTCCCCATATGAGGTGTACTCCGCCAGGATGGCGTCCTGGTCGAGAGGATCAACGGCGTAGAGGCTCTGCAGGATCGGGTTCTTGATCTTGCCGAGGACAAAGGCCAGCTTTTTCTCCAGGAAGCGCGGCTTTAAAAGGTCGCCGGCGCGAAAGCCGATGCGGCGAATCTTGTCGGCGTAAGCGGGTCCGATCCCCCGCCAGGTGGTTCCCAGACGATCATCTCCGCGCTGCTCCTCCTCGAGCTTGTCGAGGATCGGATGCCAGGGCATGATCAGGTGGGCGCGGTCGGAGATAAGCAGCCGGTCAACGCTGATGCCACGTCCCTGGATCTGCTCGATCTCCTCCAGCAGCACGCGCGGGTCGAGCACCACCCCGTTCCCGATCACGCAGGTCGTGTCTGGGTAAAGGATCCCGGACGGAATCAGATGGAAGCGGAACTCCTGGCCGGCGTTGACGACGGTGTGGCCGGCGTTGTTTCCACCCTGCGAGCGAATCACCATGCCGGCGTGCTCGGAGAGAAGGTCGATGATCTTGCCCTTCCCCTCGTCACCCCACTGGCCGCCGACGAGGATGAAGACTGGCATCAGTTTCTGCGGCGTTCCAGGTTCACGAACTTGGTCTGCTCGTCAACGAAGAGAAGGTCAAGCTTGCCAGTCGGACCGTTGCGGTGCTTGGCGATGATGATCTCCGCAATGTTGCGTTTGTCGTCCGCCAGATTGTCGTTGTAAAACCTCTCTCGATAGATGAAGAGGACGAGATCGCTGTCCTGTTCGAGCGTGCCGCTCTCACGCAGATCCGCCAGCTGCGGACGATGGTCGAGACGCTTCTCAGGCTCTCGGCTCAGCTGAGAGCAAGCGATGATCGGGATCTGTAGCTCACGGGCCAATCCCTTCAGGGACCGCGAGATATCGGACACCTCCTGCACCCGGTTCTCCTGGTTACGGCCCTGCATCAGCTGCAGGTAGTCGACGATGATCAGGCCCAGGTTGCTCGACAGCTTCAGCCGGCGGGCTTTGGTGCGCATCTCCATCACGGAGAGGTTCGGCGAATCGTCGATGAAGATGGGCGCCTCGGACAATGCTCCCATGGCCTGAGCGATCCGAGGCCATTCGGCGTCTTTGAGCAAGCCGTTGCGCAGCCGCCAGGAATCCACGGCCGCCTCGCTGCAGAGCAAACGGGTCACCAGCTGCTGCTCGGACATTTCGAGAGAGAAGATGGCGACCGGCGTCTTGTACTGGATCGATGCATGTTGTGCGATGTTGAGCGCCAGGCTGGTCTTCCCCACACCCGGCCTGGCGGCGACGATGATCAGGTCGGACTTCTGGAAACCGCCGGTCTTCGCGTCCAGGTCATTGAAACCGCTGGGGACGCCGGCGAGCACGCTCTGGTCCTTATGGATCTGCTCGATCTGGTCCCAGGTTTCCTTGAGGACGTCCTTGAGTGGAACCAGGTCCTGGGTGATGCGTCCTTCCGCGATATTGAAGATCACCTGCTCGGAGGCATCGAGCGCCTGGTTGGCCGGAGTGCTCTCGTCGAAGCCGAATGCGGTGATCCGTCCCCCGGCACTTATCAGCCGGCGCTTGGTCGCGTCTTCCTCGACCAGCCGGCCGTAGTACTCGGCATTGGCCGCCGTGGGCACTCCGGACTCGAGCTCGGCCAGGAACGCCTGGCCCCCAACTCGCTCGAGGACACGCATCCGCTCGAGCTCCGCCGACAGGGTGAGGAGGTCGATCGGCTCGGATTTCTCGAAAAGGTTCAGTGCGGCACGGTAGACCTGTCCGTGCTGATCCATATAGAAGTCGTCGGGACGGAGGAAGTCGGCGACCCGGACGATGGCGTTGCGGTCGAGCATCAGAGAGCCCAGCACGGACGCCTCCGCTTCGAGGTTGTGTGGGGGAACGCGCCCGCCGGTCACAGCCGGCGGGGCGGAGCGGAGGTCGACCCTCAAGCGCTGGTGACCATCAGCGGGATGCGGGCGGTGACCTCCTTGTGCAGCCTGACCTGGCTGGCGGCCGGACCCATGGCCCGGATCGGCTCGGGGAACTCGATCTTGCGACGGTCAAGCGTGATCCCGTGCTGCTGCTTCAGTGCCGAGGCGACCTCGGCGTTCGTGACCGAGCCGAAGAGCTTGCCATCTTTTCCAACCCGGATCTTGATCAAGACCTGGGCTGCTTCCAGCCTTAAGGCCAGGTCCCTCGCGTCCTTCAGCTCCTTCTGTTCACGCTGGACCGTGGTGGCTTTTTCACGCTCGACCCTCTGCACGGCTCCCCGGCTGGCTGCCACGGCCAGCTTCTTGGGCAGCAGATAGTTTCGCGCGTAGCCGTCGGCCACGTCCTTGCTCTCACCGGCCTTACCGGTGCCCTTGACGTCCTCCAGCAGAACGATTTTCACAGCCTCATACCGAAAGCCGGCGCCGAGTCTGCCACCAGGTGCGGGCCCGCTCCCGCACCGATTCCCTGCCATGCCGGATGTCCTGGTCGAAAGTGCTGGTCCCGAGGGCGATCCGCTGCTGGTGCTCGTCGACCACCTGTTTGGGGGCTCGGTCGACGAACATCTTGACCGCCAGAACAGTCAATGCCAGCGCATCCATCTCGCCCAGCACCGGAAACCACAGTGGGAAGTCGACCACCGGGTTGTAGATCGCGATCAGGGCTGCGGTCAGGGCAACCTTGTTCTTCTGGGGAACCCGAGGGTCCCGGTAGAGGCAATAGGTGAGCTTTCCGTAACGGGGAATTTCCCGAGCGATCCGTCGGAGCAGCCGAAGTCTCAGGAGCATCTTGTTTCCCCGCGAGCGACCCCACTGCCATCTCGCCGCGTGGGCCTGGCAGATTTTAGCAGAGCCCGACGCTAAGAAGACGCCGTATTTACCGGGCCCTCGCCGACGTGAAGCCCACGAAATACCGTACCTATCAGCAGGCCCTGGATGGCGAGTGACGCGAACACGAATCCAGAGACCAGTAGAAGGATGCGCTCGCGATCAGCCACCCCGGCCGGGATGCTCAGGGCCAGCGCCAGCGATAGCGCCCCACGCAGGCCCGCCCACACCAGGGCCGCCTGCATCCGGAGCGGCCAGTTGCGGAAAGTGATGAGGGCGACCATCGCGATCCGCGCGACCAGGAAGGTGAGCACGACACCGAGGACGTCGACCGCCGAAGCGGTCAGCCGGTCCAGGTGCACCTGGAGACCGACAAGGGTAAAGACGAGGCTCGAGACGGAAAAGCCGACGACGCGCCAGAATCGATGCGTCAGGTGATGTGAGGCGGAATGAGGTCGGTTGCCCAGGACGACCGCTAGCATTACCACGGCCAGCAACCCGCTCACTCCGAGACGGTCGGCCAGCAGGTAGGTCCCATACGCGGCCACCACCGTAGCCGGAGCCAGGACCGGGACCCGGTCCGGTAACAGCCGGGCGAGGACCAGGCCAACCAGGCCGCCGGCAAGCAGGCCGCCCACGGTCAGGAGCAGAAACTGCCAGACCGCGCCGGACGGACTCGAGCCGCGCCCGCCGATGGCGGTCAGGGCAACCGCAAACAGGACGGCGGCGACGCCGTCGTTTGCCAGGCTCTCCCCTTCCAGGCTGACGCGCAAGCGTTCCGGGACTCGAAGCCGGCGCATGGCCGCGAAGATCGACACCGGGTCGGTGGCGGCAAGGACCGCGGACAGCAGCAGCGCCTCGCTCGCGGAGAACCCCAGCCAGCGGAGGATGCCATAGCTGATGGCTGCGCCAAGCAAGGCCCCGGCGACGCCCAGCAGGAGGATCCAGCGCAGCTCGCGCCGGATCGCCGCCGCCCGCAAGGAGAACCCGGCATCGAAGAGGAGGGCCGGTAGAAATCCGAGCAGAATCAGGCTCGGGCTGACGGTGAATTGGGGAAACCGGTTGCTGCTGGCCAGCAGCGCCCCGACAAGGAGCAGCAGGAACGGCCACGGCCAGCGCCGGACCGCGGTCACTCGCGCAGCAGCTCCGGGTGGTCCTCCACAAATCGCCAGGCCGCCTCGGGATCGGGAGCCAGCAGGCCATCCACCATGGCGTCTTCAAGGGCCGCCTTCACCCGCTTGATCCATGGACCGGGCGGCCTGCCGGTGCGGGCCATGAGTTCGTCGCCGGTAAGCGGCGAACGAATCGCGTTGATCGCGGCCGTGTCGAGCCGGCGGATCCGCGCTTCCAGATCGTCGATCTTCTGGACGCCCGGGTAGTGGCTGGCCCTCATGTCGGCGCGCGCCAGCGCAAGCAGCCGCTCCAGCTGGGGACCGGCGTCACGTACCAGCCGGCGGACCGCCCTGTCCTCCCAGGCGCTCGGGTCGTACTGGATCGGGCGCATGTGGAGCCGGATGAGTTGGGTCACCGCATCGATCACCTCGCCCGAGAAACGAAGACTTCGCAGAGCCTGCTCCGCCATCTCGGCCCCTACCAGCTGATGATTGATGAAGGTCACCTTGCCATCCTTCACTTCCTTGGTGGCCGGCTTCCCCACGTCGTGGAGAAGGCCTGCCAGCCGGGTGACCAGGTCCGCAGGCGTCAGTGCCGCGGCCTTCAGACCGTGGCCGAAGACGTCGTGGCTGTGCCACCCGCCCTGCTCCATTCCCTTTCCCGCCTCGAGCTGCGGAAGTATGCGAACCAGGAGCCCGGTTTCGTCCAGCAGGTTCAGGCCGCGTTCCACGTCGTTTGCGAGCAGTAGCTTGGCCAGCTCGTCGCGGATCCGCTCCATGGAAACCACCGGAGGTTGCAGCCGCCCGGCGTTTTCGCGGATGGCCACGGCTGTCGCCGGATCGAGCTCGAACTCGAGAGTCGTGGCAAACCGCACGGCGCGCACCATCCGCAACGGATCCTCGTCGAAAGTGGCCCGGGGATCGAGTGGTGTGACGATCCGCCGGGCGCGCAGGTCGTCGAGTCCACGCCCGGTGAGATCGAGCACCGAGCCGTCCCAGTCCATGAGGAGGGTGTTGACTGTGAAGTCGCGGCGGATGACATCCTCCTCGAGCGTCCCCGGGCGCACCTGCGGCTTGCGGCTCTGCGGGTCGTAGCGCTCGGTGCGAGCCGTTACGAACTCGAGGGCGTACAAACCGGCATCCACGTGGGCCGTGCCGAAGCGCTCGAAGACCACCGGTGGATGGTCGCTCAGGCGGCTGGCCACTGCGGTGGCCAGCTCGATGCCATTTCCCTTCTCGACCAGGAAGTCGACCTCGCGGATGGCCGCCGCGCGTGCCCCGCCGAGCAGGCGGTCCCGCACGTACCCGCCAACCACGAGCGCACGACACCCCAGCCGGGCAGCCTCCTCCTGGATGACGGTGAACAACCGCTCCATGCCGGGGAGCGCCGGTGGATCGATCCGGGCGATCACCGGGTCGCCTGGACCCGAGCCGCTGAGGTCGCCTGAAGGCGGGCCCACTCGACCGCGCCCACCAACCCGGCATTCTGGCCCAGCCTGGGCGCCACGATCCGAAGCCCCCGTCGAGCCGACTCCCAGGACGAGACCTTTAGGGATGTCTGCATGGGCCGGTTGATCAGCCCACCCGCCTTCATTACGCTCCCTCCGAGGATGAGCAGCTCGGGATTGAGCAGGTTCACCAATGTCCCCATGCCAATCCCCAGGGCGGTCCCGGCACGGTCGAGCAGGCGGCGGGACAGCGCGTCGCCGCCGCGGGCCGCCCGTACCACCTCGGCCGCGGTCGGCCCATCGCTCTCACGGTGTCGCCGCAGCTGCGTGCGCGCACGAGTCTCGAGCGCTTCTCTGGCAGCCCGGGCGATTGCGGTGCCGCTGGCAATCGCCTCCAGGCAGCCGCGATTGCCGCAGTTGCACAGTGGCCCACCTGGCTCGATGACGATGTGCCCCACCTCACCCGCGACACCGCTCGCCCCGCTGTAGAGCCGGCCGTCGAGCACCAGGCCGGCGCCGATCCCGGTGGAGACCGTCACGTAGGCCAGATTGCGCGCCCCCTTCCCGGCCCCGGCGCGGGCTTCGCCGAAGGCGGCCAGGTTGGCGTCGTTCTCGAGATTGGTTGGGATGGCCGTCCGTTCGGTCAGGATCGATGCGATGGGCACGTCTCGCCAGCCCGGGAGGTTGGGAGGGGAAAGCACGACGCCCGTCTTACCGTTCGCCGGCCCGGGCATGCCGATGGCCATGGAAGCAACCTCCGCCGGCTTGATGCGCTCGTGTCGCAAGGCTTCCTCGATCGTCTTCACGATCCGGTTGATCACGTGCTCCGGACCCCTATCGGCTTCCGTCGGATGGCGGACGACGTGCTGGATGGGCCCACCGGCGCCGGCAATCGCCACCCGCAACCGCGTCCCGCCGAGATCGATCCCGACGTAGTTCATGGAACCGGGCGACGAGGCAGGGGCCGCAAGGTAGCCGCGGCGATGACGGCGCCCAGGAGCAGCACCACCGCCGTGATCACGAATATGAAGTGGTACTCGTCGAGGATCGCCTGGCGAACTCGAAGCTCATAGGTCGCGAAGCGAGCCAGGTAGTCCGGAAGCGCGGAGAAAACCGGGGGGATCAGGTGGGCCGTCGCCTGCTGAAAGTGGAATAGAGCGAACCCTGCCAGGAGGGAAAACCCGATCAGCATCCCGACCAGCCGCATCAGCACCAGGAAGGAAGCCGCCGCTCCGCGGTGCGCGTCTCCCACGACGTCGAGGAGTGCTGCGCTGACCGGCGCGATCTCGAGGCCGAGCCCGAGCCCGGCACTGAAGAGCTGAAGGTCCGCGAGCCTGAGAGGCAGGCCGAGCAGGTTGTGCGAGAGCGTGTTCTGGTCCCAGCCTGAAAGAGAGAAGAACCCAAGTCCAGCCAGGGCGAGGCCGGCCGCAGCCACCGCGCGATAGCTGCGCAGACGCTGGGCGAGGAATCCGCCCAGGAGAGCGCCAATCGGAATGCCGATCATCAGCCGGAAGAGAAGCACGGCGGCCTGCTGCGAGTTCATGTTGAAGACCAGGTCTGACTCTGCTAGCACCGGGATGAAGACCAGCGCCACCATCAGGCCTGCCCCCGATATGGCGTTGGCGACCGCGGCGCCACTGAATGAGGAATCGCGAAAGTAGCGGACGTCGATCAACGGACGTGGGGCGCGCCGCTCGCGCCGGATGAACAGAGCGAAAAGCACAAGCGCCACCGGCGCCTGCCAGAAGAATCCCGCTCCGACCGGACTCCTATCCGGGTCCCCCGCGTAAAGCGCGAGCGTCAACAGAGCCAGGCCTGCGCCGGCGAGGGCGGCTCCCGGCAGGTCGAGCGGAGTTTTGGCTCGGACCGTGTCCCCGGAGCGCACCTCGGGCCACAGCGCCCAGAGGAGGAGGGCGACGAAGGGAAGGTTCAGCCAGAAAATCCACTGCCAGCCCCAGGCAGAGGCAATCACGCCACCCCAGAGAGGTCCGAGCACGCTGCCCACTTCCTGGAGGGCGCTCACGCCTCCGAGCACCGGGCTGCGGCCGCCGGCGGGATACAGATCAGCGGCGAGAGCCAGCACCACCGGCACCAGCGCCCCCCCGCCGGCCCCCTGCAGCAGCCGGCCGGTTACCAGGCTGGGAAGGCTTGTGGCTGTTGCCGTGATCAGTGAGCCAAGCCCGAACAGCACCAGGCAGGCGACGAACACGCGCAGCCGTCCGAACCGATCGCTCAGCCCACCAGCCAGGGGCATGACCGCGAGATACCCCAGCAGGAAGCCGGTGATGATCGGAGTGGCCTTGGCGAGATTGGTTACAGGCAGCACGGGGATGTGGACGGAGGTCAGCATCGGAATCAGCGCCGTCACCACCACGTACGCGTCCAGGGACGCGACGAACAACCCGGCGCTGGTCAGCGCCAGGACCGCCCGCCGGTTAGCTGACCGGGGGCGGGGTGACGGTGACGGGCTGATCATGATTCGAGAACTCGAATGTGACGGTGGACTCCTTCGTTGGATCGAAGAGGTGGCCCTGCAACCGCGCCCGCCAGAGGTTGTCGCTGGCACTGTCAATCCAGTAGGTCGCGGTGTACGACCCCTGATCGCTGATCAGGGTGAGCAAACGATGGACGCGGTCGGCCGGGAGCGTTCCACTGATGACCCAGGTTGATTGCGAGCCGACGTTCTCCTGCTTTCCACGTTTTGGGGATTGCGTGTCCTTCAAGGCGGCGAACAGGCCGTCCTGCTGGTCGAATAACGAATGCGGGTCGAAGAACTGGACGACCTCAGCGGCGGTCAGCCGCTGCCACCCGCCGGTGAAGGACTTGAGATAAACCTGGTCCGCGCTGAAGATGATCTCCAGCTGCACGAGAACGCCACCCTGCCGAAGCTGGACGCTGGAGTGCAGGTCCGGCGGATGGGCGTCGCCGTTGGCCGACTCGACGGGGACGGTGCTGCCGGTGAATCCCTGAATCTGCATCTGGAAATGGAAACCCTTGAGCAGGACCATGTGCTGGCTGGTCTTTGCCAGCAGGGGTCCGGGGTCAGGCGGTGGCGATCCACACGCTGCCAGCGGGCCAAGCAGGCCGGCGCCAAGACAGAGCACCTGGGCCCGCATCCGTACTGCCCGGGCGGTCGAACGCATCAAACCCTCAGGATACGGTCATCCCCGACCCGCCGGGTGACTTTTTGTGCGTCCAGCCATTCCAGCAAGGGCAACACGTATCGGCGGCTCGAGCCGAGTAGATCCCTCGCCTGCGCGACCGTCACCTTTCCCTCCCGTTGGAGGTGCCTGGTCAGCCGATCCACGGCCTCCTGGTAGGCCTTAGCGGCAAAGATAGTGTCGTCGTTCAGCCGGATTATCCGACCGGTGGCGGTGAGGTACTGGAGCAATGCCGGGGTCAGCTGGTAGCGGCCGGCCAGGTCTGGCAGCGGGGGCGGCGCAAACGGCGCCGCCTCTAGCTCGGAGATGAGAGCGGCGATTGCGACCTGCTGGTCGGGCGAAGGATTGGCCTGGTGCCCTGGAAGCGCCAGCTCACTGCCCCGCTCGATGATCAGGCCGTCGAGCGCCATCCGGGCAACCGCGGGGGGAAAGAGGGATGCTGCCAGCCCAACCCGGCTTCGCAGCTCCTCGCGAGGCATTCCGGCCCGCAGCGGGTGCACACGGTGAAAACCCTCCAGGGCGATCCGGGCACGCTCTTCCAGCTGTTCCCAGGCGTCGCGCGAGAGCATTGTGCCGTCGAGGCGGACTGCTGAGCCGGCCGCGATCAGCTCCCCGCCAAGCCGATCGATCAGACCGGCGTCCATCCCGGTTCGGCGAGCCAGCTCGGCGATCGTCACTCCCGTTCGGTGACGGCCGAGCTCGACCATCAGGGTCGCAGCTGGATCGCCGCGCTCGCGTCCCTCGAGGTCCGCGATCACCCGGGGGTCATGTCGCCGGTGCCGCCGCGGATTGGTATCGAGAATCACACCACCGGCCACTGTCTCGATAGGTGCCGGCCGGCGAAGGATGAAGCGGTCGCCGACGACCGCCACCACAGGCGTGTCGCTGAAGATCTGCGCCCACGCGCCCGAGCCCGGCCCGACGATGTCGTCCTCGAGCAGGGAGAGCTCGACCGGGACTTCAGCGGTCCCCAGGTACAGAAGGAGCCGAGACCGGTGCAGGATCGGGTGGGCCGAGCTAGCCAGCACGCTCAGACGCACGTCCAGCCGTCGGGTGGGCGAGAGCTGCCGGGGAGGCGCGATCACATGACCGCGGGCGATGTCCTTACGGTCTGCGCCAACCACATTCACCGCGGTCCGGCTTCCCGGACGGGCCAGATCGACCGTCCGATTGTGTTGCTGGAGGCCTCGGACTCTCAGGCTCCGCCCGGTCGGGTAGAGGGCCAGGTCATCGCCAACCCTCAACGAACCCCCGACCAGGGTTCCGGTGACCACTGTTCCAAACCCCGACATCGCAAACGACCTGTCCACCGCCAGGCGTGGCCGGCCGGTGTCTGGCCGGGGCGAGGCGCCGGCCAGCTGTTGATCGAGGGCATCCTTCAACTGATCCAGGCCCGTCCCGCTGAGAGCGGACACCGGGATGATGGGGGCGGCTCGGAGGGCGGTCTTGCTCACCACCCTATGCACTTCGTCGGACACCAGGCGCAGCCAGTCGGAATCCACGAGGTCTGCCTTGGTCAGGGCGATCACCCCGTGAGTCACGCCGAGCAGGTCGAGGATGGCCAGATGTTCGTGGGTCTGCGGCATCGGACCTTCATCGGCTGCCACCACGAAGAGCACGGCGTCGATGCCGTGAACTCCGGCCAGCATGTTCTTGAGGAATCGCTGGTGCCCGGGCACGTCGATGATGCCCAGGTGGCGTCCGCTGGGCAGGTCCATGTAAGCAAAGCCGAGATCGATGGTCATCCCTCGGCGCTTCTCCTCTTCCAGGCGGTCGGGGTCGATGCCGGTCAGGGCCTTGACCAGGCTCGACTTGCCATGATCGATGTGGCCGGCGGTGCCGATGACGAAGGCAGCGGGCGCCTGCAACGGGTTCACCGGACGGCGGCGATCACCGCCTGGAGCAGCCTCTCGTCCTCATCCGGCAGCACGGTGCGCGGGTCGAGCACGACGCGGTCGTCCTCGATTCGGGCAATCACCGGTGGCGACTGAAGCCGAAGCCTGTCGAGCAGCTGCGCCGGGCGAGGACGCTCCGCCGCGATCATCACCAGCGTGGTGGGAAGGGTCTCGCCGGGGAGCGATCCGCCCCCGACCGCCGAGTAGCCCGACCGCACCTCGGCCGGGACGCCTGCCAGGTTGAGGCCCTCGGCCCAGCGGCCGGCACGGGCGCTCAAGCTCTCCCGATCGGCCCGGATCATCTTCCAGACGGGGACCTGGTCATCGCGGCCGGTGATATAGAGGTCGAGGGTGGCAGCCAGGGCCGCAATCGTCAGCTTGTCCACCCGAACCGCGCGCGCCAGAGGATGTTTCAGGCATTTCGCGACCAGCTCGGCACGGCCAAGCAGCAGGCCGGCCTGTGGACCGCCGAGCAGCTTGTCGCCGCTGCATACCACCACGTCCGCCCCGGCTTCCAGGCTCTCCGCAATCAGCGGCTCGTGAGCCAGGCCCGGCGCACGGCTCTCGCGCAGGGCACCGCTGCCCAGGTCATAGAGGAGCAGAACATTGCGCTGGCGCGCCAATTCGGCCAGCGCCGACAGCTCTGGCCTCTCGGTGAACCCGACGACTTGAAAATTGCTGGGGTGGACGCTGAGCAGGGCCGCGGTGCGGGGTGTGATCGCCTCCGCGAAATCCTGGGCGCGCGTGCGGTTGGTGGTCCCGACCTCCACCATCTTCGCCCCTGACAACCGCATGATGTCGGGCATGCGAAAGGCTCCGCCAATCTCGATCAGCTCGCCACGCGAAACGATCACCTCCCGGCCTTTGGTGAGCGCCGCCAGCATCAGCAGAGTGGCCGCCGCTCCGTTGTTGACCACGGCAGCCGCCGCCGCACCGGTGAGCTGACACAGAACATGGGCGACCGCATCGTGCCGGCTGCCCCGCTTGCCTGAGCGCAGGTCGAGCTCGAGGTTCGAGTACCCGGTCGCCAGCAGGCTGGCCGCCTCCGCCGCGGACCTGGCCAGGGGAGCCCGGCCGAGATTTGTATGCAGGATCACGCCGGTCGCATTGATCACCGGGCGCAGCCGCGGGGCACGCATGTCGGCGACCATTGCCTCGATACTGGACCAACGGCGCGACTCGTCGAGGAGCGGGCCGGCCCGCTCCTGTTGCAGGGTCCGCTGCACGGCGAAAACGACGAGTGGGCGTCCGTGTTCGGCGATCAGCCGCCTACCGCGATCGTCTTCCAGCAGTTGGTGAACGCTCGGCAAGCCGGATAGAGTGTCCACGTCAGAAGCCGGGGAACGGATAGACGGGAGTCCCTACGAGCAGGTTGGCGGCCGTCGTGTAGACGGGTTGGATGACATGGCCGAAAACCCCGGGCGCCAGGAAGAGGATCAGGACAAAGACCAGAGCAATCACGGTGCGATTGGCATCGATGGTGTAGAAAAGCTGCGGAGACTGGCGTCGGAACAGGGTGGCGACCAGGTTGTAGCCGTCCAGAGGAGGAATCGGCAGGATGTTGAAGACGGCAAGCACGACATTCAGGTAGAACGCAACCGCCAGGATCGCCGCCAGAATGGCGAGCGGCGCCTGACCCAGGGTCAGCTGAACAAAGCAGGCTGAATCGGCGCAGATGACGCCCGAGCCGGGGGCGGTCACCAGGAACTTGAGCGGAATCGAGATGCCGATCGCGATCAGGAGGTTTGTCAGCGGCCCCGCCACCGCGACCAGCGCCGGGTCGAGCCGGTGACGCATCTGGCCAGGGTTGATACGGACCGGCTTGGCCCAGCCAAAGTGGATCAGCAGGATGGCGATCGTGCCAATCGGATCCAGATGGTGGCTGGGGTCGAGCGACAGGCGCCCATCGACCCGCGGTGTCTGATCCCCACGAGCCACTGCCACCTGCGCATGAGCCCACTCGTGGAGCACCAGGCCGAGCAACAACCCTGGGATCAGGAACATCGAGTTGATGATGAATTGACCCGGATCGTTGAACAGCACCAGGAGCTAAGTGTAGGTAAGAAACGAAAAGGGCCCCGCTCGGCGAAGCCCTCTACGAATGAATGAAAGCGCGCTCAGGCTGCGGCGGGTTCGGCGACGAAGGACGGAGTCGGGACGCTCACGGTTGACTCATCCGCGTGGACCGCGCTCTTGCCTCGCAAGATGCCACCCTCATCGATGATGAGGGAGCCCACCACGATATCGCCATAAAGCTTCCCGGTGGCAAGGATCTCCAGCCGGCCGGTGGTGCTGACGTTGCCCTGGATGGTGCCGCCGACGACGACGTTGCGCCCGGTCACGTTCCCCTTGACCCGGCCATGTTCGCCGATGGAGAGGTCGCCCTCTGTGGTGAGGTCTCCGAGCATCTCGCCGTCGAACCGGATATTGGAGCTCGAGTGGAGCCGGCCCTCCAGCTTGATCTGATTGCTGAGTACGGTTTCTGCGGCGATGGGACCGGTTGGCTTGCGGTTTTGCCTGGGTTCGAACACGAGCGCCTCCTCGAAAGTGGTTAGACCATCAAGGAAACGGAGGCCCACGTAACTTTCTTGCGTTCCGCCTAACGGATCAGAAACGACCCCGCGATCAGGATGACAAACATCAGGGCGGCAGTGATGGCTATCCGGCGCAGGTCAGAACGAAAGTAGGGGACGCGATCGAGCGGAATAGCTGCATCCTGCGGTGGCAACGGTGGAGGTACCGACCGTCCGCGAACGGGACGCTGGGCAGCGATCGGCGCCGGCTGGCTGGGACGGCTCGCCGGAGCGGGAGAGGATGAGGGCCGTGTGATCGGTCCGGGCTGGGACGGACCACGCTGTGGCTTACGCGGCTGCCGCTTGTTCTTACGCGCCATTGATCTCGGGACAGGAGTTTACCGGGAAAGTGGATAACCGCTTGACACGTCGCTAGATGCTGTGGTACAAATCGCGCCGGGTACTACATTTAGGGTGTACCCGAGCCGCGAGCCAACAAGGGCCAGATTCTGCAGCCGTCCTGCCATCGCCGCTGCAATGCCCCTCCTCATCTGGTCCTTGTTGCTTTTTACCCAGGTTTTCAGTAGCGCGCGGTCCAGGCCTGGTTGCCGTACTTCTCCCTGCAGAGATCGCCGGCTGCCTCTCGCTCGCCGGCTGTGATTTCCGCCGGCCGAAGCCGCACACCAAACACGCGGGCGAAGGCGCTCGCGATCGCATCCGCCAGTGCCGCCGGCCTGCAATCACTGTGTCCCTCGAGTCCGGCGATCCCTCGGACCATCGAACGCCGCCAGCGATCGCGCTCGTCATGGTCGAGTCGCAAGCATCCGAGCAGCTCCTCGATCTGCGGCTCGAACAGGATGCTGCCGTGCTGGAGGAGGGCACCACCCCTGCGGACCTGGGCACTGCCCACCAGCTTGCGGCCGTCGAGCAGAATCTCGTGCGCGGAGGCGCGGTCGAAGCAGGCCGGGCCGTGGCCGGCGCCACCGTCGGGCTCGGCTCGGGCCAGGGTGACCCAGGCACCGGCCGCGCGAAGGCCCTCGAGCAGCGCCTGACTGAGGCGGAAGTACGACGACGGTACGGCCTGGTCGCCGCTCAGCACCGCCACCGGCATGGCGACGCTGTAGGTCAGCTCTCGATCGTGGAGGATGGCACGGCCGCCGGTGGGACGGCGGACCACACCGATGCCAGACGCGGCACAGGCCTCCTCGTTCACCACCGCCCGAGGTTGGAAGTAGCCGAGGGAAAGGCAAGCCGGCCGCCACTGAAAAAACCGTAGGGTGGGCGGCGACGCGCCGGTCGCCACGCCATCGAGGATGGCTTCATCAACCGCCATATTCCAGACCCCCTCCCCGGGCGGGTCCATCAGCAACCGCCAGTCGCGCTCCTCAGACATTGAACCGGAAGAGCACGACGTCCCCATCCTTCATCAAGTAGTCCTTGCCCTCGAGCCGGACCTTGCCTCGATCCCTGGCGGCGGGGTATGAACCCGAGGCGGACAGCTCATCGAAGGCGACGATCTCAGCCTTGATGAAACCGCGTTCGAAGTCGCTGTGGATGACACCCGCCGCCTCGGGTGCGCGGGCACCCTGACGGACCGTCCAGGCACGCACCTCGCTCTCGCCCGCCGTCAGGAAGGTGAGCAGGTTCAGCGACCTATAGGCCTCATGGATGAACGCATCGAGGGCCGGCTCCTTGAGGCCGGCATCCTCGAGGAATGCAGCCGCCTCCTCGTCAGGCAGTTCGCGAATCTCGGCCTCGAGACGGGCGGACAGCACGATCACCTGGGTGCCCGCAGCACTCGCGGCCGCGTTCACTGCCGCCAGCTCTGGCGTGTCCTTCCCGATCTGGTCCTCCCCGATGTTCGCCACGTAGAGGATCGGCTTCGCAGTCAGAAAGGAAAAGCTCCTCATCATCCGGCTCTCTTCCGGCTGCAGGCTCACGCTTCGGATCGGTTGGCCGGCATCCAGGTGGGCGGCAAGCCGGTCGAGCACACCCAGCTCGTCCTGCTCCTTCGCCCCGGGCTTGAAACGGGCGGTGCCCGCGATCTTATCTCGGCGCTTGTTGACGACATCCAGGTCGGCGAGAGCCAGCTCTAGGTTGACCATCTCAATATCGCGCTGTGGATCGAGCCCCTGGGATACGTGCTGGACGTTGGGGTCCTGAAAACATCTAACCACCATGGCCAGCGCATCGAGCTCCCGGATCTGGGACAGAAACAGGTTGCCCATGCCCTCGCCGCGGCTCGCGCCCTGGACCAGACCGGCCACATCTACGAACTTCATGACCGTGGGCGTGATCTTTTTCGGTTGATACATCCGGGCCAGCACTGACAGTCGCGGATCGGGAACCTCGACCATGGCCGTGTTCGGCTCGACCGTGCTGAAGGCGTAGCTGGCCACCCCGGCACCCGCTCTGGTGAGGGCGTTGAACAGCGTGGTCTTGCCCACGTTGGGCAGGCCCACGATGCCCACCCCGAGCGTCATCGACTAAATACGCGCGTATCCTGCCAGAGCAACGCCCGACGATTCTAGCGAGTGAAGCGGGCCAAAAGACGAGGGCCGCGCCCAGCCGGAGGCTGTCTCTCTGGCGCGGTCCCCGTGTTCAGTAGAGCGAAGCCTCCTGGTAGCTGTCCAGCCAGTCCTCCGGCCGAAGCGGGTTGTTCCAGCGAACGAGCTCGGCCTCGGTTTCGTCGTACGGTCCATCGTCGTCGTCGTCCGGATGCGGCTCGGGCAGGTTGCTCGTGTTTATCATGGCGCCCTCAGGCGCTCACGGCTTCGGCGGCAGGCTCGGGCGCTATCTCTTCGGTGTTCCCCTCGTTCTTCGGGCTCAGGATCTGCATGAAGTCGATCACCACCTCGGTGGTGTATCGCCGAAACCCGTCCTTGCCGTCCCACTCCTTGCTCCGCAGCTTGCCCTCTACATAGATGAGCTTTCCCCGGCTCAGGTATTCCTGGCAGACGCCGGCCAGCCGGCCGAACGCGACCAGAGAGTGGTACTGGACGTCCTCGGTGCGATTGCCGTCCTCGTCCCGACCGTAGCTGTTGGTGGCCAGCCGAAGCTTGGCGATGCTCAAGCCCTTCGGGCTGGTAACGATCTCCGGATCCCGAGTCAGCCTTCCTATCAGATGTACGCGGTTGACCATCAGACACTCCTTCAATTCACGAAATGGACAGGTCGCTCAGCCGCGGGCATCACCTCCCCAGCCGCCCGCCGGCAGCAGCGGGATCGGATCGGCGGGAAGCCCGCCCAGGCGGACTTCGAAGTGGAGGTGAGGGCCGCTGCTGTTCCCGGAGGAGCCCATCAATCCGATCACCTGTCCGGTCACCACCTGGCCGCCGGTGCCCACGAGCGGAAAGTAGAGGTGGCCGTACAGGGTGCTGAAGCCTGGATCACGCAGGATCACGACGTAGAGCCCATAGCCACCGCGCTCGCGGGCGACGTAGGCGGTGCCCGGGGTGGCGGCATAGACCGGCGTCTTCAACGCGGCCGCCAGGTCGATGCCGCTGTGGAAATGGTGCTCAGGGCACTGCTCGGACCACGGCTCTCGCTCGTAGCTGGTGCACCCGAAGGGCTGCGTCAGGACGGCTCCGTGGACGGGGAGGCCGATGGAACCGATCGGCGCACCCGTGCCGGCGCCAGCGGTGAGCATGGCGGCGAAGAGGAGGGGAAGGCCAAGCAACACCAGGCAGGCAATCACCAGCGGCTTTCTGAATGACCAGGCGAGCAGGAAGCCGCGATAGGTGACCAGGCTCACGATCCCGCCCGGTGGGTGCCGACCGCAGTCTTGATTGCTCGCTTGGCGGTTGACTCGGCCAGGTGCTGGGCTTTCGATTCCAGGTGGGCCGAGGCGTTCATCAAGCCCGGCACCTTTAGCACCAGGTAGAGGACGGCCAGCCCATAGAGAGCCTGCATGACGCTACCGCTGAGGTCGCTGGAAAACAGGCTGGCGAACCGCAGGATCAGGACCTGGACAAACTGCATGAACACAGTGATCAGGAACAGACGGGTCCAGCTGCGGGCGTAGTTCTTGGTCTCCGGGAGAATGAGACAGAGTGCCGCCAGAGGCGCGATGGCCAGGAGTACCGAGAGCAGGGCAAACCGGATCACGTAGGTCAGGGCGAGGATGCTGATCATCACCACGATCGCCAGCCGGACCGCCAGCTGAAACAGCGGAAACCCGAAGGGATTGTCCAGGGCGAAATGCCAGGGGAAAGCGGCGGCCGGCCCGGGCCCGGTTTGGAGGGGGGTCGTCCAGGCCGCGTGCACCAGCACGTTGTTGAGGTCGATCGCCATCTGACCGAATAGCAGGCCGAAATGCGCCAGGGCGATGGCAGCCATGGTCCTGGGGAGCATGACTTTGAGCGTGTAGTGCGGCCGAAAGCCGCGTTCCCACATGCTCCGCAGAAATGCCCAGACGTAGACCAGCACCAGCAGGGCGTCGGATATGCCCAGGGTGAGGTGATACATGGCCTGGAGAGCCGGGTCGGAGGTGAGTGCCTGGGCGCCGCCCCGAGAGAGGTCGTGCGTGCTGAGCAGGTAGGTCTCCGCATATCCCGCCACAGAGCCACGAACGTCGTTGATGACGTGATCGAGGAAGCCGCTGAGGAGGCTGGAGAAGATCTCTAGCACGGCCTGAAAGGCTCACCGGCGCTCAGCGATTGACCGAGTCGACCAGGACCCGGACCAGGAGGCCGGCCATTTCCACCCCAATGGTTCCGAAGACGATCCGGCCGATCCAGCGCTTTGCCTCCATGACGCTGCGCGGCTCGATCGCGATCATCTTCCAGATGAAGGCGAAGACAAACGCCAGCGCGCCGATGCTCCCGGCAAGACCCTGGCCGTAGCCGGTCCAGACCTCGATCAGGTGTTTGAGCTGATCCATCAGCGGCGGCCTTCCATGCCCGGGATCACCTTGTGTGCCAGGTACTTCTCCATGGCGCCCATCAGCCGCCGCAGGATGTCCCACTGGCTATTCATCAGTCCGCGGTCCTGCTCACCAAACTTTGAAAAGAGGTCTGGAGTCAGGGCGAACCGGCCTCTCGCCGCGGGGCTCGGGGACGTGCGACCAGGCGCTACCACCGGCGATCCCGGCGCGGTCACCGACGAACCCGGCGCGGCTGCCGCCCGGCCGGCCGGAATCAGCAGGGGAGGCGGCGCCATCACAAACCGGTGCGGCTGCATGACCAGGTGCAGGCCCAGCCCGGTGAAGGCTGCCAGCACCGTCACCTCTCCGCCGATCAGGACGAGCTTCCAGGTTTGCGGCATCTTCCCCTTCCTTCAATCGAGCAGCCGGGCTGTTGGCGGGGATAGAGTGCCACAAATCTGTGTATTTGTCAAGACGATGAGATCCAGGAGAGTCGGATCATCCGGCGGATACAGTGGTCGATCTATGAGAGCGCGGGCCCAACCAGTCCTGTTACCGCTTGGGATTTTCGTCGTGCTCGGGCTACCGGCAGGCAGCCTCGGCGTCGCCTGGCCTCACATGCGCACTTCGTTCGGAGCGCCGCTCGCCGGGCTGGGGCTGCTCCTGACGCTGGCCACGCTTGGCTTCCTGCTATCGACCGCCTGGACCGGGGCGCTGAGCGACCGGCTGGGCCTACCCACCCTGATCGCAGTGATGTCCGCGATCGCAGCGCTCGGGTTGCTCCTGCTCGCGGTGGCCACTCAATGGTGGATGGCGCTACTAGCCGCGCTCATGATCGGCATGGGATCGGGCCCGAGTGACGCGGCTCTCAATGCGTTTGTCGCGATCCATCACGGAGTCCGCCTGCTCGGATGGCTGCACGCATCCTGGGCGTTGGGCGCGGCGTTGGGGCCCCAGGTGATCGTCGGCGCTGAGGCCGTCTTCGGCTCCTGGCGACCGGCCTACCTGGTCATGGCTGCCGCTTTTTTTGTGGCGGCCGCGCTGGCCATATGGCGGCGGGCAGAATTTCGAGCCGGTGGGTTCCCGGCAGCCGTGGCAGCGGGGGAGCAGGAGCCAACCCACCGTCGAGTCGGTGACCACGCCGGCGTGGTGGCCTTGCTCGCCTCCCTTTTCTTTCTCTATGTGGGAGTCGAAACCGCGAGCGGACAGTGGCCTTACTCCGAGCTGACCACGGCCCGCGGGGTGAGCGGAGCAGCGGCAGGCCTTGGTGTCTCGCTCTACTGGTCGGCGCTGGCGGGCGGCCGGATCGCGCTTGGCGTTTTCGGCAACCGGATCGGCGTCCGCGGGCTGCTCGACCTGAGCGTCGGAACGGCAGCGGTCGGGGCCGTTGGCTTCTGGCTAGCGCCACCCCTGGTCTCCACCCTGGTGGCGCTTCCGCTGATCGGCCTGGCTCTGGCGCCGATCTTTCCCTTGTTCACGGTGGTCACGAAAGAGCTGATCGGCGCCGGCGCAACCACCCGGGCCATCGGATACCAGACCGCGGTCGGGATCGCGGGAGGGGCGCTGGTTCCGGCAGGGATCGGACTCTTGCTGCAGTCACTCGGACCGCTGACGCTGGGACCCGCGCTGTCGGCAACCGCCGGCGGGTTCGCCGCCGCGCACCTGCTCAGCCGCCGGTTTCTCCGGCCGCCTAGGGCTTGAAGGAGCTGATCCGCCGCTCGGTGCGCGCCTCGGCCAGGCTTTCCTCCGCTGCGCTGAACAACGCGGCCCGGTCTTCCTTGCCGTTCTCGCTCATCGCCACACCGACGTTGAGTGAGAGCCGAAGGATCTCTCCTCCGGCGCTCGCGGCAAACGGGTGCTCCTCCAGGGATTGACGGATCCGCTCACCCAGCCTGACGGCGACCTCCCGGTCGGCATGCGGGATCAGCAGACAGAACTTTCCATCCTGGATCCGGCAGAAGGTGTTCACCTTGCGCGTCTTCGAATTCACCACCGCGACCAGTTCGCGCAGAATCCGCCCCAGCCCAGCTTCCCCATACTTTCCGCGGAGCACCTCATAGGCGTCGATCTCGAAGACGGCGATGGCCAGGTTGTTCCCGAATCGAGAGGCCCGACTTACCTCCCGGTCAAGCAGGTCTTCCAGGTAGCGACGGCTGTAAGCGCCGGATTGACTATCGCGGGCCGCGGATTGTTCGGCCTGGATCAACTTGCGTCCCATCACGATCGCGTAAAGGCCCTCGGTGACGAACTCATTGAGCGCGCTCAAAGGTTCCTCGAGGTCGTCGCGCGGCAAGTCATAGCCGACCACGATCGCGCCGAAGGTGCCGGTGGCGGCCTTCATGGAGATTGGCAGGCCGACCAGACTCCCGGTGCTGACGGCCTCGTTCGTCAGATAGCGGCACCAGGCGCTCTTCCCGATGTCCGGAACCGTCACCGTGCGGTCGGCGTGCTTGACCCACTCCGCGATCCCCTCCAGAAGCCGGCGCTTGGCTTCGACGAGAGGATCCGGGTGCGGCTGGTCAAACGCGGACGCCAGGTCCGAGCCGCTGTCATCCATGAGCAGCACCAGCGCGTAGTTGGCCCTGGTCAGATAGATGACTGTCTCCACCATGTGCTGGCTGAGCATCTCGGAGTTGGATTCCGCCACCTGCTCCTGCAGCCGGCGGAGCGCATGGGCGACCCGCTCCTTGGCCTGCATCTCGGCCAGCAGGTTCAGGCCGACAGCCACCAGCTCACCGGCGCCCAGCAGCTTCTCGGCCTCCCGCTCCTGGACAGCCTCGGCCGCCTGAATCAGCTCGTCCGGGAAGACCTTCAGCTGGAAAGCGAGCTCAGCCAGCGGCTCGACGTCGTTTGGCGCGTACCTGACGGCAGGACTCAGCATCGCGCCGATCTGCTGTTGCTTCTCGTTGCGGATGGGCGCGAGGAAATGGCCGACGCCGGCGTGACAGTTCGCCATGGTTTCCTGCTCCCTTTTCAGAAAGCTGTTGTCGAAGTAAAGGGGGCAGACTTTGCGCTCCTGAAGGATCCGGCAGTAGCGCGGGTACTCCTCGACCGGCGTCAGCGGACGCGCTTCGATGTCGAAGACCTGGAGGCGCAAGCCGGTGGACGCTTGAAACCGGTCCACCATCCGGGAAAATTCCGGACTCTGGACTAAGGGGGCGAGTTCTCCCTCTTGCGGTTCATCCTCCATCTTGGCGCTCGATGATAGGCCGGCGTCAGCCCCCGGCCTGTCAAGGCAACAACGCTGTAACGGGTCAAAACCTGTTGAGCCGGAAGCGTGCGGCGGCTGAATTCAGCCTGAGTTCAGCCTGAGTTCGGCGCCTGAGCCCTTCCCGGCGTCATTCTAGGCTCCCATCGCCGCTAGACTGGAGCCCGTGCTGGCGACCCGCAAGCTGACCAAGAAGTACGGCGCGCTGACCGCGGTTGAGGGCCTCGATCTCCAGGTTGGGCCGGGCGAGCTGTTCGGTTTCCTGGGCCCCAACGGCGCCGGCAAGACCACCACCATCAAGATGCTGGTCGGATTGCTGCGCCCCACGTCAGGCTCCGCCACCGTGGCCGGATACGACATCCAGCTCGAGCCGGAGCAGGCGAAGGCACGGATCGGCTACGTCCCGGACTCTGCCAGCCTGTACGAAAAGCTCAGTGCCCGGGAGTTCCTCGAGTTCTCGGGCGACCTCTACCACGTCGACCGGGCGGCCCGTGACCGGCGAATCCAGACGCTTCTCCAGCTATTCAGCCTTCGCGACCGTGCCGACGACTTTCTCTCCAGCTACTCGCGCGGCATGCGCCAAAAGATCTCCCTGGCAGCCGCCCTGCTCCACGATCCGCAAATTCTCTTCCTGGACGAGCCCACCGTCGGCCTCGATCCCAAGAGCGCCCACCAGATGAAGGACCTGCTCCAGGATTTCTGCCGCGAAGGCAAGACCGTGTTCTTCTCCACACATATCCTCGAAATCGCAGAGCGGATGTGCACCAGGATGGCCATCATCGATCGCGGCAGGTTGATCGCTGCTGGAACGCTCGAGGAGCTACGCGGCATGGCGGCGGCCTCGGTGACGGCAGCCGGCCTGATCCCAGCCTCCCCCGACGGACAGTCGCTGGAACAGGTTTTCCTCCGCCTGACCGGAAGCGAAGACGATGAGGACATGGGTGCGATCCTCAGCGAGCTCGAGGGTTAAGCTGGCCGACCGCGTCCTCGATGGGTTGCGGCTGGGTCTGACGCTGTGGCTTGTCCAGTTTCAGATCTTTCTGAATCAGACTGTCCGCAGCCGCAAGCCCGGCCGGATCGCCGGTTTCGTGGTGGGCGTCGTCCTCATCCTCTTCTGGTGGGTCAACATTGGGGCGCTCACCCTGGTGGCGGTATCCGCCCGGGCGTCTGCACCGCCCGTTGCCCTGGTCACCATCCTGAGCATCGCTTTTCTCTTCTACACCGGCGTGCTGCTCTTCTCCAGCCTGCTGTTCAGCCTGAATGCGCTGCTCCTCAATCCGGACCTCGAAATTCTGCTGACGGCGCCGCGGTCGGTCGAGAGCGTGCTCGCCGCCCGAATGGTGGTGCAGGTCCTGCGGATGCTGGTGCTGAGCCTGCTGTTGACGTTTCCGGCCCTCGCCATCCCTTCGGTGACCGGCAACCCAGCAGTGCTCCCAGGCTTCGTTCTGCTCCTGGTCCTTTATCCGGTTCCCCCAATCGTGCTGATTTCGGTGCTCACCCTGGCGCTGGTCCGCTTCGTGCCCGCTGGCCGAGGCAAAGAGATCGTTGCCCTTCTCGGCGTGGCCGTTGGGCTGACCATCAACGTCGTCAACTTCCTGGTCAATCCAGCTTTTCGAGGATCGGGTTTTCGCCGGGCGACGGTCGATGCCACGCCGGGGATCGTGACAAATTCGTGGTTGCCATGGTCGTGGGCGGGGAGAGCGGCAGCCGGCCTGCTCGGCGGTGACCTGCCTGCCGCGCTCGGATGGGGACTCGCCCTGCTGCTGGCATCAGCCGGAATCCTCGTGGTGGGCGTCCTGGTCAGCGGCCGCCTCTACCGAGCCGGCTGGATCCAGACCGTACCGGGCCGGCACCGGCGCGCCGCGGCGGGCCGCCGGCGCGAGTGGAAGACGCCCGGCTCGATCAATCCGGTGCTGGCAGGGATCGTGCTGAAGGATTGGCGGATGCGCACCCGTGACGTGGCTCAGCTTGTCCGGTTCGTCATGCCCGTCATCTTCGTGCTGCTGCTTCTCGGGATTCGGGGAAGCGGCCTGGTCAGCGCGGTGCAGGCAGGAGGGCCCGGACCGCTCACCGCACTTGCGGGACTGGTGCCAGCTTCGGTCCTCTTGCTCTCCCTGAGTGGAGGTCTCGGATTGTCGGCCATCAGCCTCGAGGGAAGAGCCATCTGGATTTACGCGGCATCGCCCAATCCGATCGGACGGCTGCTCTACGCCAAATGCTGGGCGAGCGCACTGCCCACCGTCGTCGCCACCCTCCTGGTGGCGGTTTTGATGGAAGCGCTGGTCCGCCCGGGGTGGCTCTGGGGCACGGCGGCGATCGCGATCCTGGCGGTGCAGGCGGTCACACTGACGGCACTGATGGTGGCCATCGGCGGAGTCTGGGCGCGCTTCGATTGGACCGACGCGCGCCGGATGATGCACCCGGCTGCCGGGATCCTCGGATTCCTGGCGCAGCTGGCGATCATGGGTGCGACGGCGCTGCTGGCCGCAGGCTCCGTGGTGCTGGCCGGGGCGCTGCACCTGGAGATGGCGACGGCCTTTTTGGCGGCCCTGGTGCTGGCGGCCGCCGGCGCCGCTGTCCTGGCCTACGGCGCGCTGGTCCTGGCGGCGGACCGGCTTCGTTCGTTAGAGGTCGCTTAGCTCCTCGCGGAGTGCGGCCGGCTCTGGCTCGCGCTCGGGGATCGGACCCGCCTCATGATGGTGCCGGCAGCGCGCCTGGTAGGTAGCGGCTCCCCCGATCACCACCAACGGGCTGTCGGGCGAAGCCGGCCGGCCATCGATCAAGCGCTGGGTGCGGGTCGCCTGGCGAGAGCCGCAGCCGGGATACTGGCAGGAAGCCTGCAGCTTGGTCAGCCGGTCTGCCCTGGCCATCAGCTCCGGCATTGGACCAAACGGTCGGGCCAGGAAGTCCAGCTCGAGACCCGCGACCACCAGGTGCCTGCCGGCGTTGGCGAGCTCCTCCAGCAGATCAACGATGGCCTCTTCAAAGAATTGAGCTTCGTCGATGCCGATCACGCGCGTGTCCGCACGCAACTGGTTACGCAGGTCCTGGACGCTGGGGACGGCTATGGCCGGGAATCGAATATCGCGGTGCGAGGCCACGGCCTCCAGCGCGTAACGGTCGTCGAGTGCCGGCTTGAAGGCCTGGATCGCAGCCCCCGCGTAGCGCTCCTGGTCGAGGCGGCGGATCAGCTCCTGTGTCTTCCCGCTGAACATGCAGCCCGCGATCACCTCCAGGCTGCCGGCGGGCTCGTCGAACCAGTGCTCCTGGAAGGTGTAGGGGCGCGGTGCCGGGCTGTGGTGTCGACGGCACACGGGTAGGAAGCGCTCGCGCTCGCCGTTAGCGGCCGAGAACCGCTGCGTACGGCTCGCCAGGTTACGGCAGCCCGGCTGGGCGCAGACTCCATCGTCGAGCTTTAGCGCGGTGTCCGCCGAGCACATCAGATCGGGCATCGGCCCCTGCGGCTGACCGGTATAGTCGAGCTCCCAGCCCGCGACCACTACGTCGACGCGGTGAGTCGTCGCCAGCCGGTTCGCCGCAGGAACCAGGCCCGGATCCATGCGCTGCCCGTTATCGATGGCGACCAGCTCCGTCCGGGGGTCGAGCCGATCGAATTGGGAGGCGAGCGGTGTCTCCGCAGCCACTCGCTCCACCGCGCGACCCTGCCGCTGCGCGCGCTCGACGTCAGCCTCCAGCTTCTTGGTCTTTCCGGAGTGAGTGGGTCCGCAGTAGGCCGTGATGCTACCCAGCCGCCTGCGCTCGCGGTCGGCCCGGTAGCGGTCGGCGTCCACGACTAGGTCTCCCGGCGGAACTCTGCCCTGGCTTTCTCCACCAGGCCCGGGTCGGCAAGCAGGTCCGCGCCCGTCATCGCCAGCGCCTTGGCCGCATCGACCATGGCCTGGTAGCCGCGCAGGGAACCCGACGCCTCGAGAAATTGCTGAGAGTGTCCGGGAACATCGGCGGGCGCGATCCCGAGGGTCGGGTGGAGCGCGGGCACGACATGACTGACATTACCCATGTCGGTGGAGCCGGCATTCTCCCAGGGCGCGCCCTCGACTGAATGCACTCCAACGCGACGGAGGTTCTCTTCGAATAGCCCCGCCAGCACCATGTTGTTACGCAGGTCGGTATAGGGTTCCTCTTCGAAGCTCAGCTTGACGCTGCAGCCGGTCGCCAGCGCGGCTGCCTGGAAAATGTTTTTCACCTTCTGCACCAGCTCTTCCATGTACGCGGTATCGCGGGCCCGCACAAGGAACTCACCGCTGGTGCGCTCGGGAATGATGTTGGGTGCGGTGCCGCCCTCTTTGAGGAATCCGTGCAGGCGCGCCCCTTCGCGGAGCTGCTGGCGAAACACGCTGATGCCGTTGTAAGCCATCACGAATGCGTCGAGCGCGTTGATGCCCTTCTCGGGGTCACCCGATGCGTGGGCGGCGCGCCCGGTGAACTCGAAGTGCATGTGGGTGACGGCCAGGGCCCAGTGGAGCACCTGGGTCCGGGTATCGGGGTGGAACATCATGGCCGCGTCCACCTCCTGGAAGATCCCGCCGCGGATGAGCCGGATCTTGCCGCCACCCCCCTCCTCGGCGGGGGTGCCGATCACCAGCACCTTGCCGGGGTGGCGGTCGAGCAGATCGGCGAGTGCGATCCCGGCGCCGACCGACGCGGTTGCGATCAGGTTGTGGCCACAGCCGTGTCCCAGTCCACGCAGGGCGTCGTACTCGGAGAGAAACGCGATCGCCGGGCCATCACCCTGGCGGCGGGTCGCCACGAATGCGGTGGGGGTACTGGCCACCCCGACCTCGACCGAGAAGCCGTGCCGTTTGAGCAACTCGGTAAGCCAGCCGACCGCCTTGTGCTCCTCATACGCGATCTCCGGGTTGGCGTAGATGTCGCGACTGACCTGCTCCAGCTCCGGGCGCAGGGCATCGATACGCGTGGCGAGACTGTCCTTCAACCCGCTGCTCGAAACCTGTGTGACCGACATGCCGCAGCTATTCTAGCCAGCAGATGACGGATTCAATCAACCTCGAGCAGTCTTCCGACGATGAGCTTGCCCAGCGTGTTCGGGAGCTGATGGCGGAAATGGGTCCTCTCGAAGAGTCACTGGCCAGGCTCCGGGTGCAGATCCAGCAGGTCGCGACCGAGCAGCGCAGGCGGGAGAGATCGCGTCACCTTAAGGCGCGGCTGCAGGTGCGCACGACCGTCGCCGAAGGCCAGATGCCCACCCTGCTCCAGGTGGCGCAGAGCGCCAACGACCTGGTACCCAAGGAGCTGCCGCTCACGGCACTGCGATTTTTCCGCGACAGCGGCACCCCGGTCGGCCTCGGCTACGCCACCGCACGGGAGCCGGCCGTATGGATGACCAACGGATCCGCGACGCTGGCGCTCAAAACCGTGGCCGAGATAAGGGCTCGCTTCGAAGAGGGCTGGGATTTCGGGACGGCGGCCCACCCGGGCGTGCGGATCCATATCCCCAACTCGCGGACGGAAAAGGTGGTTCAGCCGTCCGAGGTTTTCGTCCGGACAAGCGACACGGTCTGACCGAGCCGGGCCGGGATCGGACGGCCTTGCGGGCGGTGGATGCGGACAGCCGGGTCGTAGTCAAGGGGACCGCCATCGACGCGAAGCGTCTCCCGGTCGCGATGGACCTCAAAGCGGAGCTGCCGGCGGTCGTCGCGAAGCTGCGTCACCCGATCGGCCCCCGGGTAGACCTCGAGGCTCAGCGGATCCCAGGCGCGTTCGTCGCTATAGCGCAGCTCCGGACCCAGGGGCAGGATCGCCCCTGCGCGCACGAAGAGCGGCATGATGTCGAGCGACGCCTCGTAGGCGATCCAGCCAGGGCCCGTGAACCGCTGGTCGGTCCAGTAGTCGTACCAGTCGCCCGCCGGCAGGTAAATGTCTCGTGTGCCCTCCGGCTTGAACATGGGCGCGGCCAGCAGGTCCGGCCCGAGCAGGTACTGGTCGTCGATGTTGTAGGTAGTCCGGTCGCGGGGATGGTCAAAAACCAGGGGCCTGGCGAGCGGGATGCCACTCGCGGCATCGAGCGCTGCTGAGTACAGGTAGGGCAGCAGCCGGTAGCGCAGGTTCGCGTAGCGCTTGAAGATCTCGAGGGCTCGGGCGCCGTACGCCCAGGGCTCGCGTGGTGACGTGTGCCCGTGCACCCGAGCATGGGAAAACAGCAACCCCATCTGGCACCAGCGCACGTAGAGCTCCGGGTCGGGCGGGTCGGTCACCCGAGTCAGGCCGAAGAAGCCACCCATATCGAAGCTGCTAAAGCACATGCCTGACATCACCCAGTTGAGCGCGCCCCGCAGGCTGGCGGCCATGTCTTCGAAGGTGCAGGCCGCGTCGCCTCCCCACTGCACCGGGTAGCGTTGAGACCCGGCATAGCCGGAGCGACCCCAGACCAGCCCATAGCCGTGGACCTGCTGGGTGACCTCGAAGACGGCGCGCTGGTAGAGAAGCGGGTACAGATTGTGGAGCTGTTCCGCCGGCATCCGGTCGTAGGGGACGGCGTCGTCCGGCATGTCCTCGGCAAAGTCGGTCTTCATCACCGCGGCACCCGTCTCCAGCACCTGCCGGTTGCGGTCCTTGAACCATGCGACCGCCGCCGGATTCGTGAAATCGACCACGCCACTCGGCTTGCGCCACCGCCTGACCAGGGCCGGCTTGCCGGCGCGGTCCTTGAACAGAAAACCCTTCCTGCGTCCGTCCCGAAACATTTCGGAGGTGGTCGGAACATACGGGCTCTCCCAGAGGCTGACCCGAAAGCCCATGGATTTGAGCTGCCCGATCATCTCGGCCGGCCTGGGGAACGCCTTTTCATCCCAGGTCAGGTCGCAGTGGTGACCTTCGTGGTAGCGGAGCCAGTAGGGATCGATGTGAATCACGTCGCAGGGAATTGCCTCCGCCCGCAGGCGCCGGGCAACCGCCATCACCTCTTTGCGGTCGCGGTAGCCCCACCGGCTCATCCAGAGGCCAAACGACCAGGCGGGCGGAATCGCGGGCAAGCCGGTCAGCGCCTGGTAGCCATGGAGCAACGACGGTATGTCGTCGCCCATCATCAGATAGAAGCGCAGGTGGTTTGCCCGGGCGGTGGCCTGCCAGGCAGCGGTCGAGGCATGACCCAGGTCGTAGTAGAAGGGCGAGGTCATGTCGAAGAACACGGCATACCCCTGCGAGCTGAGCAGGAGCGGCAGGTTCTTATAGGCCCGGTCACTCCGGATTCCATAGGCATCGGAGGTCCAGGCCGCGAAGGCCTGGCCCCGGCGGTTCATAGCCCCAAAATGCTCGCCGAGCCCGAATAGTGCCTCGTCGGGACGAAGGCGGGCTGTTAGCCAGGCTAGTCCTCGGGCGTACCCCGAGGGCCGGTGATGGTAGCGCATGCGGATATCGCGGTCGAGCAGCTCCTCGGCGAACAACTCTCTGCCGGACCGATCGGTCAGCCGCAGGCGATAGGGCTCACGGTCGACCTCCAGGGTCATGGCGCTGGTCGAGATCGACCAGCCGGCGGAGTGCTGCCCGAGGCTCCAGTCGGCGCTTGCTGGAGCATCCGGAGTCAACAGTCGCGACGGGCGTTCGGCCCCGGGACCGAGGTGCACGCGGATCATGTTCGGCGCCACCGGCCAAATCTCCAGCGCAAGTCGCCCGCCGCGGTCGTCCTCGAGCTCGCCCCGGAGCGACGCGCCCGTGGCCTCGAGCTGCCGGAGGCGCTTCAGGCGGCGCGGACTGCGGGGCAGAAAGTCTGACGCCGGTCGGGGCGAGTCGGCGAGCGCCTCTACCAGCCTCGCTCGATCCACTCGTCGAGGTGCGAGCGTTCCTTTCCGATCGTGGTCGGCTTGCCGTGGCCGGGAAGGACCTGGATCTCGTCGGGCAGGGTAAAGAGCTTGCCGCGGATGCTCTCGATGATGGTGGGGAAGCTCGCGTAGGGATTTGCCGTGTTTCCCGGGCCGCCTGGGAACAGCGTGTCTCCGGAGAAGAGGTGCTCACCGACCAGAAAGCAGACGCTCCCCGGCGTATGGCCCGGTGTGTGGATCGCCCGCAGCTCGTGCTCCCCAAAACGGAATACATCGCCGTCCTTGATCCGCCGATCGGCTGGGATGGGCATCATGCGCTCGTCGTCCTCGTGGCACGCGAATCGCGCCTGCGTTTTCTCGCGCACCGGCCGCAGCGCCTGGACATGGTCACCATGGCCGTGCGTGGTCAGGATATGGCTGAGAGCGAGACCCTCGAGCTCCTTGAGGATGCGCGGCGCATCGTTGGCGGCGTCGATCAGGAGGCCTTCCTTGCTCTTCGGATCGCTGAGCACGTAGACGTTGTTGTCGTAGGGGCCGACCGCGAAGGAGGTCAGGCGATACATGCGCTCCAGTCTACGCAGGAGCTTTTTCGGCGATCCTCGAGAGTTCGGGTACGTGCGATGCTTACCGGATGTCCAATATCTTCACGCCCGTCCTCCACCCACGCATCGAACAGCGTAAGCGCGAAAGACCCGTCAGAGTCCACGACATGATGCCCCGGGACAGCCCCGCCACCCGATTCAACACCTGGCTGGCGGTCAAGGTGACCACGGTCGTCGGCACCATGTGGTGCGCCTACGCCTTCGCCCTGCTCGCATTGGTTTCGCTTCCTGCCGCGATCGCCTCTGGGAACCCGGTTCTGATCGTATCGTGGATCAGCCAGACATTCCTCCAGCTGGTCTTGCTCAGCATCATCATCGTCGGGCAGAACGTGCTCGCCGCCGCATCCGACAAGAGGGCGCAGGCGACCTATGAAGACGCGGACGCGGTCCTGCACACCGCCCTCCAGATCCAGTCCCACCTGGGGGCACAGGACGCCGAAATCGAACGGATCATGGCGACCCTCAAGTCCCTCAAGCCCGCATCGGCTGGATGACGACGCTGCGGATCGGGATGCACGTGCGGACCGGCCGCGGGCTGGATAGGGTGGTCGAGGAAATCCGAACCCTGGGCCTGAACGCCGTCCAGATCTTCACCGGCAACCCGAGCGCGTGGCGGTCGGCGCCGGTCGATGCGCAGGCGACGGCGGCCTTCAAAGCGTCCATGAAAGCGCTGGACGTGAACCCCGTCCTCTCTCACGCGATGTACCTGATCAACCTGGCCGGGCCCAACCCGAGCTTCTATCGCAAATCCAAGGATGCCCTGGTCAGCGAGATGACAAGGGCGGAGTCATATGGCTGCCGTTACGTGGTCACCCACGTGGGCAGCCACATGGGCGATGGTGCACAGCTGGGCATCGATCGGGTTGTAGCAGCCCTCGACTACGCCCTGAGCACGGTCAGGAACTCGATCACCTGCCTGCTGGAAATCTCGGCCGGAGGAGGGGCCTACGTGGGCGCCCGCTTCGATGACCTGGCACAGATCCTGGGGCGGCTGCCCCAGCACGCGGAGCGGCTAGGGGTCGCCTTCGACACCGCCCACGCCTACGCCTCCGGCTATGACGTCCGGGGAGCTGAGGGCATGCGCCGGATCCTCGAGGAGATGGTGGCGATCATCCCGCCTCAGCGGATCCACGCCTGCCATTGCAACGACACGACCGTGGCCTTCGGCGGCAAGGCTGACCGGCATCATCACATCGGCAAGGGCTTCATCGGCCTGGAGGGCTTTCGGGCGCTGCTGCAGTTCGAGCCGCTGCGTCACTGCGCTTTCATCCTGGAAACGCCCGGCGAGGAGCTGCTCGAGGGGCGCGAAAACCTGGAAACCCTGCGCTCCCTGGCATGAGTCAGCCGCTGCGCGCCGTGCTCTTCGACTATGGACATACCCTGATCCATTTCGACGAGCGGCCTCATGCCGCCCTGCTCGCTGCTTACCAACGTGTGAATGACCTGCTCCGGACGCAGCTCGAGCGAGAGGTACCGGAGGCCCAGGTCCTGATAGAGAGGGTGTCCCTGATCGTCGACCAGGAGATCCAGCGCGACTACGAGACCGGGCGCGAGGAGGAGGTTGAGATCGCCACCCTATACGACGCCAGCCTTCGGCAGATCGGCCTGGAGCTCAAACCGGAGCTGATCGAGAGGGTGATGGAGCTCGAGCAGGAGGGCTGGATCGGGAGCGTTCACGTCGGTCCGGACGTGGTGCCGACCCTGGAGGTTATTCGGGGCGAGGGTCTCAAACTCGGGCTGGTCTCGAATGCTGCTTACCTGCCGAGCCTGATGCTGGGACAGCTTCGGGCGCTAGGCCTGGAGCAGTATTTCGACGGCATCACCTTCTCCTCAGGAATCGGGTGGCGCAAGCCGCATCCAGCCATCTACCGTGATGCCCTCAAGAAGATCGGGGTCGAAGCCGCCGCGGCAGTGTTCGTGGGCGACCGCCTCAAAGAGGATGTGCGGGGACCCCAGCGGCTCGGAATGCGGGCCGGCCTGCTTCGGGAATGGCGCCAGGAGGAGGATCCCGAGGGCTTGGCCGACTTCGTCATCGACCGCCTGGGCGAGCTGCCCGAGGTACTCGCCCGGCTGCGCACCGGTCGAAGCCTGCCCGCGGATACCTATAATTAGCTGGTCTTAGCCGGGTCGCGTGACCCGCAAAGCGGCACCCTGGCAGGAGGGCTACGACCAGAGTTGGATTTCCGCGAGTATCTCAAGCGCAAGTGCCGCGAACAGAATATTTCCCTTCACAGGCTGGCTGTGCGTTGCGACCTCAACCAGATTTACTTCTACCAGGCGGTCAACAAGAACAAGGAGAACCCGCCGCCCTGGGTGTTGCGGCGGGCCGCGCCGCATCTGGGGGTCACCTACGTCGAACTGATGATCGCTGCCGGCCACCTCACCGAGGAGGACCTGCGCGAATACTCTGGCCGGACCCCAGCCCGTGAGCGGGAACGCGAGCCGGCGAAGGTCGGCGTCTGAAGCTTAGGCGGATCCTCCCGAAGACCGCCTGACGAAGCTGGAATACGTATAGGCCATATCCCAGCGGATGTCTTTCGTGGTGACCGCGATTTTCATCTGGTGGACATAGTCGTCGCTGGCTCCGATCCAGATATCCACCTGGATCGCCGCATTGATGAGCTCGGCTTCCGCCTGGGGGGAGAGCGAACTCTGGGGGTCCGCCTTTAGCTGCTCGACGTACTTCGTCGGGCTGACCTCCAGGGAGAAGTGATGCACGTCGACGCCGTCGAGCTGGACGTCCCCCTGGTCGTCCGCCGCCCTGAAGGCATGCGAAAAGGCGAGGTTGGCGACCGGGTCCATGCCCGGGACGATCTGGGCGCTCTGCTCGTTTGTCACGTCCTTGTAGGAGGGCCCCTGGGACGGGATCTGAATCAGGACCCTACCCTTGGTGATCCGCTCGTTGACGGCCACGATCGTGTCCAGGTCGCCGGCGACTTTGGCCGGGATCCGGAGCTGGAGTGACAAGGTCTCCTCGTGCGGGTAAACCAGCTTGCCCGTCCCCGTGATCTGAACGCTGGTGTCGCCCGCCCCCAGGCTGCCGTTGATCACCACGTTCATGCTCTGAAGCTGCCGCATGGCGTCGCCGCTTCGCGAAATCGCCGGACCGGGGTCGATCGGGGTGGGGGTTACGGTGCCGCTACCCGACCCGAAACCCCCGTGACCCAGGAACAGGAAGCCGGCGACGCTGACCCCAAAGATGCCTGCCACGATCGACACCCACTTGCCGACCATGAAGATGTCCTCGAAGGCACCGATCCACTTGGCCACGCCCCGGCGCAACGAGCCACCGCCCCTGTTCTTTCA
>Ga0209689_1000208_pt1 | contig 37142 bp, 39 predicted proteins | sample GraSoiAngelo_149_FD_187119 | JGI IMG/M metagenome (GOLD analysis project Ga0209689, IMG submission 187119) | Grasslands soil microbial communities from the Angelo Coastal Reserve, California, USA - 14_1009_09_30cm (SPAdes) (version 2) | ecosystem: Environmental > Terrestrial > Soil > Grasslands ... | reverse complement strand
GGATCGGGCGGGTACGCGAGCTTCCTCGAAGGCGGCACCTGGGTCACGCCGTTCGTGCACTCGCTCGAGGTCATGGCGCTCTCGACCACGAGCGCGGTGCTCCTCGGTTTCGTCTACGCGTACGCGATGGTCTATTCGGACATGCGGTGGAAGCCATTCTTCCGCCTCATCGGCATCCTGCCGTTGCTCTCGCCCCCGTTCGTCGTCGCCGCGTCGTACATCCTGCTGTTCGGGCCGCGCGGGATCATCACGTACGGCGTCTTCGGGCAGACGCCGATCATCTTCGGCCTGCTCGGCATCTGGGGCGTGCAGACGATCGCGTTCTTCCCCTTCGCGTATCAGCTCATCGCCGACGCGCTTTCGCGGAGCGACGCGCGGATGGAGCAGGCCGCGCGGAACCTCGGCGCTGGCCCCTGGCGCGTGTTCCGAACGGTCACGCTGCCGCTGTCCCGGCCCGGCCTCGGCGCCGCGATCCTGACGACGGCGATCTACATCGTCGAAGACTTCGGCAACCCGCAGCTCATCGGGGGCCAGTTCACGGTGCTGCCGACGCAGGCGTACAACCTCATCTCGGGCTTCGGCGAGTTCACGAGCGCCGCGGCGGTGAGCACGCTGCTGCTCCTCATCGCCCTCGCGCTCTACCTGGCCAAGATCCGGCTCGACGGCGGTCGTTCGTTCGTGACCATCTCCGGGCGCGCCTCTTCGATGCCTCGTCCACCCGTGCCGGCGGTCCTCAGCTGGGCCTGCTTCTCAGGCTCCCTCGTCCTCGCGGGCGTGATCCTCATGGTCTACGGGACGCTCCTCGTCTCCGCCCTCACGGTGCTTTTCCCGATCAACCTCGCCCCGACCGCGCGGCACTTCACCTTCGTCGTGACGGGATCCAACGGCGACGCGCTCCGCAACACGCTGGTCTTCAGCTCCGTCGCCGCGCTCGTCTCGGCGATCTTCGCGCTCTTCGCGGGCTGGCTCGTGCAGCGTGGCGACTGGCCCGGCCGCCGGGTGCTCGACTTCCTCCTCATCCTCCCGGCCGCGATCCCGGGCATCTTTTTCGGCATCGGCTACCTCACCGCGTTCAACCAGCCCTGGCTGGACTGGGTGGACCGCGGCGCGCTCATCATCCTGTCGATGGTGTTCTGGAACATCCCGGTCGGCTACCAGGCCGCGGTCGCCGGACTCCGCCAGATCGATCGGTCCATCGACGAGGCGGCGACGAGCCTGGGGGCGTCGCGGCTCCGTGGCTTCTGGGACGTCGTGCGACCCCTGCTCGGTGGCTCGCTGCGCGTCGGCTTCGTGACGACGTTCGTACGCGCGGTCACGACGCTCTCGGTCGTCATCTTCCTCTTCACTCCCGCGACGACCGTCGCCACGATACGCATCTACCAGCTCGTGAACGATCTCAACTGGGGCGGCGCGACCGCGTTCACCGTCGCCGACATCTCGATGGCGATCGCGGCCCTCGTCATCTTCGCCGCGCTCGCGCGCGGGCGCCTCGCGCTGGGGATGGCGCGTGGCTAGCCCGGCTTCGCCGGCGAGAGAGGCGGTGCACCTGCGGGTTTCCCATATCACCAAGCGGTTCGGGAGCGCCGCCGCGGTCGACGACGTCTCGTTCGACGTGCCCAAGGGCTCGTTCGCGACGCTCCTCGGCCCATCGGGCTGCGGCAAGACGACGACCCTGCGCATGATCGCCGGCTTCTACGAACCGGACGCGGGCGACATCGAGATCGGCGGCCGCCGCGTGAACGACCTGCCGGCGCACCGCCGCGGCACCGCGATGGTCTTCCAGGACTACGCGCTCTTCCCGCACATGACGGTGTACGACAACGTCGCGTACGGGCTACGTGTCGCCGGTCGCCCTCGCCCCGAGCGCGACAAGCGCGTGAACGACACCCTCACTTTCGTCGGTCTCGGCGGCATGGGGGGTAGGTGGCCGAACCAGCTGTCCGGCGGCCAGCAGCAGCGCGTCGCGGTGGCGCGGGCGCTCGTCATCGAGCCCCAGGTCCTGCTCCTGGACGAGCCGCTCTCGAACCTCGACGCGAAGCTGCGCGAGCAGCTGCGCGTGGAGCTGCGCATCCTGCAGCGCCGGCTCGGCATGACGTTCGTCTACGTGACGCACGACCAGGACGAGGCGCTCTCGCTCTCGGACTGGATCGCGGTGATGAACGCGGGCAAAGTGGAGCAGGCCGGCACGCCGTGGGAGATCTACTACCAGCCGCGCACCGCGTTCCTCGCGGACTTCGTCGGCGCGGTGAACCTCGTGCCGGCGCGCGTGGAGTCCGTCGGCGACGGCAGCGTCACCGTGTCGTTCGGCCCGCACCGCGCGTCCGTACGCCGACCCGTGGACGTGTCGCTCTCGACCGGTCAAGAGGTGCGGCTGTGCATGCGTCCGGAGAGCTTCACGATCGCGCCCGCCGGCGCGAGTGCGAACGGGCTCGCCCTCTCCGGCACGATCGCGCGGCGTGCGTTCCTCGGCGACACCATGCGCTACTGGGTGAAGGTGGACGATCGCGAGTGGATCGTCGACCAGCCTGATCCCGGCGCGACCGAGACGCTCGACGGCGCGGTCCTGCTCTCGCTGCGGCCGGAGCGCGTGCACGTCATCGCGGAGTCATGACCCCGAAGACGGCTGCCATCCGGCCGCACGCATCAGGCTCACGAATGCCCTCTGCGTGCTAGTCGATGCCGACCACCTTGTCGTTGACCACCGTGAACACGAACCATTGCTCGCCGTTGTCGGTGCCGGTCATCACGTACACGTGGTGCTGGCCCTCGGTATTGGTCGCCGAGCCGAGGTAGCGGCTCGAGGCGCAGTCCCAGGTCCGGCGGGCGAACGCGTCGATGATGCGTTCCTCGCCGATGTCAAGCTCGCCCGAGACGTGCGAGCTGACGAACGCGGCGTCGCCAGAGCAGAACGCCCGAGCGAACTCGTCGATCCACGCCGGCGGCGCCTGATGGCCCGCGAGCGCGGTCGCGCCTGTCGCGGCGGCGGACGCGCGTACGGGTCTCGCGAGCAGCGTGTTCGCCTCGCGGTACGTGAGGGCGCCCGTCCCGAACGCGATCACGATCGTCGCGAGCAGCCCCCAGACGGCGCGGGTAGGCCGCGCCGGCGCGGCGGCGGGCGCTGCCCTCGCAGGGGCCTCTCCGGGACGACCTTCCGGAACGGCGCGGGTTTCGTCCATTGGCTCCCGCCATGCACGGCGTGTGCCTAGAGCTCGAACGTGCTCCCGTCGGTCGCGTATTCGAGCTCGAGCTCGCGCACGCGCGCGAGCGTCTCGGCCCCAAGGTGCGTGAGGACGATCCGCTTCGCGCCGAGCTCGTCACGGTGCGCCATGAGCTGCCGGTAGTTGATGTGCGAGGGGTCCTCGGTGTCGAAGAACGAAGCTTCGCAGATGAAAAGGTCCGCGCCGCGCGCGACCGCGGCGAGCTCCTCGCTCCAGCGCGCGTCGCCCGAGTAGGCGACGAGCTTGCCGGCGACCTCGACCCGCAGCCCGTGCGGTTCCGCCAGGCGCACATGCCGGACCGGCAGGGCGGCGACCTTCGCGCCGCCGAGGTCGAGCGCGCTCGCCCCGAGGACGACCTCGCTCACCGAGAACGCGAGCGGCACCCTGCCGAAGAAATCCGGGTACAGCGCCTGCTCGGCGGCGCGCAGTCGGGCCGAGAGCGACGGCGGGCCCCCGAGGTGGAGCGGCCGCTTTCGCCCGGCGAAGTGCTGCGCGATGACGAAGTACGTGATACCGCCGAAGTGGTCGCCGTGGAGGTGCGTCACCGCGATCGCGTCGATCGCCGCGGGGTCGAGGTGCTTCTTGATCGCCGGGAGCGCGGACCCGCCGCAGTCGAGCAGCAGCGAGACGCCTGGCGCGGAGACGAGGATGGCGGCATTGGCGCGGCCACCGTCGCTGAACGCGTTCCCGCTTCCGAGGAAGCGGATCGTCGCCGCGCTCAAGCGATCTCGTACAGGCCGACCGGCCGATGCTCCTCGAGCGACGTGCGGGCGGCGAGCGCGAGGCGGAGCGCCTCCATGCCATCGACGACGGTGCAGACGTTCTCGGCCTCGCCGCGCGCGAAGCGCAGGAAGTGCGCGAGCTCGGCGCGGTACGCCTCGCCGAAGCGGACGAAAAATGACGGGTAGGCTGGGCTCTTGAACTTCGGCGCGTCCTTCTCGACGGAGCGGATCGGCGCGCGGGGGTCGAGGCCGATCGCGATCGTGTCCTTGGCGCCGTAGACCTCGACGCGGACGTCGTAGCCGGCCTCGTTGTGCCGCGCGGCGCCGAGAAGCCCGACCGCGCCGCCGCGCAACCGAAGGACGGCCGCGCTCGTCGCGACGTCGTGGAACTGCGCGTACTGCGGGAAGCCGAGCGTGGAGCCGGTCGCGTAGAGCTCGTCGACCTCGTCGGCGAACAGCCACCGCGTCACGTCGAAGTCGTGGATGAGCTGGTCGACGAACTGACCGCCCGAGGTCTCGACGTACGCGTCGGGCGGCGGCGTCGCGTCGCGGCTCGTCATCTGGAAGCTGTACACCGTGCCGAGCGCGCCGCCCTGGACGAGCCGCCGCGCTTCCCGAAACCCGGCATCGAATCGCCGCTGGAAGCCGATCTGCACCTTTCCGTTCACGCGCGCGACGTGCTCGACGACCGCCTTCGTCGTGTCGAGGTCGAGCGCGATCGGCTTCTCACAGAAGACCGCGAGGCGCGCGTCGAGGCAGCGATGGATGAGCGGCGCGTGCGTGCCGGTCGGCGTGACGATGACCGCGGCGTCGGCACCCTCGAGTGCCGCGTCGATCGAGGCGGCGGGCGCGAGTCCAAGCTCGGCGGAGATCGTGCTCGCCCGGGCCTCGTCCGCGTCGTAGACGCGCAGCTCCGAGAGGCCCGGGAGCTCTCGCAGCACCTTGGCGTGGAACGCGCCGAGCCTGCCGAGCCCCAGGACAGCGATCCTCATGTGCGCGCGACTCTAGACTGAGAACCCTGAAGCTCGCCGCCGCCCCGATCTCCTGGGGGGTCTGCGAGGTCCCCGGCTGGGGACTCCAGCTCGAGGCGGACCGCGTGCTGGACGATGCGCGCGCCCTCGGCTTCACGGCGACGGAGGCCGGCCCGCCCGGGTTCCTCCCGAGCGACCCCGCCGCGGCGAAGGCGCTGCTCGCGTCGCGCGGCATCCGCCTTGTCGGCGGATTCGTCACCGGCGTGCTGCATGTCTCGGTGCGCCGCGCCGCCGCCCTCGCGGAGCTCGCGCGGCAGGCGCGCTGGCTCGCCGTGGCGGGCGCCGACGTCCTCGTGCTTGCCGCCGCGAGCCAGGGCCAGGGCTACGACACGCGCGATCGCCTCGACGACGCGGCCTGGTCCGCGCTCCTCGACGGCATCGCGCGCGTTCGCGAGATCGCGACGCGGCAGGGGCTCGCGGTAGCGCTGCACCCGCACTTCGGCACCGTGATCGAGCGGGCGGCCGAGGTCGAGCGGCTCCTCGCGTCGAGCGACGTGGACCTCTGCCTCGACACCGGACACCTCACGCTTGGCGGCTGCGACCCGGCGTCGCTCGTCGCGGAGGTGCCCGCGCGGATCCGCCACGTGCATCTCAAAGACGTTCGCGCGGACATTGCGGCGGCGGTCGCCGCGGGAACGGTGCCGTACGGCGAGGGCGTTCGCCGTGGCCTGTACGTGCCTCTCGGCGAAGGGAGCGCGCGCATCGCGGGTGTCCTCAAGGCGCTGACGCGCGCGGAGTACGCAGGCTGGTATGTATTCGAGCAAGACGTCATGCTGACGCGACCACCCCATGGACCACCTTCGTGGATCCGCGCGAGCCTCGACTTCGTGAAGGCGTCGGATGCCTAGCCTCGAGGTCCTCACGATGGGCCGCGTCTCCGTCGACCTGTACCCGGAGCAGATCGGCGTCTCGCTCGCGGAGGTGCGGACGTTCGCGAAGTCGCTCGGGGGAAGCCCGACGAACGTCGCGGTAGGGGCCGCGCGTCTCGGTCGGACCGCGGCGGTCGTCACGAAGGTCGGGGCGGACGGCTTCGGCGCTTACGTCCGCCAGGCGCTCCGCGGCTTCGGCGTCGACGATCGCTGGGTGGGCACCGACCCGCAGCTGCGCACGCCGCTCGTCTTCTGTGAGATCCACCCGCCGGACCGTTTCCCGCTCCTCTTCTACCGGCAGCCGAAGGCGCCGGACATGAATCTGACGCCGGCCGACCTCGACCTCGACCTCGTCGCGCGCGCTCCGCTCTTCTGGACGACCGGCACGGGCCTCTCCGACGAGCCGAGCCGGGCCACGACGCTCGCCGCGCTGTCGGTACGCCGTGACGGGATCACGGTCCACGACCTCGATCACCGGCCGACGTTCTGGACCTCGACCGATGAGGCTCGCCGGTGGGCGCGCGGGGCGCTCCGCCACGCGACCGTCGTGGTCGGCAACGAGGACGAGGTCGAGATGGCGACCGGCGAGCGCGAGCCGCGGCGCGCGGCGGAGGCGCTCCTCGCCCTCGGCCCGGGCCTCGCGATCGTGAAGCGCGGCGGCGCGGGTGCGTACGCGCGGACGGCCGATCGCGAGGCCGAGGTGCCCGCGGTGGCGACGACGGTGCTGTGCGGGCTTGGCGCCGGCGACGCGTTCGGCGCGGCCGTCTGCCACGGGCTCCTCGGCGGTTGGGACCTCGACCGCACGCTCCGCTTCGCGAACGCCGCGGGCGCGATCGTCGCGTCCCGGCTCGCGTGCGCGGACGCGATGCCCACGGTCGCCGAGGTCGAGTCGCTCCTGCGCGCGGGTGTGTCCTCGTGAAGACCGTCCGGCTCACCATGGCGCAGGCCCTCGTGCGGTTCCTCGCGAACCAGTACGTCGAACGCGACGGGACCGAGTCGCGTTTCTTCGCCGGCTGCCTTGGGATCTTCGGCCACGGCAACGTCGCCGGACTCGGCGAGGCGCTCTTCGCGGCGCGCGACGCGTTCCGCTTGACCACGGCGCGAAGCGAGCAGGGGATGGTCCACATCGCGTGCGGCTACGCGCGCATGCGCGACCGGCTCGCGACGTTCGCGTGCACGAGCTCGATCGGCCCGGGCGCGACGAACATGCTCACGGGCGCGGCGCTCGCGACGGTGAACCGCCTCCCGGTGCTGCTGCTGCCCGGCGACGTGTTCGCGTCCCGCGTCCCCGATCCGGTGCTGCAGCAGCTCGAGGTCCCGTCCCAGGGCGACGTGTCCGTGAACGACGCGTTCCGCGCGGTCTCTCGCTACTTCGACCGCGTGCAGCGGCCCGAGCAGATCGTCCCCGCGGCCCTCGCGGCGATGCGCGTGCTGACCAGCCCCGCGGATACCGGCGCGGTCACGCTCGCGCTCCCGCAGGACGCGCAGACCGAGGCGTTCGACGTGCCCGCGGAGTTCGTGGAGAAGCGCGTCTGGCGCGTCGAACGGCGCGTGCCGGAGCCCGCGGCGCTCGCCCGCGCGGTCGCGCTGCTGCGCGCCGCGCGGCGGCCGCTCATCGTCGCCGGTGGTGGCGCGATCTACAGCGGGGCGACCGACGCGCTGCGCCGGTTCGTCGACGCGTCGGGCATCCCGGTCGCCGAAACGCAGGCCGGAAAGGGCTCCCTGCCGTACGACCACCCGCTCTCTCTCGGCGCGATCGGCGCGACCGGGACGCTCGCGGCGAACCGCATCGCGCGCGATGCCGACCTCGTCATCGGCATCGGGACGCGCTGGACCGACTTCACGACCGCGTCAAAGACCGCGTTCGCGCGGCCCGAGGTGCGCTTCGTCAACGTGAACGTCGCCGAGGCCGACGCCGGGAAGCACTCCGCCGTCGCGATCGTCGCGGATGCGCGGCTCGCGATCGAGGCGCTCGCGGCGGCGGGCACGCGCGTCGCCGACGCGTATCGGGCGGAGGCGACACGCCTGCACGACGAGTGGGATCGCGAGGTCGACCGGCTGTACGCGCTCGGCCACGCTCCGCTGCCCGCGCAGAGCGAGGTCATCGGTGCGGTGAACGCGGTCACCGGTCCGCGCGACGTCGTCGTGTGCGCGGCCGGGTCGATGCCCGGCGACCTGCACAAGCTCTGGCGGACGCGCGACCCGAAGGGCTACCACGTGGAGTACGGCTACTCGTGCATGGGGTACGAGATCGCGGGCGCGATCGGCGTCAAGATGGCCGCGCCGGACCGCGAGGTCTACTCGCTCGTCGGGGACGGCAGCTACCTCATGCTCTCGTCGGAGCTCGTCACCGCGCTGCAGGAGGCGATCCGCATCACCGTCGTGCTCGTGGACAACCACGGGTACGGCTCGATCGGCGGGCTCTCGCGCTCGCTCGGGCTCGAGGGATTCGGGACGCAGCATCGCTATCGCCGCGACGGCACCCTGGGTCTCGACGGGGAGAAGGATCCGCCGGCCGTCCTGCCGATCGACTTCGCCGCGAACGCGGCGAGCCTGGGCGCGCACGCGATCCGCGCGAAGACGGTCGTCGAGCTGCGCGAAGCGCTCGCCGCCGCGAAGCACGCCGACCGCAGTACGGTGATCGTGGTCGAAGCCGACCGCTACGCGAGCGTGCCGAGCTACGAGGGCTGGTGGGACGTCGCGGTCGCGGAGCGCTCCGACGTGGCCGGTGTGCGCGAGTCGCGGGAGCGCTACGTGGAGGCGAAGCGCAAGCAGCGGCGGTATCTCGGTTGAGTCGCGCGGTCGAAGCGCCCGCGGCGCAGCCCAGCCCGCTGCTCGTGCGCGGGGTGGCGCGCGGCGCCACGCTCGTCGACATCACGCCGGAGCGTGCGGGCTGGCGGTACGTGGGCTTCAGCGCGCACCGTATCGCGGCGCGGGGGGCCCTTGAGGGTCACACCGGCGAGCGCGAGCTGTGTGCGGTCCTTCTCGGCGGCCGCTGCCAGGTCGTCGCCGGCGACCGCGAGTGGCGCGACGTCGGCGGTCGAGCGTCGCCGTTCGATGGCCCGCCGCACGCGGTCTACCTGCCGCCGCGCACGGCGTACCGCTTCGCCGCGGGGGACGCGGCGGTCGAGCTCGCGATCGGGACCGCGCCCGCGACGCGGGGCGTGGCGGCGAGGGTCATCACGCCCGACGCGGTGCGGCTCGAGGTCCGTGGCGCGGGCGCGATGGAGCGACGGATCCACCACATCCTCATGGAGGACGCGGCGGCCGAGTCGCTGCTGCTGACGGAGGTGCTGACGCCGGCGGGGCACTGGTCGAGCTATCCACCGCACAAGCACGACACCGACGATCCGCCGCGGGAGACGGCGCTCGAGGAGACCTACTACCACCGCATCCGCTCGGGCGAGGGCTTCGCGCTGCAGCGCGTCTACACGCGCGACGGCACGCTGGACGAGACGGTCGCCGCGCGCGACGGCGACGTCGTGCTCGTCCCGCGCGGCTACCACACCGTGTCGGCGCCGCCGGGCTACGACCTCTATTACCTCAACGTCATGGCGGGCCCGCGCCGGCAGTGGCTGGTCACGTTCGATCCCGCGCACGACTGGCTGAGGCGCTGAGCGGGATCCGCGGGGCGGGCGGCGCCCGCGGGCCGGATCGCGCCGGCGATATCCGCCTCTCCGGGGGCGGTCCGATCCGCGCGGTGCTGTTCGACTGGGGCGATACGCTCTTCCACGCGCCGCACGCGCCCGCGGTGATCGTGGCGGCGGCCCGCGCGCGTGGCGTCACGGTGAGCGACGACGACGCGCGTCGGATGTGGGACGAGCTGTGGGACGCGGGAAAGACGCCCGAGGAGCTCGCGAAGGGGCGGGATCTCTCGCCGCAGGCGCACCGCGACGTATGGACGGCCCTGTTCGCCCGCGCGGATCGCGTCGCGCCAGGTGTCTCGCATGCTCTCTACGAGCGCGTCATGGACCCGGCGTCGTGGGTCCCGTTCGCGGATACGCGGCCGACGCTCGAGGCGCTACGACGGCGCGGCGTGAAGATGGGCGTCGTGAGCAACGTGCCGCGGGACCTGCGGCCGGTGTTCGCGCTTCATGGCATGGCCGATCTCGTGGACGCGTTCACACATTCGTTCGAGGTCGGCGCCGAGAAGCCGGACCCCGCGATCTTCCGTGCCGCGTGCCGCGCGCTCGGCGTCGCGCCGGCGGAGACGCTCATGGTGGGGGACCATCCGGAGGCGGACGGCGGCGCGGCGAAGGCGGGGCTGCGCGTGTACATCCTGCCGGCGGAGATGGATGGGGATGTGCGAGGGCTCGGCCGAGTGGTAGAGCTTGTGGAGGGCTCGCTATGACTGCGACCCCGAGGCGATTCGAACGCCTGACTTCTTCCTTCGTAGGGAAGCGCTCTATCCGCTGAGCTACGGGGTCTGAGTCCTTAGTCTATCGCGACGGACTAAGCGCAGATCGTGGCAAGTCGCACCCGGTATGCCTGGATCTCGTTCGCGGTGCGTCGGGCATGGCAGTTGGCGCATCTGACCTCGCATTTCTCGATCTCTGCGGCTACGTCCGACCATGCTCGTGCCTGGCGGACGAGCGTCGAGACGTCCGCGGTCTTTCCGCCACGGTGGTCGAAGTCCAGGACAAGAGGATCAGTCATTCCGCAATCGACACACGGATGCGCGTCGAGATATTCGACGACGCGCGATTGCAGCATCGCTCGGATTTTCGCCGCATAGCCATGTACCCGTCGCGCGTGGGGGGACTTATTGCGTACGTACCAGGCGCGCGTGACCTCGCGCTGGCACGCCAGGCAGATGTGCTGTCGGGTCCTCTTGACTCGTGACCGGTAGGGAAACAAGGCGAGCGATTTGGGGTCGCGGCAAACACGACAGCGCCGCGAAAGAGCATCCTCGATCCGGAGTTGCTCCATGGGCGGCCTCCTCACGCGATCGAGCTCCGGTGCCGTCCGAGGGATTCTTCGTTGGGCCGTCTTTCGACGGTGACAATTCGAACACCTGACTTCGCATTTCTCGATCTCGCGCACGATCGCTGCCCACGTCCGACCGCTCGCGACGAGCCTCGCGATGTCAGCCGTCTTGTCACGCATATGGTCGAACCGGAGGACGACGATGTCCGCGTTGCCGCAGTCGACGCATGGATGCCTCAGGAGATACTCGACGGTCCGCAGGCGGTTCTGCTCTCGCGTCGCCTGGACGTTGCGGAGAAGACGCGCCTTTTGCGCTTCGCGATTCGCGCGGTAGTAGACCTTTCCGTAGGCCGCGAAGCACTCGCGGCACCATGTCTGGAGCTTCGGCTCGCCGCGCCGGACCGGAGGAAAGGCATCAACCGCCTTCACCACACCGCACCTCGTGCACGCTCGCATGACTGCGAGCGTGCCGTCAGCTCAACGTCGTGAGAATGGCACCATCGTTCTGGTACCGGGTACCGACCGACACGCTGGGCCGAGGAGCGCAGCGACCCCGGGGAGATTCGGACTCCCGACCAACAGCTTCGAAGGCTGCTGCTCTATCCACTGAGCTACGGGGCCCCGCCTCTCAAAGTATGGAGCGCGCTAGCGCCGTTCCAGCGTGTACCACGCCGACGGCCGGCCCGCGCCCTCCTCCACCGCGACCACATGGAACGCGGTCGCAAAGGTCGCGGCCACGTCCTCGCGCGTGAGGCCCGTCGCGGGCCCGCCCGGCGCGAACGCGTACAGCAGGTAGGTGCCGCCCGGCCGCACGAGCCGTGCGAGACCCGCCGCATACCGCGGGCGATCCCCGACGGCGAGCGAGTGCAGGCAGCCGATGTCGAGCGCGAGGTCGAACGGCGGCTCCAGGAAATCGAGTCGTGTGACGTCGGCCACGTAGAGCTCGCAGCGGACCCCGGCCGCTCGCGTCCGCTGGCGCGCCTTGGCGATGGCGCGCCCGGCGTAGTCGACGCCGACGGCCCTCCAGCCGTGGCGCGCCACGTACACGACGTTGGTCCCGGTCCCGCAGCCCAGGTCGAGCGCCCGTCCCGGCGGATGAGACGCGACGAACCGCTCGAGCTCCGGCGGCGTGACGCCGGTGTCCCAGGGCGGAGGGCGCGGCAACCAGTACATCGCGCTGAACCAGAGCCGCCGCAGCACTCCGCGCAGCCTAGAGCCGAAGGGCACCGGCGCCGAACGGCCGCCGATTACTCTGTCCGGTGGTGGCGACCCCGTTCCGGGCCCCGGCGACGAGCGAGTCGGTGCTCCGGCGTGGCGACTTCATCGCGCCGGTCCTGCACGAGATCCACCGGGTCATCGTCGGGCAGGACTACCTCGTCAACCGCCTCCTCCTGGGCATGCTGTGCAACGGGCACCTGCTCGTCGAAGGCGTTCCGGGGCTCGCGAAGTCCCTCGCGGTGAAGAGCCTCGCCGACACGATCGAGGCGACGTTCAAGCGGCTGCAGTTCACGCCCGACCTGCTGCCGGCCGATCTCATCGGCACGATGATCTACAACCCCGCGGACCAGACGTTCAAGGCCCGGCTCGGCCCGATCTTCACCGACCTCCTGCTCGCGGACGAGATCAACCGCGCCCCTCCGAAGGTGCAGAGCGCCCTTCTCGAGGCGATGCAGGAGCGGCAGGTGTCCATCGGCGGCGAGACGCACCCGCTCTCGCCGCTCTTCACCGTGCTGGCCACGCAGAACCCGATCGAGCACGAAGGCACGTACCGCCTACCGGAGGCGCAGGTCGACCGGTTCATGATGAAAGTGGTCATCGGCTATCCGTCGCAGGACGAAGAGCGCCTGATCATGGATCGGAACACGATCGAGGACCCGGTGCTGCCGCGAAAGCTCGCGACGCCGGCGGCGATCCTCGAGGCGCGGCAGGCCGTGCGCCAGGTCCACATGGACGAGGCCGTGAAGGACTACATCGTGCGTCTCGTGTTCGCGACGCGCGATCCCACGGCCGCGAAGATCCCGGAGCTCGCGCCGCTCATCGCCTACGGGGTCTCACCGCGCGCCTCCATCTACGTCTCGCTGGCGGCGCGCGCTCACGCATTCCTCGACGGTCGTGACTACGTCTTGCCCGACGACGTGAAGTCGGTGAGCCTCGACGTCATGCGCCACCGCCTCATCGTGACCTACGAGGCGGAAGCCGAAGAGGTGACGCCGGAGAAGGTCATCGCGCAGGTCCTGGATCGCGTCCCGGTCCCCTGAGCGTGCCCGATCTCGTCACCGCCCAGCGCGCGATCCCACCCGAGGTCCTCCGCGTGGTGAAGCAGGTCGAGATCAAGGCACGCATCCTCGCCGACCAGGCGCTCCTTGGGACGTACCGGAGCGTCTTCCGCGGCTCCGGCCTCGACTTCGAGGAGGTCCGCGAGTACGAGCCGGGCGACGACATCCGCAGCATCGACTGGAACGTCACGGCGCGGATGCGGACGCCCTACATCAAGAAGTATCGCGAAGAGCGCGAGCTCAACATTTTCCTGGCGGTCGACGTGTCCGCGAGCTCGTGGTTCGGCTCGGGGACCGTGTCGAAGCGCGAGCTCGCGGCGGACGTCGCCGCGCTCCTCGCGGTGACCGCGCTGCACAACAACGACCGCGTCGGCCTCTTGCTTTTCGCCGACGGCGTACGCGAGTTCATCCCTCCGCGCGGCGGCCGGCCCCACCTCTACTCGCTCATCCGCCGGCTCCTCTTCGCCGAGCCGCGCCGGTCCGGGACGGAGCTCGCGAGCGCCACCGAGTTCATCGGGCACATCACGAAGAAACGGAACGTCGTCTTCGTGATCTCAGACTTCCTCGATTTCGAGTTCGAGGCGCCTCTCCGGATGCTCGCGCACAAGCACGACGTCGTCGCGCTGATCCTCAACGACCGGCGGGAGCTCGAGCTGCCCGCGGTCGGGGTCGTGGGGCTCGAAGATGCCGAGACCGGCCGGATGACGTACGTCGACACGGCGCGCGCGGACGTCCGCGAGTCCTACGCGCACGCGGCACGCGAGCGCCGAGCGCAGCGGCTGCGCACGTTCAGCCGCATGGGCCTCGACCGCCTCGACCTCTTCACGGACCGGCCCTACGTCCCGGCCCTGCTCGCGCTCTTCAACGCGAGGTCCAAGCGCAATTGAGGACGCTGCTCGCCGCGCTCCTCTTCGCGCTCCTCGTGGCGGCGCCCGCCGCGGCTGCGGCGCCGGTCCGCGCCTCCGCCTCGATCGACCGTAACTCGGTCACCATCGGGGACCAGATCCTCCTCTCGGTCACCATCGAGACCGACGGCGGCTACAGCATCGTCGACGGCGGCGTGGGCCGGTCGGTCGGCGTCTTCGAGGTCGTCGAAACGCTGGCGCCGCAGCTCAACAAGCTCCCCGGCGGGGGGTCGCGGTACGTCTTCCGCTACCGCATCAGCGCGTTCCGCGTCGGCACGTACATCCTTCCGCCCATCCAGGTCGCGTACCAGGGACCGGGCGGCGAGCGCGGCGTCTCGCCGACGGGCGAGCTCCCCATCGTCGTCGGCACGGTCATCCGTCCGGGCGAGAGCACCGACGACGTGAAGCCACTCAAGCCGCAGCTCCGGTTGCCGGGCGCGCCGCCGGACCTGAGCGGGGCGATCCGGGTCGCGCTCGTCCTCGTCGTCCTCGCGATGCTCGTGCTCATCATCTGGCAGACGCGGCGGGCGATGGCCAAGCGTGCCGCGGCACGCCCGCCGGCGCCGGAGGCCCAGCTCACCCCGGCGCAGCGGGCGATGGTCGAGCTCACGCGGATCGGCGAGCTGCGTCTACCGGAGAAGGGTCGCTACGCCGAGCACTACATGCTCGTCGCGAACGCGCTGCGCGTCTACGTGCGCGACCGTTTCGGCCTGCGCGCGACCGAGCGCACGCCCCGCGAGCTGCGAGAGGACATGCTCGCCGCGGGGCTCGATCGCAGCGAGATCGCGACGATCTACGACATCCTCCGCGAGGGCGAGGTCGCCCGTTTCCACCAGGCGCCGGGCTATCCCGCGCGCGCGCAACACGCCGTGCGGTCGGCGATGGACGCGATGCGGCGTGCCGCGGTCGCGGAGCAGTACGAGCTCATGCACGGACAGGCGTCGTGACCGATATCACCGCGGTCCGGTTCGCCGACCCGTGGGCCTTCGCGCTCCTCGCGCTCGTCGTCGCCGGCATCGGCGTGGCGCTGCTCCGGGCTCGCCGCCCCGCGGCGGGTCTGCTCTTCTCCTCGCTCGGACTGCTCCCGGCGGCCCGCGCGGGGCTACGCGTGCGGCTGCGCTGGCTGCTCGTCCCGCTCCGCGTCCTGGCGCTCGCCCTCTTCGTCGTCGCGCTCGCACGTCCACAGATCGTGCACGCGAACGCCGAGACGGTGACCGAGGGCATCGACATCGTGCTCGTCATCGACACGTCGGGGTCGATGTCCGAGCGCGGCTTCGGCGGCACGACCAAGATCGAGGGCGTCAAGCGGGTCGTCCACGACTTCCTGGGCGGCCTCAAGAACGATCGCGTCGGGATCGTGTCGTTCAGCGGCGAGGCCGTGGTCCTCGGGCCGCCGACGCTCGACTACGCGGCCTCGCAGAAGCTCGTCGGGCCGCTCGAGGTCGGCGTCCTCTCGGGCGGGACGGCGATCGGGACCGGACTCGCCACCGGGCTCAACGTGCTGCGCGACTCGGACTCGAAATCGAAGATCGTCGTGCTGCTCACGGACGGCGAGAACAACAGCGGCGACATCACGCCGCTCGACGCGGCGAAGATCGCGCAGCTCCTCGGGATCCGCGTGTACACGATCGGCGCGATCTCGGCGAGCTCCGGCGAGCTGGCGCTCGAGGGCGGCTCCGTGGACGAGCAGCTCATGCGGCGTATCAGCGACATGACCGGCGGCCACTACTACCGCGTGACCGACGAGAACTCGCTCGCCGACGTGTACCGGGAGATCGAGCAGCTCGAGAAGTCGCACGTCGGGACGCGGGAGTTCACGAGCTACGACGAGGCCGCGCTGCCCCTGCTCCTCCTGGGCGGCGCCCTGCTCTTCCTCGAGCTCGCCCTCGCGTCCACGGTGTTCCGGAGGACGCCGTGAGCCTCGGGATCGCGCGCCCGGAGCTCCTCCCGGTGGTGCTCGCGCCGGTCCTCATCGGCGCGCTCCTCGCCGTCGCGCTCGCGCGACGCCGCCGCGCGCTCGCGGCCTTCGGCGGCGCCGGATCGGCCCTGGTCTCGGCGAGCCCGGTGCGACAGCTCACGAAGCTCGCGCTTCTCGTCGTGGCGCTGCTCGCGATCGCCGTCGCCCTCGTCGGTCCGCAGATCGGGGAAGCTCCGAGGAAGGCGGCCGAGCGCGCGGCGGACGTCGTCATCGCGCTCGACGTGTCGCAGAGCATGGCGGTGCGCGACGTCGCGCCCGACCGGCTGCGCTCGGCGCAGCACGCGATCGAGGTCCTCGGGCAGCAGCTCGCCGGAAGCCGCGTCGGACTCATCCTCTTCGCCGGCGGCAGCGTGCAGCGCTACCCGCTCACCACCGACACGAAGGTCCTCGGCCCCGCGCTCGACACCTCCGGCCGCGGCTTCCGCATCAACCCGGGGTCGTCCCTGCGCGCCGCGCTCACGGCGGGGCAGGCGCTCTTCCCCGCGAGCCCGCTCGACGACCGCCGCGCGAAGGCCCTCGTGCTCATCACCGACGGCGAGGACCCGGCGGCCCAGCTGCCGCCCCTCGACACGCTGCGCCAGCGCAACATCCACGTGTTCGCGCTCGGCGTGGGCACGGTCGAGGGGGGGACCATCCCCGTGTACGACACGAAGGGCCAGTTCATCCAGAACCTGAGGACGCCGACGGGCGAGGAGCTCACGAGCCACCTGGACGAGCAGCGGCTACGCGAGCTCACCGACCTGGGCGGTGGCCGCTACTGGCACTTGGAGGGCGACGCGACCGCACGCGCGCTCGCCGACACGCTGCGCTCGCTCGACCCCGGGACGGCGCCGACCGAGAGCGGCGGCGTGAGCCCCGACGACCGCTACCAGGTGTTCCTCGCGATCGGGATCGCCGCGCTCCTCGCGGAATGGCTCATCGACGAGCGCCGCAAGATGCCGCGGCCCCTCGTCGGCGCCGGTCGCGCGGTGCGGGGTCGACGAGGTGCCGCCACGGTCACGACCGCCGCGCTGTTCCTGATGGTCGCCTGTGGCGGCGACCCGCTCGTCGGTCAGGTCGATGAAGCGAACGCGATGTTCGCGCGCGGCGACGTGCGTGGCGCGCTCACGAGATATCGCGACCTCCAGCTGCAGCGTCCGGGCATTCCCGAGCTCGCGGTGAACGCCGGGAACGCGCTCCAAGAGCTCGGCGACGTCGCGCGGTCGCTCACGTCGTACCAGCAGGCGCTCGATGGGGCGAAGGGCAAGACGCGTGCGGCCGCGTATTACGACCGCGGGAACGCGCTCTTCCACCTCGGCCGGCTCGCCGACGCGCGCGCCGCGTACGTCGAGGCCTTGAAGGTCGATCCCACCGACCGAGACGCGAAGTTCAACGTCGAAGTGATCGACCGGCTCTTCGCGCAGCTCCAGCCCGCCCAACAGCAGGGGCAGCCGCAACCAGGCCAGTCGCAGCAGCCGGGACCCGGCCAGTCGCCGCAGACCGGCGGCCAGAACCCACAGCAGGGGACGCCGCAGCAAGGTGGGCAGCCGCAGGGGTCCCCCCCGAACGACGGCCGGCCGGGCCCCCCCGCGCCGCCGAGCGTCAACCAGGCGCTGACGGATTTCCGCAAAGACCTCACGCCGGAGGAGGCGATGCGGCTCCTCGACGCGCTCCGCGGCGAGCAACGCGGTGTCGAGGGACTGATCGAGGGGCAGGGGACCCGGCGCGGCAACAACGTCGACGTGCCCTACTGAGCCGGCCGGACCAGCGCTGGAACGCGTCCTGCTGCGGCGGCGGTGGGCATCTCGCCCAAGGAGGCCGGCATGCGTATCGACTTCGGCGCGAAGGTCCGCACCAAGGACGGCCATGACGCGGGGAGCGTGCGGCGCGTGATCGTCGATCCATCGTCCCAGCGCGTCACGGGGTTCGTCGTGAGTACGTCGCGCCTGCTCGGCCGCGACGTCATCGTCGCCGAAGACGAATTCTTGTCCAGCTCGGGCGACACCATCACGCTCGACCTCACGAAAGCGGAGCTCGATCGCCAACCCAGCTTCGAGGAGGCGGACTACACGCTGCCACCGGTCGGCTGGGTCGCGCCGCTCGGCTACGGCCTCCCCGCGGACGCGTACCTCTTGCCCGTCGCCGTGGCGCCTCCGCCCGCGGGCGGAGGGGTCGCGCCCACGATCAAGAAGGGCGATGCGGTGAAAGACCGGGACGGGGACACCGTCGGCGTCGTCCGCGAGGTGGGTTTCGACGAGAAGACCGGCGACATCACCGGCTTCGTCGTGATGGCCGGCGGCGGGCTCGAGCGGCTCGTGGGGGGCGGTCAGGCCGCCGACATCCAGCGCGAGGCGATCGCCCGCGTCGCCGAGGGCACGGTGTACCTCAACGTGGACCGGGACGAGATCGTCGGGAGCGAGCACGAGGCCGACGCGCACTAGGCCGAAGCGCCACCGCTAGCGACCCGTCAGAAGCGCCGCGGCGAGCAGGAGCGCGAGCAGCCCGCCGGCGATGATCGCCGCCCGGAGAACGACGTTCTCGTCGGGCTGCTCGCGCTCGGGCTCCTGGAGGACCTCGCGCGCGCGTCGCGCCTCGTCCGCGGGCACGAGGACCGCGAAGCGGCCGATCGACAGCGTGCCGGCGACGCCCAGCATCGCGTCGTCGCGGACGAGGCGGGGGTGCAATCCGTCCGCTCGGAGCGCGCTCGCCGCTACCTGCGCGTCGATCTCGTCGCGCGAGAAGTGGACCGCGACCTCGGTCACTGGCCCGTGAGCGCCGTGATGACGATACGGATCGCCGCCGCGGCGACGACGGCCGCGAGGATCGCGAGGAGGAGCCGCGGCTGCGTCCGGACGCTCACCGCGGCGCCCGCGGGCGACGCGACGAGCGCCGCAACGAAGACGATGGCCGCGAGCGGTGGATCGATCTGCGCCGTCGCCGCCTTCCCGACGATTCCCGCGACGGCGGCGAACAGGCCCACGCCGAGCGACGTGCCGATCGCGATGCGCGGTGGAACGCGAAGGAGGTACACGAGCGCCGCGATGACGAAGGCGATCCCGGCGATCCCCACCATGCCGCCGAAGAACCCGATCAGGAGCGCGAGCGCGACCGCGAGCGGGCGATCCACTTCGACGTCGGACGCGGTCCCGGGCCGCGGCGTCACCGGGAGCAGCAGCATGACCGCACCGGCCAGCGCCAGGACCGCGAAGATCAGCAGCAGCACGCGATCCGGCGTGTCGCGCGAGACGAGGGCTCCCACGAGCGACGCCGCCGCGCTGGTCGGTCCCATGAGCCAGACGATCCGCATCGAGACGTTGCCATAGCGGCGATGCCGGATCGTGCCAAGGATGCTTCCCGACATCGCCTGCACGATCGTGAGGCCGGTGACGATCTTCACCGGGAGCGCGGACGCGCCGAGCAGCGGTGGGAGATAGAGCAGGAGTGGCGTGAGCACGAGCCCACCGCCGATACCGAGCAGTCCCGAGAGGAACGACGCGACGAGCCCGGAAAGCGCGGCCACCGCCTCGTCCGGCATCGCACGTATATATAGGAGTGGTGCGACTCGCGTTGCTGCTCGCGCTCGCGGCGGTCGCGTGCCAGCCGATCGAGGTCGCCCCGTCGTCGGGCACGCCACCGACCGAGCCCGCGACGAGGGCGTCGGTCGGCGCGCCGTCGTCCTCGCCGGCCGGATCGCCCGCGCAGTGGCGTCGTATCGCGGACATCCCCACACCGCGCAGCGAGGTGGCCGCGGCGGTCTATGAGCAGGACAAGGTCTACGTGATCGGCGGATTCGGCGGCGCCGACCGCGTCGAACGCTACGACGCGGCGACCGGTCGGTGGGATCGGCTCGCCGACCTGCCGCACGGCGTCGATCACGCGATGTCCGCGGCGGTCTTCGGGATCCAGACGAGCGGCGACGAGGGCGTCTACGTCTTCGGTGGGTACGCCGGCGCCGCGACCGCACGGTCGTTCCGGCTCGACGTGACGACCGGTCGCTGGTCGGAGATCGCGCCGATGCCCTCGCCTCGCGCCGCAGGTGCCGCGGTCGCGATCAACACGCGGCTCTACATCGTCGGCGGCACCGACGGCTCGCGTCTGGTCTCGCCGACGTACGTCTACGACGTGACGACGCGCGACTGGCGCACGCTCGCGCCGATCCCGACGCCACGCGACCACCTCGCTGCGGTCGCGCTCAACGGCCGAGTGTGCGCGGTCGCGGGGCGGCGCCTCTCGCTGGCGGCGAACCTCGGGTCGCTCGAGTGCTATCTGCCGGAGACGGATCGCTGGGAGCAGCTCGCCGACGCGCCGACCCCGCGAGGCGGCGTCGGCGCCGCCGCCTGGGACGGCCGCATCTATCTCGTCGGTGGCGAGCAATCCACCGGCACGTTCAAGGAGGTCGAGATCTACGACGAGCGGACCGGGTCGTGGTCGCGGGGACCGGACCTGCCGACCCCGCGCCACGGCCTCGGCGTGGCCGCGGTCGGCGGCACGAGCGGCGTGCCTCGCGGCTCGATCCTCGTCCTGGCCGGCGGCCCCACGCCGGGCGGGAGCCAGACCGCCGTCTGCGAGGCACTCGACGTTCGCTAGCATGGCGCTCATCCCGGCGCCGGAGGGGACCCCATGAGGATTCGTCTTCTCGTCACTGCGGCGACGCTCGCCGCACTCGTCATCACGGCATGCGGCGGGGGCACGGCGGCACCGTCCGCGAGCGCCGGCGCGTCCGCGACGGCGGCAGGCCCGTTGCCCGACGTGAAGATCGGGCTCGCGACCTCGAAGTCCGGGGCCGCGAACTTCTACAACCCGCAGCAGACGCAGGGCGCGCAGCTGGCGGTCGATCAGTTCAACGCGACCGGCGGCTTCCAGGGCGGCCGGCAGAAGATCCAGCTCATCGTCGAGGACGACGGCTCCGTCCGCGACCAGGGCATCACCGTGTTCAAGAAGTTCATCGAGCAGGACAAGGTCACGGTGATCCTCGGGCCTACGCTCTCCGCCGTCGCGGCGGGGGCGCACCCGGTGGCCCAGGCAGCGGGCGTGCCGGTCATCGCGATCTCCAACACCGGCCTCGGCATCGTCGGCAAGTGCGACTACGGCCCCTGCGACTGGATCTTCCGCGCGTCGCTCGGCGAGCAGAGCGCGGTCCCCGAGACCGTGAAGGCCGCGACGTCCAAGCTCGGTCTCAAGAAGGTCGTGATCATCTACGGCGACGGCAAGTTCGAGCTCGACGACCTTGCGATCTTCAGGGACGCGTTCAAGGCGAACGGCGTCACCGTCGCGAAGGAGATCCCGTACCGCGCGACCGACGTCGACTTCGCGCCGTTCGTGACCGCGGCGAAGGCGGAGAACCCGGACGCGATCGTCGCGTCCTCTCTCGCCGGCCCCGCCGGCAAGATCCTCGACGAGGTCGCCAAGCAGCTGCCCGCCAAGCGCGTCATCGGCGGGAACGGCCTGAACTCGTCGGCGCTGCTTCCGAACGCGAACGCCGGGCTCATGATCGTCGGCACCGCGTGGTCGAAAGCGAGCACGGACAAGGCGAACCAGGATTTCATCGCGGCGTACAAGGCGAAGTACAACGCCGATCCCGACCAGTTCGCCGCGCAGTCGTACACCGCGATGCTCGTCCTCATCGAGGCGATGAAGAAGACCACGCGCATGAGCGACAAGGAGCAGGTGAAGAAGGCGCTCGAAAGCGTGAGCCTTTCGGCGACCCCGCTCGGCGCGTTTTCGTTCACGCCGGAGCACGACGTGAAGCAGCCGACGTTCGTCATGACGGTGAAGGACAAGCAGTTCGTCCCGTTCCAGTGATCAGGTCGAGGGGGCTCCGCCCCCCTCAGCGGGATGTTTGAGCAGCTCTACAACGCGATCTTCATCGGCAGCATCTACGCGCTGTTCGCGGTGGGATTCGCGCTCGTCTTCAGCGTCCTCGACATCCTGAACCTCGCGCATCCGACCGTCTTCATGCTCGGCGCGTTTGCCGCGCTCTTCGCGATCGCGACGCTCGGGCTTCCCTGGTGGCTCGCGGTCCCGATCGCGTTCGTCGCCACCGGGCTCTTTGGCATCCTGCTCGACCGCATCGCCTTCGCCCCGCTGCGCCGGCGCGGGGCGCCGCCGCTCTCGGCGATGATCTCGAGCCTCGCCGTCACGCTCGCGGTCGTGCGCGTCGTCGAGCTGCGCTACGGCGGCGACTTCATCACGTTCCCAGCGGGCACGGTCCCGTCGTTCCTCATCCACGTGGGCGGCGCGACGCTCGAGGGAGTGCGCCTCGCGATCATCGGCCTCTCGATCGCGCTCATGCTCGTGCTCACGTATCTCGTGCGCGGGACGGCCCTCGGCCGGGAGATCCGGGCGCTCGCGGAGAACCCGCGCGCCGCACGCATCCTCGGGATCGACGTCGAGCGGGCGATCGCGGCGACCTTCTTCATCTCGTCCGGCCTGGGCGGCCTCGCCGGCGTGCTCCTCGCCTTCGCGTACAACTCGCTCGACTCGAGGATGGGCCTCCCGCTCGAGCTGCGCGCCTTCACCGTGATGGTCGTCGGCGGGATGGGCAGCCTTCCGGGCGCGGTCATCGGCGCGTACCTCCTCGGGCTCGGCGAGGTCGCGAGCCTCGTGTACCTCCCGGCGGAGCTCCGCGACGCGTTCGCGTTCGGCCTCCTCTTCCTCGTGCTCATCGCGCGGCCGCAGGGGCTCCTCGGACAACGGCCGGCGGACCGGATCTAGTGGACGCGATCGCCGACTTCCTGGCGACCTATTCGACGACGTTCGCGATCGTCGGCATCAACGCGCTGCTTGCGCTCTCGGTCTGGCTCACGCTCTACGCGGGTCAGCTCACGCTCGGGAACGCCGCCTTCATGGCGATCGGCGCGTACACCTCCGCGCTGCTCGGCCGTCACCTGGGCGCGCCGTTCCCGCTCGCGCTCGCCGCCGGCGCGGTCGCGGCCGCGGCGCTCGCTGCTCCTCTTGGGCTCACCGTGTTCCGCCTCCGCGGCGTGTACCTGGCCATCGCGACGCTCGCGTTCGGCGAGGTCGTGCGCGTCATCCTCCTCGCGACCCCGATCACCGGGCGTGGCCAGGGCCTGAATGGCATCCCGCCGAAGACCGAGCTCTGGCACATCTACCTCTCGCTCGCGGTCGTCGCCTACGTCCTCTGGCGCGTGCAGGGTTCGATCGCTGGGCGCGCGTGGGCGGCGATACGCGAGGACGAGGTCGCTGCGGCGAGCCAGGGGATCGCGGTGCGCCGGTACAAGCTCGCGGCGTTCGTCCTCGGCGCGCTGCTCGCCGCGTGGGCCGGCGGCCTCTCCGCGCACGTCACCTTCTCGATCGACCCCAACGACTTTGCGTTCACGAAGGCGGTGCAGATCCTCGTCTTCGCGGTCGTCGGCGGCATCCCGAACGTCGTCGGCCCGATCCTCGGGGCGACGGTCTTCACCGCGCTGCCCGAGCTGCTGCGCCCGTTCAAGGACTACCGCGACATCTTCCAGGGAGCCATCCTGCTCGCGGTCATCATCTATCTCCCGCGCGGGATCGTGACGCTCGCCGAGCTTCGCAAGACGCGCCGCCTCGCCGAGATCGGAGCCGCGGATGTTGCTTGAGACGCGGCAGCTCAGCAGGACCTTCGGCGGCGTCCACGCCGTGGACCGGGTCGACCTCGCGGTCGCGGCGGGGCAGGCCTTCGGGCTCATCGGCCCGAACGGCGCCGGCAAGACGACGCTCATCAATCTCATCTCCGGGCACCTGCGCGCCGACGGCGGGAGCGTCCTCCTGGACGGCGCGACGGTGACGCGCCTCGCACCGCACGAGCTCACGGCGAGGGGGATCGCGCGGACGTTCCAGGGCGTGCGGCTCTTCAAGGGGCTCACCGTGTTCGACAACGTGCTCGTCGGCCGCCACGCGCGCCTGCGTTCGGACGTCGTTCGTCGTCTGGTGCCGCGACGTTCGCGCGCCGATCCGGATCGCGAGCGCGCCATGGGTCTGCTGGAGCGCGTCGGCCTGCGCCGTCGCGCCGGCGCGCTCGCCGGCGAGCTCGCCTACGGGGACCAGCGGCGGCTCGAGATCGCGCGGGCGCTCGCTTCCGAGCCGCGCGTGCTGATCCTCGACGAGCCCGCGGCGGGGATGAACCCGAGCGAGTCGGGGCGCCTGCGGGAGCTCATGCGCGCGCTCGTCGCGGAGGGGATCACGATCGTGCTCATCGAGCACGACGTCGGCCTCGTCATGGGGACCTGCGAGCGCGTCGCGGTGCTCAACTTCGGACGCAAGATCGCCGAGGGCTCGCCCGCCGAGGTGCGCGCGAGCGCCGCCGTCCGCGAGGCCTACCTCGGCGCGGAAGACGTCGCCTGAGCGAGATCCTGGCGGTTGCCGATCTGCGCGTGCGCTACGGCGCGGTCGAGGCCGTACACGGCATCTCGTTCACGGCCGAGGCCGGCGCGGTCACCGCGCTCATCGGGGCGAACGGGGCGGGGAAGTCGAGCACGCTGGCGGCGATCTCGGGCCTCGTGCCTGCGACGGGGCACGTCGCGTTCGAAGGCCGCGACCTCTCGGGCTCGGCGCCGCACGCGATCGTGCGCGCGGGGATCGTGCAGGTGCCGGAGGGCCGCGAGATCCTCGCGCGCATGTCCGTCGAGGAGAACCTGCTCCTTGGCCTGCGAGGTTCGCGCGACGCGGTACACGGCGCGTACGAGCGCTTCCCGATCCTCGCCGAGCGCCGCGCGCTCGCGGCCGGCAACCTCTCGGGAGGCGAGCAGCAGATGCTCGCCATCGCACGAGCGCTGCTCGCGCGTCCGCGCCTGCTGCTCCTCGACGAGCCGTCCCTCGGCCTTGCGCCGAAGATGGTCGCCGCCGTCTTCGAGATCCTCGCCGACCTCAAACGCCAGGGCGTGACCATGCTCCTCGTCGAGCAGAACGCGCTCCGCGCGCTCCGCCTGGCCGACCGAGCCTACGTTCTCGACCTCGGCCGGATCACGATGAGCGGCACGGGCGAGGCGCTGCTGCACGACGAGGCCGTCGCTCGGACCTATCTCGGCGGGTAGCGCCGATCGCGCCGAGGTCTCAGAGGGGGCAAGCCCCTCGACGATTGGGCAAGGCCCTCGACCGTCAGTCCGGCTCGAGCACCTTCGTCGCGGCGGGATAGGTCCCGAGGACCTCGAGCCAGGCGCAGCACACGCGCATGAGGCCGAGCGCCTGCCGCGCCGGGGAGAGGTTGGGGTCGCCCTCGAAGTCGAGGTAGAAGACGTAGTCCCACGGCGCGGCGCGGCTCGGGCGCGACTCGATCTTTGTGAGCTGGATCGCCGCCGTCGCCCACGGCTCGAGCGAGCGCACGAGGGCCCCGGGCAGGTTCTGCGTCGCGTAGACGACGCTCGTCTTGGTCGGACCCGCGCGAAGCTCCGACGGGATACGCTCGGGCACCTCGAGCTCGCCCTCGCGCGCGATCGCGAAGAAGCGCGTGAAGTTGTCGCGCGAGGTCTCGATCGACTCTGCCAGGACGGAAAGGCCGTAGCGCGTCGCGGCGCGCCGGCTCGCCACCGCCGCGACCGAGGCGTCCCCACCGCTCGCGAGGTCCGCGGCCGCACCGGCGGTGTCGTACGCCGCTTCCGGCTGGATGTTCCGCGCGCGCAGGAAGTCCTCGACCTGCGCGAGCGCCTGTGGGTGGCTCCGCGCGACGCGCACGCCGTCGAGCGTCGCGCCGGGGACGCCGAGCAGGCAGTGGCGGACGCGGATGATCGTCTCGGCGACGATGCGGACGCCCATGTGGTGCCGCAGGAGGTCGTAGACGTCGGCGACGACGCCGGCGTGGGTGTTCTCGACGGGCACGACGGCGGCCTCCACGGAGCGGTCCTCGAGCGCGCCGAAGACGTCCGCGAACGTCCGAAGCGGCACCGTCTTCGCGCGCGGGAAGAGCGCCGAGGCCGCGGCCTCGGAGAACGCGCCCGCGAGACCCTGGTAGGCGACGGCGCCCTGACTCAGCGGTACACCGCCGTGCGCCACTCGGGGTGTCGATCGTCGTCGCCGCGCGCGATCGCGATGTACGCGCCGCCAATCCGCTTCCCGACCGGCCCGATGTCGCCGCGGCCGACCGTGCGGCCGTCGATCTGGACGCACGGCGCGACCTGTGCGCCGGTGCCACAAAAGAACACCTCGTCCGCGATGTACAGCTCCGTCCGGTCGATCGCGCGCTCCTGGACGGCGATCCCGAGCTCCCGCGCGAGGGCGAGGATCGTGTCGCGGGTGATGCCCTCGAGGATGTCGGCCGTGACCGGCGGCGTGACGAGCGCGCCGTCGCGGACCATGAAGAGGTTCGCGCCGCCGCCCTCCGACACGTGCCCGTCGCCCGTGAGGAAGATCGCCTCGTCCGCGCCGTAGTCGAGGGCCTCGTCGACCGCGAGCGCGGTGTTGATGTACGCCCCCGTGAGCTTGCCGCGCGCCGGGATCGCGTCGTCGGGCGTTCGGCGCCAGCTCGCGGTATGCGCCACGAGGCCGCCGGTGGGCAGGTACGCGCCGAGCGGGAAGGCGTACATGCCGAATCCGTCGCGGATTCCTTTGAGGGCGACCTTCACCGTGCGTGCGGCCTTGTACGCGACCGGCCGGATGTAGACGTCGTTCCGGAAGGAGTTGCGCTTCAGGAGCTCGACCGTGATCCGCGCGAGCTCGCTCGCGTCGCCGGGTAGCGCGACCCGGAGGATGCGGACCGAGCCGGCCATGCGCTCGAAGTGCTCGCGCAGGCGGAACACGTAGAGCTGCTCGCGCGCGGGGTTCCAGTACGCGCGGATGCCCTCGAACACCGCTGTGCCGTACTGCAGCGCGTGCGTCGCGATGGAGATCTTCGCGTCCGCGAGAGGCACGAACGCGCCCTCGAAGTACGCGATCGTGCTCTCGGCGATCTCCTGCGAGGCCGTCGCGACCTCCTGGTGCCGCTGTTCGACCGTGCTCGGCATGGCCACACCTCCGGCGATGAAAAAACCTCCCGTCGTCGGGAGGCTTTCGCGCTGCTGGACCTCATGCGCGTTAGCGGCGCGCCCCTCCCCGTCGAGCTCCCGCCAGGAGCCCGCTGAAGACGACCGTCGAGGGGGCTGCGCCCCCGAGGTCGATGGGGGCTCCGCCCCCCTCGCACCCCCCGACGTTCACCAGTCCACGCATCGCTCGCGAACGCTAGGCGAGGGCGAGCGGGCCGTCAAGAACGCGCGTGCTCAGATGCGCGCGATGACCTCTCCGCGCTGCCACACGCGGCGCGCGATCTCGAGCGCGACGAGATCGAAGACGACGAGGAGCGCGCCGACGGCGACGAGCGGCCACCCCTCCGCGACCTGCGACGCGACGAAACCGAGGCCGCCGAGCACGAAGACCGACAGCGCGATGACGAGGCCGGCGACCTGCTGCGCCGCACGGCTCGAGCGGACCCGCGCGGCGACGATCATCGTGATGCTGCCGGTCGTGATGAGGTAGAGGAAGGCGAGGACGAGGATCGCGTAGAGGACCTCGGGCCCGAGCGCGCTCGCGACGCGCGGCGCCCCGTACCGGAACGACGCGAGCGCATACGCGGCTGCCAACGTGACCGCGCACGTCAGCATGACCGGCACGACCATGCCCACAAGCTTGCCGAGCACGATGTCGAAGTCCCGGATCGGCGCGGCGAGGAGCGGCACGAGGGTGCCGTTCTCCTTCTCCGCCGTGAAGGTCGCGGCGATGAGGGCCACGCCCGAGAGCGCGGGGAAGAACACGCTCTGCGCCGCGAGCGCCACGAGCGTGAGGTCGCCGCCCGTCCCGAGCGGGATGCGGCGGTTCGAGAAGATGAAGAGCATCGGGATGACGATGAAGATGGACATCCGCAGGAGTGACGCGCGGTCGAGGAAGACCTCCCAGCGGATCTCGCGCCAGGCGATGAGCCACCACTTCACGTGCGCACGTCCGCGAGGATCGCCATGTACGCCTCCTCGAGCGACCGCTCCTCGGCCGCGAGCGTGACGACACGGATGTCCGCGTCGAGCAACGACCGGAGGACCGCCGTATTCGTCGTCCGCGGATCGTCGGTCGCGAATCGCAACGCGAGCAGCCCATCGCTCGCGCCGGCGGGCTCGCCGCGCACGCCCGCCTTGGCCAGCGCGGACAGCGCCATGGCCGCATCGCCGGCGAACGTCACGGTGTAGCGAGGCTGCCCGACGGCGCGGATCTCGTTCGTCGCGCCCACGCGGACGACGCGTCCGCGGTAGAGCACGACGACGCGATCGGCGATCCGCTGCGCCTCGTCGAGGTCGTGCGTCGTCAACAGGATCGCGCGATGGCGCGCGCGCAGCGACACGATGAACGAGCGCAGGGTCTTCGCCATCTCGGGGTCGAGGGCGGTCGCGGGCTCGTCGAGGAGGAGCACCGGCGGGTCGTGGACGAGCGCGCGGGCGATCGCGACCTTCTGTCGCATCCCGCGCGAGAAGGCGCCGAGCCGCGTGTCGAGGACGTCGTCGAGTCCGAGGACCTTCGCCAGCTCGAGCGCGCGATCGTCCGGATCCGACACCTCGTAGAGCCGCGCGAAGAAGCCGAGGTACCGGCGGAGGGGCATGCGCTCGTAGAGCGACGGCTGGTCGGTCACGAACCCGCAGCGCGCACGGACGGCGTTCGCGTCCGCGCGGACCGAGATGCCGTCCACGAGCACGTCGCCGTCGCTCGGCGCGAGGATGCCGCCGATGATCCGGCTCGCCGTCGTCTTCCCCGCGCCGTTCGGACCGAGGAGCGCGACGATCTCGCCCGGCTCGACGGTGAACGAGGCGTGCGAGAGCGCGGCAAGCGCGCCGAACTGCCGCGTCACGTCGCGGACCTCGATCATCGTTCGAGCATATGCCCCGATGCCGTAGGCTTTTTCGCGTGGACGTCGCGCTGTCGCTCCATGGCCGCATCGCGATCGTGCTCGTCCTCTACTTCACGCTCGTCGGCCTGTGGGGTCTGTGGCTCGGCGTCCGCGACAGCGGTCCGACGCCGAGCTTCCGCGGCGCGATCGTGATCGCCGAGATCGGCGCGATCGCGCAGGGCCTCCTCGGCCTCGGCGTGCTCGCGGTCGGCGACCGGCCCGACGCGATCCACGTGCTCTACGGGTTTGCGCTCGTCGTGGCGATGCCACTCGCGGCGTCCCTCGTCCGCGAACGCGCGCCGCGCGGCCAGGCCGTCGCGCTCGGGTTCGCCGCCCTCTTCGCGGCGGGCCTCGCGATCCGCGGGATCACGACCGCGCGATGAGCGTCACGCGTCCGCGTGCGACCACGGCGCCGCCAGGGATCGAGGAGCATCCGGACACGTCCGACGGCGCGCTTCAGGCCCTGCGCGGGGACTTCGACTACTTCCAGGTCGCGGGATCGGGGCCGACGTTCCCGGTCGCTCAGCACGCCGCGGAGCGCTTCCGCGCCTGGCTCAGCGAGGTCGGCATGTTCTCGCACGTCGGCTACGCGGCGTACAACGCCGCGCTCGACGCGACGCGCGCCGACATCGCCGCGGCGCTCGGCGACCCGGGCGGGGCCGCGCGGATCGCCCTCGTGCAGTCGGCGACCGAGGGCCTCAACACGGTCGTCGCGGGGATGCGCCTTCCACCGCATGCGCTCCTTCTCACGACCGCCGAGGAGCACGGGAGCGCGCTCTACCCCCTCGGCCGTCGCGCCACGCTGGGCGACGAGCTGCGGCTCATCCCCTGGCATCGCGACGCCGACGAGTTCCTCGCCGAGGTCGATGCGGGTCTCCGTGACGGCGCACGCGCTCTACTGGTGTCGCTCGTCTCGTGCCGCAGCGGCGACGCCCTCCCCGCCGCCGAAGCGTGCCGGCGGGCGCGGGCGGCCGGCGCGATCGCGATCGTCGACGCGGCGCAGGCGCTCGGTCAAGTGCCCGTCGACGTGCGCGCGCTCGACGCGGACGCGATCGTGACGCTCGGGCACAAATGGCTCCATGGGCCGCTCGCGACCGGCGCGTTCTGGGTCCGCGAGCTCGAGCGCTTCGACACCACGCGCCTGGGCTGGCGCTCGCGCCTCGAGCTGCCGCCGGGAAGCACCGACGTCAACCCGGACGCGACGCGCTTCGAGACGGGCACCGTCGACGCCGCCGCCTTCGTCGGGCTGCGCCAGACGCTCGCGGTGCATCGCGCGCTCGGTGGGCCCGTCGCGCAGCGTGTCCGCGCGCTGCGCGAGCGGCTCCTCGCGCGGCTCGCCGAGCTCCCGTTCGCCCTCCCGTCGGACCCGCACGCGCCGACGGGCATCGTCGTGGTCGTGCCGCCGGGCGACGCCGAGGATCTCGTGACGCGGATGTGGGAGGAGGAGCGGATCGTCGTGAAGCACCTGCACGAGCCGAACATGCCCGAGGCGATCCGCATCTCGTTCTGGGCGCTCCACCGCGAGGAGCAGATCGATCGCCTCGCCGACGGCTTCGCGCGTCAGCTCCGTTAGGGTCGCGTCGTGACGAAGCTCGACGGACAGGTCGCGATCGTGACCGGCGGGGGACGCGGGCTCGGTCGCGCCGTCGCGGAGACGCTCGCGTCGCTGGGCGCCGCGGTCGTCGTCGCCTCGCGCAACGCGCCCGAGCTCGACGAGGTCGTGCTCGGGATCAAACGGAAAGGGGGGCGTGCGCTCGCGCAGACCGCCGACATCGCGGACGAGCGGCAGGTCCAGGAGCTCGTGCTCGCGACGGAGCGCTGGGTCGGACCCGCCTCGATCCTCGTGAACAACGCGGGCATGGTCGATCCGATGGTCCCGCTCGCGCGGTCGAACGCGGCGCTCTGGCTGCGGAACATCGCGATCAACGTGGGCGGCACGTACCTGGCGACGCGCGCCGTGCTTCCGGGCATGCTCGACCGCGGTCAGGGGCGCATCGTGAACATCTCGTCGGGCGCGGCGACGCGGCCCAGCGCTGGCTGGACCGCGTACTCGGCCTCGAAGGCGGCGGTCGTGCAGCTCACGCGCAGCCTCGCGCTCGAGCTCGAGCACAGCGGCGTGACCGTCTGCGCCTTCAATCCCGGCTACATGGACACCGAGATGCAGGAGCGGATCCGGCGGACGCCGACGGCGGACTTCCCGCGGAGCGACGAATACCGCGCCGCCCAGCGCGAGGGGAAGCTGAAGGATCCCGCGGTGCCGGCGCGCGCGATCGCGTACCTCGCCATGCCGTCGACGCACCGCAACGGCGCGGTCGTCGAATGGAGCGACGAAAGCCTGCGGACCGAGGTCGAGAAAGCGCTGGCCTGACTCGGGACGCGCGGCCGGCTCAGCGCTCCGAGGCCTTCTCCCGCCCGACCGGCTTGTAGCGCTTCCGCTTCTCGATCGCGCCCCGCAGGAGCGCGGTCGTCCCGGAGGGATCGGTCTTCGCGCGTTGCGCGAGCTCCGCGGACGAGCGGCCGATGAGACCGCAGGTCGCGCAGTCGCCGCGGCCGTCGAGGCGCGCATGGCAGTGGACGCAGTGGACCTCGAACGCCCCGTGCGGCTTGAAGAGGCCCATCGTCTCGGCCTCCGCGATGAGCGCTCCGATCTCGTCGGCCATCAATACGCCAGGACCACGGACTTCTTCTCGAGGTAGCCGTCGAGCGCTTCGATCCCGTGCTCTTTGCCGAAGCCGGACTGCTTCGCGCCGCCGAAGGGGAGCTGGTCGTACGCGACCTGGATGTCGTTCACCCAGGTGTAGCCCGCCTCGATCTGCTCGGCCGCCTTGCGCGCCTTCGCGAGGTCCTTCGTCCAGATCGACGACCCGAGCCCGTAGACGCTCGCGTTCGACTTGGCGATGGCCTCGTCGAGGTCCTTCACGATGAAGACCGGCAGCGCCGGCCCGAAGACCTCCTCGGTCGCCATGCGCGAGTCCTCGGGGACATCCGTGAGGACGGTCGCCTCCATGAACCAGCCCTTCTCGAACTCCTTGCCCTCCGGGCGCTTGCCGCCCGCGAGCACTTTCGCGCCGCGCTTCACCGCGTCGGCGACCTGGGCCTCGACCTCGGCGCGCTGGCGCTCGGTGTGGAGCGGCCCCATCTTCACGCCTTCCTTGAGGCCGTCGCCCACGGGCCATTCCTTTGCGGCGCGGTCGGCGATCTTCTGCATGAACTCCTGCGCGATCGCTTCGAAGAGGTACACGCGCTTGACCGCCAGGCACGCCTGTCCCGCGTTGAAGAAGCGGCCGATCGCCGTCGCCGCGGTGGCCCGCCGTATGTCCGCGTCGTCGCAGACGATCATCGGGTCGCTCCCGCCTAGCTCGAGCGTGACGCGAGTCACGTTCTGCGCCGCGAGCTGCATGATCCGCTTGCCTGTCTCGGTCTGGCCGGTGAACGCGATCTTGTTCACCTTCTTGTGCGACACGAGCGCGTCGCCGATCTCGCCGCCGGGTCCATGCACCGTATTGAGCACGCCCGCCGGGAGCCCGACCGAGTTGATGATCTCGATCGTCCGTTGCGTCGCGAGCGGCGTCGTCGATGCGGGCTTGAGGACGACGGTGCAACCCGCGGCGAGCGCCGGAGCGACCTTGTTCGCCATGAGTGTCAGAGGGAAGTTCCAGGGGGTGATCGCGACGACGACGCCGACGGGCCGGCGGAGCGTGAGGCCGAACTTGTTCGCGTCCTCGAGCGGAACATAGTCGCCGCGCAGCTTGTCCGCGAGGCCGGCGTAGTAGTCGAGGTTCTCGCTCACCCGGGATGCCTCGAGGACGGCGTGCGCGAGCGGCTTGCCCTGCTCGAGGGTCAGCAGCTTCGCGATCTCGGGGACGGCCGCCTTCACCTTGCGGGCGGCCTCGTGCATGAGCTGCGCGCGTTTGGCGCCGGAGAGCGAGGCCCACGCGGGAAAAGCCTTCGCCGCCGCATCGACCGCCGCGTCGACGTCCGCGAGCGACCCCTTCGGCACCGTATCCACGACCTCGCCGTTCGCGGGATTGCGGACCTCGAGCGTCTTCCCGCTCTTCGCGCCGACGGTCTCCCCGGCGATCAACATGCTGGTGGCCATCTACGAAATCCTCCCCGTGCGGTGGGCGGAACGCCTCGCGCAGACAGTACGGGCGCGGCGTTCGGTGTCGCTCTAGAGTCTAAGAACTTTTCCGCTGGGGGGCTTTTCCATGGCCGTGCGTCTTCTGAAGCAGGATGCGATCGGGCACGTCGTGCTCGACCGGCCACCGGCGAACTCCTACGACCGCGCGTTCCTCGACGAGCTCGACGCGGCGATCGAGGACGCCCGCCGCGACGACGCCGTCAAGGCGATCCTGGTGCGGAGCGCGAACGAGCGTTTCTTCTCGGCTGGCGCCGACATCAACGTCTTCGCGAAGGGCGATCTCGACGCACAGAACGCGTTCGTCGTCTGCGCGAATGAGGCGATGGGCAAGCTCGAGGCGGTCCCCAAGGTCGTCGTGGCCGCGATCAACGGGCACTGCCTCGGCGGCGGGCTCGAGATCGCGCTGTGTTGTGACTTCCGTGTCGCCGCGGAGGGCGCCTATCGCATCGGCCTTCCCGAGGTGACGCTCGGGCTGCTTCCCGGGACTGGCGGCACGCAGCGGCTGCCGCGGCTCATCGGGCGCCAGAAGGCCCTCGACCTCATGCTCCGCGGGACGACGCTGACTCCGCAGGACGCGCTCGCCGCGGGCGTCGTCGACGAGGTCGTCCCCGCGGGCATGTTGCTGGACAAGGCACTCGAGCGCACCCGCGCCTACGCGACCGGCCCGACGTACGCGATCGGCCAGATCAAGCTCGCGGCCGTCCAGGGATACGGAATGCGTCTCGACGAGGGGCTGAAGCTCGAGCGCGAGGCGCTCATCCGGCTCTTTGGGAGCGAGGACGCGCGCGAGGGCGTCACGGCCTTCGTGGAGAAGCGGAAGCCGAACTACAAGGGGAAATAGCGGATCCGAGCCTGGCATCCGTTCTGCGGCACTCGGGGGCTTCCACTTCGCGGAGGAGGACGACCATGCCCGTGACCAGCAAGCCCCGTCCGCGCGAGCGTCGCCGGCCGCCGCACAACGGCGACGTGCTGTCGCCCGAGCCCAAGTACGCGAAGCTGGGCGAAGAGGTCCAGCGTTTCGACTCCCTTCGCGCGCTCCCGATCGGTCTCTCGGAACAGGCCCGGAGCCAGAGCTCCGAGGCGCTCAACCGGGTTCTCGCCGACTCGACGGTCCTCTACCACCTCTACAAGAAGCACCACTGGCTCGTGGCCGGTCCGACCTTCTACCAGCTGCACCTTCTCTTCGACAAGCACGCGGACGAGCAGCTCGAGATCGTGGACCTCGTCGCGGAGCGCGTGCAGTTGCTCGGTGGCATCGCCGTCGGCGATCCGCGCCACGCCGCGGAGCTCACGAGCATCGAGCGTCCGCCCGACGGCGCCGAGGACGTGCCCGCGATGATCACGCGCCTCCTCAAGGCCCACGAGGCGCTGATCAGGGGCGTGCGCGTGGCGATCGAGCTCACTGAACAGAACAAGGACTGGGGCTCGAACGACCTGCTGATGAGCGACGTGCTCCGGCGGAACGAGCTGCAGGTCTGGTTTGTGGCGGAGCACATCGTCGACATCCCGCTCGTTGACGAGGAATAGGAGGCGCTAGCCTCCCGGCGGTGCCGGGCAAGATCTTCTCCCTGCCGGAGAGCGTCGCGCGGTTCGTGCCCGATGGCTCCTCGGTCGCGCTGGGATGCGCGCTCGAGCCGGCGATCCCGTTCGCGTTCGCGCACGAGCTCATCCGCCAGGGCCGGCGAGACCTCGAGCTCATCGGGCCGATCTCCGACATCGCGTTCGATCAGCTGATCGGCGCGGGGTGTGTGCGCGGGGTCACCGCGGCCTGGATCGGCAACGTTTCCGCGGGGCTCGCGCACGCCTACCGGCGCGCGATGGAGCAGGGCGTACCTCGCCGGATCGAGGTCCACGATCACACGAACTTCACGATCGCCCAGGCGCTCCTCGCCGGCGCGCTCGGGGCGCCCTATCTGCCGACGCGGACGATCCTGGGCAGCGACATCGCGCGCGCGAACCCTACCTTCCGCGAGGCGACCGATCCTTTCTCAGGCGACCGGGTGCTCCTCGTGCCGGCGATCGCGCCTGACGTCACGGTCATCGCGGCGCAGCGCGCCGACGCTGACGGCAACACCCACCTCTGGGGGCCCTGGGGCGTCTCGCAGGAGGCCGCGCTCGCGGCGAAAGCGGTCATCGTGCTCGCGGACGAGATCGTCGAGCGGGCGGTCATCGCCAGCGACCCGAACCGGACGATCGTGCCGGGCACGAAGGTCGCAGCGGTCGTGCACGAGCCCGGCGCCTGCCATCCCTCGCCGCTCCAGGGCCGTTACCGGCGCGACCACGACTTCTACCGTGAGTACCACGCCGCGACGCGGACCGCCGAGGGTCAGAGCGCCTGGCTCGCGGAGTGGGTGACCGGCGTCCCGGACCGTGCGGCCTATCTCGCGAAGCTCGGTCCGCGCTGGGTGGCGCTTCGGGATTACGGGAGACCAGCCGCCGAGGTCCGGTATTAGGTCAAATGAGCGAGGGCACGTACTTTTCAAAGGCCGAGCTCATGGTCGCGCAGGCGGCGCGCGAGATCGCCGATGGGGAGCGCGTGTTCGTTGGCATGCGGCTCCCGCTCATCGCCTTCGTCGTCGCGAAGCGAACCCACGCGCCGAGCGCGGTCGGGCTGTTCGAGCTCGGCATCGTGCGGGACGAGCCCTCGCCGGAGCTGCTCTACACGATGGGCGACACGCCCAACGTCGCCGGGGCGGTGTGGTGCGCGCGGACGATCGACCTCATGGGTCTCCTGCAGCGCGGTGACATTGACGCCGGCTTCATCGGCGGCGCTGAGATCGACCGCCACGGGAACCTCAACACGACCGCCATCGGCCCTGACCGGATGCATCCGGACGTGCAGCTTCCCGGATCGGGCGGCGGCGGGGACATCGCGAGCCTAGCGCGCCGGCTCATCGTGATCATGCCGCACGACCGCCGTCGCCTGCGCGAGAAGGTCGACTTCGTCACCTCGCCGGGCTACGGGAACGGCCGCGGGTGGCGCGAACGGCAGGGGCTTGCTCGCGGCGGGCCGAGCGTGCTCATCACGACCCTTGGTGTGTTCCGCTTCGTCGATGGCGAGGCCGTCCTCGCGTCGTTCCATCCGGGCAGCTCGGTCGAGCGGATACGGGCTGAGACCGGGTGGGACCTCAGGGTCGCGGCCGACGTGCGAGAGACCGAGCCGCCGAGCGCCGAGGCCTTGCGCGTGATACGCGAGTACGACCCCCATGGCTTCTGGACCCGCCGCGAAGAGTGACCAGCCGTTTCGCGGCGGTCGCACTGAACCTGACCCTCCGCGTGTGGATCGCGTGCTTCCTCGTCGAGGTGCTCACGCATCCCGATGACCGTCGCTTCAAGGGGAAGGCGATCCCGGTGCGAAACCTCCTCATCGTTGGCGGACTGTCGCTCCTCTTTCCGGCGCTGCACCTCTTCCGCCGGCGCCGAGCGCGCTACCCCTGGTGGACGGACGACCTCTGGCTCTCGCTCTTCTGGCTCGACATGGCCGGCAACTCGTTCGACCTCTATGACCGCTACACGCACTTTGACCTGATCCCGCATCTCCACGGAACAGGTGCTTCGGCCGTAGCGATCGAACGGGCCTTCGGGTCGACGCGGCGGCAGGCGTTCCTCGCGTCGAATGCGCTCCACGCGGCGCTCGAAGCGCAGGAGTACGCGACGGATGTGCTCTTCGGCACCCACAACGTGCGCGGCTGGTGGGACTCGGCGGGCGATCTTCTCGCCGGCCTCCTCGGCGCGGCGATCTACCTGCGGGCGGAGCGATTGTCACGGTCGAGGAAAAGAAAGAGAGCGGCCGGTCCGGCCGCTCTCCGGAGGCTTGAGGCGCGCGCGCTCACTGATGGATCGTGATGTTCCCGTTCACCAGAGGCGCCCACGGAGCGCCTGTATTGGTTGCATCCGCGCAGTCCGCGATGTCCCCCGCTGGTTGCAGGTTTACCAGGTCGAGCGTCGACGTCTCTCCGGGATTGCCGTTGTCGTCGAAGGAGAAGCGGTGGTAACTGCCGGCTACCACGCCGAACTGCGTGAAGTAGGAGCCCGTGGTCTCCGCCACCCGTGAGGTCACATAGGCGCGGTTGCCGCTGATCGCGACGCAGATCGGGACCGATTTGAACGAGCCTGTAGGGACACACTGTCCATCGGGGACCATCCCGTTGACGGTGCCGACGAGCCGGCCATCCTGGTTATGGCCGTTCACCGCGAGGTTGATCCAGAAGGTCCCGCCTCCTCCGCAGTCCCCCTGGATCCGTCCGCCACCGGTGATGAACGCCCCGTCGGAC
>Ga0209689_1000205_pt1 | contig 37316 bp, 32 predicted proteins | sample GraSoiAngelo_149_FD_187119 | JGI IMG/M metagenome (GOLD analysis project Ga0209689, IMG submission 187119) | Grasslands soil microbial communities from the Angelo Coastal Reserve, California, USA - 14_1009_09_30cm (SPAdes) (version 2) | ecosystem: Environmental > Terrestrial > Soil > Grasslands ... | reverse complement strand
TTGTCACCGCCGGGTGCGCCGTTTTGTTTCGCCGAGAGCTTGTAATGACCGTCGGGGAACGGCTGCGCCGGACGGGCATCGAACCTCCCGCTCGCGTCCGCAGCCCAGCTCCCCGCGCTCATCGCGGCGGTCAGCGGGCCACCGCCCGGAGCCCAGGCGACGATCGTCCATGTTCCGGTCGAGTTGCGATCGAAGTTGGATCCAAAGATGTGGAAAGCGCAAACGTGCGGATCGTTGTCAGGGTCGTCCTGGCTGTCGCCCTGATCGTTGACGATCTTGATCGTGCCGTTATTGCCTGATGGATCGGCGTACGCGGGCGTCGCGCCAAGCCAGAGGAGCGCGAGGCTCGCAGCGATCGCGATGAGTCCCGCAGCTCTACGCATCTCTTGCCACCTTTCATGGATCAGCTTTCAGGCGATCCACGTGGGCACGCGAAGCAGGGGTCGCTCCATCGCTGTGGGGTGGTTGTCACGCCCCCGTCACCGGAAATTCGAGAAAAGGCAACGGCGCTGAGTCGGACGGGTGAACGTGAGCGGGTTACGACTTCGCCCGGCCGGCGTCACCGAGCCGCCTTGTTGCGGCCCTAACGGATCTGCTCGCCGCGCCATCCCAAGCCGCCTACCGACTGGTAGGTAGAATGCCGCGCATGACAGGCAGGCGGGCGGAGAGCGGATCGACACGTGAGCGCGTGCTCAAGGCCGCCGATCGGTTGTGGAGCGAACGCGGCATGCGTGGCGCCTCACTCGAGGACATCGCCCAGGAGGCCGCGGTCACCAAACCGACGGTCTACTACTACTTCGCCGACAAGAGCGCGCTCTACACCGCGGTCGTGTGCAGTGCCCTCGAGGCGCACGGCGCCGGTCTGCGCACCGCGACAAGGCGCGGAGCGCGCGCCCGCGATCGACTCGCGTCCGCCGTCGCGTTCCTTGTCGCGGCGCGCTGCTCAGGGCCGCGCCTGATGCGCGACGGAGGCGCCGCGCTCACGCTCGATCAGAACAGCCAGGCACGAAGCGCGTTCTTCCGCCATTTCTTTTCGCCGGTCCAGCAGCTCCTCGACGAAGGCGTGCGCGCGGGCGAGTTACGCCAGATGGACACCGCGTTCGCGACACAGGCGCTCTTCAACCTCGTTGACCCCTGGACGAGCCGTGACGCGCTTCCCGGCGGTCGCGACGCTCAGCAGCTCGCCAACGACATCGTGGCTGTCGTCGTCGACGGGATCGGCGTGTAGACGCCTTTCCTAACCGGTAGGTAGAGGCGCCACGCGCGAGGACCACTCCGCGATGCGGGAGACCGCCTTCTGCAAGTTCGCGAGGGAGTTCGCGTACGAGAGCCGCAGGTAGCCCTCGCCGGCGCCGCCGAAGCATGTGCCGGCAAGGGTCGCGACCCCGGCTTCCTGAAGCAGCCGGTCGGCGACGTCCGCGCTCGAGCGCAGGCCGATCCCGGTGATGTTGGGGAACGCGTAGAAGGCGCCGTGTGGGAGCCGGCAAGTGATTCCAGGGATCGCGTTCAAACCCTTCACCACGGCATCGCGTCGTTTGCGGAACTCCGCGATCATCCGATCGACTTCCGGCGGCCGCGCGAGGAGCGCCGCCGCTCCGGCTCGCTGGACGAAGGTCGCGGTGCACGAGACCGAGTTCGTCACCAGCTTCGTGACCGGCTCGACCAATGGCCGCGGGAAAACCCCGTATCCAAGACGCCAGCCGGTCATCGCGAACGTCTTGCTGAACCCGTCGAGCAGGATCGTCCGCTCCGCCAGACCTTGCTCGAGGGCGATCGAGCGATGCCGGCCCTCGTAGACGAGCTCGCCATAGATCTCGTCCGAGAGCACCCAGAGATCCCGCTCTCGCGCGATGCTCGCGATCTCCCGAATGGCATCCTCGCCGAGAACTCCGCCGGTGGGGTTGTGTGGGCTGTTGAGGATGATCAGCTTCGTCCGCTCGGTGACGAGCTCCCGAAGCTCGTCGAGGTCGGGCTGGAAGGCGTTCGCTTCGCGAAGCGGCAGCGCGATGCCACGCGCGCCCGCGAAATCGATCATCGACGAGTAGATCGGGAAGCCGGGATCCGGATAGATCGCCTCGTCTCCGGCGTCGAGAAGCGCGAGCAGCGCATAGAACATGATCGGTTTCGCTCCGGGCGTCACGACCACCTGCGACGGATCGACGCGCAGGCCGCGGCGTGCGGCGAGATACGAGGCGATCGCCTCGCGCAGCTCGACGACCCCGGCGGATGGCGTGTAGTGCGTCTCTCCTCGCTCGAGCGCGGCCACTCCGGCGGCCACGATGGAAGGCGGCGTGTCGAAATCGGGTTCGCCGATCTCGAGGTGGACGATGTCGCGTCCGTTCGCCTCGAGCGCGCGGGCGCGGGCGAGGACCTCGAATGCGGTCTCGGTCCCGAGGCGTGACATGCGTGGCGCGAGCGGTCGCATGCGGAAGCCCGATGAGTCTAGTTGAGCTTCCCCTCCACGCAGGCACACCCGTCCGGTCCCACCACCGCAGAGTGACGCGTCATCGCGGGCAACACCATGCGATCGCCAGGCCGCAGCGCGATGCGGCGGCCATCGCCGAGGATGAAGTCGATCGAGCCGCGCGTGCAGTAGAGCAGCTTCGTATAGGCGTGCTCGTGCTCGCCGTAGCGATCTCCAGGGCCGTTGGACCAGCCGTAGACGTCGCGTGCCTCTTTGCGCACCCCCTCCTCGATCGCGGTCGGATCGGCAACCGGCCCCATCGCGCGCCGATGTTCGACCTCCATCGCACCAATAATCCCTCCGTGCGCGTCGGGGTGGTGTTCCCACATCAGGAGATCGGCAACGATCCAGCGCACATCGCCGCGTACGCTCAAGCGGCCGAGGATCTCGGCTACGCGCACGTCGTCGCATACGACCACGTCGTCGGGGCCGATCCTGCTGGACGGCCGTCCTCGTGGCGTGGCGTGTACACGCATCGGGACGCCTTCCACGAGCCGTTCGTGCTGTTCGGGTACCTCGCGGCGGTCACCAAGCGTATCGAGCTCGCGTTCGGGATCGTGATCCTGCCGCAGCGCCAGACGATCCTGGTCGCGAAACAGGCCGCGTCGCTGGACGTGCTCTCGCGTGGACGCGTACGGCTTGGCGTTGCGATCGGTTGGAATCACGTCGAGTACGAAGCGCTCGGCATGGCGTGGCGCGATCGCGCAAAGCGGATCGAGGAGCAGATCCACGTCATGCGCCTCCTCTGGACGAACGAGGTCGTCGATTACACCGGCCGCTGGCATCGGATCGATCGCGCCGGCATCAATCCGCTGCCGATCCAGCGCCCCATCCCGCTGTGGATGGGCGCCGACGAAGAGATCGCGGTCAAGCGCGTCGCTCGGTTGGCGGACGGATGGTTCTCGCATCTCACGCCGGATGAGACGGGCCGCGCGGGTCTCGAACGGTTCCGGGGCTACGTACGCGAAGCCGGGCGCGATCCCGGCCGCATCGGCGTCGAAGGCCGCGTCCCGGCCACCGGCACCCCGGACGACTGGACACGCCGAGCGCTCGCCTTTCGCGAGATGGGAATGACGCACCTCGAGTTCCGTACCGGCGGGTCACGGCTTCCCGACCTCGATGCGCACATCGACGCGATGCGTCGTTTCAGGGAGGCCGCCCCCGTCTTCTGACCGGTGGTCAGGCGCGAGCGATCAGGGCGCGAGAGCGCGCGGTACCCAGACGTCGGCCGCGACGACGCCGTCCAGGAGAACGCTGAAGGCTGACTCCGCCGGGCTGAAGCCGCGCGAGAGGTCGATCCGGATCAGCCGCGTGCCGCCGAGGCCGATGGCACTTCGCCGGTCGGCGCTGAGTACGACGCGGCGCAGCGATCGCTGCACCTCGGAGAGCGGCTTGAGCTGAGCGGCCGCTCCGCTCAGATACTGCGTGGAATCCTGGCCAGCGTGAAGCAGATAACGGCCGTCGGGCCACCGACCGTCGAGCTTGAAATCGCCGCCGATGCCGAGGCGATCCTCGCGGCGCACGCCGCTGCCATCCGGCGCGACGCTCCACACCGCGGGATTCTGGACGTAGATGCCGACGCCCCCGGCCTTGGTGTTCGTGGTGCCCGCGAGGAAATACACCCGTCCGCCGTCGATGACCGGCGAGGCTGCCGGCGGATCGACGAGCTTGCGCAGCGTTCCCGACTCGTGGAGCGCGCCGACGATCCCGCGGTCCGACTCGATAAGGACCTCGTCGTCGCTAAGCCAGTCCGCAGTGAAGGCGTTTCCGAGATCCGCGACGTGCGCGAGCTGCGGCCGCAGCCGTGTCGCGAGAAAGACGTCGCTCTTTCCGTCGGTCGATCGGTAGACGGTCGCGGCGACCTTGGTCCCCGATGGTGACCAGCGCTGGTCCAGGATCGCGAAGCCGGTGGTGCGGATCGCCGGGGGCAACGCGATGTCGAGTCGAGCCCCGTCGAGCCCGATGACCGATATGCCGGCGTCGCTTACGAACGCGACTGCCTGCCCGTCCCCGGTCCAGCGCGTCGCGAGCGGTCGGGAGCTGTTCGCCGCGAGAGTGAGCAGAGGCCGCACCAGCGATCCATCGAGGTTTGCGGCGAAGAGCACGAAGGCGCCGGCCGGATTCTGGCGCCAATACGCGAGACGTCCCGTTGAGGACAGCTGAGGCGCACTCCGTGCCACGTCGATCGTCGCCGAGCCCGAGGCGTCCTCTTGACCGATGGTCCCGAAGACGAGCGCGCTCGATGCGCCGGCGATCAGTAACGCCGCCGCAACGTACGGCACAAGCGCTCGGGCATGCCGCACCTACTCAATAATCGCCGAGTGGCCGATCCCCTGGCAGCCGCGAAGACGTTCATGGCCGCGCTCGAGGCGAATGACGCGGAAAAGGCCGCTTCGGTCTGCGCGGACGACGTCGCCATCGTTCTGCCGGGAGGCGACCAGCAGCTCGAAGGAAAGGACGGCGCGAAGCGGCTCATCCGGATGGCGCCGCCGTTCGTTCGGATCGTTCGCGAAGAGAAGGTGGAGGGCAACACGGTCATCCTCCGCGGGCTCACCCGGTCACCCGGGCACTTCGCGAACTACACGACCTGGACGTTCGTCACCGACGGCGACCTCATCACCCACGTCACCTTCGCCTGGCGCCCGGCGAACTGAGCCGTCCGGCCATTTGCAATCCGCCGCGGGTCCTGTCACGGGGTGGCTTCGCCCCCAGGGGCCCCTGCCCCTTGGAGCCGCGCGCGAGCGGCACCCTTGCCGCTGGCCGCCGCCCACGCGCGCCGCGGCGTTCTAGGCTGGGCGGCGGCCGCGGCCCAGGGCACCCGCCACTCGCGCGCCACTCCGCTCCCCCGTGCCACCCGCGGCGCGTGGTCGGCGATGAGCGGCTCAGCCTTCTTCTACATATCTGAAGGAGCGCGGGATTCGTGCGAGGCCGAAGTCAGTGACCGGCCGGGGCGTGCGGTAGCGACGAGGCTTCGTGACCGGCAACGCCCAGCCCTTCGCGGTGTTCCGCTCGGGTTCGCCGAGATGGCATTCGCCGATGACCGATCCGGTGCCGACCACCGCGAGATAGGCGCGCGCCGGAAGCTTCTTCGGGGGGAAGCGCCGATGGTCCCGGTCGCGCTCGCCGGACAGGATCGCCTCGGCGTTCTCGGCGCTGATCGCGAGGACGATGGCTTCGGACAAGGGTGCACTCCTGATAGCAGCGTTGTCTCCTCCGCTCTATCGGACGTCCCTTGCGCGGAAGCGCTTCTCGATCGTGCGGAAGTCTCCCGGCCGCGTCCCCTGGAAGAAGGCGAACGTCTCCTGGAGGTAGAACGTTTCGTTTTTGGCGCGCTCGAGGTCGTCGGCGGTCTCTTCGGCCGCGACCGCTTGGACCTGCCACGCGAAGCCGAGCACGCTCCGGAACGACACCAAGGCGCGCTCGAGATGGAAAGGCGAGCTGACGACATACAGCGGGCGCGGCTCGATGTTGACGAGATAGCGCGCCGCGACCTCGACCGCGTTTCCGATGGTGTCGCGCGACTGCTCCTCGAGGAAGATGCGATCACTCGGGACGCCGGCGGTCCCGATGAGATCGGCCATCACCGCGGCCTCGGTGCGCGCTGGTGGAGGCCCTTCACCGTGGCTTCCCGACGCGATGATCGCCATGCTCGGCCGATGCCGAGCGAGCTGTGCCACCGCTCGCGCGCGGGCCGCCGTCGATGCGCTGGGCGTGCCGTCGGAGCTCATCCCGCCACCAACCACGACGGCGATCTCGGGGAATCCCGCGAGATCGCCGTCGTTGTTCACGCGCGGATCAGATCTTGTGAAGCGTGCCGTCCATGATCATGACGATCGCGAAGTTGTCCCCGCCGCCTTGCTGGTAGATCTTGTCGTCGAGGCCTGGCCAACCGGCGGTCCGAGCCTTGTCGTTGATCGGGTTGTTGTTGAGTCGCTCATAGATCGGAATGCACGGAAGCAGCTCGTTGAAGGCTTGCGCGATCTTCTGGATCGGATCCTTCTGCTTCGCGGTGTCGAAACCCGTGATCGCATCGTCGAGCACCGTGTCGAAGTTGATCGACCCACCTGAGTAGGTCTGCGTGAGCGGGTACTTCATGCCCCCGCCTGGCGCATCCTTGCTGAACTCGCGGAAGGGCCGGACCAGTGAAGGCTGCGGGTGAGGGTTGCCAGTACCCCACGGGTTCATCGCGATCGTGAACTTGCCGGCGTTGGTGTCCGGAAGCTGCGTCGAGCGGATCGCGCCGCGAGCCGTGACCTTGATGCCGAACTTTGTGAGCGCGTCCGCCGTGTACGTCGCGGCCGCGGCCCAGTCCTGGAAGTCGCTGGGGAAGTAGAGCTCGTACGCCAAAGCTTTGCCGCCCTTCGCGTAGATGCCGTCGCTTCCCTTCGCGTAGCCGGCGTCCTTCATGAGCTGATCGGCCTTCGCGGCGTCGAACGCGTACGAGTTGAACTTCGATTGATCGGTGGTCCAGTTCTTCACGAGGCTGTCGGCGAAGCCGACCATGTACTGCGGCGCCCTCGCCGAGGACCCGTAGAAGATCTTCCCGGCCTCGTCGCGGTTGAACGCCATCGCGACCGCTTGGCGCAGCCGCTTGTCCTGGAATTCGGGCGCGTTCTCCCAGTGGAAGTAGAGAGCCGGCCCGGTGAAGATCGGACCGCGGACGATCTTGTAGCCCTTGTCCTGGAAGGCCTTGTCGGTCGCGAGCGGGAAGCCGTGCGTCGCGTAGTCGACGTCGCCGTTCAGCACCAGCGGCGTGATCTCGGCGGTCTCGCCCTGGTAGACGACGACCTTGTCGTAGTTCACCTTGTCGGCGAAGAGCCCGCCGGTGTTGCGGACCATCGTGAGCTGCGCGGCGGTGACACTCGCGGGGTCGACCTTGTAAGGGCCGACCGAGTACGGCTTGTCAGGACGGAACGCGTTCATCTCGGCGACGAGCGCCTTGCCGGCGTCCGATGAGTTCGTGCCGCCGCCGGTGTAGAAGTCCTGCGCCTTTTTCCCGAGCGCACCGAAGATCTTGTCTGGTTTGATGCCGTTGCGGAGAATGAGCCGCTCGCCGAGGCTGGTGGGCTTGCTGTAGTGGAACTGGACCGTCTGGTCGTCGGGCGTCGTGATCTTGTCGATGAAGTTCCAGATGCCGTAGCTCGCAAGCCGGCCGACCCAGTACGTCGTCGCCACATCCTTCGAGGTGAAGGGCGTGCCGTCGTCCCACTTGATGCCGGAGCGGAGCTTTACCTCGTAGGTGTCGCCGTTCTGCTGCGCGGACTGCGCGAGCCAGAAGTCCCACTTCGCGTCGACCCAGCGGTAGACCGCCAGCGACGGGATGAAGAGGTCGGTGTAAATGCCCCCGCCGAGGATCGCGTTCGTCGCGAAGAAGTTCCAGTGACCCTGCGGCGCGAGCACGTATGGCCAGCCGCCATGGAACTCGCCGCCTTTCGCGCCACCGCCCCCGCCGCCGGTCGGTCCACCTGTGGTCGGCGCGCAAGCCGCGGCGATGAGGCCGAGGCTGGTCAGTGTCGCGTCTCGCAGGAAGCGACGTCTGGTGACGGAGTACTTGGTCGCTGAATCGGTCATCGATCCCCTCCCGAGCGCGAATCTGGGTCGTTGTATTCCTTTACCGTTCCTTTGTCGACTGAGTTCTGTGCTCTGCGCGGCGGCGGTGGCAACGTACTTCGCGCGAGTACCGCGACGATGCCGACGAAGATCGCTCCAACGATGACCGCCATGACGGTGGCGACGAATTCCGCCGACGACGGAGCTTCGAACGGAAGAATGACGAGACCGAGAAGCAGGATCACGAACCCGAGCCGGAAGGCGCCCCGAAGAAGGAGCGGGTCCACCGCTTAGGCGGTGGCTGCCGCGGGCTCGGCGGTGCGCTCGCGGACCGCGACGTGACAAGCGACCTCTCTGTGCCCTGGGATCGCGAGAAGCTCCGGAATTTTCACGTCGCAAAGACCCGCTTCGGAGAGCGGACACCGCGGATGGAACGTGCAACCGGGCGGCAGGTCAAGGAGGCTCGGGATCTCGGCGCTCCGAAGCTCGACCCGCTTCTTGCCCCGCGTGATCTCAGGGTCAGCTTCGGGGATGGCCGCGATGAGCGCCGCGGAATACGGGTGCGCGGGATCACTGACCAGCGACTCGGTCTCCGCGAGCTCGACTACGCGACCGAGGTACATGACCCCAATGCGACCGTGTCGGGCGAAGTACCGGGCCACGGCGAGGTCGTGCGTAATGAGCACGATCGTCACACCGAACTCGCGGCCGAGCGCGAGCAACAGGTTGAGCAAGCTGATGCGGATCGAGACGTCAACCATCGATACCGCCTCGTCCGCCACGATCACCTTCGGGTCGACCGTGAGCGCGCGCGCGATCGAGACACGCTGGCGCTGTCCGCCCGAAAGCTGATGTGGATATTTGGAGACGAAGTTGTCCGGTGGCGTGAGGTCGACCCGCTCGAGGAGCTCGCTGACCGCGGCGAGGGCCTGGCGGCCGCCGCGTGCCTTCTTGTGTCGATAGAGCGGGGCCGAGAGCGTCTGGAAGACCGTGCGCGTCGGATTGAGTGAGGCATAGGGATCTTGATGGACAAGCTGCACCGCACGCCTGAAGCGGGCGAGATCGGCGCCCTTCGTCTGCCACACGTCTTTGCCCTCGTAGAGGAGTCGCCCGCTTGTCGGGCGGATGAGGCCCGCGAGCAGCCGGCCGGTGGTCGTCTTGCCGCAGCCGCTTTCGCCAACGAGGCACATCGCTTCCCCGGACTCGAACGCGAGCGAGACCTCGTTGACGGCGGTGATCGTCCCTCCGGGCGTGTGGAACGTCCGGCTGACGCGGTCGAGCTCGATCAGCGCGGTCAGGCGAGCTTCTCCGCTACCGGGAGTGGGGCCTTCGAACCGATGACCTCGGCGACGTGCTGCCACCGTATGCAAGCCGCCTCGTGCTCCGGTGTGTCCACCTTGAGAAGAGGCGGTTCGGCTTCGCGGCACGCGTCGATGGCGTACGGGCAGCGGGGCGCGTAAGAGCAGCCTTTGGGCAAGCGGATGAGGTCGGGAGGAGACCCCGGGATCGACGCGACACTGCCGAGGGCTCCAGAGACCCGCGGGACCGCGCGCAGCAAGCCGAGCGAGTAGGGATGCCGAGGTCGGTAGAACATGTCCTCGACCCTGGCTCGCTCGACGACGCGGCCGGCGTACATGGTGATCATCCGATCGGCGAGCTCGGCCGCGATCGAGAGGTCGTGCGAGATGAAGATCATCGAGAAGCCCAGCCGCTGCCGCAGCTGCCGTAGCAAGTCGATGATCGAGCGCTGCGTGAGGATGTCGAGGGCGGTGGTGGGCTCGTCGAGGATCAGCATCTGCGGCTCGAGCATCAGCGCGAGGGCGATGAGGACGCGCTGCTTCATTCCCCCCGAGAGCTCGTGCGGGAACGCCGGGAGCACACGTCGCGCGTCGAGATGGACGAGGTCGAGGAGCTCCGCCGAACGCTCCCGCACCCGGTGCTTGTCCTTGATCCCGTGCGCGCGGGCGGTGTCGAGGAACTGCTCCCAGATCGTGATGACCGGGTTGAACGAGTTGAGGGCGGCCTGGAAGACCATCGCGCATTCGGCCCAGCGGTACTCGCGGAGGTCGTCGTCGTCGAGCTTGCGGATGTCCGACGTCATGCCGTCCTTCGTGTAGAGGATCTCGCCCGTCGCGACCCTCGTACCGCGCGGCGACAATCGGATCAGGCCGACCGCGAGGGTCGTCTTGCCCGAGCCGCTCTCGCCGATGATCGCGAGAGTCTCGCTCTTCTCGAGCTCGAAGGAGACGTCGCGCACCGCGTGGACGGCGCCCCGGCGCGTCAGGTAGTCGATGGAAAGACCGCGCACCGAGAGGACCGGCACGGCTCAGGCGCCTCGGAGGCGCGGGTTGAAAATGTCCTCGAGGGCGCCGGCGAACGAGACGAGCGACAGCTGGACGAGTGAAACCGCGAGGATCGGGCTCAGGATGTACCAGATGCTGTCCTTATAGAAGAGCGCACCCTGGCCCTGCGCGAAGTACAGCATGATGCCCCAGTTCGATCCGGATACCGGGACGAGCCCGAGGAAGATGATGAAGACCTGCGCGTACATGGCCTCAGTCATCGCGAGAATGAAGTGGATGACGATGTAGCTGCGCATCGTCGGCAGGATCTCGCGGAACACGATGTGGAAGAGGCCGAGATCGAGCGAGCGCGCCGCTTCGACGTAGTCGCGCTCCTTGAGCGAGAGGACCTGGGAGCGGACCTGACGCAGTAGGCTCGACCACTGCAGCAGGCCGAGGATCACGGCGAGGAACACAAAGCTCGTCGGACGCAGGATCGCCGCGACCGCGATCAGCAGGATCAGCTTCGGCAAGGTCAGCGTGACGTCGGTGATAGCGAGGATCGCGGTATCCAAGCGTCCGCCGACGGTCGCCGCGACGGAGCCGATCGAGATCGCGATGAAGGTGGACACGAGCGCCGCGAGGATCGCGACCGTGAGGATGTCGCGGCCGCCGTAGACGATCTGATTGAGCACGTCCCTGCCCTGGAAATCGGTGCCGAGCGGGTGCGCCGCCGATGGCGCCTGATAGATGTCCACAAGACTTGGGTCGTTCCGAAGTGGAACAAAGAGTGGCGCGACGAAGGCGAGGAAGATGAAGAAGACGATCCCGACGAATCCCGCGAGGCCGATCGGGCGCGTGGCGAGGAGCCGGAGGAACTCGAACGTGGCGACCATCGGACCCGCGACCCGCTGGCCGAGCGTCGGTCGCGCGAGGATCGCCGTGCTCATCCTGCGGCCCCGCCGGCTCGCCCGATGCGCGGGTCGAGCTTCGAATAGAGCAGATCCGCGGCGAGGTTCGCGACGACGACCGAGATCGTCGTCAGGAGGACGACGCCCTGGATCACCGGATAGTCGCGCTGCGTGACCGAATCGAGCAGCCGCTTCCCGACGCCCTGGTAAGCGAACAGCTGCTCGATGACCGCCGCGCCACCGACGATGAAGCCGACGCTGATCGCGAGCTGCGTGACGAGCGGTAGCACCGCGTTCCGTCCGACGTAGGCGGTGCGGATCCGGCCGTCCGAGAGACCTCTCGCGCGCGCCGCGGTCACGTAGTCCTCCTCGAGCGCGGACAGCGTCGCGCTGCGCATCGAGAGGATCCAGTGACCGAGCGGGGTGAGGAAGTAGATCGTGATCGGCAGGGCCGCGTGATAGAAGATGTCGGCGATGAAGGCGGGCGTGAACCCAGGCTCGAGCCCCGATGTGTACGCGCCGCGCATCGATGTGAAGTTGATGAGGTGCCACTGGACGCCCGCGAACAGGATGATCAGGAGCGCCAGGTTGTAGTTGGGGATCGAGCTGACGAGCGATCCGCCGGTAGACGCGATCCGGTCGAGCAGCGAATTGCGCCGATAGGCAGCGAGCAGGCCGAGGAAGATCCCCGCGACGAAGCTCAGCAGCAGTCCCGTTCCGACCGAGAAGAGGGTCCACGGCAGGACCGCGAGGATGATCGACGTCACGGTCGTGCCGGACGAGAGGAAGGACCGCCCGAGATCGAGGCGGAGCAGGCTACCGATGAATGACAGGTACTGCTCGTGCAGCGGCGCGTTCAGATCGATCGCGAAGAGACCGGAGGCGATCGCCTTCGCGTCGTCGTAGGTGAGGGCCCCGTTCGCGGTCTGGATGAGCTCGTCGATCTTGAGCTCGACCGGGTTCCCTGGCATCAAGCGGATAAGGAAGAACGTGAGCGTCGTCGTGACCCAGACCGTCAGGACCGCCTTCAAGACCGCGCGCGCGAACGGGTGACGCCAGAAGCCTCCGAAATACCGTCGCGGATCCCATCCCACGCCCACCGGTTTGGTCGCGACGGGCACGGCCGTCATGTCGAAAGACTAGCGCCCGGGCGCGTTAGCAAGCGCTGCCGATCTTTAGCGGCGGCGCGCCCTTGCCAAGAGTCGCAGGACTTCGACGTACAGCCACACGAGCGTGACCAGTAGGCCGAAGGCCGCGTACCACTCCATGTACTTGGGCGCCGCCGCGGCGACGCCGCGCTCGATGAAATCGAAGTCGAGCAGGAGGTTGAACGCGGCGATGCCGATGACGAGAACGTTCACCGCGATGCCGAGCAGTCCGGAACCCGCCACCGCTTCATTCAGATAGGACACGTGGACGCCGACGAGGTTGAGGACCAGATCGGCGAGGTACAAAAGCACCACGCCGCCGGTCGCCGCAACGATGCCGATCCGGAGCTTGTCGGTCACGCGGATCAGGTGCGTCCGGTAGATGAGAAGGAACGCGATGAAGATCGCGACCGTGAGCGAGACCGCCGGAATGACGATCCCCGGATATTCGGCCTCGAAGATCACCGAGAAGCCGCCGAGGAAGACCCCTTCGGCGAGCGCATAGAGCGGAGCCGTGACAGGCGACCACTCCTTCTTGAACACCGTGACCAGCGCCAGGACGAAACCGACGACCGCGCCGAGGATGGCGAGGCCCGGGCTTGTGATGATGCTGATGCCCGCGCCCACGAGCAGGATCGCGACGAGAGCGAACGACCGGTTGACGGTGCCATCGATCGTCATCCGCTCCCCGGTGGTCGAAAGGCCTTCGAACGTGTTGCCGCGCAGCACAGGGTTCCCCGATCGCTGCGGTACGAGATTCCTCATCGTCGTCCCCTTCCCGATTCGATTATCGGGCCGGAACGAGAGCCGCGATAGCCCTACGCCTGCGCGGCGAACGCGCTGTAGAGCCGGGCCGTCGCGCGGAGCGCGCGCCAGTAGTTCTCGAGCAGGATGTGCTCGTTCGGCGCATGCGCGCCGGCACCGGGATGGCCCATGCCGAGCGTGACGTTTGGCATCCGCCGGGCGTTGCAGACGACCCACATGGGCGACGTCCCGCCGCTCGACGGGATGAGGACCGCGGGCTTCCCGAAGGCTTCTTCAGCGACGGCAGCGACCGCGCGGACGAGCGGAGCGTCCGCCGGCCCGCGGTACGGGTGCTCGCCCTCCTCGGCGCTGAACTCGACGTCGTGGAAGCCGTTCCGTTCGAGGTGCGCTCGAAGGAGCTTCGCGATCTCCTCCGGATCCTGATCGGGGACCAGGCGGAAGTCGACCTTCCCGGTCGCCTCGCACGGGATCACGGTCTTCGATCCCCGACCGTTGTACCCCGACTCGATCCCGCAGATGTTGCACGTTGGCTCGAAGACCGATGCGCGCTTGGCTTGATCGTCATCTCGCCCGAAGGCGAACCGTTCGATACCAACGACTGCCCGGGTGGCATCGCCGTCGAATGGCATGCGCTCGAGCATGGCCTGCTCTTCCTTCGTCGGCTTGCGTACATCGTCGTAGAAGCCATCGATGCAAACGTGGCCGTGCTCGTCCATGAGCGTCGCGAAGGCGTGAGTGAGACGCCACGCCGCGTTCGGATAATGCGTGGCGCCACCCGAATGGGCGTCTCGCGACATCGTTCGCACGCGGAAGTGGCAATAGAGGATGCCCTTGCCGCCGAGCGAGAGCTGCGGCCGACCGGCGCTGTCGAGCGCTCCGCCCTCTTTGAGCGCGCCGTCCCCATCGGTGAGGATCGGCTCGAGCGCAAGGAGGCGGGCGAGATTAGGGCTGCCGGACTCCTCCTCGCCCTCGATGAGGAACCGCACCCGGATCGGTAGATCTCCAAGGACGGCGCGATGCGCCTCGATCGCCTGGATCCGCAGCAGCAGATGGCCCTTGTTGTCGTCGACCCCGCGCGCATACAGCGCCCCGTCGCGCAGCGATGGCTCGTATGGCTTGGTCTTCCAGAGGTCGAGCGGCACCGCCGGCTGGACGTCGTAGTGCTGGACGCCGACGAGGGTGCGTCCTGAGGCGCCGGTCTCGCCGACGACAAGCGCGGGGGCGCGGTCGACGCGAAGCTCGCGAGCGTCGGCGAACCCGGCGGCGCGAAGGCGATCGCGGCACCATCGTGCGGCGGCATCGAGCGCGTTCGCGTTGGACGCTTCGCACGGAATGGCGCAGAGCTCCTTGAGCTCACCCACGAACCGGTCCTGCTGCGAGCTGATGAACCGGTCAAGCTCGTCCTTGGCGCGCACGACGCGAGTATGCCGTCGCGCGTGCTTTGACCGATGATGCCCGGATGCCGGAGACGTTCGGGCTGCACGGAAGGATCGTGGCCGCGCCTGGTCCGCTTCGCGTCCGGGGGCCCCTGCCCCCTGCCCGACGCCCCGCGGCGCTGCTCCTCGAGGCCGCCGACGTGCTGAGCGATGGTTTTCCGGAGTGCCGCCTCTATCTGATCAGCCGCTCCGCGTCGGACGCAGACAGCATCTGGGTCACCGAGGTCTGGACGGACCGCGAGGCGCACGATGCGTCGCTGCGGGACGAGCGCGTGCGCGCGGTCATCGCGCGGGCGCGTCCGATCATCACGGCGATGGCGGACTCGACGGAGCTGCGCCCGATCGGCGGAAAGGGCCTTTAGACGGCGCGAGACCCGTGGACGCGTGCCGTCTACGAGGCGGTAATGCGGATCCCGCGCGGTCGGGTGGCGTCGTACGGTCTGATCGGGCTCGTCGCCGGACGGCCGCTCGCCGCGCGCTCCGTCGGGACCGCGCTCAGCGCGTGCCACGATCCGGCCGTGCCTTGCCACCGCGTCGTGCACGCGGACGGAAGCCTTGCACCCACCTTCAAGTCGCAGCGGCTACGGCTCGAGCGCGAGGGAGTCCGGTTCGAGGGCGCTCGGGTCGACATGCGAAATGCGCTCTGGTCGGTGCGCCTGCCGCCGATCAGTCGGCATGCGCGACCGCGGCGCCGGATCAACGCCGCCGGATCACGTGCCGCGGGTCGAGCGCGTCGCGCAGCCCATCGCCGATGAAGTTGATCGAGACGACGGCGAGGAATATCGCCAGCCCAGGGAAGATCGCGGTCCATGGGGCGATGCTCATCTCGCTCGGGGCGTCTTTCAGCATGTTCCCCCACGATGGCGTCGGCGGCTGGATGCCCAGGCCCAGGAAGGACAGGGTCGACTCCGCGATGATCGCGGCGGCCACGCCGAGTGTCGCGGCGACGATGATCGGCGCGAGCGCGTTCGGCAGGATGTGCCTGAGGATGATCCGCATGTCCCTCGCACCGATGGCACGCGCCGCTTCGACGAACTCGCGCGCTCGCAGCTGCAGGAAGGACGCGCGCACGAGGCGCGCGGTCGTCATCCACGAGAGGAGGCCGAGCACGATCACGATCACGCCGATCGTCATGCCCTTGAAAAAGACGCCAAGCAGGATGAGCACGAAGAGCCGCGGGAACGCGAACATCATGTCGGCGAAGCGCATGAGGACGCTGTCGATCCACCGGCCGTAGTAACCGGCAAGCATGCCCGCGAGCGTCCCGAAGCTGATCGCCACCAGCACCGCGAGCGTTCCTATCGAAAGTGACACGCGTCCGCCGAACAAGATCCGCGTCGCGAGATCGCGGCCCAGGCTGTCGGTCCCGAACGGGTGAGCCAGCGATGGTGGCTCGTAGATGAGGAGGAGGTTCGTTTTCTCGGGGTCGTACGGCGACACGAGTGGCGCGGCAATTGAGAGGGCAGCAAGCGCTCCGAGAGTGAGGATTCCGGCGATCGCCGGTCGGTGCTGGCGAAAACGCTCGAGCGCCATCTGCCACTGTCCGCGCTCCTTCGGCGTGGGTACCGGAGCCAGGCGGGCCGCGACGACGCCCTGCGCCATCAGCCGTACCTGATCCGCGGATCGAGATAGCCGTACAGCACGTCGGCGAACAGGTTGGCGAGCACGATCAGCGTGCTCGTCACCGCGAGGATGCCCATGAGCACCGGGTAGTCGAAGCGCGTCGCCGAGTCCCAGAAGAGGCGGCCCATGCCGGGCCAACCGAAGATCTGCTCCGTCACGAGCGCTCCGGCGAAGAGCTCGGGAAGGTCGAGCGCGAGCACGGTGACCAGTGGGATCGATGCGTTCTTCAGCGCGTGGCGCAGGACGACGACGCGCTCCGCGAGACCCTTGGCGCGCGCGGTGCGCATGAAGTCCTGCGAGATCGTTTCGAGCATTGAGGCGCGGAGGTATCGCACGCGGGAACCCAGCTGCACGAGCGCGATCGTCGCGACAGGTAGCACGAGGTGTCGGGCGCTGTCGATCAAGTCGACCCCGGCCGCGCCAGGTGCTCGCATCCCCCCGAGCGGGAGCCACCGGAGGTCCAGACCGAAGGCGATGATCAACAGGAGGCCAAGCCAGAACGTCGGCATGGAAAGGAACGCGAACGTCGTCCCGGTCGTGACGTGATCGAAGATGGAGTACTGGCGTACCGCGGTCAGCGTTCCGATCGGGATCGTGAGCAGCACGACGACGAGGAAAACGGTGCCCATCAGTAAGACGGTGTTGGGCAGCCGCTCGCCGATGAGCCGGAGCACCGGTTGATGCGATACGACGGAGTATCCCCAGTCGCCGACCACGAACTTGCCGAGCCAGCTCGCGTACTGAAGCGGCACTGGTTGATCGAGGCCGAGCTCGTGCTCGAGTCGACGAATGTCGGCGTCGGTCACGTTCGGATCGTTCTCGTAAGCGGCGAGGGGGCCGCCGGGTATCGCCTTCAGGATCGCGAACGATGCGATGCTGATCCCGAGCAGGAGCGGGACCGCCTGGATCAGCCGCCGCATGACGTACGTTCCCACTAGGTCACCGGGCTGTCAGGTACCACTCCTCCTGGTTCCACGTGATGTCATCCCAGACGTTGCCGGACCATCCCCCGACGTTCGTTCTTCGCGCGTCGATGCCCGCCCGCTCGTAGAGCCAGATGATCACGTGCGCGTCGTTCAGTAGCTTGAGCGCGGCGGCGTAAGCGCTCTTCCGTTTATCGAAGTCGAGTGTCGACCCAGCCTCGTCGATGGCTTTGTCCGCGTCGGGGTTCTTGAAGCGCGTGTAGTCCTGACCGTTGCCTCCGTTGGCCGCCGACGGAATGTTCTTCGAGTAGTACCGCTGGAACACGGTGTTGTGCGGGTCGATGCCTGGCGATGACGCGTACATGACCAGGTCGAACGACCCGCGCTTGCGTGGGTCGCCCGCCGACCACGATCCAGAAAGGAGCACGCTGGACGGCTGGTTCGCGATCTTCAGCTCGACACCGATCTGCTTGTACTGGTCGACGAGGACCTGCTCGACCCGCTCGCGGGTCTGGTCGCCGGTCGTCGTCACGATGCTGATCGATGCGCGGACCCCACCCTTGCTGCGGATCCCGTCGCTCCCGGCGACCCATCCTGCCTGATCCATGAGCTGCTTGGCCTTGTTCAGGTCGTACCCCTCTTGCGTCAGCGACTTCGGGGAGGCCCAGCCCTGCGAAACAGGCGACGTGCCCGGCTTCGCCTTCCCGAAGAGCAGCTTGTCGATGAGGTCTTGCTTCGGCGTCGCCAGGAGCAGCGCGTGCCGCACATTGATGTCGCCGAGCACCGGGTGGACCGAGTTCGGGTCGGTCATGTCCTGGTTCTTTGCGGTGTTCATCTCGATGCGCTCGACCGAGGGACTCGGGTAGATCTCGAGCTTGACGTCGGGCGTCTTCTCGAGGTCGGGCGTCTGCGACTCGAGGAGATTCCACATGCCCTGAACCTCGCCTGCCTTCAGCTGGGCGATGGCGGCCTCGCGCGACGGGACGCTGCGGAAGATGACCTTGTCGAGGTACGGTTTGCCCGCGACGCGGTAGTTCGGATTCCGCTCGACCGTGATGTGGTCGCCGGCGACGAACTCCGTAATCTTGAACGCTCCAGTTCCCAGAGGCATCCGGACGTAGTCGCTCTTGCTGATGTCTTGGACGTTTTCCAGGACGTGCTTGGGGATGAGTCCATCTCCGAAGTTGTTCGGGTACGGCCCATAGACCGTCTTGTAGTGAACGACGGCGGTCATGTCGTCAGGCGTGTCGATCGACTCGATCTGATCAAAGCCGGTTCGGCTGATCGTGTTGGGGTCCTTCATCCAGACCTGCCAGGTGAACTTGATGTCGGCGCTCGTCACCGCCTCGCCGTCCGACCACTTGAGATTCGGGAGAAGCTGCCATGTGACGTCCATCTTTCCGTCGGACGTGAGCTTCACGCCGCCGTTCGTCGTGGTCGGGATCTGTTTGGCGAGGCGCGGCTGATAGTTGCCATCGGTGTCCGTCCTGGAAAGCCCTTCGGTGACGGGTCGCGCGACGACGTTCGCGACGGTCTGGTTACGCAGATGCGGTGCGAGCGCGACGGGCTCTTGCCAGATCGCAAAAACGAGCGTGCCGCCGCGGACCGGGCCCCCCGAGGCGCTCGGAGCTCCGGACGGGCTTGTTCCTCCGGTCGATGGACCGCACGCCGCGACCACGAACGCAAGGGCGACGACAATGGAAAGGCGACTCACCTGCATCCTCCCCGCGGCCGGTCCCCGCGCCGCACACCGGCCGTCGACATTCTGCTCTCTTCATTTAGCATCGCCGCCGAACGCGGGTTCGAAGGGGACGAGAATGACGACGGTGCGGGCGGCCCTTGTCCAGTGCGCGTGGACGGGCGACAAGGATTCGATGATCCAAAAGCACGTGCGCTACATCGCTGACGCCGCCAAGCAGGGCGCGAAGGTGATGTGCCTCCAGGAGCTCTTTTACGGTCCCTACTTCTGCCAGGTGCAGGACACCAAGCACTACAGCTACACGGAGAAGATCCCGGACGGCCCGACCACGAAGCTGATGCAAGAGCAGGCGAGGAAGCATGGGATCGTCCTGATCGTCCCGATGTACGAGGAAGACCAGGTCGGGATCTACTACAACACCGCCGCGGTTATCGACGCTGACGGGAAATACCTCGGCAAGTACCGCAAGACGCACATTCCGCACGTGAACGGCTTCTGGGAGAAGTTTTACTTCCGGCCGGGGAACATGGGCTATCCGGTGTTCGACACGGCGGTCGGCAAGGTCGGTGTTTACATCTGCTACGACCGGCATTTTCCCGAAGGCGCTCGGATGCTCGGTCTGCATGGCGCCGAGCTTGTCTTCATCCCATCGGCGACCTCACGCGGTCTCTCCATGCATCTCTGGTTCATCGAGCAGACCGCCCACGCGATCGCCAACGGCTACTGGGTCGGGACGATCAATCGCGTTGGACAGGAGAAGGAGTTCGGCCCGAACGACTACTACGGCTCGAGCTATTTCGCCGATCCGCGCGGCAAGATCGTCGCGCAGGCGAGCGAGAAGGACGAGCAGCTTCTCGTCGCCGACCTGGACATGGATCTCGTACGCGAGGTCCGCAACACCTGGCAGTTCTATCGCGACCGCCGTCCCGACATGTACGACGACATGGTCAAGCCGTAGCGCGACCTCCCGCGAGGCGTCAGTTTCTCGGCTGGTTTACGCGCCACACGGTCCTGACGGTCTGGCTCGTCCTTGGTCTGACTATCGCGATCGTCGCGTACGTGCGCGGCCAGTCACCTCTCGGCGCCCTCGCCATAGGCGCGGCGCTGGGCGCCTTGCTGGTGCTCCTGCCGCTCATGTTCGACCCGATTCCGACCCCTCTGAGCCGCGAACAGTGGCCGATTCGCCTGCCCGTTCTCAGGCGGCTAGCGAGGATCAGGCACTGGGCGAATCCGTTCTACGTGGAGCAGATCACCTTGCACAGCGGCTGGCGGCGCCACTATTGCGCCGAGCAGCTCGCTGCGAGTCTCTTGAGGTTCCCGTGGTTGCCGAGCGGACCGCACAATATCGCCGGGCGAACCCGCGATGACTCGTTCGTTTTGAAACGCACAACGTGGTGGCACGACGGTATGCGGCCGACTGGTGCTGGAAGGTTCGTCGACTCCGGCCCCGGAACGGACATCGTGCTCTCTGTCGCCGCCCCCGCGATCGGCGCCTACTTCCTCTTGTTGTTCCTGACGATCGCCTTGACCTTTATGGTGACCGCGATCGTCGCTGCCACGGTTCGACCGCCCCAGGCAGGGATCCCGCCGGCTCTACTGGTGCTGATCATCCTCGGCGGCGCGCTGCTCACGTTCGCGTTCATCGCGCTCTTCGCGTCGCCGGTTCCAATCCCTCTCGGGAAGACTCGGACCGAAGGAGATGAGTTCATCGATTTCTTTGGCGATGTGCTCGGCGCCGACGTGGTCTCGCGCGAGTAGTTGCTCGCCGCGCGCGCGGCTGCGCTCCGCTGCTTCGCAGTAGCATCGGGGTCCATGGCCGCCACCGCGACGATCCCGGTCTTGAACTACATCGGCGGCGAATGGGCGCCATCTCGCTCCGGCGAGACCGTTCCGGATCGCAACCCCGCACACACCGACGAGATCCTCGGTGAGGTCACGGTCTCGACCGCGGACGATGTCCGCAGAGCGGTCGACGCCGCCGCGGCCGCGTTCCGCGAGTGGCGCGCGACTCCGGCCCCGCAGCGCGGCGACATCGTGCGCAAGGCGGCGGACCAGATGGAGCGTCGCCGCGACGAGCTCGGCCGGCTTCTCACGCAGGAGGAGGGCAAGACGCTCCCCGAATCGCTCGCTGAAGTGGACCGAGCGATCGCCAATGTCCGTTTCGCCGCGGGACAGGGAGCGCGCCTTGTCGGCGAGACGATCCCCTCCTCGCAGCGCGGCACGTTCGTCTATACGGTGCGCGAGCCGCTCGGCGTGGTCGCGTGCATCACCCCGTGGAACTTTCCCATCGCGATCCCTGCGTGGAAGATCGCGCCGGCTCTGGTCGCCGGCAACACCGTCGTTCTCAAGCCAGCGTCGCTGACGCCGCTATGCGCGGCGGAGGTGGTCCGCTGTTTCGTCGCGGCAGGCTTGCCGAACGGTGCGCTCAACCTGGTGCTGGGCACGGGCGAAGCTCTTTCGCGCGCGATCACCTCGGATGAGCGCATCAAGGCTATCTCCTTCACGGGGTCGTCCGCGGTGGGGCGACGCCTCTACGCGCAGGCTGCGGAGCGCCTCTGCAAGGTCCAGCTCGAGATGGGCGGGAAGAACGCGGTCATCGTCATGGACGACGCTGATCTCGAGAAGGCCGCCGAGTCCGTCGCGGGTGGCGCGTTCGGCGCCACCGGGCAGCGCTGCACGGCGACGAGCCGCGCGGTCGTGCTGCGTTCGGTCCTCGACGAGTTCAATGAGCTCCTCGCCCGCAAGGCCGAGACCTGGCGCGCCGGCGATGGCCTCGAGCAGGGCGTGAGGATGGGCCCGATCGTCGACGAGACCCAGCTTCGCAAGGTGAAGGCGAAGATCGACGACGGCAAGCGCTCCGGTGCGAAGGTCATCCGAGACGGCGGCGAGCCAACGCGAGCGGAGCTCCGTGCCGGCTACTTCGTCGAGCCGACGATCTTCAGCGACGTCGACCCGCGCATGCCGCTCGCGCAGGAGGAGATCTTCGGCCCGGTCGTGAGCGTGATCTCCGCGCGCGATCTCGACGCCGCGCTCGCGGCCGCGAACGGTGTCGGCTACGGGCTCTCGTCTGCGATCTACACGAACGACCTCCGGACCGCGTTCCGCTACGCCGACGAGTCGGAAGCCGGCATGCTCCACGTGAACACCCCGACGGTGGGCGGCGAGCCGCAGGTGCCGTTCGGAGGCGTCAAGGACTCGGGATTCGGAGACCGCGAGTGTGGCACCGCGGCGTTCGACTTCTTCACCGAGGCGAAGGTCGTGTATGTCGGCTACTGAGCCGACCGCCGCGGTCATCGAGATCGAGGGCGACGACGCAACCCCGCCCGGTCACGACCGCCGCCGCGCGCTGGTCGTCGCTTTCGCGATGTGTCTCGCGGTCGGCAGCGCCTTCCTCGGACAGGACGGTCCAACCGCGACAGCGCAGTCGGTGGAAGGGCCGACGCTCGCGCTACAGGCGACGGCCCCGGCTGACATCGTGCTGTTCGGATTTCCAGATCGACTCGCGAATGAACCGCCACCGCCCCTGGCCTGGGTGCCGGTGCAGGTCCGCAAGACCGAAGGCCTCGCGGTCTATGACCAGCACGGGATCTCGATCGTCACCTGGACGGAGCTCGGCACCGCCTATTGGCTCTCATCCGATCGCCGCCACGTCGATCAGCTCATCACCATCGCGGACAGCTTGCCTAGCGGTCTCCATCGCCGATGAGCCGCGCCATATACGCAGCCCGCTCGTAACCTAGGAAACTACTTCACGACGCGGAAAGGCTCTTCCATTCGTGCGTAATCGGATGCTGGACGCGGCGTACCATCGTGTCGAGCAGCGGTCCTTCGAGGGCCGGCTCACAGAAAGCTGGCGATCCGATGAGCGCGCAGGCTCTCGAGCTGGTCTTCACCGGCTCAGCCGTGCTCGGAACGGCGCTCCTCCTCCTTTCTAGCGTCGGCGGCGGGACGCATGTCCGCGTGCACCTACCGATCCGCCTTCCGCACCCGCACGTGCCCTTCGTACACGTTTCGCACGCCGACAACGCCACCATGACACCGGTGCTCCTCGGCTTTCTCGCGATGTTCGGGATCGGCGGCCTGTTCGGATCGGTTGCCTTTGGCTTCGGACCCTTCGGCCAGACCGCTACAGCGGTCCTGTTTGGCGGGCTTGGCGCGACGACCGCCTTGGCCATCTTCGCGGTCTTGCGGCGCGCGGAAGGACGCGAGCCGACAGAGCTGCGCGAGCTCGTCGGCCGTCGCGCACGAGTGGTCGTGAGCATCGAACCCGCGGGCCGCGGGATGGTCTCGCTGACCTACGACGGCGCGCTGCAGACCCTACCCGCGGAATCCGACGCTGCGATAGCGCGCGGACGCCAGGTCGAGATCCTCGGCGTTCGTGGGATGGGCGTGACGGTGCGGTCCCTGCCGCCGCCGTGAGCCGAACGCGCGGCAAATGTGCGCGGAAAGAAGGGATCACCGTGACACTCACCATCACTCAACTGGTCCTCGCGACGATCGGCATCATCGTCCTGCTCGCGTCGTTCGCCGCGCAGCGGTACCGGGTCGCCGGCGCCAATGAGGCGCTCGTCATCTCGGGAGCGCGCGGCGCGAAGGTCCGTGACGACAAGGGCGACCTCACCACCACGCACGATCAAGGCGTAAAGGTAGTGGTCGGCGGAGGCACTTTCGTCTGGCCCCTCCTCAACAAGGTCGGGCGGCTCCAGCTCACCGCGCGGCAGGTCGAGATCGGCCTGACTCACGAGAATCAAGCCGTCACCAAGCAAGGCGTCGGCGTGCTCATCACGGGACAGGCCATGTTCAAGATCGCCCGCGAGCCTGAGCGTCTGCGGGCCGCCGCCGAGCGGTTCATCGGCGAGCCGGACAGCCAGATCGAGACCATGGTCAAGAAGGTGCTCGAGGGCTCGCTCCGTTCGATCGCCGGAACGCTGACGATCGAGGAGCTCATCACCGACCGCGACCGCTTCCAGCAGGCCGTCTCGGAGGCCGCGCGCGGCGACCTCGAGGCGAGCGGCATCCACATCGATGCGCTCACGATCACAAGCATCCGCGACACGAAGGGCTACATCGAGCAGCTGGGCGAGAAGAACCTCGCGAGTGTTGTCCGCGACGCACGCATCGCGAAGGCGGGCGCGTCGCAAGAGGCCTCGGTGAAGGAGAACGAGGCCCAGCGGATCATCATCGCGGCCGAGCGCGACCGCGAGATCGCGCGCGCCGACGCCCAGCGGGTCACCGCGCAGGCGCAGGCCAACGCGCAGGAGCTCGAAGCGCAACGCCGCGCGAAGGAGCTCATTACGACGACCATCCGGCCGGCCGAGGCCGAGCGCGAAGCGGCGATCGTCCGCGCCGAAGGTGCGCGGCAAGCCGCCATCCTCGCGGCGGAGGCGCAGGCGAAACAGGTCGAGCTCGTCGGGCAGGCCGAGGGCGCGGCGATCCTCGCACGCGGGCAGGCCGAGGCGCGGGCGAAGGAGCTTCTCGCCGACGCATACCGCAAGTTCGATGAGGCAGCGGTGTTGCTGCAAACGCTGCCGCTCGTTCCACCGATCGTTCGCGAGGCGGCCGCCCCGCTGGGAAACATCAACAACCTCACGGTGGTCGATCCGAGCGGCGCGTCGAAGCTCACCGAGACTGTGGCGCGCACGGCCGCCGAAGGCAGCGCGATCGCGAAGTCGCTTCTCGGCATCGATCTGGCGGACCTGATGCGCAGGCTCGCCGCGCGGAGCGGCGACAAAGCGTAGGGACAAGGGGCCGGGAGTCCACCTCCCGGCCCTCACCTCACGACGGTGAGGCTGACGCGGCGGGTTCGCGCACGACGTCGCGGGCTTTTGTCAGCGGAATCTGCCAGAGGATCTCCTGCCAGGCGTGGCGGAAGCCGAGCTTCGTATTGATCGCGAGCATCTGCGCGTTGACATTCGCATTTCCGGTCCGGATGAACCGTGACTGCGGCAGCTCGGCGAGGATCCGCTCGAGCATCGCCGCCTTCATCCAGAGCCCGATACGGTGCCCACGGTGCGACGCGACGACCGCGGTACCTTGCTGCTCGATCGCGTGCGGATCCCGCGGGTCGAACTCGATGTCGCTGCACCCAACGCCCTCGCCGGTCTTTTCGTCGATCGCGAGCACGAGCCACCACCGCCGTCCGCTCTGCCGGTAGTACGTCTCGCGCTGGCGGATCTGCGCCTCGTCGAGCTTCCAGTCGTTGAACGCGATGTCGCCGCGCGGCATGTCGTTGATGCCGTTCGCGGCCTCGATGTATGTGATCAGAAGCCGGTCGGGCACCCTATCGTCGATGCGCTCGAGCCGGTAGCCGGGCGGGTCGATCCGTGCCCACTCCGCCACCTGGCGACGGTCGACGGTGCGGAGATCGAGCTGGTTGAGCTTCATCGGGAGCCCCGGCCGCGCGCCGATCGACCGGGCGAAGAACTCTCCCGACGGCACGCGGTCGCTCGTGACGGAGATGAACATGACGCCGTCGCCCTGTCCTTCGCACGCCGTGACCATCCTCGCGGAGAGCGCGCGCCCGAGGCCGCGTCGGCGGTGCTCCTCCTTGACCGCGACATCGCACCAGCGGATGTGCGCATTGTTCGTGTCCTTGAGGTTGCGGTGGGCGATGGCGTAGCCCACTAACGTTCCGGCGTTGTCGCGCGCCAGGAAGGTCGCTCGCCACGATCCCGGAGGGTTGGCCCGCAGCTGCTGCGCGATGATCTCGACCGGAGTCAGCGGGTCCTCCGGACGCTGTTCCCGAACGAGCTCTTGCCGCAGTCGCGCCGCGTCCCTGACCTCGTCGTCGCTCGCGCTCGCAAGATCGATCTGGTCGACGCGATAACCGGCAGGGATCGTCATCGTCCGCCCAGACTACCGGCCTCGCGCTCCCGCACCATCGCCTCCGATACGTTCGGGCTAGCATCCGCGCGCACCGCGAAGGGGGAGAGTGACGTGGGGAAGGCGCTCATCACCAACGGCACCATCGTCACCGCGGCCGATACCTACAAAGGCGACGTGCTCGTCGACGGCGAGAAGATCGCGATGATCGGGAAGGGCCTGAAGGCCGCCGGGGCAAAGCGGATCGATGCGACAGGTAAATACGTGATCCCCGGTGGGATCGACGTGCATACGCACATGGAGCTGCCGTTCGGGGGCACGTTCGCCTCCGATGACTTCGAGACCGGGACGCGAGCCGCGGCCTTCGGCGGGACGACCACGATCGTCGATTTCGCGGTGCAGGGATTCGGCGAGCCGCTCGAGAAGGCCCGCGACGCCTGGATGCGCAAGGCCCGCGGAAAAGCGGTGATCGACTACGGGCTGCACATGATCATCCGAGACGTCTCGGAGAAAGTGCTCGAAGAGATGGACACGATGGTCAAAGAGGGGATCTCGTCGTTCAAGCTCTTCATGGCGTATCCCGGCGTGTTCATGGTCGACGACGCTTCCATCTTCAAGGCGCTGTCGCGCACCGCGGAGAACGGCGGCCTCATCTGCATGCACGCGGAGAACGGCGGCGTGATCGACGTGCTGGTGAAGCGCGCGCTCGCGGCGAAGAACACCGCGCCGAAGTGGCACGCGCTCACGCGTCCGCCGGAAGCCGAAGGCGAGGCGACCTACCGCGCGTTCCGGCTGGCCGAGATGGCCGGTGGAGTGCCGCTGTACATCGTCCACCTCTCGGCGGCGCAGGCCCTCGAGCAGGTGCGGCTCTTCCGCGACCGCGGCCTGCCCGCGTACGCGGAGACGTGCCCGCAGTACCTGTTTCTATCGATCGACAACTACGACGAGCCGGGGTTCGACGGGGCGAAGTACGTCATGAGCCCGCCCCTTCGCGAGAAGTGGCACCAGGAGGAGCTCTGGAAAGGCATCGCGCGCAACGATCTTCAGGTCGTGTCCACGGATCACTGCCCCTTTTGCATGACCGAGGGCTTCAAAGGCCTGCCGAAGCAGAAGCAGCTCGGGATCGGCGACTTCTCGAAGATCCCGAATGGGGCGCCGGGGGTCGAGACGCGTATGGTGCTGCTCTTCGATGGCGGCGTGGTTGGAAAGCGAATTACCCTGAATCGCTGGGTCGAGATCACGTCGACGACGCCCGCGAAGCTCATGGGCATGTTCCCGAAGAAGGGCACGATCGCGGTCGGAAGCGACGCCGACATCGTGGTGTGGGACCCGCGCACGACATCGACGATTTCGGCAAAGACCCATCACATGCGGGTCGACTACAACCCCTACGAAGGACGCAAGGTGAAGGGCAAGGCGACGACCGTGCTTTCGCGCGGCGAGGTGATTGTGGAGAAGGACAAGTTCATCGGAAAGAAGGGCCGCGGCCGCTTCGTCAAACGCGGCAGTCCGCTGCTCCAGACGTGATGGCACACGCCGGAGCGACGCCCCCGATGCTTCGGCAGCTTCGCCACGACGTGTGGGCGACGGAACAGCTCATCGGGTACTGCCGCGGGCTGAAACCAGACCAGCTCGACCTGACGGTGCCGGGGACGTACGGGAGCATCCGTCGGACGCTCGCGCACATCGTGTCGTCGGATGAGGGCTACCTCGTGCGCCTATTGGGCGCGCTGTTCCACGAGCCGCCGTTCCGCGCGAACGATGAGGCGACGCTGGACGATCTCGCGCGTCACGTCGGACACGTGAAGGACGGCGTCGAGCGACTCTTCAGCCGCGGCGACGTCGACGGCGATCGCCTCATCACCGATACGCCACTGCGCCGCCCTGATCAACCGCGCTTCGAGATGAATGCCTGGGCGCCGCTGACGCAGTTCGTGCACCACGGCAGCGATCACCGTGCGCAGATAAACACGACGCTCAGCGCACACGGGATCGACCCTCCAGACCTGCAGGTCTGGCCGTACGCGATGGAGCTCGGCGCGAGCCGCGAGACCAAATAAGAAAGGGCCATACTCCAGAGATGAGCACACCACCGATGCTCCGCCAGATGCGGCATGACGTGTGGGCGACCGAAAAGCTCATTGATCACTGCCGCAAGCTCACCAATGAACAGCTCGCGCTCACCGTCCCCGGCACCTATGGATCCATCCGCGCCACGCTCGTTCACATCGTCGCGGCCGACGAGCGCTACCTGCGGCGCTTCATGCAGATGCCGGAGCCGGTGATGGACGAGGACACCAACGGAGAGGCGACGCTCGACGAGATCGCCAAGCACCTACAGCATGTCAACGACGGAGTGGAGAAGCTCTTCAGCGGTACGAATCTGGATCCGGATCGCGTCATCCGCGATGCCCGTCGACGGAATCCGGCTGACCCGCCGATGCTCATCACCTCGTGGGTGCTCCTCAATCAGTTCGCTCATCACGGCAGCGACCACCGCGCGCAGATCGGGACGATCCTCGGCGCACACGGGGTCGAAACGGCGGACATCGACGTGTGGGCGTACGGGAGCGAGCTCGACGCGGTGAAAGAGGAGACCAAGAGCAGAGTCCCGGCGTGATCCTCGATCTCGAGGTCGGCTCCCCACGAGCCTTCGCGCCCCGGTTTGGAGTGGTGCTCTCGCTGGCTTCGGCGAGCGTGGCCGCCGCGGCGATGCTGTTCGTTAATGCCCTTCCCCACGCACAGCTCGTTCGAGCGGTGCCGTCGACGGGCCCTTCCGTGATCGCGCAGGCGCTCGCAAGACCGAGACCGGCGACGCTCGCGCTCGAGCTGCCCTCCGACATCGCGGTCCCGATCTCTCCCCTGCGAGTGGACGGTGTGTACGGGCCGCCACGGCCGGAGCCGACCGTGCGTTCGTATCGGATCCGCGGGACGAGCGACACGGTCGTGATCGCGCTCGCCCCAAACACGCTCGCGGTCAAGGCACCTTCGCCGCGTCCGGCCGATGCGCTTTCGGTTCACGGCAACTACGCGGTCAGCTGGACCGTCGAGGCAAATTCGGTGAGCGTGGTGCGGTGGACGGAGAACGGCTCGACCTACGAGATCTCGTCGCGGACCCTGCGGCCCGCCGACCTCGCGCGCCTCGCCGAACAGGTTCGTTAGCGCGGGGCGCAGGCCTCCATCGCGAGTCGCACCGCGCCTTCGTCGTTGCGCCGCGACGGCACGAGACGAACGATCGCGATGTCGAGGCCGCGAGCGAGAGTGCCAAACGCCTCGCGCGCGCCGGCAGGCGCGCCCCAGTAGCCGACGCGGCGTAGGAGCTCATCGGGAAAACGCGAGGCGAGCTCGTCCTCGGCCGCGCCGCGGTCGCGCCGGCGCTCGAGGTCGTCGAGAACGTCACCGAAGCCCATCCGCGCGAAGTGGGCGCGATAGCCCTTGGTCTTGTCGGCACCGGGACGGGCCAGCGCGTAGGTGAGGACCATCTTCGCGAACGCCGCGCGCGCCGCGGCCACGTCATCGTCGATACACACCCGGACGTACTCGTGGATCCGCACCTCGCGCGGGTCGCGCTTCACCGCGCGCGCGCCGGCCACGACCTGTTCACGACTCCAGGCGACCTGCTCGATGCTGCACCAGTTGAGCGCGGCGCCATCGTACCGATAGCCCGCGAGCCGCAGCATCTGTGGACCAAGAGCGCCGAGGAAGAGCGGCACACCGGGCGCGCCTTCGCGGAGCGAGCTGGCCGCTTCACGCATGCTGCGGATGACCGCGCTCGTCGTTCGGCCGCTGCCGACACCGAGCGTGAACCGGCCGCTGCAGCGCTCGAATGTCTCGCGCGCGACGGAAGCCACGGCGTCGACGCTCCAGCCCGATAGCGGCACGACCGCGATCCCCGTCGCGAGGCCGCTCGCCTCGTGCCAGACCGCGCAAATATCGAACGGCCCACGGTCGGACCCGATCGGCGTCCAGAGGCTTTTGTAGCCGAGCCGCGCGGCGTCGCGGGCGATCCGCTGGTGCGCCTCGGGTCCGAGTGCAAAACGCGAATCAATTCCGAGGCCGATCTCCACGACCCGCGAACGGTATCGTCTTCACGTGGGGAGCGACCCGCTCGCGACCTTCCATCAGCCGACGCGCGCCTGGTTCGAGACGACGTTCGCGATGCCCACGCGCGCGCAGGAGCTCGCGTGGCCGGCGATCGCCGCGGGCGAGAGCGCGCTCGTCCTCGCGCCCACCGGATCGGGTAAGACGCTGGCCGCGTTCTTCGCCGCCATCGACCGCCTCATGTTCCCCGTTGCGGGGGCTCCGCCCCCGCAAAACCCCCATACCCGCGTGCTCTATGTGTCGCCGCTGAAGGCCCTCGCGGTCGACGTCGAGCGCAACCTGAGGGCGCCGCTTGTGGGAATCGTCCGGCAGGCGCAGCGCCTCGGCGTCACGTACCGCGAGCCGACCGTCGCGATCCGCACGGGCGATACCCCGTCGCGGGAGCGCGCGCGGTACCAGCGCGAGCCAGCGGACATCTTCATCACCACGCCCGAGTCGCTCTACCTCGTGCTCACGAGCCTGGCCCGGTCGGCGCTCACGAAGGTCGAGACGGTGATCGTCGACGAGATCCACGCCGTCGTTCCGAGCAAGCGCGGATCGCACCTCGCGATATCGCTCGAACGGCTCGAGGAGCTGCGCGGACCGGACGCGCCGAGGCTGCAGCGGATCGGGCTCTCCGCGACCCAGCGTCCGCTCGACGAGATCGCGCGCTTCCTCGGTGGTTTCGACGACGCCGGCGCGTCGAGGCCGGTGCGGATCCTCGACGCCGGTCGCAGAAAGGCGCTCGAGCTGCGCGTCGAGGTCCCGGTCGAGGACATGGCTAGGCTCGGCGAGCCGGCGGAGATCCCGAGCGGTCCGGTGACCGCAGTCCAGCGCGCGTCGATCTGGCCGGCGATCCACCCGCGCCTCCTCGAGCTCATCCGCTCACATCGCTCGACGCTCATCTTCGTGAACTCGCGTCGCCTCGCCGAGCGGCTCGCGGCCGCGTTGAACGAGCTTGCCGGCGAAGAGCTGGTGCACGCGCATCACGGCTCGATCGCGCGCGAGCAGCGCCTACGGATCGAGGACGACCTCAAGTCGGGGCGGCTGCCCGCGCTCGTGGCCACGAGCTCCCTCGAGCTCGGGATCGACATGGGCGCGATCGACCTTGTGATCCAGGTCGAGTCGCCGCCGTCGGTCGCGAGCGGGATGCAGCGCATCGGCCGCGCCGGCCACCGCATCGACGAGCCCTCGACCGGCGTGATCGTCCCGAAGTACCGCGGCGACCTCCTCGCGTGCGCCGCGATCGTCGAGGGCATGCAGACCGGGTCGGTCGAGCCGCTTCGCTACCCGCGCAACCCGCTCGACATCGTGGCGCAGCAGGTGGTCGCGATGGCGGCGATGGACGACTGGAAGGTCGACGACGTCGAGCGCGTGGTCCGCCGCGCGGCGCCGTTCGCGGAGCTGCCGCGGAGCGCATTCGAGGGCGTCCTCGACATGCTGTCGGGCCGCTACCCATCGGATGAGTTCGCGGAGCTGCGCCCGCGCGTGGTGTGGGACCGGACCGCCGGTGTGGTGCGCTCTCGCGAAGGGGCGAAGGTCGTCGCGATCAGCAACGGCGGCACGATTCCCGACCGCGGCCTCTATGGCGTCTTCCTCGCCGGCGCCGAAAAAGGAAAGGGGCGAGTTGGCGAGCTCGACGAGGAGATGGTGTTCGAGACGAAAGAGGGTGACGTATTCCTCCTCGGCGCATCGAGCTGGCGCGTCGAAGAGATCACGACCGACCGCGTCCTCGTCTCGCCCGCACCCGGCGTGCCGGGGCGAATGCCGTTCTGGCACGGCGAGAACCCCGGTCGACCACTCGAGTTCGGGCGCGCGATCGGCGCGCTCGCGCGGCGCATGCGTACGTTGCCGCCCGACGACGCGATGGCCGAGCTGCAGACCAAGCACGCGCTGGCCGAGGGCGCTGCCCGAAATCTTCTTCAGTACCTCCGAGATCAGGAAGCCGCGACGGGCGCGGTGCCCGACGACAAGACGATCGTTGTCGAGCGCTATCTCGACGACATGGGCGACTGGCGCGTGTGCGTCCTCAGTCATTTCGGCGCGAAGGTGCACGCGCCCTGGGCGATGGCGATCGGCGCGATAGTGCGCGAGCGCACCGACGACGAGCCCGACATCCTCTGGACCGACGACGGGATCGTGATCCGCTTCCCCGGGACCGATCAACCGCCGGCGGTCGACCTCCTGCTTCCCGATCCCGACCGTGTCTCCGACCTCGTGCAGCGCCAGCTCGGCATGGGCGGTGGCGGGGCGCGTCAGGCGAATCTCGGCGCGCCAACGACGGCACTCTTCGCGTCGCACTTCCGCGAGAACGCGGCGCGCGCACTGCTCCTGCCGCGACGCCGCCCGGGCCAGCGCGCCCCGCTGTGGCAGCAGCGCAAGCGCGCGGGCGACCTGCTCTCGGTGGCGGCACGCTACGAGGCATTCCCGATCGTGCTCGAGACGTACCGCGAATGCCTTCAGGACGTCTTCGACATGCCCGCGCTCATCGAGCTCCTCGCCGGGATCCGTTCGCGCGCGATTCGCGTCATTACCGTGGATACGCGGACGCCATCGCCGTTCGCGGCGTCGCTCCTCTTCAACTACGTCGCGAACTTCATCTACGAGGGCGATGCCCCACTCGCGGAGCGAAGGGCCCAGGCGCTGACCGTCGACCCCGCGCAGCTTCGCGCGCTTCTGGGAGAGGTCGAGCTCCGCGAGCTGCTCGACCCGGACGCGGTGTCGGAGCTCGAGCTGCAGCTGCAGCAGCTGACCCGCGAGCGCGCCGCCCGTCATCCAGACGGCGTGCACGAGATGCTGCTTCGCCTCGGCGATCTCACGCCCGAAGAGATCTCATCTCGCGCCGCCGATCCCGCGGCGGCGTCCGACTGGATCGCGACACTTGCCCGCGAGCGGCGCGTGCTCGAGGTGCGGATCGCGAACGGACAGCGCTTCATCGCCGCCGAAGACGCGGGCCGCTATCGCGACGCGCTTGGCGTCGCGCTGCCGCTCGGACTTCCCGATGCGTTCCTCGAGAGCGATCCCGATCCGCTGGCGTCGCTTCTGAGACGGTTCGCGCGCACGCACGGACCCTTCGCGGCCGAGGACGCCGCGCGCCGTTTCGGTCTGACCCAACCACCGGTCGTCGATGGGCTGCGCCGCCTTCTCGAGGCGGGAACGGTCGTCGAAGGGCAGTTCCGTCCGGGCGCAAGCGGAAGCGACTGGTGCGATGCGAGCGTGCTACGGACCCTCCGCGGACGTTCGCTGGCGCGGCTACGCCGCGAGGTCGAGCCCGTGGAGCAGGATGCGCTCGGCCGCTTTGCGGTGGCCTGGCACGGCATCGACGCGCCCGAACGGGGTACCGCCGCGCTCCTCGATGCCGTCGCGAAGCTCGAGGGAGCGTTCGTTCCCGCGTCGGATCTCGAGTCGCGCATCCTCCCGGCACGCGTCGCGAAGTACGACCCACGCGACCTCGATGCGCTGCTCGGTTCGGGGGAGGTCATGTGGATGGGCGGCGGCGCCCTCGGTCCGAAGGACGGGAAGATCGCGCTCTTCCTCGCCGAACACTTCCCGCTGCTCCGGCCCGACCCGCAAACGCGACCCGACCGGCCGATCCATGACCGGCTTCGCGAGGTGCTCGCGTCGCGCGGTGCTTCGTTCTTTCCACAGCTCCTCGCGGCGGCGCGCGGTGGCTTCGCGCCGGAGCTCGGCGATGCCCTGTGGGATCTGGTCTGGGCGGGCGAAGTCACGAACGACACGTTCCACGCGGTGCGAGCGCTTATCGCGCCGCTCCGGCGCTCGCGGCGTAGCGCGAATTCGGTCGGGCGTGCGGCGCACTTTCGGAGTCTGGAGCGCTTCGCCATCCGTGACGATGTCGCCGGGCGCTGGTCGCTCACCGCCGCCGCTGCCGATGCGGCGTTCACTCCGACCGAGCGCGCCACCGCACAGGTGCGCGAGCTGCTCGAGCGGCATGGCGTGTTGACGCGGGAGACCGTTCGCGCCGAGGGGCTCGCCGGCGGGTTCGCGTCGGCATACGGGATCTTGAAAGCGATGGAGGACGCCGGCCGCGTGCGGCGCGGCTACTTCGTCGCCGGATGTGGCGCCGCGCAGTTCGCCCTGCCCGGCGCGGTCGATCGGCTGCGTGCCGTACGCGATCGACCGACCGAGCCGGAGGCCGTGATCATCGCCGCCACCGACCCGGCCAATCCGTACGGCGCGGCGCTCCCGTGGCCGGAGCGGCCCGAGGGGCGCAAGCCCATGCGCACCGCCGGTGCGGTCGCGATCCTCGTCGACGGGCGCCTTGCCGGTTGGCTCGGACGTGGCGAAGAGCAGCTCCTCACGTTCATCGCAGACGAGGCGGACGGCGAGGCCACGCGGGCGGAGATCGCGCGGGCGCTCGCGGATGAGGTTAACCCCGACGGCAGGCGCACCCTTTTCATCGAGACCGTCGACGGCGCACCGGTCGACGAGACGCCCCTCGCTGGACCGCTGCGCGAGGCCGGTTTCGCGCGGACGCCCCGCGGCTACCTGAAACGCGTGCTGCATGCCTGAGGGCGACACGATCTACCGCGCCGCGACGGTGCTCCGCCGCGCGCTCGCGGGTCGCGTCGTCACCGGATTCGACGTCGTCGCACCGAAGATCACGCTCGCCGCTTCTCAGCGCCGGATCGTCGGGGGCACGGTCAAGTCCGTGGAGTCGAACGGGAAGCACCTCATGATCACCTTCAAGACCGACGGTGAGGACGTCGTGCTCCACACCCACATGCGCATGACGGGCATGTGGCACGTGTACCGGCCCGGCGAGCGCTGGTGGTTCAAACCGTCTGATGCGCGCGTCGTCATCACCACCGATGAATACGTCGCGCCGTGCCAGACGCCGCCAGTGGTCGAGCTCATGACCGCGCGCGAGCTCGCGCTCCATCCCGTGGTGCCTGAGCTCGGCCCCGACGTGATCGCGGACGGCTTCGACGTGGTCGAGGCCCTCCGCCGGCTGCAGGCAGCTCCGGAACGCGACATCGCCACCGCTCTCCTCGACCAGCGCACCGTCTCGGGGATCGGGAATGAGATCAAGAACGAGACGCTCTTTCTCTCGCGTGTGTGGCCGTGGACTCGCGTCGCGGATCTCGACGACGATTCGCTGCGTCACGTGCTCGACGTCGCCCGAGACCTCTTGCGGCGCAATCGCGAGGGTGGACCGCGGCGGACGCGCTTCGCGCTCGATCGAAGGCAGCTCGTCTGGGTCCAGGAGCGCACCGGAAAGCCGTGCTACGAGTGCGGCGCGCCGATCGCCTGGGGCAACCATCCGGGCGAATTCCGTCGCAGCTACTACTGCCCGGGCTGCCAGAGGCAAGTCGAGCGCTCGGTCCTGAGCCCTCTCGGCTGAGATGCGTACCCTCTTGACGCTAGGGAGGTGCGCGATGAAGGCCTTGAGGCTCTCTTTCGTTGTTGCGCTCTTCGCCGCTCTGTCGCTCTTCCAAACGGGGTCGGCCGTCCTGGCGGCCTCGTTCACGCTTTTCGGCGACGCGACGCTCGTATCCCCTGGCCACAACTCCGCGACCGCCGTGCAGCTGCGCTCAATCGCCACCACCAGCAGCGCCGCAACCTCGGGCGGGGTCGACTTTGCGACGCCCGCAGGCATGACGCTCTCTCAGCTCACCAACCTGGCGACCGACTACGAGTTCACCATGGCGAGCTGCGGCGGCGGAGCGCCGCGCTTCCAGATCAACATCGACGCCCGCAACATCTTCGTCTACCTGGGCCCCTATCCGAACTACACCGGCTGCGCGCAGAACATCTGGACCTCGAGCGGCAACCTCGTGACCGCGGGCAGCTTCGTCGACACGAGCCAGCTCCCAGGCGGCACCTTTTACGACACCTGGTCTTCGGCGCTCACGAAGTATGGCAACGACTTCGTCACCGGGATCCAGCTCGTGACCGACTCAGGCTGGTTCTTCGGCGCGACCGCGACGCAGACGGTGCTCGTCGACAACGTGATGATCAACGGCACGACGTACACCTTCGAGTCGACCACCGGTGGCGGCGGTGGCAGCGAGGGCGGGAGGTTCAGCCAGTGCAAGAACGGCGGCTGGAAGACTTTCACCTCGGCGCCGGGTCCGTTCAAGAACCAGGGCCAGTGCGTTAGCCACTTCGCGCGGCAGCACGAAAACGGCGGTGGTGACGACGACGGGCAGGGCGACGAGGACGACGACTAGCGGTTAGGCCGCTCTCTTGAGCTCCTGAACGACCTTGCCGACGGCGTCCTTGGCGTCGCCAAAGAGCATTGCCGTCTTCGGATCGAGATACAGGTCGTTGTCGATCCCGGCGAAGCCGGGCTTCATCGATCGCTTGATCACGATGACGTTCTGCGCCTTGTCGACATCGAGGATCGGCATGCCGTAGATCGGTGAGCTGGGGTTCGAGCGCGCCGCGGGATTGGTGACGTCGTTCGCTCCGATGACGAGCGCGACATCGGCCCGCTGGAACTCCGGATTGATCTGGTCCATGTCGTAGAGCTTGTCGTACGGGACGTTGGCCTCGGCGAGGAGCACGTTCATGTGGCCTGGCATCCGACCCGCGACCGGGTGGATCGCGTACTTCACGTTGATGCCCTTCGATTCGAGCAGGTCGGCGAGCTCGCGCACGCTGTGCTGCGCCTGCGCGACGGCGAGTCCATAGCCGGGGACGACGATCACGTTCTGGGCGTACGACAGCAGGATCGCCGCGTCCTCCGGGCCGATCGAGCGGATGGTCCGGCCATCGTCGCCGCCCGTCGGACCCGCGGCGCCCGCCGCCGTGGCCGCGCCGAAGGCCCCGAAGAGCACGTTCCCGAGAGAGCGGTTCATGGCCTTCGACATGAGGCGGGTGAGGATCGTTCCGGACGCTCCGACGAGCGTGCCGGCGACGACGAGAAGCTGATTCGCGAGGGTGAAGCCGGCCATCGCGACCGCCAGGCCGGTGTACGCGTTGAGCAGCGAGATCACGACCGGCATATCGGCGCCGCCGATCGGCAGCACCAGCGCGACGCCGAACACGAGCGCGAGGATTGTGGTCGCGACGATAAGCAACATCGGGTCGATGGTCGCCGTGCCGAGCGACGAGACGAGCAGACCGAGCGCGAGGGCCCCGATCGCGGCGACGAGCGCGCCGGTGACGACCTGCTGGCCCGCGTAGCGGAACGCCCGCGGGGTCACGATCCCCTGAAGCTTGCCGAAGGCGATCGCGCTCCCCGAGAACGACACCGCGCCGATCACGAGCGCGAGAAGCGTCGGCAGGGTCACCCCAAACGGCGGCGTGCCGCGCCCGGCGCCGAGCTCGCGCGAGAACTCGAGGATCGACACGAGCGCCGCAGCACCGCCGCCCGCGCCGTTGAACAGCGCGACCATCTGCGGCATCGCGGTCATCTTGACCATCCGCGCGCCGGCGAAACCGGCGACGCCGCCGACGAGCATCCCCGCGACGATCACCGGCACCCCGCCTTGCACGTCTTGCGTGAAGAACGTGGCGATGACCGCAACGAGCATCCCCGCCGCCGCGATGCGGTTGCCCATCACCGCCGTCGTGGGCGAGGAGAGGCCCTTCAACCCGAGGATGAAGGTGACAGCCGCGACGAGATACGCGAGCGGGATGAGCGACTC
>Ga0209689_1000203_pt1 | contig 37386 bp, 39 predicted proteins | sample GraSoiAngelo_149_FD_187119 | JGI IMG/M metagenome (GOLD analysis project Ga0209689, IMG submission 187119) | Grasslands soil microbial communities from the Angelo Coastal Reserve, California, USA - 14_1009_09_30cm (SPAdes) (version 2) | ecosystem: Environmental > Terrestrial > Soil > Grasslands ... | reverse complement strand
CGACGTGCTGAACGCGATGCCCGAGCGCACGCGCTTCGTGCGCGGGATGCGCGGTTGGGCGGGGTTCCGGCAGAGCGGCGTACCGTGCGCCCGGGCCGACCGGTTCGCGGGCACGACGAAGCACACGTACGGAACGCTCATGCGCCTGGCCCTGGACGGCTTCTTCGCCTTTTCCTACAAACCGCTCCAGCTCGCATCGGCGTTCGGCGCGGCCGTGTCGGTCGCGGCGTTCCTGATCGCCCTCGCCCTCGTCCCGATGCTGCCACCCTCGCGGGCGCTGACGAACGCACCCGAGAAGATCGACCCGGCGCTCCAGACCATGATGACCGCCCGCCCGCTCGCGCTGTTGCCGGTCATCGTCGAGATGCAGCCGCCCACCGCGAGTGTCGGGAATGTCGATCGGGCCAACCAGGCGCTCGATCTGCTTCGACTGAACGGCGCGGCGGCGGTCGGGCTTCCGCTCCTCGGCAGCGCCGCCGGATTCGCGAACGCCGCGGGGATCGATGCGATGAGCCTCGTGCCCACGGTCGCGTACATCCATTACGACGCGACGGTGGTGCCGGATGTCGTTGTCCCTGATGCGGCATCAAATCGCGCGCTCGATCCGCCGCCCACGCCGTTGCCGAGCATCAGTCCGCTCGCGACTCCGACGCCGACACCGACGCCAGCGCCGCCGGATCCGACGCCGCTTCCAACTCCGACGCCAACGGCTGCCCCGACTGCGACGACGCCTCCGCCAACGCCGACGCCCACGCCCACGCCGACGCCGAGCCCGGATCCGACGCCGCTGCCAACCGCGAGCCCGACGCCTGCCCCGACCGCGACGCCTGCTCCGACGGACACACCGATGCCCGTGGCGCCGACAGCAGCGCCTGCAGCGACCGCACCCCCGAGCCCGGCTCCAGACCCCACGCCAACGCCGACCACGAGCGCGAGCCCCAGTCCCGTAGCGACTCCGAGCTCGGCGCCGGCCCCGAGTCCGACCCCGACCGCCAGCCCGACGCCAACACCAACGCCGACCGCATCACCGCTTACCCAGGGCACGACGGTCTATCCGCAGAGCGTTAATGCGGATCAGGTGGTCGCGAGCGGGACGACCGGAAGAGGCGTGACCGTCGCTGTCCTCGATTCAGGAGTCGCGGCGGATCCCGATCTGACGCAACCGTCCAATCGGATCCTCGCATCGGTCAACTTCGCGGACACGCGCACGACGAGCGATCCGGGAGGTCACGGGACCCACGTCGCCGGGATCGTCGCCGGCAATGGCACCCGCTCCGGCGGACAATTCGTCGGCATCGCGCCGCAGGCGAACATCGTCGACGTGAGAGTGCTCGGCAGAACGGGGAGCGGCCGGATCTCTTCGGTGGTGGCGGGGATCCAGTGGGTCATCGGTCATCGTGCGGCCTACAACATCCGGGTCATCAACATGTCCTTCGGCGCGCCCGTCACGGTGTCTTACCGAACGGACCCCCTCTCGGCTGCGGTTGAGATCGCTTGGCGAGAAGGGCTCGTGGTGGTGGCCGCAGCCGGGAACGGCGGACCGACACGCAACAGCGTCCTGAGCCCGGGGATCGACCCGTACGCGGTCACGGTCGGCGCGGCCGACGATCAGGGGACGACCAGCCCGCGGGATGACGCGCTCGCCGTCTTCTCGTCCTGGGGCAATGCGGATTCGAACGCGAAGCCCGATCTCGTCGCACCCGGGCGGCACATCGTCTCGCTTCGCGTCCCCGGAAGCGCCCTCGATTCGATGCTCCCGACAAGTGTTGTGGCGGCCCGGAACGGGGCGACCTATTTCCGTCTGAGCGGAACATCGATGGCGACTCCGGTGGTCTCCGGGGCCGTCGCGCTCCTCCTGCAGCGCCAGCCCAGCCTGACCCCGGATCAGGTGAAGGCGCTCCTTGTCGGGACCGCTCAGCAGTTCGGACAAGACAGCACCGCGACGCTCCCCGATCCCACCGCGCGCGGCGCCGGGCTGCTCGATGCGCTCGCGGCCGTCTCCAGCAGCGGGTTCAGCGCGACTACCTCAGGCGGAGCTCTACCGACTGCGCCTCTGTCCGAGCCGGCTATCGCTAACCGCGGCCATCGGCCTGCGGATGGGTTCGCCCGCACTCTCCTTCCGGTCCTTCGCCAGTTGCCGCTTCGCTGGAAGGACCTGACGCTTGATGGCATCGCGTGGCAAACGCTCACCTGGGACAGCGTTGCCTGGGACAGCGTGGCCTGGGACAACTTCGACTGGGACAGCATCGCGTGGGACAGCATCGCCTGGGATAGCGTGGCCTGGGACAGCATCGCGTGGGACAGCATCGCCTGGGATAGCGTGGCCTGGGACAGCATCGCGTGGGACAGCATTGCGTGGGACGCGTCGAGCCACGACTGAGATTGAGATCGCGGTCAAAGCTTAGAAACGCTCGAGGAGCGGAAAGCGCGGCGCGAGGACGTAATTCAGCTGGATCAAGACGATCAGCGTGACGCTCACCCAGATCCGACCCCGAACGAGATGAGCAAGCTCACGCTCCATGGCGTCCTGGAAGAGATGCGCTCGTAGGCCGTACTCGAGTCCCGCGAGCAGCGTCATGCCGAGCAGAACGATGTTGAGCCAGTACTCGACGAGCGCGAGCGTGAGCGTGGGATAGTGCGCCAGGAGCGCGGTCGAGAACGGCGCAAGCGTGACCGCGAAAAGGAAGACGAGCTGGATCCACGAGAAGTGCCGGTTGCTGCGAGCCAGCTGGCCGAGTTGGGTTCCCTGTACGACCCAGAAGATGCCGAGCGTCGGCCAGGTTGAGCACCAGGAGCGTCATGCCGACCGCGAAGATCCCGTCGGAAATGCCGGCCAGCCGATCGAGGTTCGTCCCCGCCAACTCGTTGTACCGGTGCCTGCCGCCCGGCCGGAGACTCACGAGAGAAGGTTCTTGTGAAATCGCCCGCGCTGCATGATCACCGAGAGGTGTGCGCCCTGATCGAGCAAGAGCGCGAGGTCTCTCACCGGATCGCCGTCGACGACGAGCACGTCCGCGCGAGCGCCTGGCTCGAACACGCCCAGCCGATTCTCCTCGCGCACGATCTCCGCGCCGACGAGGGTCGCCTGGCGAATGATCTCGATAGGAGAGAGGACTTCGGAGCGCACGACGAATTCGCGGCTTTGCTCCTGCTGCAGCGATCCGAGCAAGTCGCTTCCGTATCCCACGGAGACGCCCGCGCGCTTGCAGATCTCGAGCGAGCGTAGGCCCGCCTCGAGAACGCGGTCATTCTTCGCGAGCATCTCCGCGGTCATGCCGAGCGCCGCGCCGCGCTCCTTCATTGCCACGTACGTGACGAGGTTCGCGACGAGGAAGCGCTTCTTCGTGGCGATGAGCGTGGCGGTGGCATCGTCGATGAAGTTGCCATGCTCGATCGTTCGGACGCCGTTCTCAATCGCTCGCCGCATCGCTTCCGGCGTGTAGGCGTGTGCGAGCACGTACCTGCCGAAGCTGTGCGCCTCGGACGTCGCGGCGCCGATCTCTTCGGGCGTGAGCTGCAGCGACTCCAGCGGGTCGTATGGCGACGCGACGCCGCCTGAGCACATGATCTTCACCTGGTCAGCCCCCTGCCGGAGCTGTTCCCTCGCGGCCGCGCGGACCGCATCCGGTCCGTCGGCGATCCGCGACACGTAGCGCAAGGCGTTCGACGTCGGGGGCGATGATTCGGCGTCGGTGCGCCTTCGGAAGTCGCCGTGGCCACCGGTCACGCTGATCGGCTGGCCGGAGATGAACAGCCGCGGACCGGCGAGAAGCCCGTCTTCGATGGCTTGCTTCATCCCCCAATCGGCACCGCCGGCGTCGCGTACGGTGGTGAACCCACGGTCCAGCATCGCCCGCGCGAGGACCGCGGCGCGCGCGGTCATGAGCGTCAACGGGACCGACTCGAGCGCACGAAGGGAGACCTCGCTCAGGAAGACATGCGCGTGACAGTCGATGAGGCCGGGCATGAGGGTGCGACCACCACAGTCCAGGATCTCGGCTGATCGGCTTCTGATCGGTGTATCGGCGACCTCTTTGATCTCGCTGCCGTCGATGAGCACCTCATAGCCGTCGCGCGGCTCATCCCAGCGCGGATCGAGGAGGCGCATTCCTCGGAACAGCACCTGCGACATCAGCCGCGCATCCTAGCCGCGGCGCCGCTTCGGCTCGAAGGGCGCCGCGGGAGAGCGGGGTACAGGTCCTGCAGCGCGAGAGAGCATGCACGGCCGGTCGCGAGCGGGTGAGGGATCCCGATGAGCTTCCGCGGAGGAGCGCGCCTTGACCCGTCGCAGGTGGAGGATGTTCGCGGCCGCGGCTACGGCGGGCCGATCCTCGTCGGTGGCGGCGGTCTCGGCATCTTGTTACTGATCGCGGCGATGCTGCTCGGCATCAATCCACTTGCCGACTACGCCGGCTCGCCTTCCGCGATCGACAACGCACCCTCGACTCAGGATTGCCAGACCGGCGCCGACGCGAACCGGCGCACCGACTGCCGCGCGGTCGGGTTCGTCGACAGCATCCAGAAGTTTTGGTCCGATGAGTTCGCGCGGCGCGGAAAGAGCTATCGGTCAGCGAGGACGGTCCTGTTCAGCTATGCCACTCCGTCGGCCTGCGGGACGGCGACCGAGGCGATGGGTCCGTTTTATTGCCCTGACGATGGGAAGGTCTATCTCGACATCAGCTTCTTCGACGACCTCGTGACGCAGCTCGGCGCGCAGGGCGGGCCGTTCGCGCAGGGCTACGTGATCGCGCACGAGTACGGCCATCACGTTCAGGACGAGCTCGGGCTCCTTCAGGACCAGAGCACGGGCACCGGAGCCCACAGTCAATCCGTGCGCATCGAGCTTCAAGCGGATTGCCTTGCCGGCGTATGGGCGAAACACGCCGCGGACACCGCCTACCTCGATCCGCCGAGCGCTGCGGACATCGCGCAAGCGCTCGATGCGGCGGCGGCGGTCGGCGACGATCGTGTCCAGCAAGAAACCCAGGGACGCGTCGCACCCGAACGCTGGACACACGGCTCGTCTTCGCAGCGCCAACACTGGTTCAGCTCGGGCTATCAGACCGGCGATCTCGATGCTTGCGATACGAGCGGTGCGCTTTAGTCCCGCGAGCTAGCCAGAAGCGTCGCTCCTCGTTAGCGTGTCGCGAGCGGCATCCGTTCCTCGGGCGGCGCGAAGGACTCATCGAGCTCGTCGAGGTCGCGAGCCGTGAGTTTCAGGTCGACCGCGCCGCGGTTCTGTTTGACGTGCGCCACGGTCGCCGCTTTCGGGATCGCGATGACGTCACCGTCACGGACGACCCAGGCGAGTGACACCTGCGCCGCCGTCGCGTCGTGACGCTCGGCGATCGATGCCAGCGCGCGATGCGTCCCGCCGGCAAGGAGCCCCTCCTCGATCGGCGAGTACGCGATCACCGGACGGTGGCGCTTACGCATCCACGGAAGAAGGTCGTACTCGATGCCGCGCTTCTCCAGGTTGTAGAGCACCTCATTGGCGACGATGATGTCGAGGCCGTCCTTCAAACGCGCCAGCTCATCCATGTCCTGAACGTCGAAGTTGCTGACGCCGGCGTAGGCGATCCTCTCATCGGCGAGCAGCTGGCCGAATCCGTCGAGCATCCTCCGCAGGGCGACGTCGCCGCGCCAGTGCAGGAGGTACAGGTCGATGCGCTCGGTCCCAAGGCGCTTCAAGCTGCGCTCGCACGCCTTACGCATTCGCTCCGGCGTCGCGTTCTGCGGATAGAGCTTGCTCACGATGAAGACGTCGTCGCGACGGCCCCGGATCGCCTCGCCGACGACGCGCTCGGCGCCGCCGTCGGCGTACATCTCGGCAGTGTCGATGAGGGTCATCCCGAGCTCCATGCCGGTGCGGAGCGCGCTGACCTCGCGACGTCGGTGTTCGCGGTCCTCACCCATGCGCCAGGTACCCTGACCGAGCAGCGGGACCGCCGTACCACCGGGAAGCGTCGTCGTGCGCATCGGGTTCATTTCGCGCAGCCGAGCACGACCGGTGCCGTTCTAGGCGAACTTCACCGTGGCCCGTGCCGCGCCGATCGACTCGGCGAGCGAATCGGCGCGAAGTCCGATCGCGGACCTGACCTTCGGCGAGAGGGGGCCGAAGCGCTCGACCAGGATCCGCAGGATTCCGTTCGCAACTACGTGCGTCCACGTTCCGGACACGCGGCCGTCCGCGAGCACGACCGCGGAGATCCATCCCGCGATCCGGCTCACCTTTCGCGTGTGGACGCGTTCGAAGAGGTGGTCGCGGCTCTTGTGGCCCATCACGTACGGATCGAACGCCGGGAGGAGCTGGACGGACGGTTCGCTCTTGATCCTTGCGAGCACGTCGAGATCGCGAGCGAGGACGTCGGCGCGAACGCCGTCGACCGAGACCGGCGCCAGCTCTGACGCAAGGCCCGACCAGGCTGCAGCACCCGCGCCCGGGAAGCTCGGCCCCCACCAGCGAGCGAAGTCCGACTTCGTCGCCGGACCGTACGCGCGCAGATAGCGGCGGGCCACCTCGAGGAGAGCCTCATCGGGATCGAGCTCGCGCCACGAAGGGAGCCACTTCGCCGGACGGACGAACGTCACGCTCGCCCCGCGGCTCGGGCCAAAGCACAGCTGACCACGCCGGGCCGCCGGTTTCAGCAGCCCGCCCCATCCCGACCGGAGCCACTCGCGCAACCGTCTGGACCTGCCTTTGCTCACCGCGGCGATGAGCTCCTCCCTGCTCATGGGCGTCGCGGTCAGTGCAGACCCGATGGCGTCGGCGAACTCGATCGCATCCTGCTCGGTCATGCCGAAGAACTTCAGCCAGGCATTGCGCGGTTTCATCCACTTCGTCCGCATGGCGGCCGTGAACAGTGGCAGGTCAGCGGAGGGGACCAGGTGCAGCGTGCCGCGCATCAGCCACGTCTTGACGAGGGTCCGGTCCTTCCACAGCGCGGTTCGCACGTCGCTCACGGCACAGTCGACGCGCACCGCGATCTGCAGCTCGGCCGCGGACATGAGCTGCGCCTGGGCTCCGCCCATCGCGCCGACGACTTTGGCGAGATCCTTCTTCGGCGCGCGCCGAGCGAGGTGATGACGCTGGACGCGGAACGCGTGGACCTGCGACCAGGTCAGGTCCACGACCGCGGATGTTCTTGCTCTCACGCGGCCGAATGATGGGCCGCGCGCCGCCCGCTTGATCGGGGAGCGCGCACACTGCGATTGGATCAGGTTCGAATCGACTCGCGCGCTCGCCGTTGCCGCGACCGTGCGGCGGCTGGAAGGCTACGCGAAGGTAGTGGGATCTCGGTCCGCGGTCGTGGCCGCGCTTCTCGGCGGCGCGCTCTCGATCGCCGCGCCGATCCAAACGACATTCGCTCCCGCTTCGCTTCCCCTCGCCGCAGAGCGGCCGCCGCGCGCCGCGGCATTCGCTCGCGGTCAGATCCAACGTCTCGACGATCCGCCTCGCTCGCTCAGCGGTGATCCCGCAGCGCTCACCAGCGCTTACATCGCCCAGCCCGACGGTCCGTTGCTGCCGGCCGCCCCAGGTGAGACCCGTTCGGTCGACGTGGTGGTCAACAACGAGAGCGATGCGATCTGGAACGCCGGCGGGCCGAACCCGGTGAAGCTTTCTTATCACCTCTACGACGCGACGGGGAAGCTGCTCGCCTGGGATGGACTGCGGACCGCGCTGCCGCACGACGTCGTGCCCGGCTTCGGCGGTCCTCTTCCGCTGCAGGTCGCTCTCCCGACCTGGACGGGCAGCTACACCGTGAAACCGGATCTCATCCGCGAGGGCAAGACGTGGTTCTCCGCGACCGCACCGGTCTCGGCTGGTTTCCCGCTACGCGTGACGACCGACCTCGATGCGGGATACGGCCGGACGAACGCGCCCACGTCCATCGTTCCGGGCGGCGAGGTGAACATCGATGTCCCTCTCACCAACACCGGGCTCAGGACCTGGCCCGCTGGCGGTGACCATCCGATCCGCCTTGGGTACCACTGGTTCGACATGAGCTCTCGCGCGGTGGTCTGGGACGGCGCGCGGACGCGGTTGCAGCACGACGTCCCGCCCGGCGAGACGGTGCGCGTGACGGTCGACATGCGGGCGCCTGCGGCGGAGGGGGCGTACGCGCTCGCGTGGGACATGGTCGAGGAAGGCGCGCACTGGTTCTCCACCGCGGCCGTACCCATGCGCGAGGACCTCGTCGTCGTGCGGCCCGACGGCGTGGTGCTCTATGGAAAGGGCTGGGGCCACGGCATCGGCCTCTCGCAGTGGGGCGCTCAGGGCTGGGCCGAGGGCGTCACCGGCGCGCGGCTCAGCGGTGAGCAGATCGTCGCAAAGTACTTTCCCGGAGCGCAGCTCACCACGCAGCCCTTGTCGCTGCCGTTCCGCGTGCTGCTCTCGGCGCCATCGACCGGCTGCGTCGGACGGACCATCTGGGACGTCGCCCACACATCTTCGGCGGGCGGGATGCGGTTGGTGAACGATGCGGACCCAAGCGTCGTCTACTTCGAGGCGGCGCCGGACGAGCCCGTGCTCTTCACGACTTCGGGGTCGACGCTCATCGCGACCGACAGCTGGTCCGGCCGTCACGTCTACGTCGGCGAGGACATCGTCACCCTCGTCCCGACGCAGTGGTGGGACCCCATCGCCATCGGCGAGAAGGGCCTCGCGTACCGCGGCAACATCCAGGTTCAGACGCGTGACGAGGGCTACCTGCGCGTTGTGAATTACGTTTCGTCCGACGACTACATGCGCGGCGCGCTTCCCGGCGAGATGCCGGGCGATTGGCAGTACGAGGCGCTCAGAGCCCAGGCGATCACGGCGCGGACGTATGCGGCGTGGCGCCAGGCGACGGCGGGCGATCGAACGTGGGACGTCCGCGACGACACCGCCGACCAGTGCTACGGCGGCCGCTCATTCGAGAGTCCACGTGCGTCGGCTGCGGTGGCGTCGACCGCGTCGCTGATCCTCACCTACGGAGGGCAGCCGATACGCGCCCTGTATGCGTCATCGAGCGGCGGGGTGAGCGAGAACGTCGGCTGCGTCCTTGATGCCGAGCGCGTCGGCGGCACCTGGCGGTGCGCGAAGGGCTGGCCGTACCTTGCGGTCGTCGACGATCCCGCCGAGGCGCTCGCGTACGACCCGCGCGGCCAGAATCCGCACGACGAGCTCTGGGTGCGGACGTTCTCCGGCGCGGTCATCCGCGAGCAGATCATCGAGGACTACGGGATCGACATCGGCGACTTCGTCGCGATGCAGTTCAACCTGAGCCCCGGCGGGCGGCCGGTCTCGGTGGTCGTTCGAGGGACGGCGGACGCCGTCGACCTCAAGGGGGATCGCTTCCTGCGGACGACCCTCGGGCTCAAGAGCACGCTGGTCCGCGCGATCCCCTTCTAATCGAGGCGCGCCGACTCCGCGATCCGTGGCCGCGAAAGGACGATCCGTCCACCGAGCTTGCTGTTCACGAGCGCGACGCCGCAGATGATGAGCGCCGTGCCGACGATCGTGCGGAGATCGATGACCTCGCCCAGCACGAGGGACCCGAGCGCGATCCCGACCACGGGGAGCACGTACGCGACCGCGGCGGTGCGCGTCGCGCCCCAGCGGCTCAGGAGCCTGAAGAAGGCCAGGTACGCCAAACCCGATCCCAGTACGCCGAGCCAGACGATCGCGCCGACCCCGGCGAGGCTTGGACGCAGCGTCCACGGATGCTCGACGGCCACGGCGATGACCGCGGTCATGAGCATCGCGAAGCTGACCTGGAAGACCGCCGGGATCATCGGGGCGAGGCCGCGGATGTTGCGGCGGGCGTACACCGCGCCGGCCGCGTAGCTGAGCGACGCGCCAAGGAGCGCGAGCTCGCTGAGCGTGTCTGACCCGACGCTTCCGAGGCTGCGGCCCGTGAGGACGACCACACCGACGAAGCCGATCACGAGGCCCACGATCCCGTTCGCGCGCATCGGCTCATCCTCGATGAAGAGCGGCGCGAGCACGACGACGAAGAGCGGCACGACCGAGGTGAGGATCGCGGCGAGGCTCGATTCGACGCTGCGCTCGGCCCAGGTGATGAGGACAAAGGGCAAGGCGATGTTCACGATGGCCATCACCATGAGGTGGCCGTAGGCGCGTGGTGACCGCGGCAGGCTCTGTCCGGCAAGCTTGACGACGGCCCAGAGGAGCGCGGCGCCGATCGCGAGCCGGAGCGCCACGAGGGTGAACGTCCCGAAGTCGCTCACGCCGATCTTGATGAACAGGTAGCTCGAGCCCCACATCAGACCGAGCGCGAGGAAGATCAGCCAGTCGGCGCGCGACGTGCCCGAGGTCACTCCGACTATTTTCCGGATTCCGCGAGCGGCGATGGCCGGCGCGTGTCGAACGTCGTCGTGGCCGGGCGCTGCGCCGGCTGGCGTTCCTCACGCAGGAAGAGGACCACGGCGACCGCGACGACCGCGGCCGCGATGCCGAACGCGAACGTGCTCGCGACGGCGAGCGAGAACGCCCGGTGGATCGCGGCGACGATCTCCGGAATGAATGGGGCAAGCTGCGCCTGCGCCTCGGGGGGCGCGCCGGCGAGGATCGCCTTGCCCAGATCGCCCACGCCGACCAGCTGCCCAGCGGCGCCGCCCGAGGTCGCGAGCCGCGTCGCGATCTGCGGCGGGAGCGAGCTCTCGGCAAGCTGTCGGGGCAGCTCCTCGGCGAGCCGTGCTCCAAATACCGTCCCCGCGATCGCGAGGCCGACCGTTCCGCCGATCTGCTGAAAGAGCGTCAGGCTGCTGGTGGCCGTCCCGATCTGTCGCGGCGGAACCGCGCCTTGAACGACGAGGGTGAAGATCGAGAAGATCGGACCGACTCCGATACCGGTGATGAACATCCAGGACCAGAGCAGCGGCAGCGGTGTGTCGGCGCGAAGGTTCGAGAGGAGGAACAGGCCGACCGCGAGCACCACCGGGGAGCCCAGCGCGAGCAGCTTGTAGCGACCGGTCCGGGCCACGAGCTGCCCGGAGAGGATCGCGCTGACGATCAGGCCGCCGAGCAGCGCGAGGATCTGATAACCGGACTGCGTCGCGGTCGCACCTTCCACGACCTGGAACCATCGCGGCAGGAACACGACGGGCGTGAAGAAGGCCATCGAGGCCATGAACATCGCGATGACCGAGATCGTGAACGATCGGTTGGTGAAGAGCCGGATCGGGACGATCGGGTCCGCCGAGCGCAGCTCGATCCAGACGAAGGCGGCCGTGATCGCGAGGCCGGCCGCGATGAGTCCGCCGACCGTCGCATCGGCCCAGGCCCCGCTCTGTTTGTTGCTGAGACCGATGAGGATCGGCACGAGCGCCGCGACGAGCACCGTCGCGCCGAGGTAGTCGATCCGTGGCTTCGCTGCGGCCGGCCGAACCGTCGGCAACGTGCGCCAGATCACCGCAAAGACCACGAGACCGATCGGGATGTTGACGAAGAAGATCCAGTGCCAGCCGATCGTATCCGTGATGACGCCGCCGATCGCCGGGCCGATGAGCGAGCTGAGGCCGAAAACGGCCCCCACAAGCCCCTGGTACTTGCCGCGCTCCGCCGCGTCGAAAAGGTCGCCGATCACGGCGAGCGCCACAGGGAAGAGCGCGCCCGCTCCGAGACCCTGGAGCGCGCGCGATCCGACCAGCTGCCACATCTCGCGAGAGACGCCTGACAGCAGCGAGCCGACGAGGAAGACCGCGACCGCGAACAACAGCACGGGACGGCGGCCGAACAGGTCGGACAGCTTTCCGTAGATCGGACCGCTGATCGTCGCCGTCAGGAGGTACGCGGTGAACGCCCAGGTGTAAATGTCGTTCCCGTGCAGGTCGGTGACGATGCGCGGCAGGGCCGTGCCGACGACCGTCTGGTCGAGCGCCGCGAGGAAGAGGCCAAGCATGACCGCGGCGACGATCTGCGCACGGACGCGCGGATCGAGCGCCGCGCTCGGTGCGCTCTGCACATCGACAAGGGGGGTAGAAGCCATGAACGGTTCTCCTTCGCGGGGTCTGGAGATTGAACACCGGGAAGGGCCGCGCAATTCGTGATGTGGGACGCACTCAGCGGCGTTCGTTAGATGTTTTGCGTTTGCCGCTAGGTTTTGGGGCGACCCATTCCCCGAGATCCGAGCGCCGCCTCGATCTGATCGAGGTGCTCGGCCCGGTGCTCAGCCCGCGAGGAATTGAGCAGGCTCTTCTCATCCATGGGCCACATCCTCGAAGGCTCCAGCTTCGCGACGTGCTCGTCCGTGTCCTCCGCGATCCGTAGCGCGAGACGAGCGGCCTCGCGCGGAGCGATCGCGTGGATGAGAGGCCGCGTCGAGTCGTTGACCCAGCTCACGTCGTCGGGTTCGACATCTGCGGGCGTGAACGGCACGCCGCGTTCGAGCTTGCCGGCGAGCCAAAGCGCGCGGGCATCCCAGAAGGCGATGTGACCCAAGACGCCCGCAACGGTCCAGTACTCGTTCACCGGCAGGCGGAGCTCGTCGTCGGTGACTCGCTCGATCAGCGCGCGTAGGCGCTCGCGCTCGCGTGTGTTGCGCTCCACGTATACACGATCGTCGGACATGTCGGCGGATCATTGTCCCTCAACACGGCGTAGCCTTTCGCTCCGCAGGGCAATGAGAGGAGCGCCACGATGAGTTCGATCTCAACAGATGTCGAGCGCGACGAGCAGGGCGAGTGGGGAAGCGAGACGAAAGGCGAAGGCCACTACGCCGACGTGAACGGCATCAAGCTCTACTACGAGATCCACGGGACCGGCCGACCGCTGATCCTGCTGCACGGCGGGCTCGGCGCGATCGAGATGTTCGGACCCAACCTGACCATACTGGCGAAGCGCCACCAGGTGATCGGCGTCGATCTGCAAGCGCATGGGCGGACTGCGGACATCGATCGCCCGATCCGCACGGAGCTCATGGCCGAGGACATCGCCGCGCTTATCAAGCATATGAAGCTCGAGCGGCCTGACGTCGTCGGCTACTCGCTCGGTGGAGGCGTCGCGTTCTTCGTCGCGCTCCGCCATCCGGAATTGGTCCGCAAGCTGGTGATCGTCTCGACGCCGATCAAGCGGAACGCGTTCTACCCCGACATCCTCGTCCAGCAGGGTCAGGTCACCCCTGCGGCGGCCGAGGCGATGAAGCAAACGCCCATGTACCAGCTCTATGCGAGCCTCGCACCGCGCCCCGAAGACTGGCCCCGCCTGCTGGGCAAGATTGGCGATGCGATGAAAGAGGATTTCGACCTTTCGGGCGAGGTCGGCAAGATCGAGGCGCCGACGATGGTCGTGGCCGGCGACGCCGACATCTTCCCGCCCGCCCACGCGGTCGAAGTCTTCGGCCTACTCGGTGGCGGCAAGCAAGATGGGGGTTGGGATGGGTCCGGCCGGCCGCGATCGCGTTTGGCGATCCTGCCGGGAGTCACGCACTACTCAATGGGCACTGAGCCCGCCCTCGCCGCGACGGTGCTGCCGTTCCTCGAGGAATGACAGCGGGCCGCTAGACCAGGTCGGTCGCGTCGCCCGGAGCGAGGATCCGCACCTCGGTGTCCGGGGCGATGCGCTCGACCTCGCGCGCGAACTCGTGCGGCGGCCGCGCCAGCGCGCGCGGCCACACGCGGGCGAGCGCGAACGGATAGAACGTGCCCCAATGGATCGGTACGGCGAGCCGAGGCCGGATCATGCGGACCGCCTCGGCGGCACGATACGGATCGAGATGGCCGATCCCCAGGCGCGGCCCCCAACCCCAGACCGGCAAAAGCGCGACGTCGACGTCGCCCGCGAACGCGGCCATCTCGGGGAAGAGATCGGTGTCGCCGGCGAAGTACACGCGCGTCGAGCCGGCGACCCTGAAGCCGATCGCGGTGGCGGACGGACCGAGCGGCCGCCGTCCTCCGTGGTGCAGTGCCGGCACCGCTTCGATCGTCAGTCGCCCGATCGCGAGCCGGTCGCCGATGGCGAGCTCTTCGACCTCGTGCCCGGCCGCGCGAACGAGCGGGCCGAGACCGGACGGCACGACGATGCGAGGGCCGCCACGAACACGCAGTAACGAGGGGAGGTGCAGGTGGTCGTGGTGTGCGTGGGAGATGAGGACCGCGTCGACGTGCACATGCGCCTCGTCGATGGTGCGGGCGTGGCGGTGGAGCGGCCCGAGCCGGTCGACGAGCAGCGGATCCGTGAGGATGCGGGTTCCGTCCAGGTCGAGGAGCACCGTCGAGTGCCCGAGGAACCGGAGGTGCGCGCGCGAGAGCGCCACGAACCGAGCCTAATCGGCGGGTAGGGGAAGACTCCTAGATGGCGATCGGAGATCCGGTTTCCTTCTATCGCAGGCAGTTCGAGCTTCTCTGGAGATGGAGCGGTGGTCCCGCGCCCGTGGCCCGGCGCGCGATCGCGACGATCGTCGTCGGGATCATCGCGTTCGTCGCCGCGGCGGTCTTGGTCCCAGGGATCCACGTGCGTGAGCCCGTCGCAGCTCTCGTCGCCGCGATCACGCTCGCGACGCTTGGCACGCTCGCGCGCCCGATGCTCATCGGGCTGCTGTCGGGTTTCTCGGTCGCGCTGGTCGGTCTCGGGACCCTCGCGGTCCAGGCGACCGCGTTCTGGGCGCTATCTCACGTCCCGGTCGGCATCGAACTCGACTCGGTGCGCAGCGCTCTCTCCGGCACCCTCGTGTATGCGATCGTCGACACGATTCTTGCCGCGGGCCTGTCGCTCGCGGACGACAACTCGTTCTTCGGGACGCTTGTCAGACAGCTCGCGGCCCGCCACGGGACGCCCCACTCCGATCGACCAGGCGTGCTGTTCGTCCAGATCGACGGGCTGAGCGAGCCCGTACTGCGCAGGCGGCTCGAAGCGGGTGGGGCGCCGACGATCGGACGATGGCTTCGCTCGGGCGCGATGACCCTGACCGGATGGGAGCCCCTCCTCCCGACGCAGACGTCCGCGAGCCAGGCGGGCATCCTCCACGGCAACAACGACGGCATCCCTGGTTTCCGCTGGTGGGACAAGGCGTCGCGACGGCTGCTCGTCTCGAATCATCCGCGCGATGCACGCGAGATGATGCGTCGCGTCTCGAACGGCCGCGGGCTGCTCGCAGAGGGCGGCGCCTCGATCGGCAACCTGTTCTCGGGAGACGCGACACGCAGCTATCTCACCGCCGCGACGATCGACGATCCGGCCCGAGAGCTGCGCCGCAGCCACGTCCTCGATTGGTTCTTCATCAGCCCGTACAGCTTCGTTCGCTGGCTCGTGCTGTCGGTCGGCGAGATCGTGAAGGAGCTCGTCCAAGCGCGACGCGAGAGAGCGGCGGGCATCGAGCCGCGAGGCGATCGTGCGTTCCCGTATCCGCTCGCTCGGGCCGCGGCGAACGTGCTGCTTCGCCACCTGACAGCGGCGCTCGTCATCGAGGAGATGTTCCGCGCCGCGCCGCTGATCTACGTCGACTTCGTCGATTACGACGAGATCGCGCATCACTCCGGCGTCGATCGTGTCGAGGCGCGCGATGCCATTGACGGGCTCGATCGGATCCTCGCGCTGATCGAGAAGGCGTCGCTCGACGCGCCGCGCCCCTACCGCTTCGTCGTCCTCTCCGATCACGGCCAGACGCCTGGCGCGATGTTCCGGGCGCGCTTCAGCAAAACGCTCGACGAGCTCGTCCACGAGCTCGTCGGCGATGAGAAGACCGTGCACGGTGCGACGAAGCACATCGAGCACTGGGGTCGCCTCGGCTCGCTCGTGTCGGAGAGCGCGGGCCCGAGCCGCATGGGCGGGCGGCTCTCACGGATGTCGCTACCCGCGGAGGCCAGCGGCCCGCGCGACAACGAGATCCCAGACGTGGTCGTCGCGGCATCCGGCAACCTCGCGCACGTGTCTTTCCCGGGTATCCAGGGCCGCGCGTCAAAGGAGGTGATCGAGGAGCGCCACCCCGGCCTCATCGATCGGCTCGTCGCGCATCCCGGTATCGGCCTCGTGATGGTGCGTACGGCGCGCGGGTCCGTGGCGCTCGGCCGGAATGGTGCGCGATATCTGGACGGAGATCGCGTCGAAGGGTCCGATCCCGTCGCGGCCTTCGGGGTGAACGCGCTCGCCGGCCTCGAGCGGATCGACCGGATGGCGCAGTGCGGCGACCTCGTGCTCATCAGCGTCTTCGACGAGGGGTCGGGGGAGGTCGCGTCGTTCGAAGGGCAGATCGGATCGCACGGCGGCCTCGGCGGGTGGCAGACCCGCGCCTTCATCTTGCATCCGGCGGAGTGGAAGGTCGATGGCGCGATCGTCGGGGCGACGTCGCTCCACGAGCGGATGCGTGCGTGGCTTAGCGCGATGGGCGGTTAAGCGGCCGCGCGGAGCCGCTCGTACCGAAGCAGCTGCTCGTTCGTCGCCGCGAGGGCGCCAGCGATGTAGGCGCGAAAGCGCTCGCGAAATGGCCCGAAGGCACCTCCCGCTCCGCCGCCGTCGGTGCCCGCGCTCGATGACGCGAGTCCGGCGGCATATCGGTCGCGGAACCAGCGCAGGTTCGCACCCAGATCGGTGATCTCGGCGGCCGGATCGCGAGTCAGCTTCAGGAACTTGTCGCGCTTGTCCCAAAAGGCGGGCACGGAGAAAAGGAACGGATCGCGTCCCATCTCGAACAGTCGGTTGCGGGCGAGGTCGTGGATCGGATAGCGAACGACGAGCGCGCCCGGGGCCGTGCTGAGCCATCCCTGGGCGATGGTCCGCGCGATGTCGTGATCCGCGAACGCGGCGTCGACATTCTCGATCGGATGCTCGTTGCCCGCTTCATACGCGCGGACGAAGTTGTTCGCAGGGAACGAGAAGTCTGAAATGCCGCCCCGCACGACGCTGGCCGCGACGCTGGCAAGATCCCTGGCCAGGTTCACCATCCCCGGTCCGCGGGCGTGCTTCGGGTCCCAGACGCCGGCCGCCGCGAGAGCGTTGTGGATCACGTGGCTGCAGTTGTTCGTATATGCGTTCCAGGTGTATCCGGAGCTTCGCGCGGCGTCGTTCACTTGGTTGAGGTGGTCGACCACCGCTCCGATCGCGGGGCGCCCCAGCGGCAGCCGGACGCCATACACACCGCGCGCGAACGTGAGGGCGAAATCCGTGCCGATCGAGTGCCGCACGATGAATTCCTCGGCGGTCATGCCGATCGGTCGCAGCCGCGCGAGCGCGTCTTCGACGCGGATGCCGGCGAACCAGCCCGCTGCCGCGGCCCGTGCGATCGCCGCTTCGTAGGCCGCCTCGTCGAGCTCCGAATCAGGCGTGACCCCGCCGTGGAGGAACACGTCCCGGCCCGGGATCGCTACCCAGTTCACGTTCGTGAAGATCCGGTTGACGCTGACGCCGATGCCCGATACGGGCGAGCTCAGGTCGGTCTCTTCGTCGACGAGCCGCAGACGCGGATATCCGGCGTCCTCGTCGCGCTCCGCGCCGCTCACGAACATCGTCGCGTGACCGCCCCATCCGCCCGGCTTGCCGCCACGCCTGTGGTACTGCGTGACCGTCGCTATCTCGACGTAGTGGGGAAACAGCGAGTCGTAGACGCGTTGCTCGTCCACGGTGCGCAGGGTACGGGTCAGGGCGTCGAGAAATACACCGACGCGTCGAGGTCGCCAGAGCCGTTCGTTCGCTGCAGCGAGACGACGACCTGGTACGGGACCTTCTGGTCGTAGAAGGTCACCCACGAAGACGGACCGGGGGCGATCAGCCGGAAGAGAGGATCTCCTGCCTGCACAGAGACGCCATCCGAAACGAGCAGGTCCGTCACCGTCCCGACCGCACCGGGCCGATACACGATGCGCCGTTCACTGGACGAGACCGCGACGTAAGGAAAGAACGGGAGGCTCGTCACATTCGATCCGACGCGCACGTCACCATCGATGAACTGATACGTCCGCACGTCGACCTTTCCGGCGAAGGGAGCCGCGAACGTCGCCTCTGGGGCGGTGTTCGTGATCCCGAGATAGCTGTGGCCGCTGAAGCGGAAGGCGGTCAGCGCGTACGGCGACAGCGTGGGGACCGGTGACATCGTGGGCGGTGCCTCGGTCGGCGCTGACGTCTCCGTCGGGGCGAGCCCCGGCGGCAGGGTGGCGAGCTTGGCTTCCGCTTTGAGAGATGGAGCCGGGGACGGCATCACGTGGCCGACGATGATCAGCTCGCCGGCGCCTCCGAGGACCCCCGCTGTCACGACCGCGGCGAGGCTCACCGCGGCCAGGTGCGCGAGCACGCGCCTCACGCCGCTCTAACGGCCCCTCCGCGCACGTGGAACGGGTAGGGGCTAGCTCCGCCGCCGCGCGCGAACGGGCCGCGAGGTGCCAGTGCCCCGAGCGCGCCGGAAATCTTCGATCGAGAGCACACGCTCGAGCGGCAGGATGATGAGCCTGCCGTTCTCGGCCATGATGCGGACGACCCCTTCCTTCAGCTCGTACGTGTCCTTGTCGGTCTTTGCCGTGAAGTCGACCCGGTCGCCTCGGGCATTCCTGAACCAGATGCGAAAGACCGCCTTCTCAGCCATCGTGACGATCCCCCCGGCCCGATACGAGGTCGTATCGGACCTTGCTTGGTCGCCTACTATCCTGCGCTACTCGATGAGGCAAATCGCACGGATCATCGCCGTCGCCGCGGTTCTCTGCATCCTGGGCTCGCCCGCTCTCGCCGCGGCGAGCGTGCCGGCGAGGTACCAGCTCCGCGGCCATCTGCCCGACCTCGGCGAACGCCCGACGATGCGCGCCTTCCTTACGCAGGCGGCCTATGACGCTTACCGGTCGAGTCTCGGCGACGCCAACGTGTTTCCACCAGCCAGCTCGCTCTTCATGAGCTTCGACAAGGACATCCTCGCTCTATATACGCGCGGCAACGACCTCGGCGGGCGGTGCATCGCGACCGCGGTCTCGGCGGGGTTGAGCACGGATGTGACGATCAGCCTTGCGTGGCAGTTGGGCACGTGCGGTGCGCCGATCACCGCCCATTACCCCTTCATCCTCATGTCGCTTTCGCGTGCGGCGAGCGACGGCACCAGCTGGGTACAGACCGGACGCTCCGTCTGCGCGATGGTGGAGACCGCGGACACGAGCGCTTGTGCGCCGCTCGGCTCTGGAACGACGGCTGCGCCAGCCGCGACTGCGACCCCGGCGGCGGCCACGGCGTCGGCCGCGCCGACCGCAGCGGCCGCACAGACCGCATCGGCCGCGCCGACGCCCACGCGGACCGTCACGCCTACGGCCACGACGACGGCGACCGCGGTGGCGGCCACCTCACCGACGCCGACCGCCGTCCCGACGCGATCGGCAGTCGCCGTGGCGAGTCCGACCGCGGCACCCGAGACAGCACCGAACGCCGTCGACCTCTGGCTTGGGGCGGCGCTGGTGGGGCTTGGTGTGATGGTCGGGATCGCCATCATGGCCATGCGCCGGCCACGGGAACCGTCGGGCTTTAGGCGGCGCTAGCCCTCGCTAAAGCTACGAGGATGGCGAGCGGGGCGCTCGCCATCCTCAGCACTGGGGATCGCTAGTCGGCTGTGGCGATCGCGAACTGCACCTGGACGCGAATGAGGGTGTCTATCTGTGCCGGCGGGAATCCGGGTCCGCCGACGGTCGGGAACTTTCCCGGGGTCGCGACTCCGTAGGGTCCGTACTGCGGCGCGGCCGCAGGTTGGAAGTCGCTGACCGATAGCGCCGCGCCGAGCCTGACGCCGGCGGACTCGGCAGCCGTTTCCGCCTTCGCGCGGGCGTCCGCGATCGCACGCTGCCGCGCGACGAGGTACGCCGAGCTCTTCTCGCTGGGCGCGTAGCGCACCGAGAGGGCGCTCGTGGCGTCGTCCTTCATGAGGGTCTGGATGAGGAGCGGCATGCCGCTGAGGTCATCGCACTCGATGGCAATCTGTTGGTAGGCGTTGAAAGCGGTCACCTTCTGTCCCTTTTGCGGGTCGTACTGGTACTGCGGCTGGAACTGGAGCGGCCCGAGGATGATGTCCTTGTCCTCGACCCCGAGCTGCTGCGCCTTTGCGAGCAATCGCGTGACGCGCTCCTGTAACCCGCCGGCGACGTCCGTGCCGACGGGCCCGCCAAACTGGACCGCGAACGCGAGATAACCCGAGTCCGGAATGCCGTCGACGCTCGCCTCGCCGACGGTGACGATCCCCGGCGGCGGCCCGCCAGCAGTAGCGGCCTGGACCTGGGCGATCGGCTGTGCGACGGGCAGTCCGGTCGCCGCCGACCCTCCCTTCGCCCATACGCCAAGACCGATCGCGAAGAGACCGACCGCGAGGACCGCGAGCGTTGCCCTCTGGAATGGTGTGAACACCGAGTTCCTCCCTGGTTTCCGCTCGTACGTCTGAGCGTCCAGGGAGAGGTTCGCGCAGATGGAACGCTGTGTCGTCCGCGTTGCGATCGCGATGTCATATCGCTCGCGTAGGAGTTGCTAGTCGAGCACTCCGGCGAACCGTCGCACGAGCTCGATGTACTCGTCGGAGAGGCGGCGGATTTCGCGGACCGCGTCGGCAATGGCTGCGACTTCGATGTGTCCGGCTCGCTGGACCGGCAAGACCCCGGACCGACCGGACTCGACCAGATCGACCGCGGCGTTGCCGAAGCGCGTCGCGCGTAGACGATCGATGCTGGTCGGCGAACCCCCGCGCTGGAGGTGGCCGAGCACCACCTGGCGCGCTTCGATGCCGGTCCGCTGTTCGATGTGGCGCGCCAGGACCGCGCCGATCGCGCGCTGATCGAGGCGGACGTGGCCGAACGCGTCGCGATCGATCGCGGTCTGCGCCTCGAGCCCGTCGATCTCCGCGGCCTCCGAGATGACCACGAGGATGTCCGGAACGCCGCTCTCCCGCCGGCGCTTCATGGTGCGGATCACGTCGCCGATCGTGACCGAGATCTCTGGCACGAGGATGAGGTCGGCGCCGCCGGCGAGGCCGCCGAACGCCGCGACCCAGCCGGTGTCGCGGCCCATCGCCTCGACCACCACGACGCGGTGGTGCGCGCTCGCGGTCGTTCTGAGACGGTCGAGTGCCTCGGACAGCACGGACACCGCCGTGTCGAAGCCGATGCAGAACTCGGTCTCGGCGAGGTCGTTGTCGACGGTCTTGGGGACGCCGACGACCTTCACGCTCTGTTGATGGAGCCAATCCGCGACGCTGAGCGTGTCGTTCCCGCCGATCGCCACGAGCGCGTCGATGTCGTTCCGCCGGACGCTCTCGATCACCGCCCGCCGCGAGGCCTCGTCCTTTCGCGGATCGGTACGCGAGGTTCCAAGCATGGTCCCGCCCTCGCCGAGGATCCCGGCGACGTGGCGCGGCGTCAGCGGGCTTGGCGCGTGCTCGCCGAGAAGACCAGCCCAACCATCGGTGATCCCGAGGACCTCGTGCCCGAGCGCGCTCGCGCGGAGGACCACGGCGCGGATCGCCGCGTTCAGCCCAGGGGCGTCCCCGCCGCCCGTGAGCACGCCGATGCGCAAGGCTAAATGTGCTCTCTCAACGTCCGAAGCGCCGGTGTTTGCGCCACTCGTCCACCCATTCCTTCGGGAGCGGTTCCCGGCCAGAGGCTATCTCCATCGTCACCCCTCCGCCATGGTCGCGACGGTACTCGACGATCTGCCGCCACTCGCGGTCGGCGTCCATCGTCCGGGTGTGCCGCCACATCAACGTGACGCCGTACGTCGCGATGAGCATGACGATCACCGCGACGCCGAGCGTGAGGAGGGGAATATCCATTAGACCCTCTGCTGCTTTTTCTGCCGCTCGAGCGCTTTCTGGAGCTGTTCGGTGTTGATCGCACGCATCAGCGAAAGGACTTCGCCGAGCCGCCGCGGGTGCCCTTTCGCCTCGAGCGAGCGCTGGAGGGAGAGCGCTTCCGCGAGCTGGTCGTGGGTCAGGATCCCTTCGTCGATGAGGTACTGGCCGAGGCTTTGAACGGCCGGTGGATCTCCAAGGAGCCCGCGCAGAGTGTTGATGAGGTCGATCGGCCCGAATGGCTTCACCAGATAGTGCGACGCGCCCGCGGCCATGCCTTCCTTGCGGTCCGCGGCGCTGTCGCGCGCGGTCAGCATGATCACCGGGATGTCCCTGGTATTTGGATCTGCCTTGAGCTGCCGGCAAACGTCGAAGCCCGTCGGCCCGTCCACGCGCTCCTCATCGAACGTGACGTCGAGCAGCATCGCCTGGGGCGGATCGCGCCGCGCGAGGTCGAGGGCCTGATCGACGGACGACGCCTCCGCGATGGTCCAGCCCTGCGTCGACAGCGTGATCCGGACCATGTCGCGGATGAACCGATGATCGTCGGCGATGAGAATGTCAGCCACTCGTTCCTCGTCGCGGAAGGCTACGTGAGGCGTCGTGCCCTTTACAGTCCTCGCGGCGCCAACCTAAACTCCATCGCAACAACTTCATACGCGTTGCCGGCCAGAGGTGCGGCCGTCAGAAGTAACGCCGCGGAGGGACGAGCTTCCGCCGAAGCGGCGCGAACGGGGCGACCGCCGAAGTCGAGGAGCCGACTCGGGTTCCTTGGCTGGTCCGCCCACCGGAAGGAGGCGGACTGTCGCGACGGGGGAGACCCCGTCACGAAGCGCTGCCGTGTGACCTTGCTTTTCGAGAGCTCGGTGGCACGTAGCGCACCGGGCTTTTCATTTGCCTGAAAGGCCCGGTGGTCGCCTCGCGTGTGATCTGAGGAGGCATCGTGCCGATCGAGCGTTTCGCGATCATCGACTCGACGCTTCGTGAGGGCGAGCAATTCTCGAACGCGCACTTCACCACCGCGGACAAGGTCGCGGTCGCGAAGCTCCTCGATGCGTTCGGGGTCGAGTACATCGAGCTGACGTCGCCGGTCGCCTCGCCACAGTCCTTCGAGGACTGCCGCACCATCGCCGCGCTGCCGCTCAAGGCGAAGGTGCTGACCCACGTCCGGTGTCACATGGACGATGCGCGCGTCGCCGTTCAGACCTGCGTCGACGGCATCGACATCCTCTTCGGGACCTCATCGATCCTGCGCGAATTCAGTCACGGGAAGACCGTCGACGAGATCATCGCCGACGCGCGGGAGGTCATCACGTTCATCCGCGACCACGGAAAAGAGGTGCGCTTCTCGAGCGAGGACAGCTTCCGCTCGACCGAAGGCGACCTCCTTCGGGTGTACACGGCGGTCGCCCGGATGGGCGTCGATCGCGTCGGCGTGGCTGACACCGTTGGGATCGCCACGCCGCGCCAGTGCTACGCGCTCGCGGTCGAGCTGCGCCATCACGTCTCGTGCGACATCGAGTTCCACGGGCATAACGACACGGGGTGCGCGATCGCGAACAGCTACGCGATCCTCGAGGGCGGCGCGACGCACATCGACACGAGCGTTCTCGGGATCGGCGAGCGCAACGGGATCACCCCGCTCGGCGGGTTTGTCGCGCGCATGTACGCCGACGACCCGGGCGCGATCCGCAAGAAGTACGACCTGCCGAAGCTCCGCGAGCTCGACGACCTCGTGGCGTCGCTCGTCGGCATCGAGATCCCGTACAACAACTTCGTGACCGGCCGCTATGCTTTCCACCACAAGGCGGGGATGCACACGAAGGCGATCTACCTAAACCCGAACAGCTACGAGATCATCGATCCCGCCGACTTCGGGCTGCAGCGGACCATGAATGTGGCGCACCGACTCACCGGCAAGCACGCCATCAACCACCGCGCCAAGGAGCTCGGCCTCGAGTTCGGCGAAGACGAGCTCAAGCTCATCACCAGGCGGATCAAGACTCTCGCCGACGCGGGCCCGCTCTCCATGGACCAGCTCGATTCGCTGCTCCGCGAGTGGGTGGTCGCATGATCGGCAAAACGGTCGCCGAGAAGATCCTCTCGAGGGTGTCGCTGCGCGCCCAGGGACCCCTGGCTCGCGATGCGCGCGCCGGCGACCTCGTCATCGTGCCGATCTCCCGCGTCATGGTGCATGACTCCGTCATCGACGCCGTGATGGCGGGGATGCGCGAGCTTGGTAAGGAGCGCGTCTGGGATACCTCGCGCGTCGCCGTCTTCGTGGACCATGCGGCGCCTGCGCCGACGCCGGTCGTCGCGGACTCGCATCGGACGTTGCGCGAGTGGGTACGAGAGCAGGGCATCGCGACGTTTTATGACGCCGGCGAAGGCGTCTGCCACCAGATCATGGTTGAGGAGGGCTACTGCGAGCCGGGCACGGTGATCGTCGGCAGCGACTCGCATAGCAACAGCTACGGCGCGGTGGGAGCATTCGGGGCCGGCATGGGCGCCACCGACATCGCGGTCGCCCTAGCCCTTGGGCGGACGTGGCTGCGGGTACCGCAGTCGATCAAGGTCACGTTCAGCGGTCGGCCGCGCAAGGGCGTGACGATGAAGGACGCGGTCATGCGGGTCGTTCGCGAGATCGGGACCGACGGTGCGCGCTACGCCTGTGTGGAGTTCCACGGTGCCGGGAATCTTCCGCAGGGCGACCGCATCACCCTTGCCGGAATGACCACCGAGATGGGCGCGAAGGCGGGGATCGTCGTCGGTACGCCCGAGGCGCCCGACTGGCTCTTTCCCGACCCGGACGCGGCGTACGCGAACGAGATCCGGATCGACCTCACCGCTCTGGAACCGCAGATCGCCGTCCCGCCCCGCATCGACCAGGTCGTCGACGTGTCGGAGGCGATCGGCCAGCCCGTCGACGTGGTGTTCCTGGGCTCGTGCACGAACGGTCGGCTCGTCGATCTTCGCCAGGCCGCCGCGGTGCTCCGCGGCCAGCGGATCGCAGCGCACGTGCGGCTCGAGGTGGTGCCCGCCTCGCGGCGGCAATTCGAGGATGCGATGGCGGACGGGACGCTCCTTGCCCTCTCTGCCGCGGGCGCGGTCATCGGGAGCTCCGGGTGCGGGCCGTGCCTTGGGCGGACGGGCGGCGTGCTCGCGGGCCACGAGGTCTGCCTTTCGACCGCGAACCGAAACTACAAAGGCCGTATGGGCTCGCCGGACGCGAGCATCTTCATCGGTTCGCCGTACGTCGCCGCCGTCGCGGCGCTCACCGGAGTGATCGACGATCCACGTCCGTATCTCGAGGCGACCGACGACGAGTTCGCCGCCCTCGTCGCGCGCCGACGCGCGGACAGACCGGAGCGCGGGGCCGCGTCGGTGCGGTCTGGCGATCGCTCACGCGAGCTGCTCGTCGCCGCGGCACGCAGCGGAGTGGCGATGGAGATAGATGATTGATGGCACGAGCGTGGGTTTTCGGCGATGACCTCGACACTGACCAGATCGTCCCGGGCCGCTACGCGCCGTTCATGGTCGGGCAAGACCGCTTCTACCAGTACGCGTTCTGCGACGCTCGCCCGAGCTTCACCAAGGAGGTGCGGCCCGGCGACGTGCTCATCGGCGGAGAGAACTTCGGCTGTGGCAGCTCGCGCGAGTACGCGGTCGCGGCGCTGAGGAAGCTCGGCATCGGGGGCATCGTCGCGAAGAGCTTCGCGCGGATCTTCTTCCGCAACTGCATCAATCTGGGCATCCCCGTCGTCGAGTCCGCTGAGGCGGTCTCGCTCGTACGAGACGGTGATCCGGTGACGCTCGACCTCGCTGCAGGCGTCCTGCGGACGCCGAACGGCGTCGCGGTGTTGCGTCCGCTCGCCCCGTTCGCGCAGGAGCTCCTCAACGCCGGCGGAGTCGTGAGCTATCTTCGCGAGCACGGTGATTTTCCAAAGGTGAGATGAACGAACCGAGCTACCCGGTGGTCGTGCCGCTCGGACCGTCCATGTCGGGTCGTACGAGACCCTTTCCGAGGAGTACCGGCGGATCGAGGCCTGGCTCGGCGAGCACGGAGAGCGCCCAGGGATGGGGCCGTGGGAGTCGTACGTCGATTGGGAGAACGATGAGAGGATGCCTCGCGAGAAGATCACGACCGAGGTGTACTGGCCGATAGCTCGATAACGACGGGCAGCGCCGTTCTTGCCCAGCTGCTCAGGCGCTTACCCTCGTGCCAGCCCTGGTACTTGCCGTCGAGGAGGCGTCGCGCGAGGTCGTCTTCGTTCGTCCCAGGGCGGACGATGCGCGCTTTCGCCCTCACCGAACGGGACCCGATGCGCAGCCGCACGTCCGCGTTCCGCTGGATGTTGCGGACCCAGTCCGCGTGCGCGCCGCCTCCCGAGAGGAAGTAGACACGTCGGTCGTGGAGCCCGAACCAGATCTCGATCGTGTGTTCCCGACCGGTGGTCCGGCCGGTCGTCGTCAAGTAGGCGAAGTCCTGATCCGCGAGGCGCTCGAACACTGCTCTAGCACAACGCGGCGCGTCCGCGAGTGATTTCGTCGCGCGCAGCACAGTTCCGCGGTGGCCGCGGTGCGCGTGAAGGACTTCGCCCGGGAGGCGGGACCGTGCTGCCGGTTAGGTCGGCCGCACGCGGCGGATCACGCACTCGACGCACCGGCACTGCATCGGCTTCGGGTGCGTGTGGCGCGGCTGCCACTGCGTCGCGATGAGGGCCATCACCAGGATGGTCGTCCACGCGAAGGCCAGCCAGAACGCGCTCTCGTTCGGAAAACCCACGGATCTTCGGTACTGCGCGAACCGTGCCGGACCGATACGACCGTGGGCTCGGTCCTCCCCTTACCGCTCGAGGCTCTCGCGGACCCACCCCGCCACCGTCTTCGCCATCTCAGCGCGCGGCCCGGCGGGCGAGAAATCGTGGTCGCCCCCCTCGATCGTCAAGATCTTGTTGGTCACCCGGGCCTGTGCGAGCACAGACGCGTACCGCTCGGCGTCGGCAAAGGGAACTTCTGTGTCGCGAGAGCCCCAGATCAGCAGAACGCGAGCGCGGGTGCGGGAGAGCTCGGCGACCGGCTTCCACTTCGCGTTCGCCCATGCCGTGAAGTGAGACTGAGCTAGAGCCGGCGCCGCCGCAAGGACGGCCACACGAAGGCGGTGGTCGCGTGCCGCCGCTAGAGCCGCGACCGTCCCTCCGAACGAGAACCCGACGACACCCAGACGCTCCGGAATTTGCGGATGCGCCTTCAGGACACGAATCGCCCCCGCGGCGTCCGCGAGCCCGGTCTCGAGCGTCATCCGCGGGGGGCGGTGGTCACGGAAGGCGAACCGCAGCGCAGCGACGTTGCTTCGCGCGAGGGCCTCGCTGACGGCGACGATGTGAGGCTGGTCTGGGTCGCCACCGAATCCGTGCAGAACGGCGCAGCCGCCGATGACCTCGTCCTCGGGAAGATGCAGGACGCCGTCGAGATCGACGCTCTCGACGCGGATCGACACGCGCTGCGCGGGCACTACTCGGGGGTGGCGGCCTTCGTGACGGCTTCGGGCATCGCCAGCAGACCGAAGACGCTCTGGCGATCCTCGATCGCCGCGCGCGAGCTGATCAGCTCGAGCACTTTCTTGCGACCCTTCATCTTGCCGATCAAGATCGCGCCCACGAGCTTGTCTCCGAGGAAGAAAAGCCGCTTGTAGTTCCGACCTTCGTAGTCGACCTCGACGAGGGCCTCGGCGTCCGGTTCCTCTTCGGTCGTGACCCCCATGACCGAGATATTCGAATTGAACATGCCCGAAGCGTACGTCGGGACCTCGACGTACGGCTCCTTCGCGCCAAGCATGTTCTTCGCGACATGGCGCCCATGGTTGAGCGAGTTGTCCCACGTGCCCATGCGGTGGTGTCGCTGCGACACGACGTCATAAAACTCGGCGACGTCGCCTGCCGCCCAGACATCGGCGACGGTCGTCTCGAGGAACTCGTTGGTGCGGACGCCGACGTTGGTCTCGATAGCGGTGCCCTGAAAGACATCGATGTTCATCGTGAGCCCGAGCCCGACGCCAACCAGGTCCGCGGTGGTGCTGAACCCAGCGGTGCCCGTCACCCGTAGCTGACCGTTGCTGCGCTCCAGCTTGTCGATCGCCTCCTCGTAGTGGAGATGGACGCCGGCGTCCTTGGCGAGGAGCGAGACGACCTCGCCGCCGTCCTTGTCGAGCGCACGTCTGAGGAACCACGGGCCGCGCATGAGCCAGTGCGTTTCGAGCCCGCGGTGCGCGAAGGCCTCGGTGAGCTCGTAACCGATGAACGACCCGCCGAGCACCACCGCCACCTTGGACTCGGGGATGCGGGCGACCATCCCCTTCGCCTCGTCGAAGTACTGGAAGTTGAAGAGGTACGGCGCGCCGTCGGCGCCCGGGCAGCGCAGCGGATTCGGCCGGCCGCCCGTCGCGATCAAGAGCCGGTCATACCGAAGGTCGCCGCCCGGGTCGGCATGAACGACCTTCTCCTCGAAGTTCACCTGCCTGGCCGTCGTCTCGAGCCGCAGGTCGATGCGGTTCTTCTCGTGCCACTCCATGTCGCGGACGTACACGCGCTGCTCGAGGAGAACCCCACGGAGGTAGCGCGGGAGGGAGACGCGGTTGTAGAGGGTGTACGGCTCGTCGTCGATCATGACGATCTCGCATGCGACGTCCAGCTTGCGCAGCTGCTCGGCGCAGTATGTCCCGGCTGCGCCGTTCCCAATGATCACGAAGCGGGTGGGATTCGTGCCCAGCTCGTTCTCCTTTTCGCGCGCTGCTCGTTACTCTGCCGGAATGCCGCGCAGGTCGCCCGCGCCGCTTGCTCGCGTTCGGAGGTTCTGCCTCTCCTTGCCTGAGACCAGCGAAAGGGCAAGTCACGGCGCACCGACGGCCGGCTCGCGCTCTGGTGCGCATACCCGCGCGGGATGCGCGATGGTCTCGTCAACGCCGACCCCGAGCGCTATTTCGTTCCGCCGTACGTCGGCTATCTCGGGTGGATCGGCGTGCGCCTCGATCGCGATCTACCGTTGGACGACGTCGAACGCGTGATCCGCGATGCGTACCTCACGGTGGCGCCGAAGAGACTCCTCGGGACGCTCGAACGCGAGTAGACGCTCCCTAGACTTGAGCGTGCCGCCGTAGACCAACCGGTAGAGTCAATCGCCTTAAGAGCGACCAAGTGCGGGTTCGAATCCCGCCGGCGGCACGGTTCCCCCTTACTCCGCTGGACCCGTCACGTTCACGACGAGCTCTCCAGCCCCCGCGCGGACCACGACGATCTCGGACTCCTCCGCGCCGTCGTTGCCCTCGCGGTGGATCTCGCGTGGGGGCAAATAGATGTAGTCGCCGGACCGCGCGTGGAACACCTTCGCGCCGCCCGGACCGCACTCGAGCTGCACCCTGCCTGAGAGGACGAAGATCACCGACTCGTGGTCGCCGTGGTGATGCCAGCTCGAGAGTCGTCCTGGCTCCGTGCGCACGACGCCGGCCCACATCCCGGGGGTCCGCACGGCTTCCTCGCGCACCATACCGGCGGTCTGTCCGTCTGCGAAACGACGCTCGGACGCGCGAACCAGTCGCGGCAGACGTTCATCCACGGTCCCCTCCTCGCGCTCGGCCTCCCAGCGCTCGTGCTGGACATGCAGCTGCGCTCCGCGACGAGCGATCCACGCTCGGGCGCGCTCGCGCAACGGACGATAGGTCGGAAGAGGCACTGCCTGACGATGGCGGTTCGCGCACTCCAGAGTGACGCGTCCGTCCGCCTCGGCGATCGGAAACATCGGGAGCCCGCAGATCTCGCAGTCGCGGGTCGCGTCCTCGTGCAGCCCGCTCAAGCCGCTGCCGATTTCCCCATGACTGATGTCTTCCGATACACTAGATGCGATCGCCGTGGCATTTGGCCGCGGCGCCTTTTCGCCCCGGACCATTGGCCCGCGGCAAGCCCAGGGAAAGGACACGTGGCTGACTGATGCGCCCATACGAGCTCATGTACCTCTGCCCTCCTGCGATCGACGAGGAGCGCCTTGGCGCCGTCAGCGACCGCATCCAGCAGGCCATCACGACCCTCGGCGGCAAGGTCGACAAGGTCGTTCCGCATGCGAAGCGTCGGCTCGCCTACGAGGTCGCGCACCACCGCGACGGCCAGTACGGCGTCGTCGAGTTCTCGCTCCCGCCGACCCAGGCACGCGAGCTCGAGCGCACCATTCGCCTGACCGAAGACATCCTGCGACACCTCGTAGTGAGAAGGGACGAGTGACATCGTGGCATCAGTGAGCAAGATCGTGATCATCGGCAACGTCGGACGCGATCCCGAGCTGCGCATGACGCCGAACGGGCGGCCGGTCTGCGAGTTCAGCGTCGCGGTCAATCGCGTCACCGGCCGCGCGGATGGCGGCGATCGGCAGGAGCAGACCGACTGGTATCGCGTCAGCTGCTGGTCGGGCCTCGCGGAGCGTGCGCAACAGTTCATCACCAAAGGCCGCCTCGTCTACGTGGAAGGCCGCTTCACTCCGCGGACGTACACCGACCGCGAGGGCAAAGAGCGGATGAGCCTCGACATCAGCGCGAATGATTTCCAGATGCTCGACCCGCGGCCCGACCGCGGTATGGGCGACACCGCGGCGGCGCAGCCGCGCGGGACCGAAACCGACAAGAGCTTCGATCCCGACGAGATCCCGTTCTAGGGGAGACCGATGGCTCAGGAAACGTCCGACCGCGCCGCCGCTCCCCGCCCGCCGCGCCGCGATGGCCCGCCGGGCGCAGGGTCCCGCGACGGCGGCCGCTCCTACGGCGGCGGACCCGGCGGACTGCGCCGCCCGCGCCGCAAGGTCTGCACGTTCTGCGTCGACAAGGTCCAGAAGATCGATTACAAGGACGTCGGGCGCATCCGGCGGTACATCAGCGATCGCGGCAAGATCGATCCCCGTCGCAAAAGCGGCACCTGCGCGAAACACCAGCGGATGCTCACCACCGCCTTGAAGCGTGCTCGGCTCATGGCCATGCTCCCGTACACCGCCGATCACGTGCGCGGACTGATGTCGCCGCAGGCGCGCGCGATGGCCGGGGGTCCGCCTCCGCCCAAACCGGAACGTCCTCCGTTCCGTCCCGCCGGTGAATTCAGGCCTGCTGGGGGGCCGCCACGGCCCGCCTCGGCACCCCCCGTTCCCCCCGCCCCGGCCGCCGCTGCTCCGGCTCCGGCCGCGCCCGCGGCTCCCGCCGGCGAGGCGACCGCGGGCAACGAGCGCTAGCGGGTCGGGAACGTCGGAGGGCCAAGCGGTCTGGCGCCCTCCCGTACGTACGGGATACCGACGACGGCGACCGCCATCAGGATGATCACGAGGATCGAGATCAATAGGCGCGATCCGGCCACGCGCCACGAGTGGCCCGCGGCCGTCCCGGCGATGATGCCCCCGGAGGCGATCGTCCCAAGCTGCGGGTACAGCGAGAGCCCGACGCCGATCAGGTACAGGATCGTGATCACGAGACCGGTTCCCGGAAACCGCTCGGACCGAAGCGCCCAGTAGATCGCCGCGGCGATGAGCGCGACGGGCAGGACGAAGATCGCACCGGTCGCCAGAAGCGTGGGGATTGAGTTAGCGAGAGTCGACCCGGAGCCCTGCGGAAAGAGCACGGCATCGGCAGGTGACGCCGCGCCGACGCCGAGGTAGAGCCCGACCGTGAACGCGATCCCGGGAATGAGGCTTCGTCCCGACCACCGGTTGGTGATCCACGTCCAACCCCGAAATACCGCGAGCGGCACGATGATGAGCGGCGCCGCGAGAGCGCCGTTCCCGTTGAAGGCGATTGGACCAAACGAGGGTCCGTAGTGCTCGCTCGCGACCTCGATCGCGGCAACCACCAGGCCCCAGACCAGGCCTGCGATGAAGCTCATCGGCGGAATCCTAGGGAAACGCGAAGGCCGGCGAGCCTCGCGGTCGCCGGCCTGCCACCCTGTCTTCTTGTCTAGCCGCTAGATGATCCGGCGGTTGTCGTTCCTGAGGACGAGCTCGTAATCGATCGTGAGCGCATTCGCGGAGGGCGTCTCGCTCGCCTTGGCCGAGCCGGGTAGCTCGAGGCAGGGAGCCATGCCGTCGCAGAGCCAGTCGCTCGCGCTGACGACGGTGTCCGGGTACAGCGTCTCGTTCAGGATCCGAAGCCGAGCGTCGGCGTCACGGCTGACGACCGCGGAGCGGAAATTGTTGCCATCGATGCGGATCGCCGCGAGCGCGGGTGACGTGCTCGCGAACAGGGCCAGCGCGACAAGACCAAGAGCGACGATCTTCTTCATTTCTCCATTACCTCGTTTTTCTTTTCCTCTGCATCTCAAATCGGCGGTCACTGGATCCAGCAGACGGTCTCGTCGCACAGGATTTGGTCGATCCCGCCGCCCATCCCGTCGTCCTGGGCGGCGCTGTAGTGGTAGAGATTTGGGTTGGTGTCGCTGCTGAAGGCGTACGCGAGCGTCGCGTTCTCGTCATCGATCGGGGCGACCGCGAGCGTGTCGGGGTAGAGCTTTTCGTTGAGGAAGACAAGACGCGCGTTGCTGCCACGCTCGACGACGATCGAGCTGTCGCGGGCGAAAAGGGAGCCCCCGGCTGAATCGGCCGCGAGCGCCGTTAGCGGGGAGGCGAGAGCTAGCAGGGCGCTGATCGATGTCGCGAGAGCGAGCTTGTTCACTTCCTACCTCCAACGTGTTGAGATGAAGGTAGGGACAGCCCTTTGCCACGACGACCGCCCGTTTGACGGAGCGGTCGTCGTCTTCTTACGTCGCCGGGCGTATCGCCGGCGACATTACGTCTTGCCGGGCCCGGTCGCCCTCGCGCCTAGGCGGTCTTTTTCTCCTCGTGCAGGGGCTTGCGGTCGACCTTGAGGATGGTCTGGTCCTTCGCCGCGATCGTGAACGGGATCACGCCCGGGATGAGCCATTCGGTCCACATCTTGTCGACCTCGTGCTGGAAGTGCTCGACGTCCTCGTCGATGAAATGCGCGAACCGGCCCTGGCGCTTGAGGTACTCGTAGACGGGCTTGCGCTTCTTGCGGCCTTCCGCGATCTGCCGCGTGGGACCGGTGAGGTTGCAGACCCCGTCGATGACCTCATAGAGCGGCCAGATCCCGCACTCGACCGCGAGGTGTCCGAGCTCCTGCGAATACTGCGGGTGGTAGTCCCAGCCCTTCGGGCACGGGTCAAGCGTGTGGACGAACGTCGGCCCGCCGAGCTCGAGGGCCTTGCGGATCTTGTTCATGAGGTCGACCGCGTACGCCGCGCAGCCGGCCGCGATGTATCGCGACTCCGGGTGGCCCGCGGCGAGCATCCCCGGCACGTTCTTCTTCCAGCGCGTGTGCATGAGCCGCTTCTTGCTGCCGCTCGGCGAGAACGTCGTCACCGCGCCGTACGGCGTCTGGCTCGAGAGCTGGATGTCGGTGTTCGCGTAGCTCTCGTTGTCGTAGAGGAGCACGAGGCAGTTGTATTCCTTGTGCGTGAGAGTCGCGGAGATCGCGCCGAGGCCCATGTCCGCTCCGCCGCCGTCGCCACAGAACGCGATGACGTTGATCTTCTCGTTCTTGAGCTTGCCTTTGCGCATGAGCACCTTGAGGCCGGCCGCCGTGCCGAGCGCGGCGGAGCCGGACGCGCCGAGCTGCGTGTGCATCCACGGCACGACCCAGGGGGTCGTGTAGTAGGTCGTGTTCGCGACGTACATGCAGCCGGTCGAGCCGAGCACGATCGTTCGCGGACCCGATGCCTTGACCATGTGCCGCATTACGAGTGCGGATTCGCAGCCCTGACAGGTGCGGTGCCCGCTAACGAACAATTCCTCGTAGGGAACGTCCTTGACGCCTTTGATCTGCGGGAGCGTGGTCGTTTCGACTGCCATCTTGTCCTCCTAGCTCCGCACGCCGATCCAGTGACAGGTGTCACCGGCTTTGAGGTCGCCGGATGCGGCCGCTTTGGTCTTCTCGAAGATCTCTTGCGCCATCGGCTGCTCGATCTCGCGCCCGCCGAGCCCCGCGATGAACCCGACGACGACGGGACGCTTTGGCTGCGAGTAGAGCGCCGAGCGCACCTCGTTGTAGAGGACGCCGCCGTAATGCGGCGACCCGAAGCTGTAGTCGCGATCGATGACCCCGATGGCCTTGAAGCGCGAGAGGCTCCGCACGATCTCCTCGGTGGCGAACGGGCGGAACCACTTGAGGCGCACGAGGCCGACCTTGTGCCCTTCTTTGCGCAGCCTGCGGATCGCGACCTTCATCGGGAGCGCGAGCGTGCCCTGGCCGAAGAAGACGAACTCGGCGTCGTCCGTCATGTACTCGTCGAGGAACGGGCTCTCGCCTCCGCGACCGAAGAGCTTCTTGAAGTCCGCGTGCGCCTCGCGGATGACTCCCTCGGCCTTTCGCATCGCCTGGTCGTTCTGCATGCGGATCTCCATCAGCCAGTCCTGGTCGACCTGCGGCGCGATGGTGATCGGGTTGTCCGGGTGCAACAGGCGGTCCCCGAGATCGAAGGGCGGCAGGAACTTGTCCACCGCGGCCTGGGTCGGGATCTTGACGATCTGCTGCGAGTGGGTCAGGAACGCGCCGTCGAGGCCGATCGCCACCGGCAGCGACACGCGCTTGTCCTCACCGACGCGCCACGCCATCAGCGCGAGGTCGAGCGCCTCCTGGGCCGTCTCGGCCCACGGTAGAAGCCACCCAAGGTCGCGCACCGCCAGCGAGTCGTTGTGCTCGGTGCCGAACGCGCCCGGATCGTCGAGCGCGCGGTTCCCGCAGATCGCGACGACCGGCAGGCGCAGTCCTGCGGTCACGGCGATGGCCTCGAACGCGTAGAACCAGCCGACGCCCGAGCTCCCTACGAACACGCGCGACCCCACCGCGCACGCGTGCTTCACGATCTCGAACTGGCTGTGCTCGCCGTCGGCGACGATGTATTCGACGTCCATCTTGCCGTTGGCGATGAGCTTGGCCGCGGCCTGCATCACGCCGTCGTACGGACGGATCGGATAGGCGGCCATGACGTCGACATCGGCGAGGCGGATCGCTTCGGCGATGGCCTCGCACCCGGTCGCGAGCTGCTCGGTCTCGACGTCGGAGGTCTCGACGCTCTTGACTGCGACAGCCATCAATCATCACCCCCAGCGGAGGTCGTCGGATTCGCCGCCGGACTGGCGTTCGTCGCGGCGGTCGACGCGCGTGCGACGGCCTTTGGATCGGCAGGCACGCCGCTCATCTTCTCGAACCACTGGTTGTAGCTCGCACGGTCCTTCTTCCAGAGATCCCACTTGTTGGTGTTGTCGTCGAACTTCAGCTCGTCGACCATGACGATGCAGTCCTTGACCGGGCAGACCTGGGCGCAGATCCCGCAGCCGATGCAGGCCTCATAGACGACCTCATAGTGCCCCTCGGGGGTGACCTCGAAGCATTCGTCGGGGCAGTCGAGCCAGCACATCGTGCACTTGATGCACGTGTCGAAGTTCACGACCGGTCGCAGCGTCCGCGCTGAGTATTTCTTGTAGAAGGGGTTGCGCTCGCCGGGCTTGCGCGCGTCGACCACGATCCCCGGCCGCATGGTCGTCCAGCCGGGCTTGTCGAACTGCAGCTTCTCGTGGCCGCTGGTGCCTTCGCCCGGCTTGACCGGGCGGATCCGCGTCCCGTCGTAGCCGTACTGCGCCGACTGGACCGCCGCCTCGTCCTTGGTCTGCTCCTTGATGAGGGCTTTGACGTCGTCGAGGCGGACCCAGTCCGGCGCGACCTTCGCAAGCGCGCCGAGCACGCGATAGTCGGTGTGATCGTCCTTGAACACCCAAAGGCCCGCGAACGATGCCGCGCCAGGGACGACGACCAGGCTGAACGGCCGCTCGGCCGTGTCGGTCTGTGAGAGCACCTCGTCGGGCGTCTTCTCGCTCGTCACGAGCAGGAAGCCGTCCTTGCGCACCGGCTTCCAGATCGGCTGCCGTCCGTACCACGCCCACGACTCGACGCCCTTGACCAGCGTGTCGTCCACGGCGATTGAGACATCCACGACCGCCGGTTCGTACTTGGCCATCGACGCCTCGAGCTCGATGTCGTTGACCGCCACGACGGCGAACTGCTTGGCCGGCACACCGTTGCGCTCGGGGGAGTCTCCGTATCGCGCGAAGGCGGTCCCGGTGTGGCCGCGCTTGCGCGCCGCAAGAACGATCGCGCGACAGATCCGCTGCGCCAGCGTCTTCTGGAAGATGCCGCGATAGACGACCTCGACTGTGATCGAAGCTTCGGTCACGCCTTGCTCCCTCCGATCAGACGAAGGATCCCCTCGCCGACCGCCTTGATGTGTTCCGCGGCCGCGCGACGCGCGGCCTCCGCGTCGTGCGCGCCGAGCGCGGCGAGGATGCGCCGGTGCGCATCCAGTGACGCATGAGCGCGCTGGTTGGTCTGCAGCCATTGCTCGCGGGATTCGCGGAGGACGTCCCACACCACCCCGAGCATCGTCGTGAGCAGCTCGTTGCGTGAGGCCTCACCGATCAGCTCGTGGAAGCGCGTGTCTTCATCCGCGTACGGCTCGGCGGCCGCGATCTTCCGCTCCTGCTCGGCGAAGATCTCCGAGAGCTCGGTGAGCTGCGTCGCCGTGATGCGCTCAGCCGCAAGCGCGGCGATCGCGGGTTCGATCAGCCCGCGGAACTCGATCGTGTCCGCGAGCGAATGGCCGCGCGCGATGAGGCTCACCAGGGGCTTCGCCAGATCGTCGGGAGAGGTCTGACGGACGAACGTACCGCCGCCAGCGCGCGTCTCAACGATGCCGAGAAGCTCGAGCGTCCGAAGCGCTTCGCGCACTGAAGCCCGCGAGACCTGGAACTGCTCGGCGAGCTGTCGCTCAGGGGGCAGCTGATCGCCCGCGTGCAGGTCACCGCGTTCAAGCAGTCCTTCGATCTGCTCGACGATCCCTTGATAGAGCCGGCTGCGCCGGATCGGCTCGATGAGGGTCAGTGCGGTACCTCCCCGGTAAATGAGCCTCGAAAACGCTGCACTTTCGCCCTTCTGGTCAGGTGGTCAGACCAGACGAGGCAAGAGTAGTGCGAGGCACGACGGCACGTCAAACAGGCAAACGAGGAGGTGGCTCGATGAGGCTCATCGGCCTTTCCGGCGAACGCGCCGCGGCGGCTCTCGCGGCCGCATTCGGCATCGCCAACGTGCTGTTCCAGGCGGCGAGCGCGTCGGATCGCTCGGCACCCGAGGCGGTCCTCGCGATCGCCGGCGCGCTCGCGCCGACCCTCGCGATCCTGGTCGCGTGGTGGGCGCCGGCTCTGCCGGTCACCCTCGCCATGCTTGTCGTCGCGATGCTCCTCGCGTTACCCGAGCTCGTTCTCGCCGGCAGCTTGCTCGCTCTGCTCGTCGAAATCCTGCTGGTCGTGGCGGTCGCATCGACTCCGCTGGAGCCTTCGCCTCGGGCGCGCAAACGCCGAAAGCTTTCGATCGTTTTCTGACCGCCGTGGGGGCTCGCTCGCAGCTGAGCCAGCCCCCAAGCGCGGATAGGCTCCCGCTTCGATCGACCGGCTGGGCATCACCTCTGCGCGCGCTAGGTGAGCGCTCCCCAGACCTGAGTCACAAATAGAGACCCCCGACTAGGGTGCGCGGTGCTGAACCAAACACCACTAGCCGGAGGGTCTCTTG
>Ga0209689_1000201_pt1 | contig 37483 bp, 42 predicted proteins | sample GraSoiAngelo_149_FD_187119 | JGI IMG/M metagenome (GOLD analysis project Ga0209689, IMG submission 187119) | Grasslands soil microbial communities from the Angelo Coastal Reserve, California, USA - 14_1009_09_30cm (SPAdes) (version 2) | ecosystem: Environmental > Terrestrial > Soil > Grasslands ... | reverse complement strand
GCCTGCGGAGTGCTTGGGGGAGCGAGTCGAGCCGTCACGACGGCCCCGAGCGCGTACGCGAGCGCGAGCACCACCGCGAGCGCACCCACGTATGGAAGCTGCCACGCGATATAGATAAGGCTTGCCCCTAAGAGTGCGATGAGAGGGGCGGGAACGCTGCTGGCGAAGCGTCGCAGCACCTGCATCCCGAAGAGCGCATCGCCCAAACGCCAGGCCGCGGCGGCGAAGCCGATGAGCGCTGCCACACCAACCACCACGAGCGCGACGCTGAAGGCCGCGAGGCCAACTTGGAGGGTGGCCGGGACACCAAGCGGACCGCTGCGGAAGCTCGCGACCGATCCGAGGAACACGATCCACGAAAGCGCGGCGGCAGACGCACCGACGCCGAGTACCGCGAGACCGCTACCGAGGACGCGGAGCTGCGCGCGCCAATCGCCGAGCGATGCGCGATACGTCCGCACGACCTGCTCGCGCGCGAGCACCAGCGCCGCGGACGTTCCGAGGAGGACCAACAGATACCCCGCGGCATCGCGCGCCGTATCGGAGACGCCACGCTGGAGCGGAACGATCGGCTGCAGCGCACCGGGTACGCCTCGCTCCGCCTCGATGATCGTGAGCGCCGGCGGTGGCGAGTTCCGTGGATCGAAGAAGATCCGCTGACGAGCACCTGTCGATCGCGCGGTCGCGAGCGAACCCGCGAGCAGCAGCGCCGATACGCCGACCGCGAGGATGACCGCCCCGAGGACGAGCATCGCGTCGCGTTCCTTCATCTGCCGGCGACGGTCCTTCGTGTCGGAGAGAGGAGCGCCGCATGCGCGGCGATGATGCTCGCGATGCCGAGAAGGGCCAGCGCAAAGACCGTCGTCCCATCGACGAAGAAGAAGGCATCCGCGGCGTCGCTCGAGGCTGCCGCGACGACGTTGTTCACGGCGGCTGCGAACTCGTCGCCACGGTCAAGTAGCTGGAACACGAGAAACGCGAGCGATGGGAGCGCGAGCACCGTCGCGATGATCCACTCCCACGCGCTGACGCCCCGCGCCGAGACGCGGCGCATCACCGCGTCGCGGAACCCGAGGGGGAGCGGTTGGGGTGGCACCGCGGCGAGCAGGCGGTGCACAGGCCTCTCGATGCTCTCGAGGTCGTCGGGCAGCTGACCGCTCACGCTGGCCTCGCATGCCGGCGAGCCGCGAGCCGTGCCTTGAGCGCCGCACGCGCGCGATGGAGGTGCGTCTTCACCGTCCCGAGCGGGATCTCGAGGGCGTCGGCCACCTCTTGATAGGAGAGCTGCTGCATGTGACGGAGTGTGAGCGCCGCACGGTAGGCGGCCGGTAGCTCTTCCATGGCAGACACGACCTCGGCGAGCTCTTCGCGGCGGAGCGTGGTGGCCTCCGGGCCTTCGTTTTGATCCTCCGGTGACTCAGGAAGCTCGTCGACGGCAGTCTCGTGCGCATGCCAACGCTGGACATGGTTGAGGCTCGCGTTCGTCGTGATCCGGAAGAGCCACGGCCCGAACGGCAATGAGGGGTCGTACTGGTGGAGCGCTCGATAGGCGCGGATGAAAGCCTCCTGGGCGCAATCGTTGGCGGCGTCGCGATCGTTCGTGATCCTCAGAGCGATGTTGTACACACGGCCGCCATATCGTTCGACCAGAGCCGCATAGGTGTCGGCGTCCCCGCCGAGGCAGAGCTTCACGATCTCTTGGTCGGTCAATGCGGGATACCCCCCGGGCCGGAGCGGTGTTTCGCGTATTCTCGGGCTCACTCCATGGACCTGACCTGGCTGGGCCACGCCTGCTTTCGCGCGCGCGGCCGCGAAGGGGTCGTGCTCACCGATCCGCCTGACCCCAAATCGGGGCACGCCATTCCCAAGACCGAGGCGCAGGTGGTGACCATCTCGCATGAGCACGCCGGTCATTCCAGTCTCAAAAGCGTCGGTGGAGAGCCGGTCGTCCTACGGGGTCCCGGCGAGTACGAGGTGCACGAGGTTCTCGTCACGGGGGTCGGCACGTTCCACGATGACCGCGGCGGCGCGGCGCGCGGACGTAACACCATCTTCACCATCCGGCTCGACGACCTCGTCGTCTGCCACCTGGGCGACCTCGGCCACGAGCTGCCGGCCGCCGACCTCGAGCGCATCGGGGACGTCGACATCGTCCTCGTTCCGATCTCGGGCGCCGACGTCAACCTGACCGCCGCGAAGGCCGCCGAGATCATCCATCAGCTCGAGCCGAAGGTCGTCGTTCCCATGTCGTACGACCCGGAGGCGCAGCGCAAGGACAGCCCGTTCGAGCGGTTACTGCACGAGCTCGGCGTGAAGGAGGTCACCCCGGTCCCGAAGCTCTCCGTTACACGGAGCAGCCTTTCCGACAACGTCCAGGTGGTCGCGCTCGACTCTCGCGCGCGCTAACCTCCTCGCTCGGAGGGAGGTTTACCTAGTTATGGCATTTCCCGTGGGAACCAACCGGGCCTTCCAGTACGGGCTCGGCATCTTCACGCTCACCGCACTCATCGGACTGTTCAATGCGACGAAGATCATCGGCGACCTCGATCAAAACACGCTCCTCACGCATCTCCACTCTGGCACGCTCGGGTGGATCAGCATGGGCGTGTTCGGGATCGCGCTTGCGCTGTTTGCTCGCAACGGCGTCGCCGGTCCATACGTCTCGCTCTCGGCTCTCGCGACGGCGGCGTATGTGATCGCGTTCTGGTCCGGGAACTTCTACGCGCGCGCGATCTTCGGCACGGTCATGCTCGGCACCATCTTCGGCTGGTGGGCATGGGTCGCATATCGCTCCTCGCAGGAGGGTTTTGGAAAGCTCAGCAATCCGAAGTTCGCCATGCTGCTCGGGCTCACCACGCTGGTCATCGGCTCGACCGTCGGCGTGATCATCCAGATCCAGTTCGCGTTGAATGCAACGTCCGACCAGACCGCGGCGCTCATTGGCACGCACGCGTCCGCACAGGTCGGCGGCTACCTCATCCTCGTGGCGACCGGAATCATCGAGTGGTTCCTCATCGGTGAGAAGCGCACGACCGGTGGGATGATCCAGTCAGTGCTCCTTTTCCTCGCCGGTCTCAGCCTCGCGCTGGGTTCGCTCCTTGGGATCCAACCCCTGCTCCTCGTCACGAACATCCTCCAGCTCGCGGCGACCGTGATGGTCGTCGTGCGGCTTGGTCCCGCGCTCATGAAAACCGCCTGGACTGCGACGGGTGGCATCCGGCACGCCGCGATCGTTCCGCTCTATTTGGTGATCGGGGTCCTACTGGTGGTCGCGCTGGTCCAGCAGGTCGTGGCCGCGAATGGAGACTTCAGCAAGGTCCCGCCGGGACTCATCCATTCGCTCGACCACACCTTCTTCATCGGTGTGATGACGAACACGCTGTTCGGGGCGATCCTCCTAGCGACGGCAGATCGACCGCGGGTGTGGCCGTGGGCCGACCACGTCGTGTTCTGGGGTCTCAATGTCGGCGTCCTGTCGTTCACCGCCGTGCTCGTCTTCGTCGGTTCGAGCTCTGGCGCGGCAGCGTTCTCGCACCCTGTCGCGTATACCGCGCCGATCATGGGTCTCTCCGCGCTGCTCGGCATCGTCACGTTCTCGCTGCGTCTTGCGAGCTCCCCGGCGCCCATGCGCGCGCCGGCCGCCGCATAGCGAACGTTCGGCGGACGGCCGTCCAAGAGGCGGCCGTCCGCTGCGGCATCCTCTATACTTGTCGTTACGTCGCGCACGAGGCGCGGCGACTTTTTCTGTCCGGGGAGTCCCACGTTTCGATGTACGCGCTCGTTCGCAGCGGCGCCAGGAGCTACCACGTCGAGGAAGGCTCGACGATCACCATCGACCGCCGCGCCGGCCAGGCCGGCGACACGGTGACGTTCGATCAGGTCCTGCTCGTGGCGGACGGCGTGCGTGTCCGGGCGGGCACGCCTTTGGTGAGCGACGCGAAGGTCACCGCCGAGATCGTGGGCCAGGGAAGAGGGCCGAAGATCCGGGTGTTCAAGTACAAGAACAAGACGCGCTCGCGCAAGACGCGCGGACACAGGCAGGGTCAGACGACGCTCCGTATCACGAAGATCGAGGCATAAATGGCACACAAGAAGGGCGCGGGCTCAACCCGCAACGGACGCGACAGCGCCGGGCAGCGTCTCGGCGTGAAGGAGTACGCGGGCGCACGCGTCGACGCAGGCACGATCATCGTCCGCCAGCGCGGGACGAAGGTGCTGCCAGGCAGCAACGTCGGCGTGGGGAAGGACCACACGCTCTTCGCGCTCGTCGCGGGCACGGTCGAGTTCAAGGCGGCACGCGACGACCGCCGGCGGGTCTCGGTCGTCGCCGGATAGAGGTCATGCAGTGAAGGAAAAGATCCACCCCAAGTACATGCAGGCGAAGATCGTCTGCGCCTGCGGCCGCAGCTACACGACGGGCTCCACAAAGCCCGAGCTGCACGTCGAGGTTTGCGCCGGCTGCCACCCGTTCTACACGGGAACGCAGCACATCCTGGATGTCCAGGGCCGCGTCGAGCGCTTCACGAAGCGCTACGCGAAGAAGGAGCAAGCGGCGCCATCCGCGACCGCGGAGGCCGCCCCGCACCGTTAGGTGCGACCGCCCCGCGCGGTGACAACGTGAGCGAACCGCGCGCTGCGACGTACGGCGGGCAGGCGGTCATCGAGGGCGTGATGATCCGTGGCCGGCGGACCATTGGACTTGCGTGCCGGCGTCCCAACGGCGACATCTACCGCTATCGCGAGCGATTGAGCTCGCCGTTGCAGCGCTCGCGGATCGCGCGTGCGCCGTTCATCCGTGGCGTCGTCGTCCTCTGGGAGTCGCTCGACTATGGCCTGCGCATGCTGATGCGGTCGGCTGACGTGCAACTTGAGCGGACCGAGGGGAGCGGGACGCGCGGCAACGCGGTCGTGCTTGGCGCCGCCGTGCTCGCTGCCGTCGCGCTGTTCGTCGGCGTGCCGTATCTGGCGATCAACCTCGCGCATGTCGCGCTCGGCTCATCGCTTCTCGCGAACCTGGTCGAGGGACTCGTTCGTCTCGTGCTGCTCGTCGCCTATCTGGCCGCGATCTCGCTCATGCCGGACGTGCGCCGGGTCTTTGCCTACCACGGCGCCGAGCACATGACGATCCACGCGTTCGAGCACGGGGACCCGCTCGTGCCCGAGCGGATCGAGCCGTATCCGACCGCGCACCCGCGCTGCGGCACGGCCTTCCTCCTGTTCGTGGTCTTCGTCGCGATCGTCCTCTTCGCGTTCCTGCCGCGAGTCAACGTGGCGTTCGACCTGATCGTGCGGCTCGTCCTCGTCGTTCCCGTGGCCTCGATCTCGTACGAGGTGCTGCGCTTTGGCGCCGCCCACGAGCGCTCGCCGCTCATGCGCGCGATCGTCGCACCGGGCCTGCTGCTACAACGGATCACCACGCGCCGGCCGGACGCGCGGATGATCGAGGTCGCGGTTGCCTCACTCGAGGAAGCGATCGCCGGCGACCGCGAAACGGAGGCCGCGGCATGACCGACGTGCTCACGCCCGGCCTGCGCAAGCGACTCGAGAAGGTCGAAGAGCGATATGACGAGCTCGGGCGCTTGCTCTCCGATCCGGCGACGACGTCGGATCCGGCGCGCCTGCGGACCGTCGGACAGGAGTTCGCCGCGCTCGAGCCGGTCGTGGACACGGTGCGCCAGCTCCGGAGCGCCGAGGGCCGGGCCGCCGAGGCGCGCGAGCTCACCGAAGGCGACGACGTCGATCTGCGCGACCTCGCGCGTGAGGAGCTCGCCGAGGCGACCGACGACATCGCAACGCTCGGCGGCAAGCTTCGCTCCCAGCTCGTCCCGCGCGACCCCCTCGATGAGAAGAACGTGATCGTCGAGATCCGCGCGGGCGAGGGTGGGGAAGAGGCGGCTCTCTTCGCGCGCGACCTCTACGGTATGTACACGCGCTACGCCGAGCGGCATCGCTGGAGGACCGAGATCCTGTCGCAGAGCGACTCCGAGAAGGGCGGCTTCAAGGAGATCATCTTCAAGGTCGGCGGTCGCGGCGCGTACTCGAAGCTCAAGTTCGAGTCCGGGGTCCACCGTGTGCAGCGGGTGCCGAAGACCGAGGCGCAGGGCCGCGTCCACACGTCGACCGCGACCGTCGCCGTGCTGCCGGAGGCCGAGGACGTCGATCTCCAGATCAGCGAAGACGATCTCAAGATCGATGTCTACCGAGCGGCTGGCAAGGGTGGTCAGGGCGTGAATACCACCGACTCGGCCGTGCGCATCACCCACATCCCGACCGGCGAGGTCGTCACCTGTCAGGACGAGCGAAGCCAGCTCAAGAACAAGGCGAAGGCCATGGCGGTGCTTCGGTCGCGTCTGTTGGCGCGCATGCGCGCGGAGCAGGAGGAGAAGGAGTCTTCGGCGCGCCGGGCGCAGATCGGCCGCGGTGAGCGCGCGGAGAAGATGCGCACCTACAACTATCGGGACGATCGGATCACGGACCGCCGCCTTGGCTACAACCTTTCGAGCATCGACCGCCGCATGGACGGCGAGATCGACGATCTGATCGACGCGCTCGCGCAACAGGACGAGGCCGACCGGCTCTCTCGACTTGAAGAGGACGGCGACTGAGGATGAGCGGGACGCTTCGAGTCGTCACCGCCGCGAACATGCTCGTGTATTTCGCTGCCGCGGCGTATCACTCTGGGCTGTTCGTCCCGGCCGGCGCGCTCGCGCCGGCGAGCATCGCCGAGGCGCTACTCGGTCTCGTCCTCCTGGTGACCCTCGCAGGCGTGCTCCGTCCGTGGATCGCTTACGTCATCGTTCTCGCCGGAACGCTCTTCGGCCTCACGATCGTCGTCCTCCGTGGACTCCTCGGCGTCGACTTCTGGATCCACGTGGTCATGCTCGCCGGCCTTGGCGTCGCGTTCTGGCTTCTCTTCGCCCGCCGGACGACAGCATCGACTTAGCGATCCGCGGCGGTCTCGTCGTCACTCCGGACGGCGAGCAGCGCGTTGACATCGCCGTCGCGGGCGAGCGCATCGCGGCCATCGGTGAGGTCCGGGCGGCGAGCAAAGAGCTGGACGCGCGCGGGAAGATCGTGCTTCCTGGCTGCGTCGACTTGCACACCCATCTGGCATCCACGCCGACGTGGACGCCGCTCGACGACTTCGCGCACGGCTCGCGCGCCGCCGTCGCGGGCGGCGTGACGACGGTGGTGTCGATGGTCTACCAGGAGGACGGATCGCTCCGCGCCGGCCTCGAGCGCGGTCTGCGCGATGCGACGCGGTCCATCGCGGATTTCTCGTTCCACGTCGTGGTCACCGATCCGAGCGACGCCGCGCGTGACGAGATCAAAGACCTGGTCGCCCAGGGGCACGCGGGACTCAAGGTCTTCATGGTGAGCCCGCGCTTCGTCGAACGCCGCGATGACTACGTCGCGCTGATGCGCTCGGCGGCCCAGGCCGGCGCGCTCGTGGCGGTACATCCCGAGGACCACGCCATCGTCGCGGCGCGGACCGCCGAGCTCCTCGCGGCCGGCCGCAGCGGCGTCGAGCACTTCCCCGCGAGCCGGCCCGTGGAGGCCGAGGTGAAGGCGGTGCGCGAGGCGATCGACATCGCCGTGCAGACGGGCGCCGCGATCTACCTCGTGCATCTCAGCTCGCGCGCGGCTCTCGACGCGGTTCGCGAGGGAAAGCGGCGCGCTCGCGTCTTCGCTGAGACGCGACCGCTCTACCTCTATCTCACGCGCGAGCGCTTCGGACGCGCCGACGGCGCGCTCTGGGTCGGACAGCCGCCACTCCGCGAGCCGGACGACGTCGCCGCGGCGTGGGACGCGCTCGCCGACGGGACGCTCGACACAGTTGGCACCGACCACATCCCGCACCCGCGCGCGGCAAAGCTCGCGGCGGGCGTGCCGTTCGACCGCATCCCGCCCGGTGTCTCCAACCTCGAGACGATGCTTCCGATGCTCTATTCGGAGGGCGTCGCGAACGGACGCATCACGGTCCGACGACTGGTGGAGGTGCTCTGCTCGGCCCCGGCGCGGATCGCGGGCATGTATCCGACGAAAGGCGCCCTTGCGGTCGGATCGGATGCCGACATCGTGGTCTTCGACCCCGGCGCCCGTCGGATCATCCGCGCCGCCGAGCTGCACTCGGCCTGCGACTACGACCCGTACGAAGGTTGGGAGGTCACGGGCTGGCCCGAGGTCGTGATCGCGCGCGGAGAGATCGTGTATCAGAGCGGCGAAATCACCGCGACGGCGGGGCGGGGGCGGCTGGTGCCGCGGACGCCGGGGCCGATCGCGGCAGGGCGGCGATGACGCTTCCGGCTTCCGCGAACCACACGTGGCCGTCGACGAACTCGAGCACCAACTCCAGGTCTCGGGTGGGATGGCGATAGGTCGCGCGGCGCGGCATCCACGTCGTGCGCACCCAACCCTGCGCCTCGACGTTCGCCTCGAAGGCGGTCGCGAGCTCGTCGGCGTTCATCATCGGCGGGCAGTTCGCGATCCAGTGGATGACCTGGCCGTCCTGGCCGGTCCGTATGCCGATGCCGTTCTCGTAGATGCCGCAGCCTCGCGGCAGCATGAGGTCGACCGGCGCCGGCGAAGGCGGCGGGGTCGCCACGCCGCAGCAGATGTAGTGCTCGGCGAGGAACACCCGATCGGTCGGGAACCCCGCGCCGTCCTGGAACCGCACGTCGACCTCGAGGTCGCCTTTGAGGAACTCGTGAACTCCGCCGCTCAGCTGCTGTCCCTCGATCCAGCCTTGTGTGAACAGCGCCCGCTTCATGAGGGTCGCGAGCTGGGCTGTGCTTACGTCCAGGCACGAGACGACCCAGCTCGTCGAGTTCGACAACGTCCCTTCTGAGTGTGTCGGCGCGGTCGCGAGACATTCTTGCGGGAGCTCGAATCCGACCGGTTTCGTCGTCTCGGGCATCGCTGGGGCGGGCGTGTAGTGAGGGACGTAGGGTGGCGGGGTCTGAATGACCGGGGGCTTCGGGGGTGGCGTAGGCGTCGGAGTTAGCGCCGTCGCCGGCATCTGAATTACGGCCACTTTCATGTTGTCCGCGACGACAAGCCGACGTCGAATCGTTCCCGTCATGACGACGATCTGATAGCCCGGCGCTGGAACGACCCGGAGCTCCGACATCAGTCGATCCTCCGCCCAGTACGTCACCGGTGCGTAGCCGAGGAGCCACACCTGCGGCTCGGAGGAAACACACGCGGACGTCGTAGCGCCGGCGCGCGGATCGCTCCAGAGGCCGGTGAAGGCGATGACCTCATCGCGTGATGTCGAGCCGTCGTACAAGGTCGCTCCCATGCGGAACGGAGACCAGGCGGGTGAGTACGAGTCGTCCGCTCGGACGTTCGCGTAGCGGGGGTCGGCCGCAAGATGCGCGTTCTCCTCGGCGACGGTGGGCCGCGACCAGGAGTCGTTCTTGGCGCAGACGACGAAACCCGAGCCGCGATCCTTCCCTTTCCAAGAAGGCGGCATCGGACTCGCCGTTGGCGACACCGCGGTTGAGGTGAGTGCTTGGCCCTCGAACCTGGGCTGCCACAACGCGGGCGCGAGCGCGCCGACCGCGATGACGATGACGAGCACAGTCGCGGCGGCGAGATCGCGCATGGGAGCAATGTCGCCTTTCGGCCCTGCTGGGTCGTCCGCGTCCCATGTCCCAACTCGTACGTCCGTGATAGAAGAAGGTCGTGGAACGGCTGCGCTACGACGACGACAAGGCCTTTCTCCTCGCCGATGACGCCGCGACGATCGCGCGCATCGTGCGGACGGTGCCGGCCGAGAAGCTACGCGGGACCAAGCTTGACCAGTGGACCGCGCTCGAGGTCATCGGTCACGTCACCGACGCGGCCGAGATCTTCGCGGACCGGGTGGAGCGCTGCGTGAACGAGAACAATCCGCGCCTCGCCTCGTACGACCAGGACGCGATCGCCCGGGAGCGCCGGAATAACGAGCGCGAGCCGATGGAGCTCTCGCGCCGGCTTTCTGCGGCGCACGGGCGGATCGTCCAGTTACTGCAGCGACCGGGCGCTGCCGGGCGGCCGGGGGTCCACAGCGACTGGGGCCAGGTCGACGCCGGGCATTTCGCGGCCTACCAGGCCGATCACTCGCACGGGCACGCAAGCGACCTCGCGGCGCTGTTTCCGCCCACCGCATAGCTCGGCTGCGACCGGTCTGCAAGATTCCTAGTAGTTCCCGCCGGCCAAATCGGATGACCGGCCGGTCGTGCGCGGACAGACTGGCCGCGTGATCGGCCGCGTCGTCCTCGTCCTCCTGGCCCTCGCTCCTACCGTGGTTGCTTCCCTGCTCCTTCGCCAATAGACCGTATACGCGCCGGTCTGACGGAGGAACTCAAGTCCTAGTCATGGCGTAATACATGCGTGACGTCTTTGCGCGAGCAGGCGCTCGCGCCGCTTTCGCGCGCTGACGCCGAGCGTCTTCTCCCCGGAGTTTCGAGCGGCCGTCAGAGCCTCGAGCGCCGCGTGCTCCGCGCGCGTTGCCTCAAGTACTTCGAGTCGTTCGACCTCGCGTGGGCAGAGCTCTCCGAGGTCCTACCGCAGATCCACGATCCGCTCCTCGAGGCGCGCGTCGCCGTCGACTTGCTCCACCTTTCTTATTACCTCGTCCGGCGTGAGGACTCGCCGCGTCTCCAAAAGCTCGCTGAGCGGAACGCCGCGCAGGACCCCTTCATCCAGGCGGAGCTGCAGCTCGGCATCTCGATCGTCCTCACCGCGCAAAACGAGGTCACCGAAGCGCTCGTGCGGGCGCGTCGCTGCGAAGATGCGCTACAGGCCGCTCCGAAGGGCCGCTCGCGTGATCTCGTCGCGACCAGGGTGAGCCGCCAGCTCGCGCACCTCCTCTCGCACTCGGGCGATTACGTCGACGCGACGACTGCCGCCGAGGCGACCGCGCGTAATGCCGCCCGGGTCAACGATCCGTGGGAGACGGCGTGGTCGATCTACACCCAGGGCTTCGTCCACTGGATGTCGGGACGAATCGATCAGGCCGTCGACGAATTCACCAAGTCCGAGGCCGGACTGCGGGCGTACGGGTCATCGGTCTGGCGATACACGTGCCTCTGCCTCGCGCGCGCACGGATGGAGCGAGGCGAGATCGCCGACGGTGACCGGCTCGCTCGCCAGAGCGCGACCGGTGCCGCAGAAGATCATGCGCACCTGGCGCTGCTGCGCGGCGAGACCGACGTGGCGGACCGCATCCTCACGCGCGCGCCGCAAGGTTTCCCCGAGGACGAGCAGTTCCGGAACGACGTGCGGGCGATCGTCCGCGCGCAGAAAGGCGATCCGCGCGGAGGAGTGCGCATGCTGGATGAGGCCGCGAAGGAGTTCGAGGCCCGCGGAATGGCGCACTGGGCGCTCGGCGCGGCGGTCCACGCGGCGTACTGGCGGGAGTCGCTGGTCCGCGGCGGGGGTGCGGCGCGTGCGGTGTCGCTGGTCCGCGACATCGGCGCGCGCGGGGGTGAGGGCTTCGCCTACTACCTGCCCGAGGTCGCGGCGTGGCTCGGCCGGAGCGCGGAGCGCGATCCCACGTCGCGCGAGCTGGCCCGAAAGATCCGCGCGCGCGCCGAGGCCGCACTGCGTCGCGCGAAGACCGACAGCGCCACGGCAGTTGGAGCTTCAGCGCTCGACGAGGCGACGTTCTACCTGCGGACCGTCGGCCTCACGTGGCGCGAGCTCGGGATCCTGCGGGAGATGGAGCTCCTCTCACGCGAGGGCAAGCGCCTCGACCGCGCATCGCTCGCGGGCCGTTTGGGCGTGTCCCCGAACACGCTCCGCGTACACCTCACGCGCATCCGCGCGAAGCTCGACGTCGGCGAGAAGCGCGGCGATGAGGTCTTGCTTTCGGCTGCGCTCACCCAGCGGCCTGTCGCATGAGCCACTTCACGAGCGAAGCCGTGGTAGGACCTCGGCCGCGGTGAGCTCGAGCACCGCTTCCTGCTGAGGGGATCGCGTGATCACACCAGGCCAGGTGACGATGAACTCGTCGATGCCGAGCTCGCGGTAGCGGCCGATCACGTCCTCGAACCGTCCCACCGATGCGAAGAGCGGGGGCCGCACGCGATATGCCAGCATCGAGCGACGGATCGAATGCGGGTCGCGGCCCAGGCGGCCACAGGCTTCTTCAAGTAGCTCGAGCTGTCGCCGGGTGCGGCCAAGCGCTTCCGACAGCGGCACGGGATCGAGATCGCCCTCGGGCTGTCCGCCGAGCGTGTTCCAGATGTCCGCGAACCGTGCCGCGACGGCGATCGCGCGCGGGCCGTTCGCCGCTACGAGCAGCGGCGGCCGCGGACGCTGCCGCGGCGGCGCGATCCGAAGCGTGCAGCGGTAGTAGGTGCCTTCGTACGAGACGTCTTCCCCACGCAGGAGCCCGTCGGCGATCTGCAGCGTCTCGATGAGCCGGCCAATCCGCTCGTCGGTGCTCCATTCCGCGATCCCGAGTGTCCGACGGTCGACCGGATCGCCGAGACCGATCCCGACGTCCAGGCGGCCGTTCGAGATGTGATCGATCGTCTGCGCCGCCTTCGCCAGCACCGCGGGATGACGAAGCGTTACGGTCGACACGAGCGTCCCGACACGTACACGGCTCGTCGCCTGTGCGAGCCCTCCGAGAACGGCCCACGCGTCGAACGCGAGCGCGCCACCCAGCTCGGCCAATCCATCTGCGACCCAGATGCCATCGAATCCGAGCTCCTCTATGCGTCGCCATCGCTCGTGCAGCGTTTCGTAGGGTGCCGGCTGCAGGGTGAGCACGCTCACGCGAACGGTCATCGCGGTCTATGCGAGGGTCACGTGCTCGCGCCACTTCGGGACGTGGGTGTTGAAGCCGAGCGCGCGCACCTTCGGCTCGAGCGCGGCCTCGGCCGCGGGATCGCCATGGACCACGAAGACCGTACGAGGGAACCCGGGATCGCCCGAGCGCTTGCCCTTCGCGAAGCCGCCGATCCACTCGAGCAGGCCCGGCTCGTCAGCGTGTGCCGAGAAACCGTCGATCGAGAGGACCCGACAGCGCACGTCGCGCTCGGCACCGTCGATGACGACCTGCCGCACGCCATGCTGAAGATGCGCGCCGAGTGTCCCCTCACCCTGGTAGCCGACGAACAGGAGGGTCGCGCTCGAATCGTCGACGAGGTCACGAAGGTGCGACAGGACTCGACCTCCGGTGAGCATGCCGTTCGACGCGACGATCATGTACGGCCGCGGCGCGTCCTTGATCGCGCGCGATGCCGCGACGTCGTTCGTGGTCTGGGCACCCGGGTAGTCGAGCGGGTCTTCCTTTCGCGCGAGCAGTGCCCTCATGTCGTCGTCGAAGTACTCCGTGTGCCGGCGATAGATGTCCGTCGCCTTCGAGGCCATCGGCGAGTCCAGATAGAGCGGAAGCCGCGGGATGCTGCCCGCTTCGAGCAACCGATCGAGCTCCCAGATGACGTCCTGGGTCCGACCCACTGCGAACGACGGAACGAGCAACACGCCACCGGCGTCGCTCACCGCTTTCACCGTCTCGGCGAGGATGGCCGTCGCCTGTGATTCCGGCTGGTGCTCCCGACCGCCGTAGGTGGACTCCATGAGGACGTAGTCCGCGTCGGTGACGACACTCGGATCGCGCACGATCGGCGAGCCGCGGCGCCCGAGATCGCCGGAAAAGACGATCGTTCGACCTTCCGCGCGCACCACGATGATCGCCGAGCCGAGGATGTGGCCGGCATCGACAAAGCGCGCCGTGACGCCTTGCGCGACGGCAAGCTCGTCGCCGTACCGGACGCCCTTGAAGCGGCGCAGCGCGGCCAGCACGTCGGCCTCTTCGTAGAGCGGCTCGTCGATCTGCGTGACGACTTCGGGTCCGGCCGCGCGAAGCTCGGCCTCGGCGTCGGCAGGCAGGTGGTGGTGATGGCGCTCGCGCCGCAGCGCGCGCCTGGCGAACTCCGTCTGCAGCTTGGCCGCGTCGAGCAGAACCAGACCCGCGAGCTCGACGGTCCCGTCGGTCGCGTGGATCGGTCCAGCGAATCCGCTCGCGACGAGATGGGGGATAAGCCCGCAATGATCGAGATGGGCGTGGGTGAGAAGAACAGCATCGACGTGGCGCGGCTCGAACCCGAACGGCAGGCGGTTTCGGACGGTCTCGTTCGGGCTGCCTTGGAACATCCCGCAGTCGATGAGGACGCGCGCACGTCCGGTGTCGAGAAGGAACTGTGACCCGGTGACCGTCGTCGCGCCACCGAGGAACGCGAGCTCCATCCGCGGCTATTCTGACCGTCCGCATGTTCGGGCCGGTGCTGAAGGGTACGAAGGTGACGCTGCGTCCGGGTCGCGAGAGCGATGCCGAGCTGTTCGTCCGGTGGTTCGCCGACATGGAGGTCACCCGAATGCTCGGACGGCGTATGGCCATCGCGCTCTATCAAGAGCAGGAATTCCTCAAGAAGATCGGCGAGTCGAAGGATGACGTGTGGTGGGCGATCGAAGCCGAGGGAAAAGCGATCGGCGCGTCCGGGATCCACGCCATCAACTGGATCGACGCGAACGCGACGACGGGGACCATGATCGGCGAGAAAGACTGCTGGGGTAAGGGCTACGCGACCGAGGCCATTGGACTCAGAACTCGCTATGCCTTTCGCGAGCTCAACCTGCACAAGCTCATGACCGAGGTCGACACTGAAAACGTCGCGAGCCGCAAGGCGCTCGAGCGTAACGGCTACCGTACCGTCGGCACGCGCCGCGAACAGGAATTCCGCGAGGGCAAGTGGAAGGACCGCTGGGTTGGTGAGGTCCTGCGCGAGGATTGGGAGAAAGCTAGCCGCGCGTAGCGGCGTCCTGAGACCCGCCTGCGACCATTCGCTCGCGTGCTCCTCTGCTAGCCTCGCCGGCGGGAAGGTTGAAAAAGCTCCTCGTTCTCGTCGTCGTTCTTGGCGCCATTGCGGCGTTCCTCTATTACCCGCGTGGCGGTGCGACGGTCTCGGCGGCCAATGCGGCGACCCTCGCGATCCTCAACACGGCCATCGAGGGGTCGCGCTCCGGGGCCTCGTTCGCGCCCGCGCTCGACGGTGAGGTCTACAAGACCGGCGATCTCGTGCGCGCGAATATCGAGGGACGCGCGGTACTCACCTTCTTCGACGCGTCGACCGTCTCCGTCGATCCGGGCTCGCAGGTAAAGGTCATCGCGCTCAACAAGGTGCCTGGCGACGGGATCCAGGTGACGATCCAGCAGGATCTCGGGCGCTCCTGGTCCTCGGTCCAGAAGCTCAAGACCCCAGACTCGAAGTGGGAGATGCGGACTCCGAGCACGACCGCCGTCGTCCGTGGCACCGGCTTCCTCACGCTCGTGCAGGCGAACCCGACGGGCGGCACGACCACGACGTACCAGGTCGAGGAGGGCACGCTCCTCGTGACCGCGACCGCGGGTGGAACCGTCACCGTGCCCGCGGGTTCGCAGGTCTCCATCGCCGACGGTGCCACCGCACCCGCGGCGCCGACCCCGATCGCGCCATCACCCCGTATCGAGATCACATCGGACGCGGGCTTGAACTTCCTCGCGATCTCGCCGAGCGGCGCGTCGTGCGGCCCATTCGGAAGGAAGTCCGAGATCTTCGGCTGCGTGCTAACGGCGAACAAGATCACCGTCCGCGATCCGTCGCCGGGCCGGTGGGGGTTATTCCTGACGATGGGGAACGCGAGCACCCCGACGCTCACGGTGGAGACGTTCACCGGTACCACGCGCATCGGTGGCGCGGCATTCTCGCGGCGGTTCAACGCGAATGACGAGGTACGTACCGGTATCACGCTGAGCGCTGGCGCGCCACAGGTGCTCTCCACGTTCGAGGACGCGGTACTGGTGACGAGCTTGTGTGGCGCGATCGCCCCCGGCCGTTCGTTCGCCTCGGGCGCGCTCGACGCGCGGATCGGCGCCGCGCGTGCGTTCGCGGTCGCGAACAAAGCCGAGGCGATCTCGCTCGTTTACACGGAGGCCGAGATCAACCAAGCCGCGTCCGCCAGCCCACCGACCGGTCAGGGGTTCACGGTGAGCGAGGCGAGGGTGACCATCGACCAGGCCGGCATCCACGCGGTCGCGAAAGCGACGACCCAGATCCTGACCCTGAACGCGAACGCCGACCTTATCGGCGGCACCGTCGGCGACAAGTTCACGCTGCGCTTCTCGCGACTCTCCGCCGACCCGCTCCCGCCGGGCTTGGTCGACGCGCTGAAGGCCGTCGCCGAAGGCGGGAGCGCGACCTTCGCGGATCAGGTGCCGTTCCTGGTGCGGCAGGTCTCCTTCCGGAGTGGCTGCTTCTTCGTCGCGGGAGTGACGCCGAGCTAGCACCCGCCTCGCGGCGTCGCGTGCGATCTAGGATTCGGGCGTGCGACCTGAGCTCGATCAGCTGGTGCGGGAAGGGATGGCCCAGCACCACGTCCCCGGTGTCGCGATCGGGATCCTGCACGAGGGCGACGAAGACATCGCGGCATACGGCGTGACGAACATCGAGCATCCGCTTCCGGTCGATGCCGACACGCTCTTCCAGATCGCCTCGATCACGAAGACGATCACGGCCACGATCGTGATGCGTCTCGTGGAGCGTGGCGCGCTCGATCTCGACGCCCCGGTCCGTCGCTACATTCCCGAATTCCGTGTGCGCGACGAGGACGCGGCGTCGCGCGCAACGCTCCGACATCTCGTGACCCACACCGGCGGTTGGCTCGGCGACTGCTTCGCCGACACGGGCAAGGGCGACGATGCGCTCGCCAAATACGTCGCCGCGATGGCGCAGCTCGAACAGCTCACGCCGTTCGGTGAGATCTGGCACTACTCGAACTCGAGCTTCGCGGTCCTCGGCAGGCTCATCGAGCTCGCTACGGCAAAGACCTACGAGGCCGCGACGCGCGAGCTGCTGTTCATCCCGCTGGGTATGACGAAGAGCTGCTTCAACGCGGACGAGGCCATAACCCACCGCGTCGCGGCGGGCCACGTGATCGTCGATGAGCAGCCGAAGGTCGCGCGCCCGTGGGCGTTCCCGCGGGCCACCACTCCCGTGGGAGGCGTGATTGCGAGCGTCCGCGACCTCCTCAGCTACGCACGGTTCCACCTCGGCGATGGTCGCGCGTCAAACGGGGCGCGTCTCCTCTCTGTCGGTTCGATCGAGCTCATGCGCACGCGTCTGGCACCCGCGGACATGGGCCGCGGCGTCGGCGTCGCGTGGTTCCTCCGCGAGATCGGCGGCGTCCAGGTGCAGTACCACGGCGGCGCGGCGATCGGGCAGCAGGGCGTGCTCATGCTCGCGCCCGAGCGGAAGTTCGCGATAGCGGTGCAAGCGAACTCAGGCCGGGGCGGCCTGCTGCACCAGGACATCACCAAATGGGCCTTCCGGACGTACCTCGGCGTCGCCGATCCCGAGCCCGCGCACGTCCGCGTTCCGAAGTCGCGCCGCGACGAGCTCGTCGGGCGCTACACGGCCGCGCTCTCCGACGTCGAGCTCCGGGCGGGCGGCGACGGATCGCTCACGGTCCGATCCATCTCGCACAACGTCCTCGGCATCAAGCCGGCCCCGACCGATCCTGCTCCGGCGCGGGTCGCCTTCATCGGCGAAGACCGGTTCGTGTGCCTGGAAGGACCGCTCAAGGACACGAAGGGCGAGGTCCTTCGCGATCCGACGGGCTCCGTTCAATGGATCCGCGCCGGCGGACGCGTCTACCGTCGCGCCGACGCCTGATGCACCAGTACCTGGCGATCCTGCGCAAGGCGCTGGAGGAAGGCGACGAACGTTCGGACCGGACAGGGGTCGGCACGCGTGCGATCTTCGGCGAGATCATGCGTTTCGACCTCTCGACAGGGTTTCCTGCGGTCACCACGAAGCGCCTGGCGTTCCGCGCGGTGATCGCCGAGCTTCTCTGGTTCCTTGCGGGCAGCTCCGACGTCAACGAGCTGGACGCGCTCGGGGTCCACATCTGGGACGCCAACGCTCACGCAGAGTACTGGCGCGACCGCGCGCGTTTTCCGGGCGACGCCGGCCGCAACTACGGGCAACAGTGGCGCGACTGGGCCGCGCCCGACGGCACGCGCATCGATCAGCTGCGCGAGGTCATCCGTCTCATCCGGGAACGGCCTTCGAGCCGGCGAATGCTGGTCACGGCCTGGAATCCCGGCGAGATCGAGCAGACCTCGCTGCCGGCTTGCCACGCCTTCTTCCAGTTTTTCGTCGCGCGCTCGCGCCTGTCGCTGATGATGTACCAGCGGTCCTGCGATCTCGTCCTCGGCGTACCGTTCAACGTTGCGCAATACGCGCTCTTGCTCCACCTCGTGGCCCGCGAAACCGAGCTCGAGCCCGGCGAGCTCGTCCACGTCCTCGCCGATGCCCACGTGTATCTCGATCACGTCGACGCCGCACGCGAGCAGCTGGAGCGCGAGCCGTTCGGGGCCCCTTCGTTGTGGCTCGACGATGAAGTCCGCGGCGTCGACGACGCGGTCGCCCGCTATCGCGACATCCTCGCGCGGGTCAGCCGTGGCGAAGCGCCGGGTCCGCTCATCGATGGCTTCGCGCGCCTGGTGAACTACCAACACCATCCGCCGATCAAGGCGAAGATGGCCGTTTGAGTCGGATCTCGTTCGTCGTCGCGTTCGATCGCAACAAGGTCATCGGCAAGAATGGCGGACTCCCCTGGCGCCTGCCCGACGACCTGAAGCACGTTCGCGAGCTGACCCTGGGCAAGCCGCTCATCATGGGTCGCCGCACATACGAATCCATCGGCCGGCCCTTGCCGGGGCGCACGAGCATCGTGCTGACGCGCGACCCGGAGTTCCGAAGGGATGGCGTGCGCGTCGCGCGAACGCCCGATGAGGCGCTGGCCCTCGCCGGCGACGCGGCCGAGGTGATCGTCTTCGGCGGCGCCGAGGTCTTCCGCCAGTTCCTGCCGCTCGCCGAACGCATCTACCTGACCCAGATCGACGCCGAGGTCGGGGGCGACACGTACTTCGACTTCGCGGGGACCGATTGGCGCGTGCTCGAGAACGTTCCGCATCCGGCGGACGAGCGCCACCCCTATCCCTTCAGCTTCGTCACCCTCGAGCGCATCCGGAAGTCGTGAGCGCGCCGAACGGCGCGGGTTTCGTATGGGACGAGCGCGTCGCGACCCACGTGTATCGCGCGGACCATCCGCTGCGTCCGATCCGCCTCGTCGGCGTGCGCGACACGCTGGAGCGCCTTGGGGCGTTCGAGCGCCCGGGTGCCCGGGTCCTCGCGCCGCGTCCTGCGACGCGCGCCGAGCTCGAGCGCGTGCACGGGTCCGACTACGTCGAGGCGGTGATGCGGGCGTCGGCCGAACCGGATCTCGACTACTCGGAGTGGGGGCTGTCGCCCTGGGGCGACACCCCGCCGTTCGCCGGCATGCACGAGGTCAGTCTGCTCACGACCGGCGGATCGATTCGCGCGATGGAGGAGGTGCTTGCGGGTCGCACGCGCGTGTCGGTGAACTACTCAGGCGGGCTCCATCACGCGATGCGCCGTCACGCCTCCGGTTTCTGCATCTACAACGACCCGGCGATCGTCTGTGGTCTTCTCGCCGACCGCGGGATGAAGGTCGCGTACGTCGACATCGACGCGCACCACGGCGATGGGGTGCAGGCCGCGTTCTACGAGACCGACCAAGTCCTCACCATCTCGCTTCACGAGAGCGGTCGCTTCCTCTTTCCCGGCACCGGATTCGCCGACGAGCGGGGGCGCGGCCGCGGCGCGGGCTACAGCATCAACGTCGCTTTGCCACCGTACACCGACGATCCGGCCTACCTGCGCGCTTTTGAAGCCGTGGTCCCGTCCCTCGTGGACCGGTTCCGTCCGGACGTGCTGGTCACGCAGCAGGGGATCGATCCCCACTTCACCGATCCGCTGACCCACTTGCGTGTCTCGACGAGAGCGCGCGAGCGGATGGTGCGAGCGTTCGCGGCGATGCCGTACCCGTGGGTCGCGATGGGCGGCGGCGGCTACGACCTCGACGCGGTACGACGCACCTGGTCGATGGAGTACCTGATCATGATCGGCGCCCCGATCCCGGATGAGCTCCACGACGCCCATCCTCCGATCGCGACGGGACGCGAGCGCGCGGCCATCGATGCCGCGACGGATGGAGCTATCCGGGATGCGCTCGCGGTGGCTTTCGCGTGACGCTCGCGGTCCTGCTGTCCCCGCGCCGGTTCGCCGATTGGGCGCTACGTACTGGGACGTTTCCGCAGGCGCTCGTCTTCATCGGGCTGGCGATGGCATTCTCGATCGTCGGCGCGTACCGGCTCGCGACGACGATCCGCGTCGAGGACCTCGTGTTCGGTCCGACGCGCAGCTCGTTCGTCGACACGCTGATCGCCGCCATCGGCGTCGACCGGACGACCGTCCTCGTGTACATGCTCGAGCGATCGTTCGACGTGCTCGTCGTCGCGTCGGCGATCACGCCGCTCTTTCTCTGGCTTCTCGGCTCGAGTGCGATGCACGCCGCCGCCCGCATCCGTGGGATCCGCGGGCACGCCTACCTGCCGATGATCGTTCTGTTCGCGTACGCCGAGGTCGGCTATCAAGTGCCAACCTCGACAGCCGGCATCCTCTTCGGGTCGATCGGCGCGGGGCCCGGACCGCAGCTCGCGTCGGCCGTCAGCGTTGTCGCGCTGGCCTGGTTCGCGCTCGTCGTGTATCGCGGCATCGAGATCTACTACGGCGTGAGCGGCGAGCGCGCGATCGCCATCTTCCTCCTCGGCGCGATCGTGTTCTACATCGTGCCCCTGATCCTGATCGTCGGAGCGCTCATCGCGATCGTCCTCGCGGCTTCGCTCCTCGAGTATTTCTAGTGCAGCGGCGAATCGCTGCCATCCTCAAGGGTCGCTGTCCTCGCTGCCTCTCCGGCCCCGTTTGGCGTTCGATGTTCGCGATGAACGACGACTGTCCCGTCTGCGGTCTGCACTTCGAGCGCGAGCCGGGGTACTGGACCGGCGCGATGATCGCGAGCTACTCGCTCGGCGTCCCGGTGCTCGTGGCGCTGTTCGTTGCGCTGTGGCTCCTCACGCGTTGGGACGTCGCGGTGGCGCTCGTGATCGCCGATCTCGCGTTCATCGCCGCGGCGCCGTTCGTCTGGCGCTACTCCCGCGTGATCTGGCTGCATCTGGATTGGATCGTCGATCCGGTCCGTGGGTGAAGTCGCGATGGTTGGTAACGTGGGAGCGATGCGGCCCGCGTGGGAGCCGAGCGAGAGCTACCTCGAGCGAAGCCGCTTGCGGCGCTTCGCGCGCGCCAACGGCCATTCGGACTACGCGACGTTCTTCGAGTGGTCGATACGCGACCTCGAGGCGTTCTGGCGCGCGACCGAGCAGGACCTCGGGATCGTGTGGCACGCCCCGTACGCGCACGTCCTCGACAGTACGAAGGGCATCCCTTGGACGACCTGGTGGACCGGTGGCCGGATGAACTACGTCGCGACCGCGCTCCGCCACGATCCCGCACGCGTCGCGGTGATCGCCGAAGCCGAAGAGGGTACGGTGCGCACGCTCACCTTCGGCGAGCTCGCCGCCGAGGTCGCGAGCGTGGCGGCCGGACTGCGCTCGCTCGGCGTCCGCGGCGGCGACCGGGTCGGCGTATTTCTCCCGCTGACGATCGAGTGCGCCGTCGCGGTGCTTGCGATAGGCGCCATCGGTGCGGTATTCATCCCGATCTTCTCCGGCTACGGCGCGGAGGCGATCGCGGGACGGCTGCGCGATGCCGAGGCGCGCGCGCTCATTTGCGCGGACGGGTTTTACCGGCGCGGCCAGGTCGTGCCGATGAAAGAGACCGCCGATGCGGCCGCGGACGCCGCGCCCTCGGTGGGCGCGGTCGTTGTGGTCGAACGCGTCGGCCGCGCGTACGCAAAGCGCGGTCGCGACGTGCCCTGGTCCGAGCTGCGGCACCGCGCCGATCTCGACATCGCGGACACCTCAGCCGAGGACCCGTTCATGGTCATCTACACCTCGGGCACGACCGGTAAGCCCAAGGGCGCGTTGCACGTGCACGGCGGCTTCCCGGTGAAGGCCGCACAAGACCTCGCGCATTGCTTCGACCTCCAGGAGCGCGACGTGATCCTGTGGTCGACCGACATCGGCTGGATGATGGGGCCCTGGTTGATCGCGGGCGGGCTGATGCTGGGCGCGACGATCGTGCTGTACGACGGGACTCCCGACTATCCCGACGCCTCACGGATGTGGTCGCTGGTGGAGCGCCATCGGGTTACGCATCTCGGCATCTCGCCGACCGCGATCCGGGGTCTCATGCGCGCAGGCGAGGCTCCGGTCCGCTCGAAGGACCGTTCCTCGCTCTTTGTTCTCGGCTCGACCGGTGAGCCATGGAATCCGGATCCCTGGTGGTGGTACTTCCGCAACGTCGGCGAGGAGCGTTGCCCGATCATCAACTACTCCGGCGGCACCGAAGTCTCCGGCGGCATCGTCGGCTGCACGACCTGGACGCCGATCGCGCCCGGCTCGTTCAGCGGCCCGTGCCCCGGGATGGACGCGGACGTCGTAAACGAGCATGGCCAGGCTCTTCGTGGCGCGGTCGGAGAGCTCGTCATCAGGAGGCCCTGGCCCGGGATGACGCGCGGGTTCTGGCGAGATCCGGCCGGAGCGGCGAGTCGCTACCTCGAGACGTACTGGAGTCGCTTCCCGAACGTCTGGGTTCATGGCGACTTCGCGCGGATCGACGAGGCCGGTTTCTGGTACATCGAGGGACGGAGCGACGACACGCTCAAGGTCGCGGGAAAGCGGGTCGGCCCGGCCGAGGTCGAATCCGCCGCGGTCGGGCATCCAGCGGTCTCGGAGGCTGCCGCGATCGGCGTTCCGCACGAGATCAAGGGCGAGGCCATCGTGGTGTTCTGCGTGCTCCGACCGGATCATGTGGCGAGCGATGCGCTCGCCCGTTCGGTACAGAACAGGATCGCCGAGGTCCTCGGGAAGCCGCTGCGCCCCGAAGGCGTGCGCTTTGTCACACAGCTCCCGAAGACCCGGAACGCGAAGATCCTGCGGCGCGTGATCAGGGGCGCCTATCTCGGGAAGAGCGACCTCGGTGACCTCAGCTCGCTCGAGAATCCGGCGGCGATCGATGAGATCCGCGCGACCGCGATCGGGGCGGCCGCGCGCTGATCGGCAGGCGTGCCCTGCTGCGCGGATTCGGCGCTCTCGGCGCGGTCGCGCTCGCCGACTGCGTCGCACCTGCGGCCGAACGGGCCACGCCGACCGCGCCACCTCCGCCGAGCCCCACCGCCGCCGCGACGTCCACTGCGCGGCCCGCACCCGACTGGGCGCGCCTGCGGAGCGCCCTCGCCGATCGGCTCATCCTGCCCGGTGATGTGACGTACGACGGCGCGCGTGTTCTCTACAACGCGCGGTTCGATGCGATCCGTCCGGCCGCGATCGCGAGATGCAGGTCAGTCGATGACGTCCGGGCGTGCGTCGGATTCGCGGCGACATATGACGTTCCACTCGCGCTCCGCAGCGGCGGCCACAGCTACGGCGGCTGGTCCACCGGGATGGGCCTTGTCATCGACACCGCACCGTTGAACGCGATCGACGTGCGGGGAGATCACGCGATCGTCGGGGCGGGCGTGAAGCTCATCGACCTGTACGGGGCCCTCGGCGCGGTGAACGCCAGCGTGCCGGGCGGAAGCTGCGCGACCGTCGGTGTGGCGGGCCTCGCACTCGGTGGAGGCATCGGAGTGATGTCGCGGTCCTGGGGTCTCCTCTGCGACGACATCGTCGCCGCGGACATCGTCACCGCCGATGGCCGGGTCACGAGCTGCGACGGGCAGCGCGAGCCGGACCTCTACTGGGCTCTGCGCGGCGGAGGCGCCGGCAGCTTCGGTGTGGTCACCTCGCTCACGCTGCGGACGCACCCCGTGGGCTCGCTCGCCGTCGCGTTCCTCTCCTGGCCGTGGACGAGCGCACGCACGGTCATCGCGGCGTGGCAGGACTTCATGGGGCAGGCGCCCGACGCGCTCTGGTCGAACCTCCATCTCGACGGCGACAGCGGCGGTGCGCAGCTCACGTTGTACGCGGTGCACGCCGGGACCACGGCGTCGCTCGCCACGCAGCTCGATCGTCTCGACGCTCTCTCGGGCATCCGCGCAAGCCGATCCCTCGCGCTGCGCTCGTTTTCCGACGTGACGCTGATCGACGCGGGCTGCTTCGGCCGGACCGTGTCGCAGTGCCACCTCGCAGGGCAGACGCCGGATGGCACGCTCGAGCGCGACACGTACGCGGCCAGCTCGATCGTCGCAAACGCGCCACTGAGCGCAGACGCGATCGCGGCCCTCATCAAGGGATTCGATCCAGTCGCGGCGGGGACGGCCTACTCGGTGATCTACGACGCGCTCGGCGGCGCCGTCTCGCGCGTCGCGCCCGACGCGACCGCCTTTCCGTACCGCGGTGCGCTGGGAGTGCTCCAGTTCGTCGTCCACTGGTCGGACGCCTCACACCAGAGCGACGCCCTCACCGCGTTGCGCTCGCATCGCGCTGAGGTCGCGGCTCGTAGCAGCAACGCGGCCTACGCGAATTACGCCGATCCCGATCTGGCCGACTGGCCGCAGGCGTATTACGGCGCGAACTACCCGCGGCTGCAGCGGGTGAAGCGGACCTACGATCCGGGCGACCTGTTCCGCTTCCCCCAATCGATCAAGCCGTAGCGAGACCAAGCATCTCGTGCCCGCGGAACGAAGAGCGGGGGTGCAACCCCGCTCTTCGAGGCACGCGTGTGCCCCACCGAACGAGCCGGGCCTAGAGGGGCTAGGCCCGGCGGTCTACTAGGAAGGTGCGCGTGCGCCTGTGATCGCGCGCACCAGTGCGACGACGAGTGCCGCGAGCAGGAAGAAGAACACCACCGCGAGCAACGCTGGAAGATCGATGGCCGCGCCTTGCGCTTGCGGGAAGATCCCCTGGAACGGGCGCACGAGCGGCTCCGTCAGGCGATAGAGGCCGTCGACCAGGGGCTGCTGTGCGTTCGCCCCGAGCAGCTTCAGGACGAAGCGGAAGAGCAGCAGCACCTCGATCACGGTGAAGAAAAGCGTGACGACGCGCGCCACTATCCACACCGCGCTGTTGGCCACCACCGCCGGGCCGCCCGTTGTCGGCCCGACGTTGACGTTCGATGTTCCCGGTGGCGCGGATTGAGTCGGTCGCTCGACGATCCGTTCGCGCTCGTAACGGTCTACGCGCTGAGTCGTGTCCGTGTCGTGGTCATGTCGTTGTACAGCCATACCGAGCAAGCCAGCAGACGGTATGCCAGAGTCGGCGGGTGGAGTTTCCCTTCGCGCACCGCCAGCGCGTGCGCTTCGGCGAGACCGACACGCAAGGGGTCGTCTATTACGCGAACTATCTTCTCTATGCGGAGGTCGGCCGCGTCGCCTATCTGCGCGCGCTCGGCATCGTCTACGACCGAGACTTCCTCGGGAAGGGAACGGATTTCACGATCGGCGAGGCGCGCGTGCGCTATCGCGCTCCCCTGCGCTTCGATGACGAATACGACATCAAGGTCCGCGTGGGCGACATCCGCCACTCGTCCTGGGCCTTCGAGTACGCGATCGATCGCGCCGACGGCACGCACTGCGCCGAAGCGAGCACGATCCAGGTGATGATCGACCGGGCCACGAACAAGGCGACTCGCATCCCCGACGACCTTCGCTCAACGCTCGAGCGGGCGCGGATGACGGACTGATGCAGCCGACCCTTCCGGAGGAGCTCCGGCTCCTGCAGCGGTCGGTGCGGCAGTTCGTCGAGGAGAAGCTCCAGCCGCTCGAGCGCGAGATCGAAGCGAAGGACGAGATCTCGCGCCCGGTGATCGACGCGATGGCCGCGATGGGCCTCTTCGGGCTCGGATTTTCAGAGGACGTCGGCGGCCAGGGGTTCGGCAAGCTCGGCTATTGCGTGGCGGTGGAGCAGCTCGCGCGCGCCAACGCGTCGCTCTGGAACGTGATCGGCGGTTCGGCGGGACTCTGCGGCACCGCGATCGACACTGGCGGCCCGGACGCGCTGCGCCGCCGGTATCTCCCGGATCTTCTGTCGGCACGAAAGATCGGCGCGTACGCCCTGAGCGAGCCCGGGGCCGGAAGCGACGCCGGGAGCCTCAAGACCGCCGCGCGTCGCGACGGCGAGGCGTACGTGCTGGACGGAGCGAAGACCTTCATCACCAACGCGCCGATCGCCGACCTGTTCGTCGTCTTCGCGAACGCGGATCGCGAAAAGGGCTCGAAGGGCATCACCGCGTTCGTCGTCGAGCGTGCGACCGCGGGGCTTGAGGTCGGGCCGAACGACGCGAAGATGGGGCTTCATGGTTCGACCACCGCGCAGCTCTTTTTTCATGAGATGCATGTGCCGGTCGAGCAGCGTCTCGGTCCGGAGGGGGGCGGATTCCAGGTCGCGCTGCGGACACTCGACTACGGCCGCATGGGCCTCGCCGCGCATGCGGTCGGCGCCGCTCAGCGCCTTCACGAGGCCTCGGTCGCCCACGCGAAGGCGCGCGTGCAATTCGCGAAGCCGATCGCCGCGCAGCAGGCGATCCAATGGATGCTCGCGGACGCGGCCGTCGAGATCCACGCGGCGCGGCTCATGGTCTACGACGCGGCATCGCGCGCCGATCGCGGCGAACGCGTGACCGATCGCGCGGCGATGGCGAAGCTGTTCGCGACGGAGGCCCTTGGACGTGTCGCGGACGCCGCCGTACAGATCCACGGCGGCATGGGATACATGCGCGAGCTCTGGATCGAGCGCGCCTACCGCGACGCGCGTATCTATCGCATTTACGAGGGCACGAGCGAGATCCAACGGCTCGTAATCGCTGGTGGCCTACTCGCGGACAGCTAGCACGCAACCGAGCCGCCCAGTGTGTGGATAACCACCCGATTTCGGTGGATAAACCCCCGTCCGAAGGCAGAATGACCCTGTTCCTGTGGAAAAGCGGGGTGTGCGGGCGCCGTCCATCTCCGACGTTTTTGCCGTGCCGCGCGCCGTCTGGCGGGCCCGTCGGGCGCTCGATCGCGGCGACCTCGGCGGCGCGCGCGAGCTCGTCGGACCGCTGCTCGAGACCTACGGCGGCGTGACCTTCATCCGCAAGCTCGCCGCCGAGGTGCTCTACGCCTCGGCCGATCCGTTGAGCGCCGCGTCGTTCTTCGAACAGGTGGCGAAGAAGCGACCCGATGATCGCGCGGTCGTCGTGGGCCTCGTCGCCTCGTACGCCGCGCTCGATCGCGCTGGCGATGCGCGCCGCTCCGCTGCGCGGCTGCCCGAGGACGTCGACGTCCGGCTCGCCCTGGCGTGGGCCGAGCTCGTCGCGAAGGGCGGAGATCCCGCGCGTGGCGAGGCGATCGTCGCGGCGCTCGCCAGCGATGGCGAGCTCCAGCGTTCGCGAGAGCGAATCGGCATGCACCGCGCGCTCGCGGCGATCGTCGCGGCGCGCCAGAGCGACAACGGTGCGCTGCGTGGTCGCCTGAGGGAGGCCGAGGGAGAGTTGCGTCGAGTGCGTGCTCCGGACCGAGCGTTCCTGGCGTACCTCTGCGGGATCGCACTCCGAACTAAGGCCGTCGAAGAAGCGCGGACGATGTTCGGCCTCGCGATCGAAGCGTCGCCGGACTCCGTCGGCGCGGCACTCGCGCGCCGCGAGCGGGCGCGACTTTCGTGAGCCGAGTGCGCATCTAGCGCGCCGCGCGCGGCCGCTGCAGCAGCTCGAGGAAGTCCGCGACAGGTCCCATCGCCGGTCCGGCATCGCGTCGCCGGATCGCGACGATCGGACGGCGCACCGGAAGCGCACCGATCAGCCCGACTGGCCGGAGCACGCGCGCACGTAGCTCCGCGCGGAGCGCCATCTTTGGAAGCAGCGCGACTCCAAGACCTTCCGCGACCATCTTCTTTGCCGCCTCGACGTTGTCGAGCTCGATGACGCTCCCGGGTACCACCCCGGCCTGCCGGACCAAAGAGCTGGTGAGCTCGTAGTAGCTCGAGGCGCGGTCGAAGAGGATGAGGCGATCGCGCGACAGCTCCTCGATGCGCACGCGGCCCCGCCGTGCGAAGGGGTGGTGCCGCGCGACCACAAGCACGAGCTCGTCGTCGAAGAGTGGGATGAGCTCCGCCTCGGCGTGCCGGATCGGGCGCCCGACGCCGAGATGCACCTGCCGGCGGAGGACCATCTCGAGCACCTCCTCGGTGTGGCCGGTGGACACGCCGAGTCGCACATCGGGGTGGGCGTCGCCGAACGTCTTGAGAAGCGCGGGAAGCACATAGGTGCTCACCGCGGGGGCCGCGCCGATGAAGAGCTCGCCGACCTTTCCCGAACGCAGATCGCGGAGCGCGTTGCGAGCGTCGCTTACTTGGCCGAGGGCGCGCTGGGCGTAAGGGAGCAGCGTCGCTCCGGCATCGGTGAGCGACATCCCTCGCGGACCGCGGACGAACAGCTTGGCCTCGAGCTCGCTTTCGAGACCCTGAAGGCGCGCGGTGAGGGCCGGCTGCGTGAGGTTCAGCGACGCGGCGGCGCGGCTCACGTTCCCAAGGCGGGCGACCTCGGTGAACGCCTCGAGCTGCCCCATGAGCACGCACGGATTATAAATCTGATTTATAACAGATATCGAAACAAACGATTTGCCTTATGGCTTGTCCGGCACGCAAAGTGCCCTGCCACGGACGCCATGAACACCTTTGACCGCACCAACGCCGAGCCGAGCACATATCGGCCGATCCTTCGCGCCGGTCCGAACGAAGACCGGACTACCGACTTCGAGCAGAGCGAGTGCACCTGCCCCGAGCTCTGCCAGCTCGACCATGACAACTAGCGTTGGGGGGCTTTGCCCCCCAGCCCCCAGCCTTGCCGAGACGCCGCTGCTGCCGCCTGGTTACCGCGTGCCTTCCTCGCGCTGGACCGATCCAGCCACGCGCCTGCGGGAGCTCTTCGACACTGAGCCCTTCGTCTTCGCGCCCGGGGTCTACGACCCGCACGGCGCCGAGCTCGTGATGTACCACCGCGCCAAGGCCGTGTACTTCTCGGGGTACTCGTTCGCGATCGGGCATCTCGGCACGACCGATATGGACCTCTACGCCGGGCCGGAGATCGCCGACGGCGCGCGCCGCACGGTCTCGGCGCTGCGCAAGTTCCAGCTGACCATGGCGGTGGGCGACCCGGAAAAGGGTGTGCCACCGACGCATCTCGAGATCCCGCCGGTCGTCGTCGATATGGACGGCGGCTACGGCAACCTCTTCAACGTTCAGCGGGTGACCGAGCTGTACGTCAACGCGGGCGTCGCCGGCGCGCATCTCGAGGATCAGGTCCTTCCCAAGCGGTGCGGGCACATCGCCGGCAAAGCGCTGATCTCCGCGGATGAGATGGTCGGCAAGCTGCGAATGGCGCGCGCTGTCGCCGACGACCTCGGCCGATCCGACTTCGTGCTCATCGCGCGCACCGACGCGGTCTCCGCGGTCGACGCGCCCGAGGGGATGCGTGGGCTCGACCTCGCGATCGAGCGCGCGCTCCGGTACCTCGACAGCGGCGCCCCCGATGTCGTGTGGTGCGAGTTCCCCAACTCCGACCGCGAGCCGACCGTTCGGTTCGCGCAGGAGGTTCGGCGACGCTTTCCCAAGGCGATGCTTGGCTTCAACTGGTCGAGCTCGTTCAAGTGGTTCAACGACCCGGATCCGACCGGCTTCGCGGAGCTCGGCGAGCTCGGCTACAAGTTCATCTTCATCACGCTCGCCGCGCAGCACGCGATGGGTTACGCGTTCAGCAAGCTGCTTGGGGACCTCGCCGAGCGCGACGAGCAGGCCTACGTCGATCTCCAGCGACGTGAATGGGCGACGGGCGACGATATCCCGACGAAGAGCCACCACCTCTTCACCGGTGTGCCGTACCACCAGGTCATGGGCGAGACGATGGGCGCGTCGCGGCTCGGGAAGTTCGATCGGGAGATCGAAGAGAAGGCGGTCTGATCGTCGCCCGGCGAGAACTGGCTTACGTCGCGATTGGCGTCGACTCAGGTCCCAACGACGACTCCGCCGTCGACCGACAGGACGGCCCCGTTCACGAATCCCGCCTCATCCGATGCGAGGAAGAGGTACGCGAGGGCGACGTCGCGCGGCTCGCCGAGTCGGCGCAGCGGCGTCCGTTCGACCATCGTGTTGAGGATCTTTTCTGGCATCTGACGGACCATCTCGGTGCCGATGAACCCGGGAGCCACCGCGTTCACGGTGATCCCGCGCGGCCCTAGCTCGCGCGCCCAGACCTTCGTCATGCCGATCACCGCGGCCTTCGTCGCGACGTAGTTCGTTTGACCGAAGTTGCCGTAAAGGCCGACGACGCTCGATGCGTTGAGGATCCTGCCCGAGCCCTGTTTGATCATTACCGGCGACACGGCGCGCGTGCAGACGAACACGCCGCGAAGATTCACCGAGATCACCGCGTCGAAGTCAGCGTCGCTAAGGCTCCCGATGAGATCCCCGTCCTTGACTTTCACGAGCAGCGCGTCGCGGAGGATGCCCGCGTTGTTCACGAGGATGTCGATCCGGCGATGCGCGGCAACCGCATTCGTCGTGGCCGTCGCGACGCTCTCGGCGTTCGTGACATCGACCTGCGCGTCCGCACCCTCCACGACATCCCATGTGACGACTGTCGCACCGGCCTCACGGAAGACCTTGGCCGTCTCGGCGCCGATCCCTCGCGCACCGCCGGTGATGACCGCGACCTTGCCGTCGAGCCGGAACATCACATCCCGGAATCTTCCGGCTCTTCCTCCCAGCCCTCGGCGGACTCAAGCTCGTCGGCGTAGCGCTCCGGCTCGAGGCCGAGATCCTCGATGACCGCTACGAGACCATCCCGCTGCTCCGGCGGCGTCGTGCGGATCCATCCGCGCACCACGTCGTCGACGGATACGCTCGTGGCGCTCCGCTCGCCAGCAGTAGCTTCGGCTTCGTCGTGCGCGGATGACCGTGCAAGCTCGCGGATCGTCTCAGGGACCATGCGGCAGAGCGTCGTGAGCACGCCCTCCGCGGCCTCGTCCCACTCCATGTTGTCAGCCCTCTCTACGCGATCGCGTCGATGCCCGTCGCGAAGCGGCCGATTATCAGCTTCTGGATCTGCGTGGTGCCCTCGTAGAGTCGGTTCACGCGGGCGTCGCGCCAGTAACGCTCCACCGGGAACTCGTCACTGAAGCCGTAACCCCCGTGGATCTGGATCGCGTTGTCCGCGGCGCGCTGCGCGGCCTCTGAAGCGTAGAGCTTCGCGATGCTCGTCTCGCGCGTGTTGGGCTTGCCCTTGTCCTTGAGATCGCCGGCACGCCACACAAGTAGCCGCGCGGCCTCGGTCTCAACGACCATGTCCGCGATCAGCTCCTGCACCAGCTGATGTCCCGCGATTGGTTTTCCGAACGCGTGCCGCGTCGTCGCGTACGCGATCGAGGCATCGATGCACGCTTGCGCGACGCCGACCGCCCCTGCCGCGACCGAGTACCGTCCCGAGTCGAGAGCGGTCATGGCGATCTTGAAGCCGTCGCCGACTTCGCCGAGCCGGTTCTTGTCGGGGACGCACACGTCCTCGAGGATGAGCTCGCTCGAGTCGGACGAACGGAGCCCGAGTTTTCCGTGCAGCGCCTGGCTTCCGTAGTTCTGCGTCGCGCGCTCGAGCACGAACGCCGTTATCCCCTTGTGGCCTTCTGTCGGATCGGCCTGCGCGAAGACGAGCGCGAGATTGGATACCGAGCCGTTGCTGATCCACATCTTCCGTCCGCGCAGCACCCAGCCATCGCTCTCACGCCGAGCACTCGCCCGAAGCTTCGTCGCGTCGCTGCCGACCTCAGGCTCGGTGAGACCGAAGCAGCCGATGAGCTCGCCCTTGCAGAGTCGCGGGAGCCAGCGCTGTTTTTGCTCCTCGGTCCCGAACTTGAGGATCGTGAGCTCGACGAGAGAGATCTGGACCGAGAGGGTCGTGCGCACCGAAGAGTCGGCGCGTCCGATCTCCTCGGTAACGAGCGCGTGCGAGAGGTAATCGAGCCCGATGCCGCCGTACTTCTCAGGGACGGGACCGCCGAGAAGCCCAAGCGGCGCCATCTTCGCGAGGATGTCCTTCGGGAAGGTCTCGTTGCGGTCGCGTTCGCGCGCGCCCGGCGCGATTTCTTTGTCGGCAAAGTCCTTCGCGAGCTTGCGGACCGAGAGCTGCTCTGGAGTGAGGTCGAAGTCCACCGTGGCGAGTCTATTGACTCGAAAAGAACAGCCCGCGGGAGCGTCCCGCGGGCTGATCGGCTCATCCGAAGCGATGGTCTAGCCGCGCGATCCCTTGCCGTCCCAACGGTGCTGGCTCGTCGTCTCGTCGCGGTGCTCGCGCGTCTTGGCGTGGTCGGCATTTACTTTCGGGGCGTCCGCGGTCTGGATCGCCGTAGTCAGCTTCGCGACGGCGGCATTCAGGTCATCCATGACCGCCTGCATGTCCTTGACCGCCTGAGTGACGACATCCTTGGACTTCGAAACGAGGTCGTCCGTCTTCACGGTCGTGTTCGTCGTCGTGGTCGCGGTTGTCGACACGGCCTTGTCCTCATCGTCTTTATCCGTGTCGTCCTTGTCCGCATCCTGCTTGTCGGCTTCGGTCTTTGGTTCGACCTTTTCCGTCTCGGTCTTGTCCTGATCAGCATCAGCCTTGTCCTGGTCAGCGTCCGCGCAGGCCTGGCCCAGATCGGCGAGATCCTGGAGCTTAGCGTGCGCCGCGCTCCAGATGTCCTGAAGCTTCGCCCGTGAGTCGGCCAGCGCGCTACGAAGCTCGCTCATCACGTTGGTCGCGGACTTGGAATGACTCTCGTCGCGGGCGAGCTCGCGCGCGTCATGCGCAAGAACCTTGACCTGCTCGCGGAAGCCCATGTACGAGTCGTGCAGCTTGTGGACCAGGTCGTTGCGTGTGTGCGCGAGCGTGCTGCAGTCGGTTTTCTGGTCGGCGGCCGGCGCGGCGTTCGCGCTGCCACCGAAGGTCGTCGCGGAGAGCGAGAGGATCAGTGCGCCCACGGCCATCCCACGCCGAGTGCGCTGCCCCGTGCGGAACATATGCACCTCCTATGTGCACGTGTCCTAACGGGCCGACCCGCGCGCACGCTGAGGCCCAGTCGTCGGGGGTACTCGGGTACTAACCCGAACGGGGGTATTGCCGGCGGATCGCCATCCAGCGGGCCGGCTCCGCCAGCGGCGCGAACCCATATCGCGCGTATAGATCGTGTGCATCGCGCGTCGCGAGAAGAAAGTTGCGGACCCGCATGAGATCCCGGTGCGCCATGACCGCCTCCATGAGGCGGCGCGCCACGCCTTTCCCGCGGTGCTCAGGCAGCACGAACACATCGCAGAGCCACGCGAACGTTGCCCGATCGCTCACGACGCGCGCGAACCCGACCTGCGGGCCGTGCTTCCCCGCGAACGCGCTGAAGCACAGCGAGCTCTCGAGGCTGCGATCGAAAACGTCCCGTGGCAATCCCGCCGACCAGTACGCATCCTCGTGGAGGAAACGAAAGACGACGTCGCGATCGATCGCGTGTAAATCGCTCGATATCACGTATTCGCTCACGATTCGCGAGTGTACTGTCGCGCGCGTGCGCGCTGGACCCTCGCGATGATCCTTCCGATCGCAATCGATTCGCTGCTGTCGCTCATCGGCATCGTCCTCATCATCGTCGGCCTCATCGTCTATGCGACCGGCCTCCGCAGCTCGGAGTTCGCGGTCTTCGATTCCCGCACGATCGTTGCGCGCCGGCTCATGGCCTCCGCGTTCATCCCGCTCGCGCTGGAGCTCGTCGGGACGGGAACTCTCGTCGGCATCGGGCTGGTCGTGCTTGCCGTGCTGTGGTCGATCTCGTGGCTTCCCGAGCGCCGGCGCCGCTTCGCGGTGACCGCGGAGGCGATCTTTCGATCGCCTCCGGAGTCGGTGGCGGCGGTCATGTTCGACGTTTCCGCGCAGCCCAGATGGATGGAGTCCATTCGCGAGGCGGTCCTCGAGACGCCCGGCTTGCTGCGCGTCGGCAGCATCATCCGCCAGCGGACCGAGGTGCAAGGACGGATGATGCTGGCGCGGCTGCACGTCGATGAGCTCGAGCCGTACCACAGGCTGGTACTCGCGCTCGAGGTCCAGAATCGCTCGGCCGTCGACGTTCTCGAGGTCACGCCGCTCGGCGCAGGCTCGCGGGTGCGTTATGGCGGGTCTCACGAGCTGCCTCTGCTCCTCGCGATCCTTGGCGGATGGCGACTCGGCTCGCTCCGTCGCCGGTTCGAGCGCCAGCGGGCAGCCGGGCTCGAGCGACTGCGCGAGCTGGTCGAGCCTCGGCCCCGCGCCGCATAGCGACCGTACACTTCGCCCCGATGCAGAAGCTTCCGAGCGATCTGAAGTCGCGCGACGATCAGGTCGTTTTCTCGATCCTTCTCCTTGGCATCTTCGCGATCAGCTTCATCGTGCTCGCGGTCATCCTCGTCGTCACGGCGACGCACGGGCCGGCACTCCCTCCCTGAGCTCGAAGACCCGCGGGCGCATACGCGCCGTCCTCTTCGACCTCGACAACACCCTGATCCTCGAAGATGCCGCGACGCACGCGGCGATCGAGGCAGTGGCCGATCGCGCGGCCAGAAACGGCGCGGATGGCCGCGCGCTGTCGGACATCGCGCCGCGCATCGCGGCGGCGCTGTGGGCGACGTCCTCTGTCTACGAGTGGGCGGAGCGTTTTGGGATCTGGTGGGGCGAAGGCCTGTGGGCTGATTTCGACGATGAACGTCCGCCCGAGCTCCGCGTGTTGCGCGACTTCGCGCCTGGGTTCCGCCATGCGGTCTGGCGCGACGCGCTGTTGGCCATCGGTGGCGACGAGACGCTTGCGCCAGAGCTGGCCGAGGCGTTCCGAGCCCTCCGTGGCGCGGAGCAACCGCTCGACCCCGACGCATACGCAGTGCTGGACGATCTTTCGCGCGACCACGCGCTCGGGCTCGTCACCAATGGCGCGCCGAGCGTCCAGCGGACGAAGCTAGCGGGAACGACGCTCGCTCCGTATTTCAAGGCGATGCTGATCTCGGGCGAGGTCGGCGTCCCGAAGCCCGATCCGCGTATCTTTCGCGCCGCCCTCGATCGCCTTGGCGCCTCGCCGAGTGAAGCCGCGATGGTGGGGGACAGCCGCCCCCGTGATGTCGCGGGGGCGCGAGCGACGGGGATGCGCGCGATCCAGATCGCCAGGGAGAAGTTCGACGAGGGTCCGGGTCCCGAGCCGGATGCGCGGATCTCGCGACTCACCGAGCTCCGATCTGTGCTGGAGCGCTGACTACACTTCGCCGCCGTGCGCTTCGGCGTGATGCTGCCGTCGTATCTCCGACCGAGCCGCGAGACGCTGCTCTCGGTCGCGCGCGTCGCGGAGCGGCTCGGCTTCGACTCCGTCTGGACGAATTCGCACACCGTCGTTCCGGCGTCGTTCAAGCCGCGGTACCCCTACAGCGAGAACGGGGTGCCGTCGTGGAACGCGAAGACCGACTGGGCCGACGCGATGACGACGCTTGGCTTCATCGCTGCGGCGACGGAGCGGGTGCGTTTGGGCACCGCGGTCGTGCCGCTCATCATCACCGACCCGATCACGCTCGCCAAGCAGGCCGCGACCGTCGACCTCCTCTCGAACGGACGCTTTGAGCTCGGGATCGGCGCGGGGTGGCTCCTCGAGGAGGGCCGCGCGCTCGGCCATCCGACCGATCACCGACAGGCGCGCCTCGCCGAGACGATCGAGGTCTTGCGTCTGGCGTGGACACGCCCGACGTTCCGCTACGACGGACGCTTCGTGAAGATCCCCGAGGTCGGCGTCCACCCTCAGCCGCCGCAAGGCGAGCGTTTGCCGCTGTGGATCGGCGGACAGGGCGAGGCGGTGATCCGGATCGCGGCCGAGCACGACGCCGGGCTCTTCATCTGGCTCCAAACACCCGAGCGTGTCGCCGAGTACGGCCGGAAGCTCCGCGCGCTCCGTCCAGATGCTCCGCTTGCGGCGTGTGTCTGGACCTCGCAGGAAGAGCGGCTGTGGGAGGGGCAGGTTCGCCCGATGGAGGACGCAGGCGTCGATCTCATGGTGATCGGCCGGCGCTACGACGATCGACAGGTAAGCGAGCTCGAGCGCTTCGCGGCCGAATTCGTCTCGCGCTAGACGCGCTCGAACACCGCCGCGATGCCTTGCCCGCCGCCGATGCAGAGCGACGCGAGCCCGTAGCGCTTCTCGCGCTTGCGCAGCTCGTACATGAGCGTGAGCGCGAGGCGCGCGCCCGACGCGCCGAGCGGATGGCCAAGCGCGATCGCGCCGCCGTTCACGTTCGTCTTCTCGCGGTCGAGGCCGAGATCTTTCTCCACGGCGAGGTACTGCGTGGCGAAGGCCTCGTTGATCTCGACGAGATCCATGTCGGAGACCTTGAGGCCAGCGCGCTCGAGCGCCTGACGCGATGAGGGCGCCGGGCCGATACCCATGATGTCGGGGTCCACGCCGCACACCCCGCCCGAGACGATGCGCGCCATGGGCGCGAGTCCGGCCTTCTTCGCCGCCTCCGCCGATGCGACGACGACCGCCGCCGCGCCGTCGTTGATCCCCGACGCGTTGCCGGGCGTCACTGTGCCGTTCTTCTCGAACCGCGCTTGAAGCTTCGCGAGCGCCTCGAGGCTCGTGTCGGCACGGATGTGCTCGTCCTTGTCGACGGTGACCTCGCCCTTCTTCGTCTTCACGGTGACGGGGACGATCTCCTCGCTGAAGCGGCATGACTCGCGCGCTTTTGCCGCGAGCATGTGGCTGCGGTACGCGCACTCGTCGGCGGCCACGCGGGTGATGCCGTACTTGCGGCCCAGGTTCTCGGCGGTGTTGGCCATGCCAAGTCCGTTGTAGCTGTCGACGAGCGCGACCCAGAGGTAGTCCTCGAGCTTCTGCTCGCCGAGCGGCAGGCCCCAGCGGGCGCCGCGGATCTGATGAGGCGCCATGGACATGTTCTCGGCCCCGCCGGCGAGGACGAAGTCGGCCTGACCGAGCTGGATCTCCTGCGCGCCGAGGAGGATCGCCTGTAGTCCCGAGCCACACAGGCGGTTGACCGTCAGTGCAGGGACCTCTTTCGGGACGCCAGATTTGAGGCCGATATGGCGCGCGAAATACACGGCGTCGCCCGAGGTCTGCAAGACGTTGCCGAAGATGACGTGCTCGATCTGCTTGGGATCGACCTTCGAACGCTCCAGCGCGGCCTTCGCCGCGACCACGCCGAGATCGGTGGCGGATGTGTCGCGCAGCTGGCCGCCGTAGGTCCCGAAGGCCGTTCGCGCGCCGTCGATGATGACGATTTCTTTCACTGGATGGCTCCAAGCGGCTCCGCCGCTGCCACCCATTGTCCCACTAGGTCGGTTCGGTCGGAGGCGCTACCGCGGAGCTTGTCGCTCCACTCGAGTCGATGTTCTGCGCGGTCGCGCCGGAGCCGGACTGCTGCGCTTGCTGAGTGAGCGAGCCGACCTGA
>Ga0209689_1000199_pt1 | contig 37637 bp, 38 predicted proteins | sample GraSoiAngelo_149_FD_187119 | JGI IMG/M metagenome (GOLD analysis project Ga0209689, IMG submission 187119) | Grasslands soil microbial communities from the Angelo Coastal Reserve, California, USA - 14_1009_09_30cm (SPAdes) (version 2) | ecosystem: Environmental > Terrestrial > Soil > Grasslands ... | reverse complement strand
GCCTTCGAGGATGTTGTCGCAGCGGCACGCCGCTCATACGACGAACTCGCAGTGCGCATAGTCGACGCGGTCGCCGAAGGCGACAAAATCGCGGTCCGGCTCCGGTGGAACGGAAGACGAGGAGGAAAGGAAGTGGTAAGAGAGACGATTGATCTCCTTCGTCTTGAGAATGGCAAAGTGGTCGAGCACTGGGGCTCACGTCTCTGGACCTCTGAGGAGTCCGCGAGCGGAGCACCACCTCAAGGATGAGCGGCGCTGGCGGCTGTGCCCGGAGACCGTGCGGGGTCTAGGTCAGAAGGAGACGTTCCAAAGTCAGAGCTACGCCATCTTCCTCGTTTGACGGCACAGTCTCCCAGCGGCTGCTCGCGATCGAGGCGCAGCAGGCGGAATTTGAAGCCGCCATCGCGGGCGCTGTGAGTGACGGCCGGCGATGATTACCGATGTCGTCGTACGCGACGCCCCTCCGAAGGGCAAAGGAGTCTTCGCGTTGCGATCGTTCCGCAAGGGTGAGTTCATCTTTCGTCGGCGCCACGGCAGGGTCGTCTCGCCGCGACAGGAGGCACAGCTCTCAGCCGAGGACGGGCGCCACCTCACCGAACTGGATTTCGACCGCAGCGCGGTCCTTCTGCCGCCCGGTTGCTATCTCAATCACTCCTGCGAGCCAAACGCGATGCGTAGCGGCGTCAAGGTCTTTGCCTGGCGCGCGCTCAGAAAAGGTGAAGAGATCACGATCGACTACCGCCTGAACGCGTTCAGCGACGTGCGCTCACGCTGTCGCTGCGGCAGCCGGAACTGCGCCGGCATCGTGCAGTGGAGCTTCTTCGCCCTCGATCCCAAGAGGCAGCGGCGCTACTTGCCATACGCCCCTGACTTCATCCGGCGCGAGTACCGCCGAAGGGCGAGACCGCCGGTTTGAAGCGGGGGCCCGTCGTTTGCGGACAGGTCAACGCACGTCCCGCATCTGTGACCTCCGCGGGGTCGCGTGGCGGCGCCCGGCAATTGTCGAAAGTCAGCCCTTCGCGTGGCCCAGAACCCAGACCTGCTCGCGGCCGTAGGCGGGTGGCCCGCCCCTGAAGTCGCCGTAGTCGGCAACCACTTCGAAGCCGAGCAGCTCGAAGAGATACCGCATCTCGCTCCGCAGGGACCAGCGCAGGGTGAGCTGCTCGGTGGCGGTCCGAAGCACCTCGCCAGATGCGTCGATCTCGCTGAATGTCCAATCGTCGACGATGAGTTGGCGGGCCGGATCGGGCCTCCGCCCCGTGATCTCCCACGTCACGCGGTTTCCGGTCGTTGGATGAATGAGCTCGCCGCCTCGCGTGGTGACGTCGGCGCTTGGGACGACGCGATCCAGCAGTGGGTCGAACAGGTCGAGGACGAGCCGACCATTCGGGCGCAGATGGGTCCGAAGTGCCGCCAGCGCCTCCCGCTGTGCGGCGGATGTGAGCATGAACTGGAAGACCCGGGCGGGCGCCACGATGAGCGCGAAGTCGCGTCCGAGATCGAGGGTCGTCATGTCCGCTAGATGGAACGAGAGGCGGGCCGCTGCATCGGCGGACAACGCCTCTCGCCGCTGCTGTGCGAGACGCAGCATTGGCGCAGAGAGGTCGATGCCCACGACCTCGTGACCATCCGCCGCGAGGGCCGTGGCCACCCGACCAGTGCCACACCCGACCTCGAGGATCGGTCCACCTGTCTCCCTGGCCAGTCGCCGGTAGAAGTCGGTGTCGCCCTCCACGGAGCTGCCCGTGACGAGGCTCGCGCCCAGGGCGTCATAGATCTCGGTGTGCAAGCTGTCGGCTTCGTAAAAGGCACGGAGCTTCGGCTTCTCGCTCACGGGTCGAGCGTGGGTTCCAATCGCTATCGCGTCAAGGCGTTCGGCCACCGCCGGCGGCGCGCACCGCATCGAGGAGCATGTCGTAGGGCGCGTCCTTCGAAATGCACGCGGCCGCGCCCGCGGCGCGCGCCGCGTCGCAGACTTCGGTCGCCATCGTGTACATAACGACGCGCGTTGCCAGCTGCGCATGACCGAGCGCACGGATGACATCGAGCCCCGAGAGGAGTCCGCGCATGTTGTGGTCAAGGATTAGCACGTCGGGCGTGAGCGCCGTCGCCTGGTCCAACGCACCAGCGCCATCAGGAGCGAGGCCGATGACCTGCACGTCGTCTTCGGAGTTCAGAAGCGTCGCGAGCTGCTCGCGGACGACCTGGTGATCGTCAGCGATGAGCACGCGCAGCCTCTCTATGCGCTCGGCGCTCACGGTGTCTCCCGAGCGAAGGGCGTTTCGGCGGTCCTGGGGTGACCAAAGAGATAGCCCTGCGCGCCATCGCGGCCCAGCGACAGCAACGCCGTGACGGTGTCTTCGGTCTCAACGCTCTCAGCGGCGAACGCGATCGGGTACGCGAGCATCGCCGCGACGGCCATCGCCGTCACCGCGAGATCCGTGCTGCCACCCGCCGTCCGGAACCGCTCGGTTCGCAAATCTGCCACGTGGCGAAGTGTCGTGAACGACGCGGCGCGGGTCAGTCACGGCGGGACGGGCGCGCTGTCACACCTGTGACAGCGATAGGTCGTGCGCTCAGGCCGCTCCGTGCTGACCGGGCTCCACCAGCTCGGAGGGTCGCGCAATTAACAGTCCGCCGCGGACCGATCGGATGTGGCCTTCCCGCTTGAGGTCCGCCAAGATCCGCGCGACCGAGGGGCGCGCGGCGCCGACGGCTTTGGCGAGCTCGTCCTGGGTGATCGTCGCGATCAGCGGCGCTGCTGGAGGCTGGTGGAGAGCGAGCTCGACGAGCCGGTGCGCGATCCGTGACCGAAGGTCACCGTGCGCGTAGAGCAGGATCTCGCGGACGGCCAGCCACAGCCGGTCGTTGAGGAATTGCGCGATGACCCACGCGACCGCCGCATCGCTTCGCGCGTACTCCCGCACGAGCGTCGCCGGGATGTCGAGGTACGTCAGGTCCGTGACCGCCTGGATGAAGGCTTCGGGCGGCAGCGCGACCGATCTCGGAGTGGGCTCCACGATGAAGGCGACGCCCAGCCACTCGCCTGAATGCGCCCAGAGGAGCGTCAGCTCATCGCCCGTCTCGCTCACGGTGCCGATCCGCGCGAGCCCGGTTACGACAAGGAGCGTCCGCGGGAGGTCGCCTGGTCGGGTTATGTAAGCGCACGCCGGCACATCGATGCGGGTCGCGCGGGTGAGGAGCGACTCGCGTATCTCATCCGGCAGATCGCCAAAGTGACTTTGCGCGATCGCCGACTTGAGGGCGCGGTCGTAACTGATCGGCGGCGCGTTCGCTGCCTGCTTGTTCAGACATCGATTGTGTGCTCATCGTCAAGCACGCTGACCACGCAATCCTCCTCAACGAATACCAGCCTTGCGTGAGAGACAAAGCCATGCAGATCGACGATCGGTGGCGAGAGGCGGCCGATCGGGAGTTAGCCGCCCAATCGGGTCGTAGAAGATGGAAACTACGCCTGCCGCGCGAATGTCGGGCCGCACACCTCACAGCCAGGAGGCCATCCACGGCCTGCGCGAGCTCATCACATGACATAAGGTCTGGTCGATCTCTGTCTTAGGAAGCGTCGCGACGCACGAACGGTTTTGCAGACCTCTGCCTCTACCCTCAAGGCGGTGCCGATCCAGTCACTGATTCTGTTGGCCGGCCCGAATGAGCCCATACAGCCAGAAGAAGCCGCGACGTGATAGCGCGGCGTACGCGTAGAGGTGAACGGGAGTTCGGGGTGACGGATTCGGTGCCTGCCGCCCGTCGATGCGCCGTTTCGACTGATTTTTCGTGATCGCCGGCTGGATCGAACGCGGAAGTTTACGAAACCGCTGCTCTACCGGCTGAGCTACGTCGGCGCGTATTTGCGAATGATTTGGCACGTCCTGAACGACGAAGCGAGGGTTGCGAAAACTCCCGCGCCATTGGTTAACCCTACTGCGGTTGTTTTCCTCGATAAGTTCGACCACGCTGAGCGACTAACCGGGAGTTTGGCCTTTCGCGGGTGGGAGTTCGCGGCGGGGAGTTTTTCGCTGCATCGGGAGGACACGCGATCTCTTGGAGACTTCTCCGTGATTCGTCGATTCGTTTAGCGAATCGCTAACAAGGCTGGGTAACTTCGCCGCCGGGCTGAGGAGCTCTTACGCCCCAGACTTCTCTGTGTGCAGGATTCTGCCCGTCGCGACTCCCTTTCGTGTGCCGGTTATGGAAAGGGTCATCGACCCAACGGCGCAGCGTGCCCTTCGCGATGCCAAGCGCGGCTCGCGCTACGGTCGCGCGGCCAGGGCGGGTCCGGTCGATCCCGGCTGTTTAAGCATTCCCCGCTCGTGGCGGCACTTACAGGGTGGAAAACCGTTGGACCGTGAGAGCTGGGACGACGCGGTCGCGTGCCACTACCCGCAGGTGCTGCGCGGGCTGATGGCGGTCGCCGGCGAACGGGAACGGGCGGAGGACGCCTTGCACGACGCGCTCGTCGCGGCGATGAAGCCGGGCGTCATCGAAACGATCGAGCGGCCCGACGCGTGGCTCTACGCGGTCGGCGTCCGCAAACTCCGCCGCGCAGCGTGGCGCCGGCGACTCGACGTCCTCCTTGGCGCCAACGCGGGCAGCTACGCAGAACCCGATCTCGCGGCGATCGAGGCCAGCGAACTCCTGTCGAAGCTGACCCCGCGCCAGCGGGAGATCGTGGTCGCGCGGTATTACCTGGACCTGACATTCAAGGAGATCGGTGAGAGCCTCGGGATCACCGTGAGCGCGGCGACTTCGACCGTGAGCCAGGCCCTGGAGCGGATCCGCCGGATCGCGGAGTACTCGGAATGAGCCTAGACGATCGGGAGGTCGAGATTCTGGAAGGCCGGCTGCGCCGGTCCCTCGCAACACTCGATCGGGTCACGGTGCCGGCTCTTTCGTCGATCGAGCGGCGCCAACCGGGTGCCGCAAGTCCGTTGGCGCGAGGCGCTGCCATGCTGGCGACCGCGGCAGTCCTGATCGTGGTCGGTCTCGCCATCGGTGATCGTCTGAACGCGCTGCGCGGCGACCGGGCCGCGTCGGAACGAACAGCCCCGGCGGTCCCAAGCGTCGGCTACGGATTCTTCGAAGCGATGCCCAGCGCGACCGATCCCGGAAACGGCACCACATCAGGGGTCGCGCTCTTCGACGAACTCGGGCGTCAGCTGATGCCGGCAGTCGATGGCCTGATCCAAGCGAAGACGAGTCCCGATGGCAGGTACGTTGCCGTGTGGCTCTCCGGCCCCCAAGGTTTCGAGCTCCGCGTCCTCGATGGAATCAATCGAAGTCTCGGTCCGGCCATCTTCAGCACGACCGAGCGCTTCACTCGAGTGAACGAGGCGATGGTTTGGGCGAGCGACAGCTCGGCGGTCCTCGTCTCCACGACCGCGGACGACACGGCGAACACGGCCGGGATCCTTCGTGCGAACCTGCGCGCGATCGATCGCTCGACCGGAACCGTCCGGTCCCTGGTGACGTACAGCGCCTTCACTTTCGAGCCGCTCGGATGGGACCGCGCGAAAGGAACGGCGCTCGCGCGCGCCGTCACGACGGCGAACGGCGGGATCCAGTACCTCCACGTGGCTGACGACGGCCGGGGGGTGACGTCCACACAAAACGTGGACGACATGCCGGTCGTCGCCAACGATGCGGCGACCTACGTCGCGTCTTTCCCTACGTGCATCCCCGTCCCGTGCCGCAGGTTCATCATCCACGAGGCCTCGACGTATTCAGTCGTCGCGCAGATCGACCTCGGCTCGCGTGGCGATCCTCTGACAACGACCTCCGCGAACTGGGCTGTCCTGTTCCGCCCGCGGTCGTCGGACGTGCTCGTGTACTTCAGCCGTACAGGAAAGAAGGGAGTCTTCGGGATCGAGTTCTATCCGGATGCGGGCCGTGGCCCGCGACGCGATCTGGGCGACCTTACCGTCGCTCCCCGCAGCGACGGCACGATCACCAGTCCGAACGCGTACTTCCGCGCCGACGGATCGGCTGTCTTCTATCTGGACCCAAACGATCCAAGCGGGAAGAGCTGGTACGGCGATGTCATCGATCTAGCGACAGGCAGGCACCTACCGGCGAGTGCCGGCTTGATTCGCGCGACTGTGCTTGTCGACGTCGCGGCAGCCGGGGGGAGTCCTGGACCGACACCCCCAGAGGTCACGGCGTGCGCGCAGGGGTCGGCGGTCTACGGCGGGACGCTTGTCGGGGCGTTCACATTGACCGCCGGCGATCTCGCCCTACAAGACGAGACGCGTAACGGGCCAAACGGACCGCGACCGCTGCGATCGCGATTTCGGGACTATCCGGCAGACACCCCGATCGTCCTGTGCTACTTCGACGGTCCGATCGCGGCGCCAGGAGGCCCCGCCATTCCGTCGGCCACATTCCGCCCGTACGATCGGTTCGTCGTTGCCGTCGATCCGTCGAATCGAGTCAACCTTCTGGTCGCGGGCCATCACGATCAGATCGCGGTCGCACCGCGGATGCCCTGACGAAAAACGCACGTCATAGAGGCATTCGGTGTTGTACGCCCGCCCGGTCAGCGGTCGAGCCAGTTCGCCTGGTCGTTGAAGAGAACGACGTTCCCGGTCTTGTTGTATGGCCAGCACGAGAATCATCACGATTAGTTTCGATAAGGATGCGTCGGTGAACGCGAGCTGCGCGCGTGGTGCAGCGCGCGGCTGGCGGACTTCAAAACGCACAAGGCCTTCTTCTTCGTCCAACCCATCCCGCCTCCGCCCACCGGGAAGATCCAGCGAGGGCTCCTCGTCGCATCGCTCAGCGGCACTGAGGGACCGTCTCGGCACGGTCCCGGAAGGCGATCACGGCCACCGGATCTTCGTCGCACCAACGAACGCGGCAAGCTCGTCGACCGCGGCCCGGATGGGCCGCATGACGTCACGCGGTGCCCGGGAATCGAGCACGACCTTGTTCACGACCAGCTCGCCGCGTGCGCGCTCGAAGCGCGGATCGACGCTTCCAACGATCCGATCGCCGTGCAGCACCGGCATCGCCCAGTAGCCGAGCTTGCGGAGATGAGGTGGCGTGTAGATTTCGGTCCGGTAGCGGTACGAGAAGAGCTGCTCGGTACGAGCGCGATCGGCGATGAGGTTGTCGAAGGGCGAGAGGAGCGTGGTGCGCTCCTCCCAACTCCGGTGCACTGATGCCAGCAGCTCGACGACGTCGCCCGGCGCGTACCAGGTACCTGACCATGCCCGCGCGCCATCGGTGATCGTCACGCGCCTGACCAAGCCCTTGCCCTCGAGCTCATCGAGCGCCGCTCGGGTGACCTGGGTGCCGAACGCGTGATGCCGACGCAGCTGTGTGCGGGTCGCGACACCGAGCGCGCGCAGGGCGCGAGTCGCAGTCTCTCGCGCGAGCGCCGCCCCCGAGAGCGGTGCCGCCGCTGGCAGCCATCCGTTGGCCAGCGCCCATAGCTTCTGCCCACGGCGGCGCCCCGCGACGACGACCTCGCCGCGACGCTGAAGGATCGTCAGCATCATGCTTACGTTCCGCTCGTCGTCCCACTGACCCGACGTCCAGCTGCCGATTGCGCGGTCCTCGAACGCAGTGACGGGTAGCGGGCCGTCACGCTTCAGACGCGACAGGACGCTCCGCCGCAGCTGCGGGTTCCGGGCGAGCATCGCCGCCGCGCGCTCCGGCCAGGTCCCGCCGCCCGCCCCTTCGAGACTGCCGCGCGTAAATCGTGTCGGCTGGCCGGAGGTCGCTGCACGGTACGCACGCATCGTGGCGCTGTGGATCGGGAGGTCGCTCATCGGGACGATGAGGGAAGCGGTCTCAAAAAGGTCACGCGATGCGAGGAGGCCCTCCACGAGAGCCGGGTCGAAGCGGCCGATGCGGCTCCACAGCACCAGCAGCGGGCTCCGCGCGACCACGTTGGTCGGGTCGATCTGGAGGAAGCCCAGATCGCGCAGGATCTCGAGCACGCCCCGCCTCGTCGGCGCGCCTCTGGGCGGCACGAGACGCTGTGCGGCGATGGCAAGGCGTCGGGCCTCCGCCGCGGTGACGCGCAGGACGCCATCCGTCCCTACTCCGCTCATCTCACGCATTCTCGCCGCGCGCTGCGCCCGGGTGACCGGCATCGACCTCTCGCCGCGGCTTGTCGAGATGGCCCGAGACCAGCAATCGCGGATGGAGGAATCCGCCGAACTGATCGAGTACCGCGTCGAAGACCTCTCCGCTCCGTTCCCCGTTAGGCGGGAGACCGGAAGTGAGAAGGTGATGGTCGAGGAGCCCGGAAAACGTAAGCCGCCCTGCGAAGCCGAAATTCCGCGAAGCTCGGCGATCGCCCTGAACTAGGTCGTCGCTCTCCCCTGCGGCGGGTCGTCGGCATCGTCCGGGAGTATTCGTCGGTCTTTGCCAACCAGGCTTGCGATCAGATGACTCCCAGTTTCATCGAGCATCACACAGCACACGCGTGAACCGTATTCCAGGACGGTCATCCTCACGTTGTCGCCGTTGTATGCGGCCAACTGCGCCAACAAGCGGTCGGATCCAAGAGGCAGATCGCGCTTGATCTCCGGCTTGGTAAGCCGAAACTCGTAAATGCGACGGAGGTGCCGTGCCGGAACGAGTGCGGATCGCACCTCCTCCGGCCCCTTCGCCCGCAAGGCTTCACAGCAAATCCGGGTGGATTCCTGTCCATCGCTTTGTGAGCAAACCACAGTCGCGAGTTTTGCCGCCGGAAGTGTTTCAGTCACGGCATCAGTACATCCTGCGCCTCGGACAACTTCGACCTCGGCCGTTCCCTAACGAAATCCTTGGCAGAAGCTCGTCTGGGGGCGGTGGCGGTATCGAGTCCTGCCCAGGGTCGCGGACGGAGGAACTGTTCAAGAAAGCATCCTCTTTGACGACCGTCGACTTCCAGCTCATGCCGCCCGGAGACATGCGCGAAACTTGCCCTGCTTGATAAGCATGACTGGCAAGCCAGACCGGGTCGACGCCCTGCTTGATGAGGCCGAGCGCCAGCCCTTCGTCGGCTGGGATTTCACCTGGCTCCGCGGTCGACTCGACTCGCAGCCGCTGCCGTGGGACTACACAGCCAGCGTTGTTGAGCACGCCCGGAGCTCGCCCGACCTGCTGGATCTTGGCACAGGCGGTGGCGAGTGGCTCGCGGGGTTGTCCTACCGGCCGCCGCGGACCGTGGCCACCGAGGCCTGGGGGCCGAACGTCGCTATCGCCAGCGCGCGTCTCAGGCCGCTCGGCGTTGACGTCGTCCAGGTCGCCCCGGCACGGGACAACAGCGGCAAGCCGTTGGAAGGCATCGCTTCGCCGCTGCCGTTCCCTGACGGAGCGTTCCATCTGGTCGTCGACCGACATGAGAGCTTCGACGTCGACGAGGTCGCGCGCATTCTCGTGCCGGGAGGGTGGTTCATCACGCAGCAGGTGGACGCAGGCAACGATCGCGAGTACCGCGCCCTCTTCGGCATCGAGAGTCCGGAGCCCGATCCGAAGACTCGCTGGGCGTCGTGGCTGCCCGCCCAACTCGAACGCGTGGGCCTGCGCGTCGTCGAACACGCGTCGGCGCCTTTGGTTCAGGTCGTACGCGACGTCGGCGCTCTTGCCTGGGGCTTGAAAGCCATCCCTTGGATGGTGCCGGGTTTCTCAATCGATAAACACCGCGCCCGCTTGCGCGAAATCCAGGCGCAGATCGATCGAGCTGGACCGATCACCGTGCGACAGCGCCGCTTCTGGGTACGAGCACAGAAGCGCAGCTAGGTCAGTCGGCCAGCGTAGGCAGATTCTTCTCCATGACGAATCAGGAGAGGCAAGCAGATCCGCAGATCACGAACTCGACTCGGCGAGGATCTTGGCTAGCCAGAAAAACCCCCGACGTCGACGCGCGGCATACGTATAGAGAGGAACGGGGTTCGGGGTGACGGATTCGGTGCCTGCCGCCCGGCGATACGCCGTTTCGCCTGATTTTTCGTGATCGCCGGCCGGATCGCACGCGGAAGTTTACGACACCGCTGCTCTACCGGCTGAGCTACGTCGGCGAGGAACGCTGCTGAGCAAGTCTAAAGGGCCTGAGAGTCGCGCCCGGCATAGACCGTTGGCCGTGGCAGGCGTCAGTCTGCAGACGAAGTGGTGACGCCCACGTCGGCTCTCTCACGCAATTCCGACTTCATGAAGCTGTGGACCGGCTTCACGATCGCGCGCGTCGGGAGCCAGATCACGGTGCTCGCGCTCCCGCTCACGGCCGTGCTTCTTCTCGGCGCCGGGGCGACCGAGACCGGGCTCCTCGTCGCGGCGCAGATGGCGCCATCGATCGTTGCGGGACTCTTCATCGGTGTATGGGTCGACCGTCTCCCGCGCCGCCCGATCATGATCGTGTCGGACGTCGGGAGCGCGATCGTGATCGCGACCGTCCCGCTCGCAGCGGCGCTCGGCACGCTCAGCCTCGCGCAGCTCTACGTCGTGTCGTTCCTCGGTGGGGCGTTCGCGGTCGCGACCGATCTGGCCCGCGCCGCGTTCGTTCCGTCGCTCGTCGGCCGAACGCGGCTCGTCGCGGCGAACAGCCGGTTGCAGGCCTCGAACGCCGTGGCACAGGTGGCGGGCCCGTCGCTCGGAGGAATTCTCGTGCAGGCCCTCACCGCGCCGATCGCGATGCTCTGGGACGCCGTCGGTTTCCTCGTGTCGGCGGTCTTCATCGCAGCGATCCGCTCGACCGAGACGCCGCGCCCACGCGAAACCGCAAGGAGCGTCTGGCACGAGGTCACCGAGGGCCTGCGCTGGGTCCGCGAGCAACCGATCGTGCTTCGCTCGATCACCGCGATCGCGCTCGCGAACATCGAGTGGTTCGCGGTGCAAGGAGTCCTCGTCGTGTACGCGACGCGCGAGCTCGGCCTTTCGCCGGCGCTGCTCGGCATCTCGCTCGCCATGATCGGCCCGCTCAGCCTCCTCGGGGCCGCGCTCGCGGGGCCGCTCACGGCGCGATGGGGTCTCGGGCCGACGATGATCGCCGCGCTCTTCCTCGAAACGCTGAGCCGTCTCCTGCTTCCGTTCGCCGGCGGAACCCCGGTGCAGGCCGCGACGGTGCTCGGCCTCTCGCAAGCGCTCCTCGGACTGACCGTGCCGTTGTGGGTCGTCGGATCGGCGAGCCTGGTGCAGGCGCTGACGCCCGAGCATCTCCTAGGTCGGGTGAGCTCCGCGACGCGATTCGTCGGGTTCGCGGTCGCGCCACCGGCAGCGTTCGCCGCCGGAATCGTCGGCGACCTCATCGGTTTGCGGCCGACGCTCTTCGCGTCCGCGGTCATCGCGGGCCTCGCGTTCCTGTACCTCTTCTTCTCTCCCGTACGCCGATATCAGCACCCAATGCCGCAACCCGAGGCTGCGTAGCCGGCCGCGGAAGCGCAAACTCAGAAGGTGGCACCGCAGCTCTGCTCCCATCTACGCAAGGCGCGCGATCACCGTCCGAACACACCGAACGGCTGCGAGGAGTGCCTCGCCTCGGGAGATTCCTGGGTGCACCTCCGGCTCTGCCTCGAGTGCGGTCACGTCGGATGCTGCGACGACTCGCCGAACAAGCACGCGACGAAGCACTATCGCGCGACGTCGCATCCGGTGATCCGCTCGTTCGAGCCGGGCGAGCGCTGGCGCTACTGCTACCCCGACGATCTCTTCGTCGAGTAACTCAGCGCGAGGTCGTCACACCAACGCGCGGACAGAGACCGCGCAGCATGCATACGGAGCACCGCGGACGTTGCGCGACGCAGACCTCGCGCCCGTGCCGGATCAGATTCATGTGCAGCGCGTACATCTCGTCATCGGGAACGTTCTCCTGGAACGCTGCCTGCGTCGTGACGGCATTGGACCGAGGCGGCACGAGGCCGAGCCGGATCGCGACACGGTGCACGTGCGTATCGACCGGAAAGAACGGACGATCGAGAGAGAAGAGGAGCACGCACGCGGCGGTCTTCGGTCCGACGCCGGGCAGCGCGACCAGGGTGTCCCAGAGTTCGGAGTCCGGCACGGCCATGAACGCGCGTTCATCGAGCGGCACACCGCTCTCTCGGATACCGCGCAGCATCGCGCGGATGCGGACAGCCTTTGTCGGTCCGAGACCGCCACGGCGGATCGCTCGGGCGAGCGCAGGGAGGGGCGCGTCAGCGACGTCGTCCCAGTCCGCGAAGCGTCGACGGAGATCGGCATAGGCGCGGTCGCGGTTCGTGTCGCTGGTGTGCTGCGAGAGCACCGTCAGGACGAGCTCCTCGAGCGGCGGCAGGTGTCGAGGGGGTGGCGGTGTGCCATACGCCTTAGCGAGGCGACGCGCGATCGCGCGGAGGCGCCGGCGGTCCACTCAACCGAGCGTATCGGGAATTGCGGGAATGCCGACGACGTTGGGATAAAGTGACTGGATGGCCGATGACGCGTTCGAGAGCGAGGCGCTCTCCTATATCGATGCGTTGTACCGAACGGCACTCCGGATGACCCGATCGGAGGCGGACGCCGAAGATCTCGTGCAGGAGACCTATATCCGCGCTCTTCGCTTTCGCGAGCAGTTCACGCCGGGGACGAACCTCAAGGCGTGGCTCTTCCGCATCCTGACGAACACCTTCATCAACGCCTACCGAAAGCGCTCCCGGCAGCCTCAGACCGCCGAGCTGGACGACGTCGACGAGTTCTCGCTCTATCGGCGGATGTCGCAGGAGACGCCCGGGTCGAATTCGTCTGATCCCGAGAAGGAATTCCTCGACGGGATCGTCTCGAGCGAGGTGAAAGAGGCTCTTGCGGCCCTTCCGGAGAAGTTCCGGACGACGGTGCTGCTCGACGTCGAAGGCTTCTCCTACAAGGAGATCGCCGAGATGGTCGGGATTCCGATTGGCACGGTCATGTCCCGGCTTCATCGCGGCCGCAAGTTCCTCCAGCAGCGACTCTTCGACGTCGCCCGCGAGCGCGGCATCGCCGCGCTTCGGACGAGCGGGCCACGACCGGACTAGGAGGGCGGGATGGACTGCGACGATTGCCTAGAGAAGCTCTACGCGTTCCTCGACCAGGAGCTCGGGTCAAATGAGCGTAAACAAGTGGCGAGCCATCTCGAAGGGTGCACCGACTGCGGCGACAACCTCGCGTTCGAGGAGCGCTTCCTGAAAGTCATCCGCGACTGCGGGACCTCCGATGTCGCTCCCGCGGAGCTCCGACGACGCGTCGCCGAGCGGTTACGGAGCGACGTTCCCCCGACGACCGCTTGAACTCTTTCCGGTCGGCTCTGTTGACATCTGCGACGTGAGTGTGTCTATATAACCGTGCAATGCGTGGCCAGAAGGAGGTGATTCCCTAATGCCAGCAAAGAAGAAGGCGAAGAAGTCCTCGAAGAAGAAGCACTAAGGTTGTCTTAGCGACGACGAGAGTCGTCGCTTTTTTGATTTTCGAGTCTGGCACCTTTCGCGAACCCGCCGATCCGCGTAGGCCTCGCGGATCGGTTTCTTTTTGTCCGAGTACGCTCGACGACATCGCACCGCAACGCTCTCTCCCACCCATCCAGCAGCTCGCGGTTGCCGCGGGCGTCCTCGTGGCGGCGATGGTCGCGTCGCTTCTCCGCCTCGCCGCGTCGCCCAGCGCATCGATCTTTGGTATCGCTGCGCCGCTTTGTGGTATCGCGGTCGGCGCGCTTTTGGCCGGAAAACTGGCCAAATATGCGGGTCTCTATCACGGCGCGCTCGTTGGTGTCGGTTACGTGCTGGTCGAAGCGATCGGTCTCGCGCCGGCGCCGCTCGAGCCCGCCGGCGACCGTCTGGCCGAGGGCATTTTGATCATCGCGGGCGACGCGCTGCTGCTGGCCGTCGCGGCACTTGCAGGTTGGATCGCAGCGCCGCGGGCAGCGTCTTCGTCTTCTTCGGGTACGGGCAGAGGTCGTTGATCGGACAGATTGGGCAGAGCGGCGTCGGCCGGCAGACACGACGACCATGGAGAACGAAGCACCACGTCGCCTTGATCCAGTCCTTCTTCGGGTAGATCGTCCGGAGGCTCGCCTCGATGTCCGGACCCGCGCGGTCGAGGCGAAGCCGCTCCGCGACCCGAGCGACGTGGCGGTCGACGGCGACCGCGGGAACGCCAAAGGCCGCTCCGAGGACGATCGATGCCGTCTTGCGACCGACCCCATGCAGCCGGGTGAGGCCGTCCATGTCGGAGGGCACCTCTCCATCGAACTCCTCGAGGAGGCCATGGGCCATCGCGCGGAGCGACTTCGCTTTCTGGTTGTAGAAGCCGGTCGCCTTGATGTCCCGCTCGAGGACCCCCGCCGGCGCCGCGGCGTAGTCCGCCGGGCTCCGGTACTTCGTGAAGAGGACCCGGGTGACCTCGTTGATCCGCTCGTCCTGCGCCTGCGCGGCAAGGATCGTCGCGACGAGGAGCTCCAGCGGCGAGGAGAAGCGGAGCGTGGGCCCCCAGTCCGGATGCGCCTTCGCGAGGCGGTTCAGGATCTTCCGGGCCCGCGACCGTAGCGCGGAATCGGGCCGCACGGTCGCACGGGGCTTTTGTCGCTTAGGCCGCGCGGGCATCGCTGAACCATACTCGCGGTCGCCTCGGTCCTAGGCGAAGGCCGCACCCTCCCGCAGATCGGCCCACGTGATGAGGACCCTGAAAGCGCGGCACCAGACGACGACACTCCGGTAGCTCGCCACGTCGATATCCGCCGGGAGCTCGTAGTTAAAGGAGCCGTTCGTAGCCTTGAGGGTGCCGAGATAGAGGCTCGTTGCGGCGTCCCACTTACCACCTGTCTCGCGAGAGAGATAGACGTGGACGTCGGGCGCGTTGGTCAGCATGACGTCCTCGAAACGAACGTAACGGCTGCCGCCGATGTCGACGATCCGCACGGGTCCTGTTCCGTTGTGGATCCCATCGACGTAGCCAAGCTCGCCTGACCGCAGCACGCGCGGAGCCACTGACGTCGATGCCGTTTGGGCGGCCTCCGCCGTGTCCCGGGCGAGGGTCGGTGAAGGGAGCGCCTCGTTCACATACGTACGAACGAAGAGCGGCGAGGCGAGGTACCAGACGATGACGGAGAGCGCCGCGATGGCTAAGAACGCGCCGGCGAGTCGCGCCGGGTGTGCGGAGAACGAGCGCCCGGTGACCCTCACGGTCACATGCTGGCACGGCCCTTGATTGACGCCTGCTCGGCCGCCTCCTACGCTCGACCGTCAAACGCGGGCCCGCAACGCGGAGGGGAAACGCGAAGGGGCCACGCAGCGAAATCGCGAAGTGGGAGGAACTCATGCAGAGACGCTGGCTCTCGGCGGCTGCGATCCTCGCCAGTCTGACGCTCGTCGTTGCCTGCACACCAGCATCCACAGGTGGCGGCGGCGGGGATAAGGGCGAGATCATCATCGCAAGCAACTTCCCGACATCGGGCGCGGACCGCGCGAGCGGCCGGGGTCCCGAGGCGGGTGTTGCCTACGCGGTGCAGCTGACACCGACCATCAAGGGCTTCAAGATCACGCACAAGCCATACGACGACTCGGTGAACGGTGTCCACGATCCCCAGAAGGGCGCCCAGAACTTCAACGACATGGTCGGCAACTCGAAGATCCTGGGTGTCGTCGGCCCGTTCAACTCGAACGTCGCGCGCGCGACCATCCCCGTCGCGAACCGCGCAAGCCTCGTGATGATCAGCCCTTCGAACACCAACGAGTGCCTGACGCAGACGTTCTCGTACTGCGACCCCCAGCCGGCGGCGCTGCGGCCGACTGGAAAGAACAACTACTTCCGCATCGCGGCGCCTGACACGGTCCAGGGTCCGGCGATGGCGGACTTCGCGGTCGACACCTTAAAGGCGACGAAGATCGCGATCTGGTCGGACAACGAGACCTTCGGCAAGGGCGTCGCCGACAACTTCGGCAAGGAAGTCACAAAGAAGGGCGGAACCGTCGTGCTCCGCCAGGACTTCGACTGGAAGACCACGAACGACTTCCGGCCCTTCCTGCAGGCGGCCAAGAACGCGGGCGCCCAGGCGATCTACGCCGGCGCGACGTCCGCCACTCACGGCTGCATCCCGCGCGCGCAGATGAAGAGCATCTTCACGACGGACATCCCGTACCTCGGCCCAGACGGCATCGGCACCTCCGACTGCATCACCGACGCCGGTGACAACGCAAACGCCAACCTGTACTTCACCAACGCCGCGGCCGAAGCGGCACAGGACCCGAACAACCAGGCCCTGATCAACGACTTCAAGTCGAAGTTCACGGCGAAGGAAGACCTCGCGGCCTACACCTTCCCGGGCTACGACTGCGCCAAGATCCTCCTGGACGCGATCAGCCGAGCGATCGACACGGCCGGCGGCAACATGCCGACCCGCGAGCAGGTCGTCGCGGCGGTCCAGGCGACGAAGAACCTCAAGCTTTCGACAGGTACGTACAGCTTCGACAACAACGGCGACCCAACCGCTGCCACGATGGCGTTCTACCAGTACCAGACCGCGGCCAAGGACTGGGTCTTCGTGAAACAGTTCTCGGTCGGCGGGTGAGCCAGCTCTAAGAAGCGAAGCCCGGAGGGGGCGCGCAAGCGCCCCCTCCCTTTTCGCGCGAGGGGGAAGTGGGGACGATCGGCGAGGCGGTCAGGCGACGCCGAGGTGGTCTTCGCGCCGGGGCTGCCGGTCGCATCCTCGACTTCGCGCTCATAGCGATCATCGCCATATTCCTGATCCTTCTCGGCACGAAGGTCGTTGCCCAGGGCGGGTCGTTCTTCCTTCAGATCCTCACGTTCGCCGTCGCCAACGGCGGCATCTACGCGCTGATCGCGCTCGGCTACACGATGGTCTACGGGATCATCGAGCTCATCAATTTCGCCCACGGCGACGTGTTCGCCTTTGGAGCGTTCCTATCAGCGTCACTCCTGCCGATCTTCGGTCTTCGTGAGGGAGGGACGTTCACCGCCGGATCCGTGATCGCGCTACTCGCCGTTTTCGGGCTGACGATGCTGTCGTGCGGGATCTTGAACATCAGCATCGAGCGGATCGCGTACCGGCCGCTTCGCCACGCGCCGCGGCTCGCGCCCTTGATCACCGCGGTGGGCGTCTCGTTCTTCCTGGAGGGCGTGCTGTTCCTCTGGAAGGGGCCGTCCAACGTGCACTACGCGAACATCATTCCGAACGCGGGGTTCGAGATTTTCGGCGCGACGATCGGCGCCAAGGATCTGCTCGTGATCGGCGTGTCGATCGTCCTCGTGATCGGGCTCGCCCTGTTCGTCGACCGAACCAGGCTGGGAAAAGCGATGCGCGCGACGGCCCAGGATCGCGACGCGGCCCTGCTCATGGGCATCGACATCGACCGGACGATCGCGGCGACGTTCTTCATCGGCGCGATCCTCGCCGGCGCGGGCGGGACGATGTACGGCCTCTACTACAACACCTCGGTCTTCGACCTGGGCTTCAGCGCAGGGCTCGTCGCCTTCACGGCCGCGGTGTTCGGAGGCATCGGCAACATCTACGGTGCTGCCATCGGCGGCCTGGTCATCGGGATGATCCAATCGTTCTGGGACGGCTACTTCGACTCCGCATGGACGCAGGTCGTGATCTTCACGATCCTCATCCTCGTGCTGATCTTCCGCCCGACAGGACTCCTCGGGATGCGGGTGCCCGAGAAGTGAGCATGCTGCGGCAGTTCTGGGAAGGCGGGCCGCGCCGCGATCCGAACACGATCGCGTACGTCGTCCTGCTCGTTGCCGCGATCTTCTTCCCCATTCTCGTGAACGTCATCACCGGCGGGAACTCGTCCGCCATCATGACCATCGCCGCCGACGCTGGTGTCTATGTGCTCCTGGCGATCGGTCTGAATGTCGTGGTCGGGTTCGCGGGCCTTTTGGACCTCGGCTACGCCGCGTTCTTCGCCATCGGGGCGTACACCTATGCGTTCCTGGCATCGGACCACATGCGGGTCACGCCACTCGGGGAGCCGATCCACATCTCGTTCTGGATCGTGCTGCTGATCGCGATGTTCGTCGCGGCGTCGTTCGGAGTGATCCTTGGCGCCCCGACCCTTCGGCTGCGCGGCGATTACCTCGCCATCGTGACTCTCGGTTTCGGTGAGATCGTGCCGCGCGTCTTCCGCAATGCCTCGTCGTGGACAAGCGGAGTGAACGGGATCTCCGCCCTGGACATTCCGTCGCTTCCGCTGTGGCTGCAGGGGCCGTGGTCGGGCGATGCGTTCGCGTTCGTGACCGACTTCAAGGTCATCTCGTCGCTCGCCTACTACGTGATCATGGTCATCCTCGTCATCATCTGCGTGATCCTCGTGCGGAACCTCCACCGCTCGCGCCTCGGCCGGGCCTGGATGGCGGTGCGCGAGGACGAGGTCGCGGCGGCCGCGATGGGCGTGAACACGGTTGCCGTCAAGCTCCTCGCCTTCTCGATCGGCGCAGCATTCAGCGGGTTCGCCGGAACGTATTACGCCGGGAAGCTCTCGCTCGTCTCGCCGGAGAACTTTGGCTTTTCCGTCTCGATCACGATCCTCGTGATGGTCGTGCTCGGCGGTATGGGGAACATCCCCGGTGTCATCACGGGAGCGCTGCTCATCTACTACGTGATCTTCGTGCTGCTGCAGCAGCTCCCCGAATACGCGGTGAACTTCGTGAGCTCGATCGGACTCTCCGGTCTCGTGCGGTCGAGCGGCGACTATCCCGGGATCGCTGAGTTCATCTCTCGGCTCAAATTCCTGGTCTTCGGACTCATCCTCGTGATCGTCATGCTGGTGAGGCCGCAGGGGCTTTTGCCGAGCCGCCAGCGCGAGCAGGAGCTCCACAAGGGTGTGCACGACGAGCCGGTCATCGAAGACGTGACCGCGGAGACTACATGACCGTCGAGGTGATCCCGCCGATCCTGCGCGTCGACCACGTCACGAAGCGTTTCGGCGGGCTCGTGGCCGTCGATGACGTGACCTTCGACGTGAAGAAGGGCGAGATCTTCGCGCTCATTGGCCCCAACGGGGCCGGCAAGACCACCCTCTTCAACGGGATCACCGGGATCTTCCCGCCGACGACCGGGCGCGTGATCTTCCAGGACCGCGAGATCACCGGGGCCAAGCCCCACCAGGTCGCGACGCTCGGCATCGCCCGAACGTTCCAGAACATCCGGCTCTTCGAGTACATGTCGGCGCTCGACAACGTTCGCCTGGGGCAGCACTGCCGCATGCACGCGAAGCTCTGGGACTCGCTCTTCAAGACGCCCGTCGAGCGCGCCGAAGAGCGTCGGGTGAGCGACCGCGCGATCGAGCTTCTCCAATTCGTCGGGATCGAGCGCTACACCCACACGTACGCGCGGAATCTCCCGTATGGGTCGCAACGCCGCCTCGAGATCGCCCGGGCGCTCGCGACGAACCCAGCGCTTCTCCTGCTAGACGAGCCGGCCGCCGGCTTCACGCCGCAGGAGAAGGTCGAGCTCATGGGCCTCGTGCACAAGATCGTCGACAACGGCGTGACCGTCTTCCTCATCGAGCACGACATGAAGGTGGTCATGGGCGTGTCGCGGCGCATCGTCGTCCTCGACCACGGCGAGAAGATCGCGGAGGGAACGCCGGAGCAGGTCCGCAACGATCAGCGGGTCATCGAGGCGTACCTCGGGAAGCAGCACTAGCGTGGCGCTCCTCGAGATCTCCAAGATCGACGTCTTCTACGGGCGCGTCCAGGCCCTGCGCGGCGTGACGCTGTCCGTCGACGCCGGCGAGATCGTGGCGCTCATCGGGTCAAACGGCGCCGGGAAGACGACAACGCTCCGCACGATCTCGGGTCTGATGCACCCGACCACCGGAACGATCAGCTTCGATGGCCGCCAGCTTCAGCAGACCAAGGCGCATGAGGTGGTGCGCGTCGGGATCTGCCAGTCTCCCGAGGGGCGCCGCCTCTTCCCACGAATGACGGTGTTCGACAACCTGATGATGGGCACGTACGCCCGAAAGGACCTGAGCAGGCTCCAGGATGACATCGCGAACGTCTACTCGCTCTTCCCGCGCCTCAAGGAGCGGACCAAGCAGCTCGCGGGGACGCTATCCGGCGGGGAGCAGCAGATGCTCGCGATCGGGCGCGCACTTATGGCGCACCCGAAGCTCTTGATGCTCGACGAGCCGTCGCTTGGTCTCGCGCCGATCCTCGTCGAGACGATCTTCCGCGTGTGCACCGACATCAACGCGCAGGGCATGCCCATCCTCCTCGTCGAGCAGAACGCGAGCAAGGCGCTTGAGATCGCGCACCGCGCGTACGTTCTGGAAACGGGCTCGATCGTCCAGACCGGCACCGGCAAGGAGCTCCTCTCATCGCCCGACGTGCAGCGCGCCTACCTCGGTATGTGACCCTTCTGCTTCTTTAGACTTCGCGAGTGATTCCGCATATTCAGGTACCCGCCGACGTCGAGAGGGTTGTCGCCCGCCTCGTCGCGGCCGGGCATGAGGCTTATGTCGTCGGCGGCTGCGTTCGGGACGCGCTACGCGGCGTCGACCCGCACGACTGGGACATCGCGACGAGCGCGACACCTGACGAGATCCAGAAGGTCTTCCGGCACGCGCTCTACCTGAACCGCTTCGGGACCGTGGTCGTCCGCCAGGGCGATCACGAGATCGAGGTCACGACGTACCGGGTCGAAGCCGACTACGCCGATCACCGCCATCCGGCAACAGTGGCATTCACCGACTCGCTGCACGAGGATCTCTCGCGCCGCGACTTCACCATGAACGCGATGGCCTGGCGCCCTGGCGTCGAGGGCCGGCCAGGCGAGCTCGTGGACCCCTTCGGCGGGCAGCGGGATCTCGAGGCCCGCATCGTGCGCGCCGTCGGTGAGCCGCGCGAACGCTTCGCGGAAGACGCCCTGCGGATGCTCCGCGCGGTCCGCTTCGCGACGCGGCTCGGTTTCGTGATCGACCCGCGTACGGCAGACGCGATCCGTGACTCGGCGGCCCTCGCAGAGAATCTGTCTGGTGAGCGGATCCAGCAGGAGATCACCAAGATGCTCGAGGCGCCGAAGCCATCGGAAGCCTTTCGCCTGCTCTCCGACCTCGGGCTGCTCGAGGTGATCTGCCCGGAGCTCGAGGTCGCGAAGGGGACCCCGCAGGACAAGGCGGTAGCACAGAACGTCTTCGAGCATTCGTTGGCGACGCTCGACGCGACGCCGCCGGACGACCTGGTGCTACGGCTCGCCGGACTTTTTCACGACATCGGCAAGCCGGCGACCTTCTCCGACGGCCACTTCCACCAGCACGAGTTCGTCGGCGAGGCGACCGCACGGGACATCCTGCGCCGGTGGCGCTTCGACAAGGACACCGTGACTCGCGTCACGCATCTCATCCGCAATCACATGTTCTGGTACCAGAGCGAATGGACCCCATCGGCGGTCCGCCGCTTCGTGCGCAAGGTCGGGCTCGAGAACATCCCGGCCCTCTTCGCGCTGCGCAAGGCTGACAACATCGGGAGCGGCGCGCGATCGCCGCGGATGTACGCGCTCGAAGCGCTCTGGGAGCGGGTGCAGGAGGAGATCCGCACGGCCTCGGCGTTCTCGCTCAAAGATCTTCTTATCGACGGCAACGACGTGATGAAGGAGCTTGGGATTCCGCCGGGACCGCGCGTCGGTCAGATTCTCAACGAGCTCTTCGAGCGCGTGACCGACGATCCAAAACTGAACACGCGCGAACATCTCCTAAAACTGGCGCGAGAGCTAGGCGCGAACTAAGACTTCAACGCGGCCGAGGGGGCTGGCGCGCGCAGTGGGACCCGAGACCCTACGTGGTCGAGGGAGGGACCCGCGAGCACGACAGCCCCCTCGGCCGAGTCACGTGGCCGAGTGCTAAATGCCGCTAACTCGACGCGTAAGGCGTGCTGCCGACGGTCGAGACCGGTCGCGTCGACCCGTTTCCGGCTTTGGTCGCCGACTCGGTGCGAACTTTGTCGACGCCCTCGCTCAAACGACGACGGGCTTCGTCACCAGGGAACGGCGCGAAGAGCAGGGCGATCGCGGCGCCGACAATCGCGCCAAGCACAAGACCGAGCGCGAGCGTCCCGAAGATCGCTCCATCGGAGTGGCCACCGACTACGCGGCGGACCTCGCTCTTCCCTTCACCGAAAAGATCACTCGCGCGCTTGGACGCTTCACCCTTCAAGTCATCCACGACGTCCTGAAGGTCCTTCACGCTCACCATGGCAGCCGCCTCCTCTGCGCTCGAAGCGCGGATTAGGACCGTGCAGGGCCGGTGCCACTGTCGCCTGTCGCTCCGCCGGGCGGTCGAGAGAGCGCCGCCTCGATGAAGGGATCGATGTCGCCACCCAGGACGCGAACCGGATCGCCGATCTCCACGCCTGTCCGGTGGTCCTTCACGAGCGTGTACGGGTGGAGGATGTACGAGCGGATCTGGCTCCCCCAGTCTGCGGAGCGCATCTCGCCACGTTCCTTCGCCTGAGCCTCTTCCTGGTCCCGTACCTGCCGCTCCAGGAGGCGCGCACGCAGGATCTTCATCGCGGTCTCCTTGTTCTGGAGCTGCGACCGCTCGTTCTGACACGCGACGACGATGCCGGTTGGCAGATGGGTGATCCGGACGGCCGTCTCGGTCTTGTTGACGTTCTGCCCGCCCGCTCCGGTCGCGCGATATGTGTCGATCCGGAGGTCCTCCGGCCGCACTTCGACCTCGGCCTCGCTCTCGACCTCCGGCGTCGGATCCACCAGGGCGAACGAGGTCTGACGCCGCTTTTGGAAGTCGAACGGCGAGATGCGCACGAGTCGATGCGTGCCTCGCTCGGTCTTCAGGTAGCCGTACGCGAACGGCCCCTCGACGGTAAGGGTCGCGCTCCGGAACCCTGCCTCGTCGCCGGGGGTGGACTCAAGGAGCTCGGCCTTGAAACCGCGCCGCTCGGCCCAGCGGAGGTACATGCGCACGAGCATCTCGGCCCAATCGGCGGCGTCGGTGCCACCGACCCCGGCGGAGATCGCCAGGACCGCGCTGCGCTCGTCGTACGGTCCGGACAGCTGCGCTTCGAGGCTCGCGCGGGCGACCTCTTCGCCGAGCTCTGCCGTGTCATGCGCGATGTCGGCTTCCATCTTGGGGTCGCCATCGGCAAGCGACGCAAGCTCACTCAGATCTTTCGCCCGCGCGCGAAAGCGCTCCCACCGTTCGAGACGATCGCGCTGGTTGCCGAGGCGCTTCAGAATCGTCTGCGCGCGCTGCCGGTCCTGCCAGAGGTCGGGCTTCGCGGACTCGGTCTCTAGCTCCGAGACCTCACGGGACAGAGCGGGAAGGTCAAAGGAACACCGCCATACGTTCGATGCGGTCGCGCAACGTGGAGAGGGAAGCCTGGTCGACGGTCAAGAGTGTCCTTAGCGCTTGCGCGGGCGTTCGAACGTGGTGGTCACCGGCTGGACGACCGGAGCTAGCTTGCCCGCTGCGAACGAGACGAACGTCACGCAGGGGCAGTACGTGTTGCGAGGGCAGCGCGGGCAATCGCCATCACAGTCGAGGGTCGCTCCGTAGGAGCACTTGAGGCAATTGTCTTCGCAGACGATCCATTCCTTCATGCCGCGGTCCTCTCTAGGGCGTGACGGGTAATGACCTTTTGATCAAAGACCCGCCCACGCTCTCCCCACTGCGATTGTGTGTCGGTTTCCGTACGAATCTTATCCATGCGGATGGGGCTTGAGAAGAGGGCAAAACGCGAATTCGGCCCCGAAAATCTGTTCTTTTTAGTGCTTGCGTGGTTTCCTGAGGTAATCCAGAGCGCCCTTGAATGGGCGCGGGCGGACGCCAAAAACGGGCTCGAGGGCATTCTGGCGAGGCGTGTTGTCGACGGCCAGAAGGTCAAGTTGGGAGATCGTGACCGGCGGATCGGACATGACGAGGCCCATCGCGAAAGCCGCCGGCTTCATGAGCGGGACCGGCAGGTGCATGGTCGGCCTGTGTTTCCCGGTGCCGCGCATCGTCTCGGCGAGCATCTCGTCGTAGGTGACCGGCTCGGCACCGCCGATCTGGTGCACGCCGACGATCTCGCGGCGTTGCACCGCCGCGAGGAGCGCTTGCGCGATGTCGTCCACGTGGACCGGCTGGAAACGGGCCTTGCCGTCGCCCGGTACCGGAACCACGGGAAAGAGCAGGCTGAACGCGAGACGGGGGAAGAAGTCGTCGCCCTCCCCGAAGAGGAGCGACGGCTGCAGCACGACGTGCGCGATGCCGGACCCGGTGATGAGCGCCTCGCCTTCGCCTTTGCTTCGGAGATAGGGATAGGGCGAGACCGGGTCAGCCCCGAGCGCTCCCATGTGCACGATTCGGCCTACCCCGGCGCGGCGGGCCTCGGCCACGACGTGCGCGACCCCCGCGACGTTCACATCGGCGAAGCGCTGTTTGCGCTCGGTCGGGACGGCCACCGTGTGGATCACCGCATCGACGCCATCGAACGCGCCGCGGAGCGACTCCGGCTTGCGCACGTCGGCGCGACGGACATCCACGTTCGTGCCCGCGCCGGGGAGCTCCTTGTCGGCACCGGGGCGCTCGCTGATCAGCGCCCGCACCTCGTGCCCGCCGAGGAGCAGCCGGGCGATCGCGTGCCGCCCCACGAATCCGTTCGCGCCGGTCACGGCTACGCGCATCGGCTCACCGCCCTTGTACTACGTGGCCGTAGTAGTAGCACGTTGCCGGCCTGAGTCAACACGTCCGCGCGCGGTCAGAATCGGTAGCATGAGTCCCCCGCCGATCGCGTATGCCAGACCGAGGAGCTGCGCCTCCTGGAGCCCGTCCACAAATAGAGGGTCCAGACGCAGGAACGACGTGAGGAAGCGGAACCCGCCAAAGAGCAACAGGTAGGCCCAGTACACGCGGCTCTCCGGGGGCTTTCCACGGACCCGGCGCCAATAGGCGACCAGCGCAATGAAGATCAGGACCATGACGAGGCCGTCGTACGCCGCAACGGAATGCACGTATTCGGTCTGGCCGAGCGTCGCCGGATTCGTGTAGCGAACGCACCAGGGAAGTCCCGAACATGCGATCGCGTGATGCTCGCCGTTGATCACATCGCCGATGCGCCCGATCGCCTCGCCGAGCGCGATGCCGATCACCGAGATGTCGAACATGAAGCCGATCGGAAGGCGCAGCCGGCGCGCGGCGATGTAGCCCGCGATCGTCGAGCCGACCGGCGCGCCGGTGGTGCCGATACCGCCGTTCCAGAAGGCGAGGACGTCGATGGGATGCGACGCGTAGACGTTCCAGTTGTCGAGCACGTGTGCGACTCGGGCCCCCACCAGTCCACCGACGACCACGGCGATCGCGAAGGGATAGATCCGATCGTCGTGCACGAGGTAGCGCGCCGCGCGGAAGGAGACGAAGCTCCCGACGATCATTCCGACGAGCGAGAAGATCGAGTGCCAGGCGAAGCTGAGCGATCCGACGTGGAGGTTCGGATCGAAGGGGAGGTCGATCAGACCGCGAAAGTACGCGCCTGCGCCTGCGGGCGCGTGAGCAAGCGGAAGAGCATGGTGACCGCCGCCGCGAACACCAGGACCGCGATGGTCTGGTCTTGTCGCAGGCCGAACGCGTACGTCGGGTCGCCGATGCGGAGGAAGCCAAGGAGAAAGCGGCCCACGGCGTAGTGCAGCGCCCAGATCCAGAAGATCACGCCGTCCGGCCAGCGCCCGATGAAGCGCCGCAACCACAAGGTGAGCACGACCGCCGACAGGTCCCAGACCATGTCGTACGCGACGACGAGGTGCACGGGTCCAGGCTGACCGAGTCCACCCTGATCTTGAGGGAAGGTGTAGCCGACGCAGAGCCCCTCGGGCGGCGTGCACGCCGTCGCGTGGTGCTCACCGTTGATGATGTCGCCGATCCGCCCGATCGCGAATCCAAGCGCGAGCCCGGGCGCTGCGGCGTCGGCGCCGAAGCCGATCGGCACCCCGCGCCGGACCGCCGCGATGTATCCACCCAGGACGCCGCCGATCGCGGCCCCCCAGATCGCGATGCCGCCGGTCCAGATGAAGAAGATCTGCTCGGGATGCGCGACGTAGTACGGAAGTTGGTCGATGACGTGGACGAGACGCGCGCCGACGATCCCGCCGACCACGCCCCACGTGGCGACCGCCCACCCGTCGTCCTCACTGATCTTGCCCCGGAGAAGACGGAGCGGCAGCCAAACACCAAAAAAGATTCCAACGGCGGTGAAGATCCCGTGCCATGCGAGGGTGATCGGACCGAGGTGAACGTTCGGATCGAAGGGAAGCTGAATCAAAGTCTGAAAGCGGATGCGTCGCGGGTCCTGTCCCCGGCTCGGGGTCGCGCGCTCGCCGCACCCTGCCGCTCCGCACATGAGACACCGACCGCTGTGGCCCGCGAGGACCCGCGGCTCGCGCACAACCCGCTCGCCGGTGCCACCCGCGACGCCTCACGCGGTTTGCCGTCAATCACTTTCCATGGCACTTCTTGAACTTTTTGCCCGATCCGCACCAGCATGGCTCGTTTCTTCCCGGCAGCTTGCTGGGAGCAGTTGAGGAAGTGGGTCGGCCGTTTCCGCTCGTTCGTGTGGTCGTCGTGTTCCCGGCACCCGTCTTCGTCGTCTGCGTCTTCTCTTCTTGTTCGGCTTGTTCGGCGGTTCTGACGGTCACACGCAAGATTGTTTGAGCGACTCCGCTGGCGATGCGCGCCTCCATCTCCTCGAAGAAGCCGTGCGCTTCGCGCTTGTAGGCCACGAGGGGGTCCTGCTGGCCGTAGCCGCGCAGATAAATGCCCTCGCGGAGCTCCTCCATCGCGGTGAGGTGCTCGATCCAGTGCGTGTCGATCGTGCGAAGAAGGACCCATCGCTCCACCGCGCGTGTGAGCTCCTCTCCCAGCTCCTTCTCGCGCGCCTCGTACGTTTCTTCGACGATCTCCGCCACACGGTCACGCAGCTCGTTCTGATTGCGCAGCTCCCCGAAGCTCGTGGCCACGAGGTCCGGACGATTCAGCATCGCCCCGAGACCGGCGGCGAGCTTTTCGCGGTCCCAATCCTCGGGGTCCGGCGTCGCAGCTGCGGTGTCGACGAGGCCGTCCGCCTCCTGCCGCAGAAACTCGAGGACGGTCTCGCGGACGTCGCCCTTTTCCAGGATGAGCCGGCGCTGGCCGTAGATCACGGTGCGCTGGTTGTTGAGAACGTCGTCGAACTCGAGCGCGCGCTTCCGGATGTCGAAGTTGCGCCCCTCGACCTTGACCTGGGCCTGCGTGATCGCGCCCGTGACCATGCCGGATTCGATCGGCGTCGAGTCATCGAAACCGAGGCGCGCCATGAGCCCGGCGACGCGCTCCGAGGCGAAGATGCGGATCAGGTCGTCCTCGAGCGAGCTGAAGAACCGGGAGCTGCCCGGGTCGCCCTGACGGCCGGACCGGCCGCGAAGCTGGTTGTCGATGCGCCGCGCTTCGTGGCGCTCGGTGCCGATGACGTGGAGCCCGCCGAGGTCGGTGATGCCCTCCCCGAGCAGGATGTCGACACCGCGGCCGGCCATGTTCGTCGAGAGCGTGACGGCGCTTCGCTGGCCGGCGTCCGCGATGATCAGCGCTTCGCGCTCGTGGTTCTTCGCGTTCAGGACCTCGTGCTTGATCCCGTGCCGGCGCAGCTGGTCCGAAAGCCGCTCGCTCTTCTCGACGCTCGTCGTGCCGATGAGCACCGGCTGCCCGGCCTCATTGCGCTCCTTCACCTCGGCGACGACGGCGTCCCACTTGCCCTGCTCGGTCTTGTAGACGAGATCGGGGTTGTCCTTGCGGACCATCGGCTTGTTCGTAGGGATCTGCGTGACCTCGAGCTTGTACACCTTGAAGAGCTCCTCGGCCTCGGTCGCCGCCGTACCGGTCATCCCCGCGAGCTTCGTGTACATGCGGAAGTAGTTCTGGATCGTGATCGTCGCGAAGGTCCGGGTCTCGCGCTGGATCTTGAGACCTTCCTTCGCCTCGACGGCCTGGTGCAGCCCATCGCTCCAGCGGCGGCCGGGCATGAGCCGGCCGGTGAACTCGTCGACGATGATCACCTCGCCGTCCTTGACGACGTACTCCTTGTCCTTCCGGTAGAGAGCGCGCGCTCGCACCGCGTTGTCGAGGTAGTGCACGGCGGTCACGTCGCCCTCGTACATGTTCTTCACACGGAGCAGCTTCTCGGCGCGAGAGATGCCCTCCTCGGTGAGGGTGACCGCGTGCTGCTTCTCTTCGATGACGTAGTCCGTGTCCGGCTGGAGCTGCGCCGCGACGCGCGCGAACGTGTAGTACGTCTCGGTCGCGTCCTCGGCCGGGGAGCTGATGATGAGCGGCGTGCGCGCTTCGTCGATCAGGATCGAGTCGGCCTCGTCCACGATCGCGTAGTGCAGGCCCCGCTGCTGCACCTGGTCGTTCAGGTCCATGGCCATGTTGTCGCGCAGATAGTCGAAGCCGAATTCGCTGTTCTGGCCGTACGTGATGTCGGCTTCGTAGGCCTGGCGCCGGCTGACGTCGCGCCAGTGCCGGTGCCGCGGATCGACCGCGTCCAGCTCCACTGCCGGGTCGTAGATCGCGCTCTTCTCGTGCGCGATGTAGGCGACGGTCGCTCCGAGCGCTTGGTAAATGGGCGCCATCCAGCCCGCGCCGGTCTTTGCGAGGTAGTCGTTCGTCGTGACGAGGTGCGCGCCCTTCCCTTCCAGGGCGTTCGCGTAGAGGGCGAGAGAGGCGACGAGGGTCTTGCCTTCGCCGGTCCTCATCTCGGCGATGTGCCCCTTGTGCAGCGCGAGGCCACCCATGAGCTGCACGTCGAAGTGGCGCTGCCGCAACGTCCGCTTCGCCGCCTCGCGAACCGAGGCGAAGACCTCGGTGAGGATGTCATCGAGGCTTTCGCCCTTGGCCAGGCGATCGCGGAAACGCAGCGTGCTCTGGGCGAGCTCTTCGTCGGTCTTCCGCTGGATTTCGGGCTCGAGCTCATTGATGCGCGCGGCGATCTTGCGAAGCTTGCGAAGCTCGCCTTCGTTTGAGTCGAACAACCCGCCGATGAAGCTCACGGGACTGCGAGTTGCGATCGCTAGGTGACCTGGAGCGGCAGCTGCAACCCCGGCGGGTTGAAGAGCGCGCCGACGGACTCGCCCTCGTGGATGCGCCGGATCGCCTCAGCGAAGAGCGGCGCCACGGTGAGGACCTCGAACTTCTGTGTGTCACGGGCCGACGGTCTTAAGGGTGCGGTGTCCGTGGTGATCAGCTTGACGATGCCGCTCTCGGCGAGCTTCTGGGCAGCGTTCCCCGACAGGACGGCGTGAGTGCAGCCGACGTAGATCTCGTTCACGCCGCGCTCGTGCAGGATGCGAACGGCGTTGACGATCGTGGTACCGGTGTCGATCTCGTCATCGATGATGATCGCGCGCTGCTTGTCGATGTCGCCGATGACGGCGACGACCTCGCTCCGGCCGCTGTTGTCGCGATGGGTCTTCTGCATGAAGACGAGTGGGATCTGCAGTGCTTCGGCGATCCGGCGGGCGGCGTTGGCGTAACCGAGATCGGGCACGACGAGCGCGACGCCGTTCGGGTCCTTCTCGACGATCGACCGGAACGCCTCGATGAGCAGGTTGCGCGCCGAGAGCTCGTCGCCGGGGATCGAGAAGAAGCCCTGGATCTGCATCTGGTGCATATCCATCGTCAGGAACCGATCCGCCCCCGCGACACCGATGAGGTCGGCGAGGAGGCGAGCCGTGATCGGCACGCGCGGCTGGTCTTTCTTATCGCTCCGGCCGTAGGCGTAGTACGGCATGACAGCCGTGATCCGGCCAGCCGAAGCGCGTTTGAAGGCGTCGAGCATGATGAGAAGCTCCATGATCGCGTCGCTGACCGACGGGCCGACGAGCGACTGCACGACGTAGACGTCGTGCTCGCGCGCGTTCTCGTTGATCTTGACGAAGATGTTGTCGTTAGCAAATTTTGTGACGTCGGCGTCGCCGAGCGGGACCTCCAGATGGGCGGCGATGTCTCTCGCGAACTTGGGGTGGGCGTTTCCGGTGTAGACGGACAGTCCTCGGAACACGGCTCCCCTCCTGCCGCGGATAGCAGGTCGTCCTGCATGAAAAGTATACGGGCGCTAGCCTCCGAAAACGTGAGCATCGCGACCGGCCATCGGCTGCGCTGGACGGCGGTCTGGGTGCTCGTCGCGGCGTGGTTCGTCGCGCAGGCCGCCAACTTCGGCGGCAACGCCGTGCACCTGGTGCTTCTCGTCGCCATCGGGATCCTGGTGTACGAGCTGCTGGCGGAGGACCCGCCCCCCGCCTAGGGCCGCTACCTCGCGGCGAGGCGGCTTCCGGCCATGAACCCGCCGCGATCCAGAGCGGCCGCCGCGATCATCGCGTCGGTCTTGTCGAGGGGCTTGATCTCAAAGTGGGTGTCGGTACCGACTGAGAACAGCGCACCCGCGCGTGCCGCGCGAATGAGGAACTCCCGATGCGGCACGCCGTAGCTCTCGTTGATCTCGATCGCGATGTGGCCCTTCACGCAGAGATCGATGAGCCGCTCCTGCCACTCCTCGGGATAAACCCGCTCAGGATCGCCAAGCGCTTGAAGTGCCGAGAACGTCGGGTGGCCCAGGATGTCGATGCGGTCGCGGTCAATCCCTTCGGCAACTACCTCGAGCGTGCGCTCGAGGATCCGCCTCTGGAGCGCGGGATCGCTGAAGCGGTCGCGCTCCTTGAACATCTTGATCCGGCCTTTCACGAAGGCCCCGGCGTCGTCGTAGCCAATCCGTTTTCCGTCGAGGTTGATCTGGTGGATCGCGCCGATGAGGTAGTGCAGCGACTCGCGGGTGTCGGCACCGAGCGGCGGCGCGACACCGAGATCGTATTCGAGACCGACCCGGAGGCCGAGACGCGAAGCGTCGTCGATGTAGCGCTTCACGTCGTCCTCGTTGCGCAGCTTCTCCTTCCAGGGGTAGTGATCCGACACTCCGTGCGGCCGGGTGGCCACGCTCTTCGCGCGGTCCGCAAGCGACACGGTGCCGTCCGAGCGGTCGCTGTGGACATGGTGATCGAAGAGCGCGTTCAAATCTCGGGGTGCCCGGCCCAGGCCGCTTCGACCATCGTCCAGAAGGCACCCGACACGAGCGTGTGGCCGCCCAGCAGGAGGGGGAACGGGGCGTCGCGCGCGGCCTCGGTGAAATCTCGCAGCGGCTTCGTCGCGATCCGGTCGGTCATGAAGAGGTACGACGCGAAGCGCTCCTCGGCGGCGGGACGCCATCGGAGATGCGCGAAGAGGACGAGCATGTCGAAGAGCATCCCGTCTCCGAGCTCGCCCATCTTTGCGAAGAAATCGCGCGGCCCGACGAGCTCGTAGAGGAATCCGAGCGCGCTCCGCGCCTCCCCTGAGACATCGCGCCCTGCGGCCTGCATGCCGCGCTCCTCCGCGAGCATCCGGACGCGACACGCGGTCTGCGATTCGATGAACGTCCACACCGGCGCACCGACGCGTCCGGCGACGACGAGCTCCTTATCAGGGGTCGTCACGATCCGCATGAGCGCTTCGATGCGTTCTCCCAGCAGGTCCTGCCATGCCGGAAGGGCGCGCAGCTCCGGCGGGCACCCGGGGTGGCGCGTGAGGAGCGCGGCGTCAGTTGGCGTGTCGACGTCGAGCAACGTCGCGGCGGACTTCTCGAGTTGTCGCGAGGAGAGGCCGGCTTGCTGATGGAGCCGCCGCGGAAGCGGGTTGTCCGTCGCCGGAAGATCGATGGCGTCGAGCGCGGCCGCCGGTGTGAATGCGACGAGGTCGGCCGAGTACGAGTTGTTCGATAGGACAAGCGCTTCACTCGACTCGAGGTCCTCGCGCAGCGAGCGCAGCTCATGCGTCGTCATGAGCGCTCCCGCGCCCGCACCTATCGTGCACAAGCGGTCGAGCTTCTTCTCGTCCACGATCCGCTTCAGCTCACGCCCAAAGTGGAACGGCTCGGTCTTCACGGGAAGGACCGACGCGCCCTTCGAGCGGAAGGCCGCGGCAGCCTCCTGATCGTTGGTGACGGCATAGAGACGCGAGAACCCGGCGTCCGCGGCGCGACCCATGACAACGGCGCCGATGGCGATCTTCACCGCGTCCAGCTGCCGCTCCAAATCGCTCGATCCGCTGCGCCCGAAGAAGATCAGAAACGCGCTCACACCTGCGACGCTAGCTCACTCCCGCGATACGCACGCAGCTCGAGCCGGACAAGCAACACCAGGACAAGAGCGCTGAGGGCGGCGCCGGCGATGACGCGTTCGTCCGCCGAAGGCACGAGCCGGAGAACGGCGAGCCACTGCGGATCGCTCCAGTTGAAGAGCTTCGACGGGTCGTCGTTCACGTTGATCGGGACGGTGTCCCAGGCCTTGTCGTAGAGGAACGCGGCCGCCTGGAAGAGCACGAACGACCACGCCGCCATGAGGCTGAAGACGACGCGGGCGAACCGGGATCCCAACAGGCCGACGGACGTGCCCCAAGCGATCGCGACGAACAGGATCGGCGCGAAATCGTCCAGGAAGCGCGAGCCGAACACGCGGCCGCCCCACCACTCCGCGTAGGTCGCGTAGAGCACGAGCGCGGCGAGCCACACCAGTGAAAGCCCGCGGAGACGCCCGGCGACCTCGCCCGGCCAGCGCCACGCCCGCAGCAGCGCGAAGAAGCCAAAGATCACGTAGGGCGTGTACACGAAGAGACCCCGCGACGGAGAGAGCAGGAGGCCGTAGAGGCCGGTCTGGATCGGTGTCGCGAACGACTTGACGCCGTAGCCCTGTTCAAGGGGCGAGCCGAACGCGAGGTCGTTGTACGCGAGGAGCGGCGCGAGACCGATGACCGTTCCCACGAGCATCCAGAAGATCCGCGTCGGACGGAACCCGTGGAGGCCGAGCGACACGAGGGCCGTGGTCTGGCGCACCACGCCACCGAGCCCCAGCACCACCCCCGCGGCGAGATCGCGAGACAGCGGGATCGGCTCCTCTCGAAGGGTCAGCCAGAGCGCGGACGCGACGGCGAGGTGCACGCCGGAGTGCTGCCACAGCGCTTGGCTCGCGACCGTTCGAACGCTCGTGGCGAGGAAATAGAGAAGCACGAGCACGAGGGACCAACGCGGCGTGGCGAAGCGTCGCAGGACGGACCAGAGGATGAGCGTGGCAAGTATTTCGACGATGGCCGCCACGACGTGGCCGCCGTGAACGAGGAGGCCGAGGTCGAGCGGGTTCGCTCCCGTGAGCACGAACGGGGCGAAGAACGGGAGCGCGAGGATGCCCATGCCCGGCGGAAAGACCGAGCACACGTGATCGTTGGGGCCCGGTGCGGGCGGACCGCCAAGGCTCCGCTTCGCTGTCGGCGGTGCCGTCGCGGTGGACTCACCGCACGCGCGGAAGAAATAGGCCTCCCGATCGAGCGTCGTCGCGGGAGCTCTCGTGCCGCTAGGCACCGTGAACTCGTCGTAGTTCACGTTGTGCTCCTTGATCACAGTCCACGCGAAGAGCGCGTTCGGCAGGACGTCGGGGGACCAGAGACCCGGCGCTTCCCCGCCCTGGCTGGTATCGCTGGATCGGATGTCATTCAGGTTGGCGAACGCGAGCACGAAGAGCAGAAGCCCGCGCACGAGCCAGCGCGAACGGCTCATTCTTCGACCGCCGCGACGTAGGCGCGAACCGCGCGGGCACCGGCCGATCGCGCCGCGGCGGCGGCGTCCGAGAGCGTCGCGCCGGTCGTGGCCACGTCGTCCACGAGCGCTACGCGCAGACCTCTGAGCGAGCTCGCCTCGGCGACGAACGCTCCGCGAATGTTCGCGGCGCGGGCGGTGCGGTCGAGCTCGACCTGAGGACGCCCTCCGCGTATCCGGTGCAGCGCGGGCCGCAGCGGCAGATCCGCGCGCGCGGCGACAGCGCGTGCCAGGAGGATGGCCTGGTCGTATCCGCGCGCTGCCGCACGCGACGGGTGGAGCGGCACCGGGACGATCGCGTCGACCGTCACACCGCTGGCGAGATCGCGCGCGAGCTCGAGCGCCACGAGCGCGCCGAGGTCCGCCGCGAGCCCCGGCTCGCTTCCGTATTTCAGCCGGTGGATCGCCGCGCGGAGCGGGCCGGCATGTGCACCCGCCGCCCGAAGGGCGAGCCGACCCTCCTGCGCGACGGGCTCGCACTGGTCGCGGCAGGGGACGCAGAACCAGCTCCCGGGCTCCCCGCAGCCGGCACAGCGCGGCACCAGCAGGACGTCCCGGGCCGCGAGCGCGAGCTCCATCACCTGGCGGTCGACGTCGACGAGATGAGTTCGTCACCGGCTTGCGTGCCGGTCCGCGCAGCTGTGCCCGCCGGCAGCTCGAGCACGCTATCGGTCCCGCGGGGCGCTCCGACCGCGGGTACCCATGGCCGAAGCCCTTCGGCCACGCGCAGGACCCGGAGCGAGCGGTCGAGGAAGAGCGCATCGATCGCGAAGCGCATGAAGAGCATGGTGATCGATCCGGTCTTCGTGATGAGGAGACCCTCGCCGGCCGCGAGGCCGGAACGGGGGATAAGGCCCAGGCCGCGAGTCAGGAAGCTGTTCGCGACCTCGCAGCGCGCCGCGACCACCGTCCCGCGGGTTCGGTTCCTGATCTCGACGGGGCCGCGGTTCGTTCTAGAACGAACCGCAGGATTTCATCGCGGAGAGCGCGGCAGGCGCGAGGATCACGATGAAGAGCGAGGGGAAGATGCATCCGACCGTCGGGAGCATGATGAGGATCGGGGCGCGCGCAGCCTTCTCCTCGGCTCGCTGACGGCGATCGGTCCGCATCTGCTCTGACTGGATACGCAGCACCTTCGACATCGACACACCGAGCTGGTCGGCCTGGATGATCGCCGAGATGAGGTTCTGCAGCTCCTTGACCTCGACGCGGTCGTTGATACCCCGCAGCGACTCCTGGCGAGACTTGCCGACGCGCTGCTCGGCCGCGGCACGCTTCAGCTCCTCGGTCAAAGGGCCCTTCATCTTCTCGGTCACCTTGATGATGGCGGCATCGAATCCGAGACCAGCCTCGACCGAGATCGTGAGGAGGTCGAGGGCGTCGGGGAGCTGGTCGAGGATCGCGCCGGCCCGGCCGCTGGCGCGGCTGCTCAGGTAGAGGTCGGGGATGAGGAAGCCAAGGATCAGCCCACCGAAGAGACCACCCACCGTGAACAACGGGTCGCTGGTCATCAGGTTCAGCAGAGCCGACGCGGCGACGGCCGCGACGATTCCGACGAACGCTTTCACGCCAAGGAAGAACTCAACGCTTGTCGTCTCCATGGCCGCGCGCTTCAGGCGGAGCTGAAGCGACCGCGCCGTGTTCGCGGGGTAGAAGCGAGCGATGATCGCCGCCAGACCCTGGACGATCGGCTTCAGGGTCCGCTCGGCGATAGGCCGCTGCAGCTCGAGCTCTTCCAACGTTCTCGGCCGGACGGAGATCTGCTGCAGTCGAGCCTGCACCGGGTCGAGCTGCTGGCCGACGAGGAACGACGCGAAGACGAGGAAGACCCCGAACGCCACGACGCCGGCGAGGACCAGGATTTCCACGAGCTAGACCTTGATGTCCGTGATCTTGCGGATCGCGAAGAAGCCGATGGCCATCATGATGCCGCCGGTCACGAGCAGGATCTGTCCGATGAGCTCGGTGAAGAGCGGCTGCATGAACTCCGGGTTGATGAGGTTGAGCGTGATCATGATGCCGATCGGCAGGAACGCGACGAGGTAACCCGAATAGCGGCCCTGCGCGGTGAGGGTGCGGATCTCGCCCTTGATGCGGACGCGCTCGCGGATCGTGAACGCAATCGTGTCGAGGATCTCCGCGAGGTTTCCACCGACCTGCTGCTGAACACCGATGGCCGTCACCATGAGGTCGAGGTCATCGCTCTTGATCCTGCGGACGAGGTTGGAGAGCGCCTCCTCCATGCTCAGGCCGAGGTTGACCTCACGAACGACGCGCCCCATCTCCGGGCCCATCGGCGTGGGCGATTCGCGCGACACGAGCTCGATCGACTGCAGGAAGCTCGAGCCCGCGCGGAGGGAGTTCGAGAGCAGCACGATCGTGTCGGGGAGCTGCTTGTTGAAGGCGTTGAGGCGGCTTCCGATGCGCCGGCCGACCCACATGCGCGGCAGGAAATACCCAAGGAGCGCTCCGACCAGAGCCGAGAGTGGATCACGGAGCAGGAGGAGGACCGCCGCCAGACCGAGCGCAGAGCCGATCCGGATGTAGTAGTACTCGGCGACTCGCAGACGAAGGTCGGCGCGCGCGAGGTCGCGCTGCACGCGCGAGCTGAAACGCTTGTCCTGAACGTCGCCCGAGAGGGTCGCGAACGGATCGATCTCCCGCCGCCCCTTCTTGCGCTCCTTCTTGGCCTCGGGAGTCGCCGTCTGGGTGCCACCGGCATAGCGTTGCATGCGCGCGCCGAGCGACTCGGGAGACGACCCGCCGAGCATCGACGAGATCCCCCAGAAGAAGAGCAACACGCCGATGAAGGCGGTCGCCGGGATGATGTACTCGAGACCGATCAACGAAGCCCGGCGGACATGTCGCCAAAGACGTTTTGCGGGAGCTTGATGCCGGCCGCTTCGAACTTCTCCGAGAACTTCGGGCGGATGCCCGTCGGACGCAGGCGGCCCTGGACCTTACCGTCGACATAGCCGGTCTGCTCGAAGACGAACACGTCCTGAAGGACGATTGTCTCGCCCTCCATCCCCTGGACCTCGGTGATGTTCGTGATCTTGCGCGACCCATCCTTGAGCCGCGAGATCTGGATGATGAGGTCGAGGGCGCTCGCGATCTGCTCGCGAATGGCACGCGCCGGCAGCTCGACGCCGGCCATGAGGCACATGGTTTCGAGACGGGCGAGGATGTCTCGCGGCGAGTTCGCGTGACCGGTCGAGAGCGAGCCGTCGTGACCGGTGTTCATGGCCTGGAGCATCGAGAGCGCCTCGCCACCACGCGTCTCACCGACGACGATGCGCTCGGGGCGCATACGAAGGGCGTTCCGGACGAGGTCCATGATCGTGACCGCGCCCTTGCCTTCGATGTTGGCGGCGCGCGACTCGAGACGGACCACGTGGTCCTGCACGAGCTTGAGCTCGGCGGCGTCCTCGATCGTGATGATGCGCTCGTCCTCCGGAATGAACCCGGAGAGGATGTTGAGGAGCGTCGTCTTTCCTGAGCCGGTACCGCCGGAGATGTACATGTTGAGGCGCGCTTCGACGCACGCACGGAGGAACTCCATCATCTCGGCCGTCGCGGTGCCGAACTTGATGTAGTCCTCGACGGTGATGCGGTACTTGGGGAACTTTCGGATCGTGACAGTGGGTCCGTTCAGCGCGAGCGGCGGGATGATGATGTTCACGCGCGAGCCATCCGGGAGACGTGCGTCCTCATAGGGCTTCGCTTCGTCGACGCGCCGGCCGATCGGGGCGATGATCCGCTCGATCACGCGCGAGACGTGCTCGTCGCTGACGAACGTGACGTCCGAGAGCTGCAGCTTGCCCTTGCGCTCGACGTACGTGCGGAACGGCCCGTTGACCATGATCTCGGTGATGGTGTCGTCGTTCAGGAGCGGTTGGATCGGACCGAATCCGAGGATCTCGTCCATGATCTGCTCGAGCATTCGCTGACGCTCGACGCGCGTGACGACGATGCCTTCCTCGTCGATGAACTTGTTGAACATCTCCTCGATGGACGACTTGACCGCCTTCGCGTCGGAGAGG
>Ga0209689_1000197_pt1 | contig 37665 bp, 39 predicted proteins | sample GraSoiAngelo_149_FD_187119 | JGI IMG/M metagenome (GOLD analysis project Ga0209689, IMG submission 187119) | Grasslands soil microbial communities from the Angelo Coastal Reserve, California, USA - 14_1009_09_30cm (SPAdes) (version 2) | ecosystem: Environmental > Terrestrial > Soil > Grasslands ... | reverse complement strand
CTCGCCTTTGCCGCCCTCCTCCTGGGGGTGCTCGGCGCGAGCGGCCTGGCGCAGAGCCTGGTCAAGATTTTCGAGCCGCAGCGGTTTCAGGCGGTCCAGGTTCAGCCGACCGATCTCAACCGCCTGGGCGTGGTCCTCGACTACGGGAAGCTGCACTGGACGTCCGGGCCGCCCGACCTCAAGCCGGTCACGAGCCGATCCCAGGCCGCCCAGCAGTCGGGGCTGGCGGTGCTGGCGCCGGGTGCGCTGCCCTCCGGCATTCCATCCAGCGTGAGCTACCTCGTTGCCCCGCGGACCACCGGATCGCTGGTGCTCAGCGCGGCAACCCTGGCGTCATCCGCGAAGAAGGCCGGCGTCACCGTATCACCCATGCCTGCCAGCATCGACGGCAGCACGCTGTACCTCGATGCCGGGCCGGCGGTGATGGAGGTCTACGGCGGCGGCGCTCCGAATGCGGCCGGTATCTTCGAAGGCTTCCCCGCTCTGGTCATCCTGGAGACCCGCACGCCTACCGTCTCCTCGACCGGCGCCACGCAGCAGCAGCTCGAGGACTACCTCCTGTCCCAGCCCGGTGTACCGCCCGAAGTGGCGGCGCAGATCAGGGCGATCAAGAATCCGAACACCACTCTCCCGGTGCCCATCCCATCGGGCCTGGCCAGCTCGCGGCAGGTGCAGGTCCAGGGCGCGCAGGGACTGCTGGTCGACGCCGCGATTGCCAGCGGCGTCGTCTGGCAGAAGGACGGCGTAATCTACGCGGTCGTGGGTCAGGTCACACCGGACCAGGTTGTCGCGATTGCAGACAGTCTCCACTGACCCGGTGAGCGAGCCACCGGCAGCCGAGGCTGCTGAACCGGCCGCGCTTGCCATTCATACTCAGGACCTCGCCAAACGGTTCGGAAAGACGGTGGCGCTGGCGGGGCTGACCATGAGCGTGCGGCGTGCGGAAGTCTTCGGGTTTCTTGGCCCGAACGGCGCCGGCAAGACCACAGCGGTCAAGCTCCTGGTCGGGCTGACGCAGCCAACCGCGGGGGAGGCCTGGGTGCTCGGCGCCCCCATGGGCGACCTCAAGACCCGGCAGCGCCTGGGCTATTTGCCGGAGCTGTTCCGCTACCAGGGATGGCTGACCGCCCACGAGGTGCTCGAGCTTCACTGCCATCTCGCCCGGTTGCCGCGTGCCCGATGGAGAGAGGAGATCGAGCTCGCGCTCCAGACCGTGGGTCTGGCCGACCGAGCACGCGACCGGGTCAGCGGTTTCTCGAAAGGGATGCAGCAGCGGCTCGGCCTCGGAGTCGCCCTGCTCGGGCGGCCCGAGCTGGTCTTGCTCGACGAACCAACCTCAGCCCTCGATCCGGTCGGCCGCCACGACGTGCGCGATATCATCCGGCGGCTGAAGGAGCGAGGCACAAGCGTCTTCCTCAACTCCCACCTGCTGACCGAGGTGGAACAAATATGCGATCGAGTTGCGGTGGTCGATCACGGGCGGGTGATCGCGAAAGGCACGATGCAGGAGATCCTGGGGAAGCAGGGAGCAGTCCGGATCCGCGTGGGAGGGATCACGGGCGAATCCGCAGCGCTGCAGCGGTTCGGTGCCTTCGAGGTTGAGGGCGAGTGGCTGACTTTCCGCGGGCTCGGTGAGGACCGCGTTCCTGAGCTGGTCTCAGAGCTGGTGCACCGCGGCGGCCGGGTCTACGCGGTCGAACCCCGGCAGGAGACCCTGGAGGACCGCTTCCTCGAGCTCCTCAAGGAGTCGGACAAGTGAGCCAGGCGTTCACCATAGCCCGCCTCACCCTGGTCGAGGCCTCGCGTAGGCGGCTGCTCCTGGCCATGGCCCTTCTGACGCTGGCCGTCATAGTCCTCACCGGCTGGGGGTTCAGTTTTCTGCCCAAGCAGCGGGGTGTGACGCCCGCCGAGGTGAGATCCGCCGCCTACATCCTGACGGTGCTGGTTGCGTTCATGTTCAGCGGAGTCCTGGCGCTGGGATCGACGCTGGTTGCCTCGCCCTCGATTGCGGGTGAGATCGAGTCCGGAATCGTGCTCGCCATCGCTCCCCGGCCGATCCGACGCAGCGAGATCCTCCTCGGCAAATGGCTGGGTCTGGCTTTTCTGGTGGTGCTGTACGCGATTGCCTCCGGGGTCCTCGAGCTGCTTGTGATCAAGCTGGGTACGGGGTACACGCCACCCAACCCGGCAGGTGCGATCGCCTTCGTCGGCGCCGAGGGCATCATCCTGATGACGCTCACCCTTCTTCTCAGTACCCGGATGGCCCCCATGACGGCCGGGATCATAGCTCTGGTTCTATTCTTCGTCGCCTGGATTGGCGGGATTGCCCTGGCGATCGGCCAGGCGTTTGACAACCACACCATCATCAACATCGGCCTGGCCAGCCGGCTGCTACTGCCCACCGACGGGCTCTGGCACGGCGCCGTCTACAGCCTGGAGCCCGACTTCGTGCTCAATGGGGCGCAGTTTGCCGGCCGGGCAGCCTCCGGCAACCCCTTCTTTGCCAGCTCTCCCCAGCCGGTTGCCTATCTCGGCTGGGCGTTTGCCTGGGTGGTCGGGCTGCTCGGCCTGTCCACCTGGAGCTTCGCCCGCCGCGACCTCTAATCCCTCAACACTGAAACCGCCTCTATTGCGCACGATGCGCCTCAATTGCGCGCGTTACAGCGCGCGCTTTGGGCCGGCGGCACGGCTCGGGCCTGAATCGGCCCTCACCTCCGGCGCGCTTTGGGCCGGCGGGCACGGCCAGGCCCTGGATCGGGCCTAGCCTCCGTATTGACTTGTCGCCTGCGAGTGCCTAAATTTAGGCCCGTACTGGCGTTCGCCAAAAGCACCGGCTGGCGCTTGCCAATCAATCAACAGGAGGGGAAACGAATGGGTGTAGCTACCCTGACGCCGTCTCGCGTCGGTGAGGAGCTCGTCTATGCGGACGGCCGGCACGAGCTGGCCGACGACCGCGCAATTGCCGACAGTCCTCTATACAACAAGGACCTGGCGCCCGTCCCGATCAAGCAGCGGACCTGGAACACCTACAACTACACCGCGCTCTGGATCGGGATGGCGCACAACCTGCCCACCTACGGCCTGGCAGCCGGGCTGGTCGTACTGGGGATGGCCTGGTATCAGGCGATCATCACCATCTCGCTCGCCAATTTCATCGTCCTTGTCCCGATGCTCCTCAACAGCCACGCAGGGACGAAGTATGGGATACCCTTCCCGGTCTTCGCCAGAGCCTCGTTCGGCGTATTCGGAGCAAACGTCGCCGCCCTGCTGCGAGCCGGTGTCGCCTGCGGCTGGTTCGGAATTCAGACCTGGATCGGTGGCGAGGCCCTCTACACCCTCGCCGGAGCCCTGTTCCATGAGAGCTGGACCAACTCGTCGATGCTGGCCGGCCAGCACTGGACGCTCTGGCTGAGCTTTGGCGTCTTCTGGATTCTCAACATCGCGATCATCATGCGCGGCATGAACGCCATTCGCCGATTTGAAAACTGGGCTGCGCCCTTCGTTCTGCTGGTAGCGCTTTTCCTCCTCGTTTGGATGACCAGCAAGGCAGGCGGCCTTGGTCCCATCGTCACGCAAAACGGCACGGTCGGCTGGGGTGGTTCCTTCTGGAAGCTCTTCTTCCCCTCGCTGATGGCGCAGATCGCGTTCTGGTCGACCCTCTCGCTCAACATGCCGGACTTCACGCGCTTCGGCAAGAGCCAGCGCGCCCAGGCATTCGGTCAACTTCTCGGGCTCCCAACCACGATGACGATATTTCCGTTGATCGCAGTGCTGATCACGTCGGCCACGGTGGTGGTCTATGGCTCCCCGATCTGGGACCCGATCGCCCTCACGGCAAAGTTTTCAAGTCCGATCGTGATCGTGCTGGCGCTATTCACGCTGGCGGTGGCCACCTTGTCGGTGAACATCGCCGCCAACGTGGTGAGCCCTTCCTACGACTTCTCGAACGCCTGGCCCAAGGCAATCAGCTTCCGAGTCGGAGGGTTGATCACCGGGGTGCTCGGGATCATCATCCAGCCCTGGCGGCTCTATTCGGACCCCCACGTCTACATCTTCACCTGGCTCGGCTTCTACGGTGGCGCCCTGGGCGCTATCGCCGGCGTCCTGATCGCTGACTACTGGGTGAGGCGAAATACGGAGCTGAAGCTGGTCGAGCTGTACAAGCCGGAGGGAGAATACGCTTACAGCGCAGGGTTCAACTGGCGAGCTCTGGTGGCGCTCGTTGTCGGCGGTGTGCTGGCGGTGGGGGGAGCCTACACGGCCCCCGGAACGCAGGGACCTTTCCCCGCAAAGGGCGTGATCCCCTTCCTCTACCAGCCCGTGACCTTCTACGACTACAGCTGGGTGGTAGGGCTGGCCGCGGCATTCCTCATCTACCTCGGACTTTCCTCGCTCTTCCCGGCCACGGGCGTGGCCCGGCGGCGTCCGCAACCGGCGACCGTCTAGCGACGCGATAGTCTCGGAGTGGAGCTCCTTCCTCGCGGCGGGAGCTCCACCCTTTCAAGGAAATGGGCAGACTGAGTTTCGGCGTTTGCTTTGCTCCCGACCCGCCGGTCTCGCGCTGGGTCGAGCTGACCCAGCTGGCTGAGGCCAACGGGTTCGAGTACGCCTGGCTATTCGACTCGCACGTTCTCTGGGAAGAGGTCTACCCGATCTTCACCCTGATGGCGGCCGGCACCAGCAAGATCAAGATAGGTCCCTGCGTGACCAACCCGGGGACCCGCGACCCCACGGTCACTGCCAGCGCGCTTGCCACCCTCAACGAGATCTCGCAGGGCCGGATGGTGATGGGTATCGGCCGCGGTGACAGTGCCCGGCGGGTGCTTGGGCAAAAACCGGTCAGTGTGGAGCAGATGGAGGCGGACTGCCGCCTGATCCGCGACCTGGCCGCGGGTAAGGAGGTGGACTACGACGGCACCCGGATCCGGCTCAAGTGGGCCGAACGCGAACTCCCGATCTGGGTGGCGGGCTACGGCCCCAAGGCTCTGCGTGCCGCAGGTCGGGTCGCCGACGGTGTGATCATCCAGCTGGCGGACCCGGACATCATCAGCTGGTGCCTGCGCTGGGTCAAGGAGGGTGCCGAGGAAGCGGGCCGTTCCTTCGACGACATCCAGGTGCAGGCGGCCGCGCCCGCCTTCATCTCCGGCAATCTCGAGCAGGCCCGGGAACAGGTCCGCTGGTTTCCGGCGCTGGTATCCAACCACGTGGTCGACCTGCTCAAGAAGTACGACGCAGGGGACCTGCCCAAGGCCCTCACAGACTTCATCAAGGCGCGCGATCATTACGACTACGCCGAGCACGCCCAGCGGGGGGCGGCGCACGCCGCCTTCGTCACCGACGATGTTGTGGACCGCTTCTGTGTGATCGGCACTGTCGAGGAATCCCGCCGGCGGATCGAGGAGCTGGCAGCGGTCGGGGTCGACCAGTTCAATCTCTACCTGATGGTGGACAAACCCGAGACCATCATCGCGACCTACGGGAAGGACATCATTCCGGCGTTCGCATAAGGAGGCGAAATCTGCATGGCGACGGTTCGAGCGGCACTCATCCAGGCGCACGCCAACATGCCCAAGGAAGAGGCGGTCAAAAAACATGAGGGGCTGATCGCCCAGGCCGCTGCCAAAGGGGCAAAGATCACCTGCCTGCAGGAGATCTTCCACGGGCCGTATTTCTGCGCGGAGCAAGACCCCAAGTGGTACGACACTGCGGAGCCGGACGATGGGCCGACCGTGTCGCGCATGCGGGAGCTGGCCAAAAAACACAACATGGTCCTGGTCGTCCCCTTCTACGAGAAGGCTCAGACCGGTGTCTACTACAACACGGCGGTCGTGATCGAGAACGACGGCCAGGTGATCGGCAAGTACCGCAAGACCCACATTCCGCACGTCGGTCCCTGCTTCTGGGAGAAGTTCTACTTCAAGCCTGGCAATCTCGGGTACCCGGTCTGGGACACGTCGGCCGGCCGGGTTGGGATCATGATCTGTTACGACCGTCACTTTCCTGAGCCGGCTCGTGCGCTCGGACTGAAGGGGGCTGAGCTGGTGTTCAACCCCTCGGCCACGGTCAAGTCCCTCTCGCGCTACCTCTGGGAGCTCGAGCAGCCCGCGCATGCGGTCGCCAACGGGTTCTGGATCGGCGCCATCAACCGGGTGGGCATTGAGAAGCCGCTCAACGATGCCCAGTTCTACGGCTCGAGCTATTTCTGCGACCCAAGGGGGCGGATCATCGGGAAGGCATCCGAAACCGAAGACGAGGTCCTGGTCTGCGACCTGGACCTGGACATGATCCGCGAGGTCCGAAATACCTGGCAGTTCATCCGGGACCGCCGGCCGGAGACGTATAGCGAGCTGGTCGGTGCCCTGCCGTGAAGACCCTGATCAAGGACGGAACGGTCGTGACCGCGAACGACACCCTCAGAGCTGACGTGCTGATCGAGGACGAGACGGTGCGCGCGATCGGGACCGGGCTGGGCGCCCAGGCCGAGCGCGTGATCGACGCCTCCGGCCGGTATGTCATGCCGGGTGCGGTCGACGTCCACACCCACATGGAGTTGCCCTTTGGCGGGACCTTCGCGTCCGACGACTTTGCCACCGGAACGGCCGCCGCGGCCTGGGGCGGCACCACCACCATCGTCGACTTCGCGGTGCAGACCTTCGGCCAGAGCCTGCACCAGGGAATCGAGCAGTGGCACAAAAAGGCCGAGGGGAAGGCGCACATCGACTACGGGTTCCACGTGATCGTCCGCGAGGTCAATGAAGGCATCCTCAAGGAGATGGACCAGCTGGTCCAGGAGGGGGTGCCGTCGTTCAAGCTGTTCATGGCCTACCCGGGCGTCTTCATGCTGGACGACGCCTCCATCTTCCGCGCCATGAGCCGGACCGCCTCAAACGGCGGCCTGATCATGATGCACGCGGAGAATGGCGGCGCCATCGACGTCCTGGTGCAGCGCTACCTGGCCGAGGGCAAAGGTGACCCCATCAACCATGGCCTGACCCGACCAGCCAGCATGGAGGGCGAGGCCACCAGTCGCGCCATCGCCCTGGCCCGCCTGGCGGATGTCGCCGTCTACATCGTCCACCTGAGCTCAAAGGACGCGCTCGACGCGGTGCGTGCGGCCCGGGACGACGGCGCCCCCGCCTTTGCCGAAACCTGCCCTCAGTATCTCTACCTCAGCCTGGACGACCTGGCCCGTCCCGGGTTCGAGGGTGCGAAATACGTTTGCTCGCCGCCGCTGCGGCCCCAATCGCACCAGGCGGATCTCTGGAAGGGGCTGCTCCAGGACGACCTGCAGCTGGTGGCGACCGACCACTGTCCTTTCCACTTCAAGGAGCAGAAGGAGATGGGACGCGGGGACTTCTCGAAAATTCCGAACGGCCTTCCCGGGGTGGAGGACCGGTTCAGCCTGATCTTCCACGGAGGCGTTCACTCCGGCCGGATCAGCCTGAATCGCTTCGTCGAGCTGGTGGCGACCGCGCCGGCCAAGATGTTCGGGCTCTATCCCAGGAAGGGCACGATCGCCCCGGGAAGCGACGCGGACATCGTGATCTTCAATCCGACTGTAGAGCGAACGCTTTCCGCCAGGACGCACCACATGAACGTCGACTACAGCTGCTATGAAGGTATGACCGTCCGGGGCCTGCCCGAAGTCGTGATCCAGCGCGGGAACGTGCTGGTGGAGAAAGGCGCGTTCCAGGGCAAGAAGGGAGCCGGCCAGTTCCTCCGGCGCAGCCCCTTTCACGGCGCCCCATTGAGCGAACCGGCTAAGGTGGAGGCCAGCGTATGATCGCCACCAAAACCGTCGCCAGCTACATCGGTGGCAGGTTCCGTGAGTCAAAGGCGACGACGGTGGATCAGATTCCCAACCCGGCCACCGGCGAGACGATCGCCAGCCTGCCCTACTCCACGCGCGATGAGATCAACGAGGCGGTGGCGGCCGCCAAAAAAGCCTTCCCGGCGTGGAGCGACACGCCCGTGCCCGACCGGGCGCAGGTGATGTTCCGGTTCAAGGCGCTGTACGACAAGCATTTCGAAGAGCTCTCGGCGCTGGTCACGCAGGAGAATGGCAAGACCCTCGACGAGTCGCGTGGCGAGCTGAAGCGGGCGATCGAGGTCATCGATTTCGCCTGCGGCGCTCCCACTCTGACCATGGGCACCAACCTCGACCAGATCGCTCGCGGGATCGACGAGGAGCTGACCCGGTTCCCGGTGGGGGTTGTGGCCGGGATCACCCCGTTCAACTTCCCGAACATGGTGCCCATGTGGATGATCCCGGTCGCGATCGTGTGTGGGAACACATTCGTCCACAAGCCCTCACAGCTCACGCCCCTATCGGCCATCCGGATCGCCGAGCTGCTCAAAGAGGCCGGCCTGCCGGATGGCGTCTTCAACGTGGTCCATGGGGCCAAGGAGGCGGTCGACACCCTGCTCGAACATCCAGACGTGGCCGCCGTCTCCTTTGTCGGTTCTGCCACTGTGGCCGCCGACATCTATCGAAAGGCAGCTGCCAGCGGCAAACGGGTGCAGGCGCTCGGAGGCGCAAAGAATCACATCCTGGTCATGGACGACGCCGACCTCGAGCTCTCCGCGCCGCATGTGATCTCGTCCGCTTTCGGTAATGCCGGTCAGCGCTGCCTGGCCGGAAGCGTCGCGGTGGGCGTGGGAAAGGTCGGGGACGCGCTTGTGAAAGAACTTGCGAAAGAGGCCCGCGACATCAAGGTTGGGCCGGGGACCGACGCCTCCACCACCATGGGGCCGGTGATCCGGGCGGAGCGCAAGCGGAAGCTGATCGAGTACATCGACGGGGCGGAGGCGGAGGGAGCGCAGCTCGTCTCCGACGGACGCCAGGTCTCTTTGAGCGACGGCTTCTTTCTCGGTCCGACGATTTTCGACCGGGTCACCCCGAATATGAAGGTCTGGAAGGACGAGCTCTTCGGTCCGGTACTCTCCGTGGTCCGGGCTTCGGACATCGACGAGGCGCTCAGCGTTCTGAACTCGAGCACCTACGGCAACATGGCCTCGATCTTCACCAGCTCGGGAAAGAACGCCCGCGAGTTCAAGCGCCGGGCGCAGGCCGGCATGCTGGGGGTGAACATCGGGGTGGCGGCGCCGATGGCGTTCTTCCCCTTCACCGGCTGGAAGAATTCGTTCTTCGGCGACCTGCACGCCACCGGGCAGGACAGCATTCGTTTCTACACGCGGCACAAGGTCGTGACCACCCGGTGGCTCTAGAGACGACGAGCGCCCGCGCCCACGTGTTGAGTGCAGAGGAGATCATCGCCCTCTGCCGGCAGTACACGCTCTATGACTGGATGGCGCAGTCCGCCGCCGATCCGATCGCGGTCGACCATGCCAAGGGTGTCTATTTCTTCAGCACGGATGGCAAGCGCTACATCGATTTCAACAGCCAGCTGATGAGTGTCAACGCCGGTCACGGCGACCGGCGGATCATCGATGCCATCAAGCGTCAGGCCGAGCAGCTGCCTTACGCGAATCCGTTCATGGCACATGAGCCGAGGGCCCGCCTCGGTCAGAAGCTCGCCGAGCTGCTGCCGGGTGACATCGACAAGGTCTTCTTCACCCTGGGCGGAGCAGACGCGAATGAGAATGCCGTCAAGCTGGCCCGGGCGGTCACCGGCCGCCAGAAGGTCGTGTCGCGTTACCGCTCCTACCACGGCGGTACCGGGACGGCCATGGCGATGACGGGGGATCCGCGCCGCTGGCCCAACGAGCAGGGAACCTCGAGCGTGGTTCACGTTCTCGATCCCTACCACGGTCCGCAGCGGGAGGTCGACACCGCTGAGGAGGCGCTCAGGTACCTGGAAGAGACAATCCAGCTCGAGGGTCCTCAGACCATCGCCGCCTTCTTCCTGGAGACTGTGACTGGCACCAACGGTGTCCTGATCCCGCCGGACGGCTACCTCCAGGGCGTCCGCGAACTGTGCGACCGATACGGCATCCTGATGGTCTGCGACGAGATCATGTCCGGGTTCGGCCGCACCGGAGAATGGTTCGCGGTCGACCACTGGAAGGTCGTGCCCGACATGATCACGATGGCGAAGGGATTGACCAGCAGCTACGTCCCGCTCGGCGCGGTCGGGATGCGGCCACGGGTCTATGAGCACTTCGAGAGGAACGTCTTTTACGGGGGGCTGACCTACAACAGCCACCCGCTGGCGTGCGCCGCCGCCCTGGGCACCATCCAGGCGTACGAGGAGGACGACATGATCGGCAACGCCCGGCGGATGGGTGAGGTCATGCGCCGGCATCACCAGGAGCTCCAGCGTAAGCACCCGTGCGTCGGACTCACCCGCTCGATCGGGCTGTTCGGCATCCTGGAACTCGTCCGCAATCGCAAGACCATGGAACCTCTGGCGCCGTTCAACGGCAGCTCGCCGGAGATGCAGGCGATCGGCAAGTACCTGCGCGAGCACGGGCTCTACACATTCGTGCGCTGGCACACGATCATGACCAATCCGCCGATCTGCATCAACGCGGCGGAGCTCGCCGAGGGCTTTGCCATCCTCGACAAGGCGCTCGAGATCGGGGACGGCGCGGTTAGCGGCTGAGGACAGCCGGGCGCACCCGGCAGGAACAGTCGCTGCCATGAAGCTGGTCCGCGACGATCCGGCCCGGCCCGACCCCGGCTTCGCCGAACTTTACGCGCGCCTTCCCGACGCAACCGACCTCTGGCCCTGGCTTGACTGGTCAAAACAGGCCGGGGCGCCGGTGCTCTACCTGGGGGTGGGCGCCGGTCGGCTAGCGGTCCCCCTGCACGCCGCGGGCATCGAGCTGGTCGGGGTCGATTCGCATCCCGGGATGCTGGCCCATCTGCGCCGGCGGCTTTCCGGCCTGGAGCTGATTCGGTCGCGTATCGAGGACCTGCGCCTCGATCGCCGCTTCGAGCTTGTGATGGTGCCGTCCAACATCCTCTTTACCCGGGCACGCCTGGAGCGCGCCGCCGCTCATCTGGCCGCGGATGGTCGCCTGGCTTTCGAGCTGGCCAATCCACACTGGCTGCGTGCCGGCGCCGGTACCGGGGTTCGGATTGCCAGTATGGGCGAGCGATCGGCACGGCTCGAGATCGACTACCCCCTGCCCGACGGTGAGGTCTACACCCAGCAGGCGAGGTTCGCACTCGTCTGGCCGGAGCAGCTCGAGGGCTGGCTCTCGCGGTCTGGATTGGCACTCCAGCGGATGCTTGGTTGGCCGGACCGTGACCTCGCGGGCAGTCCGACCTTCTACGGGCTGGCCGGTAAAGTAAGCCGCGGAGCAGTGTTGGATGCCTGAGCAGCGAGACTGGCGGCGCGCCGGTCGTGTGGTGCGGCGCGGCTTGGAGCGACAGACCGAGGACCGCCAGCTGCTCGAACGGGGCCCGGCCGCACCGGAATTCCTCGAGTCCGACCCATGGCGGGTGCTCCGCATCCAGGCCGAGTTCGTCGAGGGCTTCGATGCGCTGGCGACGGTCGGCCCGGCGGTGACGTTTTTCGGCTCCGCACGAGTGGGCGAAACCGATCCCATGTACGGCGCCGCGCGCCAGCTGGCCGCCGAGCTCGCCCGCGCCGGTTTCGCCATCATCACCGGGGGCGGACCCGGCATCATGGAGGCCGCCAACCGGGGGGCGCGCGAGGGGAACGGCCTCTCCGTGGGCTGCAATATCGAGCTTCCATTCGAACAGAGCCTCAACCAGTACGTCGATCTCGGCATCGAGTTTCATTACTTCTTCGTCCGCAAGACGATGTTCGTCAAGTACGCGGAGGCTTTCGTGATCTTTCCAGGGGGATTCGGGACTCTCGATGAGCTCTTCGAATCGCTCACTCTGATCCAGACGGGGCGCATCATCCATTTCCCTGTGGTCCTCTTCGGCGCCGACTACTGGCGCGGATTGCTCGAGTGGATCCGGGGCAGGGTGCTCGCGGAGCGCAAGATCTCGACCGACGACATGGACCTGATGGTGGTCACAGACGACATCAAGCAGGCCTGCGACGTGGTCCAGCAGTTCTACGCCAGAAAGCTGGAAGCCGCCCGACCCAAGGAGCGGGCGCGACCCTCAAAGAGCGACGCCCAGTGACCGAGTCCGCCGTCGCGGTCTCGTTTCTGACCGACGGCGGCCAGCCGGCCGAGCGGACCGCAACCGAGCTGACTGAGTTTTTCCAGGCCGCCGGCAAGAGCCTGGACATAGCGATCTACGACCTGCATCTCGACGGCCCGCCGGCTGAGCTGGTCTCCCAGGCGGTCAAGGCCGCCGCCCAGCGCGGGGTTGCGATCCGCCTTTTGTATAACGTCGATTTCCCGAACCCGATCCCGGTGCCGCCACCGCCCGACCCGGACACGGCTTTCATCGCGGCCCTGGGTGTGCCCAACCGGCCGGTCCCGGGTGTCCCCTCGCTGATGCACCACAAGTACGTGGTGCGCGACGCCGGCGAGGACACGGCCGCGGTCTGGACGGGCTCGACCAACTGGACCAACGACTCGTGGACGCGCGAGGAGAACGTGATCCTCCGGGTACCCTCGGCGAACCTGGCCGCCGAGTACCTGCGCAATTTCGAAGAGCTGTGGAGCAGCGGGCGGGTGGAGACGTCGGGAAAGTACGAGCTGGCATCGGTGAACGCCACCTACGAAGGTTCGCCGGTCCAGGCTCGCGTCCTGTTCTCGCCCGGCCGCGGCCGTCGGATGGCGCAGCTGATCGCGATGCGGCTGGGGCACGCCCGCCGGCGGATCCGGCTGTGCTCTCCCGTCATCACCGCGGGTCCGGTGCTGGGCACGCTGGCGGACATGGTCAAAAAGCATGTCGACTTCAAGGGCGTCTACGACCGGACCCAGATGAAGGAGGTGGTCTCGCAGTGGGTGGTTGATCCGCACGCCGCCTGGAAGGCTCCCGCGTTTCAGTCGGTAACGACCGGGCTGCCCTTCGCCTCAAAGGTGACCACGCCGTATGCGCCCGGCAGCGTGCATGACTACATGCACGCGAAGGTCACTGTGGTCGACGACATCGTCCTGACCGGAAGCTACAACCTTTCTCACAGCGGTGAGGAGAACGCCGAGAACCTCCTCGAGCTGCGCAGCCAGCCCCTGGCAGACCGGCTGGCCGGCTTCGTAGATGCGATCTACGCGCGGTACGCCGGCACGGATGCGGGACAATAAGCGGATGCGGCCGCGGCACCGGCTGGCATTCGCGGGCGGGGCAATCCTCGGATCGATCACACTGCTCCCGCCGGTCGCCGAGCTATCGGCGCGGCTGCTGATGGTTCACACAGCCCGGCAGATGATCCTGCTCGCGATGGTTGGTCCGCTGCTTGCCTACGCTGGGGCGCCGCGATTGGGCGGCTGGGCTCGCGCCCTTCCCCTGGCGGGAATGGTGGGCTTCAACGCGGTGATGCTGCTGACGCAGCTTCCGCTCGTACTGGGCGCGAGCTCAGGCAGCTTTCTCCTCGATGTCATCCTTCAGCTGGTCTTCCTGGGCGTCTGCGTTCTCCTCTGGTTGCCGGTGATGGCGTCGTCGGGGTTGAGCAGGATCGCAAAGATCGGTTATCTCCTGGTCGCCGGGGTTCCGCCCACCATCCCGGGTGTGGTGCTGGCTTTCTCGCGGCATCCTCTTTACCCGGGGTTCGGGCTCGGTGACCAGCAGCTGGCCGGCTTGCTCCTGTTCGCCACCGCGAAGTTCACCCTGATCGCGGCAACCTTCCTGATCCTTTGGCGCCTGCTGTCTGCCGAGGCTGAGCCGGGTGATGATGAAGACCGGCCCGCTTCGGTCCCCCAAACGCCACCATCTGCCCCCGCCTGGCTGCGCCAGCTTGACCAGGAGTTGCCCCCTGAACCGGCGCCGGTCCGACCCCGGCCCCAGCTCAGCCGGCGCGGTTAGACCAGGGGCCAGGGATAGGCCCAGCGCGAGCTGGGGTGCGGAAAGGTTCCATCCTTCGCCACCCGCCCAGCCCGCTGGGCAAGGGTACGCAGCTCAGCCGCGGCGAGCAGTTGACGGAGCCGCTTGACCCAGGGCTCGTCGCCCAGGAGGCGCTCGGCCAGCATCCCGGCATCACTGCGTAACGTTTGCGGCACCGCCTCCCCGCCGAACTCCCAGATCACCGTCCGCAGCTTGGGCAGCGGGTGGAAGGTGAGGCCGTTGTCGACCCCCCAAATGTGGCCGGTGTCGTCGAGCAGGCAGTGTCCGCTCTTGCGGTCGGCATTATTCACGATGCAGTCGAACGCGGCCATCATTCGGAAGTCTTCCGCGCGCTTGGGCATCATCGTGAAGTAATGCTGGCTCAGGTCGGCGGCAATGAACTGCTGCAGAGAGCCCGGCCCGTGTGGGCCGTCAGCGCGGTAGACCGTGGGCGGAACCACCCGCCACCCGAGCGCCTCGCTCACCAGGTATGCCGCCACCTCTCGCTTGCCCAGGGTGCCGTCGGGGAAATCGTCGAGCGGCATCTCTCCACTGGCCGGCTTGTACACCGCAAGCAGGTCCCCGTCGTGGCCGCGCACCTGGGCCAGGTAGGTGTAGTTGGAGCAGTCGGGCATCAGGCCGCGCGGCCGGATGGTTCCCTCGCGGAGGATCCGCAGCGCACGTGCGCCGTCTAGCTCGGCAGTGGATTCCGCCATTGGCTACCGGTGCCCATTAAGCCGGGGGCACACACCGCCGTCGTGGTCGATCGGGCCGCCGCACATAGTGCAGGGGGGGCGCCCAGCCGCCACCACTCCAACGGCGTGCCTGGCCAGCGCCATCATCTGGCCCACGCTGGCTTCGAAATGCCCGGTCGCTCCGTCCTGGCCTTCATCCACGAGCTCCACCAGCGTCACTTCGATCAGCTTTTCCTCCTCGTCGAAGGCGAGCGACATCGACCCCACGCGCCAGGCCTCAACCAGCGGTTCCTGGAGAGCCATGTCGGCCGCTTGCATCTCGGGGCGTGCCTGAACATTGGCCAGGATCTCCTGGAGGCGCACGGCCAGCAGTCGGAGCTGCTCCTTTTCGAGCGCGAGGCTCATGATCTCGGCGCCCTGGCGGACCTGCAGGTAGAAGGTCCGCTTTCCGGGCGGGCCGACGGCGCCGGCCGTGACCCGGCTGGCTCGTTCGAAGTCGAAGCTGGGGGACGCCATCCCATTATTGTCGCGTAGCCCCGGGGCAAAGAATGCAGGCCGCCGGGGGGAGGCGGCCTGCTCAAGAGGAGGGGGGCGCCATTGCGCCCACGCCGTTGTTCATACCCAGTCTGCCGCCCACTGGCACCAGCCGGGTATCGGGTGCTCACCTGACCGGCGTGTGTGCCGGCCTGATTCACGGGAGTGGCGATTTGAGCATGAAACCGCGTGCCTAGAATGTGGTGTGAGGGCTTATCTAGACCCCCGAGCGTGGCATCGCAACCTGACCACTTTTCAGAAGGTGGCGATCGCGAACAGCGCCATCATCGCGTTGGGCGCGGCCGGTGGGCCACTGATCGTGCTCAACTTCTCGGACCGGGCCCGGCTGCCGTTCCTGATGGTGTTCCTGGCGCTGGGGCTGCTTGCCATCCTGGTCGTCAACTTCCTCATCCTGCGGCTCGCGTTTCGGCCGCTTCGCGAGCTCGAGTCAGTCATGACGGCGGTTCAGCCCGGGCTCGAGGACGCGCGCTCCCCCGCAGACTTCGCCGATCCGGACGTGCGCCGGATGGCCACCGTGTTCAACTCCATGCTCGATCGCCTCGAGCACGAACGCCACATCAGCGCCCAGAAGGTGCTCCAGGCGCAGGAACGGGAACGGCAACGGGTCGCCAGGGAGTTGCACGACCAGACCGGACAGGCCCTCACCCACGAGATCATCAGCCTCGACCTCCTGCTCGAGCGCACCGCTGAGCCCGGGGCTAAAGACCAGCTCGAGGCGGTCAAGCGCACGCTCGAGGAGACGCTGGAGGAGGTCCACCGGATGTCCCAGGACCTGCGTCCCTCGGTGCTCGACGACCTGGGCCTGGTGCCCGCCTTGCGAACTCTGGCGCGCCAGCCAACCGGCCCGCACGTCTCCCTCCGGGTAGACGGTCTCCGGGACCGGTTGCCGGCTCCGATCGAGACGGCCCTGTACCGGATCGCCCAGGAAGCCGTTACCAATGCCAACAAGTACGCGCGCGCCTCGCGCATCGACATCCAGCTTCGCTGCCTGAACGGCCACGTCGAGCTCCGGGTGCGCGACGACGGCGTGGGCTTCGACCCGGAGAGCATCCCCGAGCGCGAGGAACCGGGACGAGCCGGGCTCGGCCTCTTCGGAATGAAGGAACGCGCCACCCTGCTGCGGGGAAGCGTCGACGTCCGCTCGCAGCCGCTGCGTGGCACCGAGGTCGTCGCTCAGCTGCCGCTCGAAGGTCCGCATGCAAGTTGAGCGCCGCCAGATCAGGGTGATGCTGGTCGAAGATCACAACCTGGTCCGGGCAGGGATCCGCGCCGTGATCGATGGGCAGAGCGACATCCAGGTGATTGCGGAAGCGACCCAGGGGCGCGAGGCCATCCGGCTCGCCCGCCAGACCTGTCCGGACGTCGCCGTGGTGGACGTGGCCATGCCGGGCATGTCCGGGATCGAGGCGACCCGCGAGATTCGCCGCCTCTGCCCGCAAACACAGGTGCTGATCCTGACGGCACACGACAACGAAGAGTATTTTTTCCAGACCTTGAAAGCCGGAGCCGTGGGCTATGTCTTGAAGAAGGCCGCGGCTTCGGACCTGATCGCGGCCATCGAGGCCGCCAGCCGTGGCGAGCCCTACCTCTATCCCTCCGTGGCCCGGCTGCTCGTCTCCGACTATCTCCAGCGAGCTCCAGAGCGCGAGACCTTCGAGCCGTTGAGCGACCGCGAGCGCGAAGTCCTCCGGCTGGTGGCGGAAGGCAAGACCAACCGGCAGATTGCCGACACGCTGTTCCTGAGCATCAAGACCGTGCAGACGCATCGGGACCACATCATGAAAAAGCTGCGCATGCACGACCGCACCGAGCTGGTAAAGTACGCGATCCGCAAGGGGCTGATCGAAGCCGACAGCTGATAGTGCGGCGGCCGTTGAAGGCTGGACTAGGATTCGAGCGTGAAGCTCGGCCTCGTCCTTCCCTACGAGGGGTCGTTCTCGCTGGCGGAGTCGGTCGATCTAACCAGGGCCGCAGAATCCCTCGGCTATGACTCTGTCTGGATGCCGGAGGCCTGGGGTACGGATGCAGTCTCGGTGCTGGGCGCCCTGGCCGCGAGCACCGATCGCATCAAGTTGGGGACGGGAATCCTCAACGTCTTCAGCCGAACGCCGGCGCTGCTCGGCCAGACCGCGGCCACCCTCGATGCGCTGTCAGGCGGCCGTTTCATCCTCGGGCTCGGCACCAGCGGTCACCAGGTGGTGGCCGGCTGGCACGGCGTCCCATTCGACCGGCCATTGCAACGGATGCGCGAGACCATCGAGATCGTGCGCCAGGTCGTGCGCCGCCAGCCACTGCGCTTCGAAGGCGAGGTCTTCAAGCTCGGCCAGGGACTCAAGCTACTCTCCCATCCGGTCCGCGCGGAGATACCCATCTTCCTGGCCACGCTGACCCCCGCCGGCTTGCGGCTCACCGGCGAACTCGCCGATGGGTGGATGCCCACCATGTTTTCCCCGGCCCACGTTGGGCTCTTGCGTCACGACCTGGAGCAGGGTGCAAAGGCGTCCGGACGAGAGCTGCAGGCGTTGGAGATTGCGCCCACAGTTCCGCTTGTCATCGACGATGATGCGGGCCGGGCGCGCAACGCGGTTCGGTCATGGGTCGCGCTGTACGTTGGCGGCATGGGGTCACCCGCCAAGAACTATTACAACCAGACAGCCCTGCGCTACGGCTTTAAGGAGGCGCGGCAGATCCAGGACCTCTACCTTTCCGGCAAGCGGCTGGAGGCTGTCGCAGCCGTGCCCGATGCGCTCATCGACGCGGTCGCGATCGCAGGTCCGGAGTCCACCGTCCGCGATCGGCTCGCGGCTTTTCGTGAGTCGGGGGTCACCACCCTGGCCGTGATGCCCTTTGCCGCGGACGGCCCGGGGCGACGCCGCGCTCTCGAGGCGCTCGCCGCCGCCGCTTAACGCTGGCTGCCGCCGGCGTCCAGGCCGGGTTCCGTCATGCGCGCCGGGTCGAGCAGGCGGTCGAGCTCCTCAGGCTTGAGGCCGGCGCGCTGGCGCGCGATTTCGCGGACAGTTTTTCCCGAGGTGAGCGCCTCCTTCGCGATCTTCGCCGCGGCATCGTAGCCGATGGCGGGTGCGAGCGCGGTGGCAAGCATCAGTCCCTGTTCGACCATGGCCGGGCCATGATCGGTGGCCCGGAGCCCATCGATGCATCGTTTCGCCAGGTTCTCGGCGGCCCTGGCCAGCAGCCCGATCGATTGGAGAAGGTTGTATGCGGCCACCGGCATCATCAGGTTGAGCTCGAAGATGCTGCCCGCCTGGGCGGCCACCGCGATGGTGGCGTCGTTTCCCAGCACCTCCGCCACCACCATCAGGGCCGACTCGATGATCACCGGGTTCACCTTGCCCGGCATGATCGAGCTGCCCGGTTGGACTTCCGGCAGCGCCAGCTCGCCGAGCCCGGCCCGCGGCCCGGATCCGAACCAGCGGATGTCGTTGCCCACCTTCCAGAGGCTGGCCGCGATCGTCCTCAACGCGCCCGAGGTGGAAAGCACGGTATCGAGGCTGGCCTGGGCCTGAAAGTGATTGTCCGTCTCCTTTACCGGCATCCCGGTCCGTCGCGCCAGGTGGCTGCAGACTCGCTCCGCAAACTCGGGATGGGCGGTGACGCCGGTGCCCACCGCCGTCCCTCCCAGCGGGAGCTCGCCGAGCTCGAGCCGAACGGCCTGCAGCCGCTTGAGCCCTCGCGCCACCTGTCCGGCATAGCCCAGAAATTCCTGGCCCAGCCGGATCGGGGTCGCGTCCTGCAGGTGGGTACGCCCGGTCTTGATCACCGGCATGAACTCGGCGGCCTTCCGCCGCAGTGAGCTCTCCAGGTACTCGAGCGCGGGCACCAGCTCGACGCTGATTTCAACCAGGGCGGCCAGCTGCATGGCGGTCGGAATGACGTCATTGCTGGACTGGCACCGGTTGACGTGGTCGTTTGGGTGCACCAGCCTGCCCTCGCCGCGGGGCCCGCCCAGGATCTCGCTGGCGCGATTGGCTATCACCTCGTTGGCGTTGGTGTTGGTGGAGGTGCCCGACCCGGTCTGGAAGACGTCCACCACGAAGTCCCGGTCGAACCTGCTCTCCTCGACCTCCTCGGCGGCCTGGACGATGGCGGCTGCCAGCCGGGCCTCGAGCAGACCGAGCTCGGCGTTTACCAGGGCGGCGGATCCTTTGATCTGCCCGAGCGCCCGGATGAAGCTGCGAGGCAGTCTCAGGTCGCTGATGGGAAAGTTCTGGCGGGCTCTTTCGGTGCTGGCGCCGTAGTATGCGTCCTCCGGGACCGGGACTTCGCCCATGGAATCCCGCTCGGTGCGCATGCGCTCGGCTGCCATCGCGGCCATCGTAGCAAGGCGTTCCAAGCGGCCCCACTCAAATCCTCCTCCTGAGCGGGGAGAAAACGGCTCAACGGGTGCCGTAAGCTAATGGTCGTGGCTGCCCGGATCGCCTCCATTCAACTCTGTCCCGGACATCGCGAGCCGATGCGCCTTGTAGATGCGGCCATCCTCCTCAAAGGAGTTGGATTGGAGGGAGACAAGCATGCGAGCGCAGCCTCGCAGCGGCAGGTGTTGCTGGCGGACAAGCAAGACCTGGATGGGCTCGGCCTCGAGCCCGGCACCATCAAAGAGAACCTCACCATCGAAGGCCTGGCGGTCATGGAGCTCGAGCCGGGAACCCGACTGCGGGTGGGGAAGCGGGCGGTGCTCGAGGTGAACAAGGTGTGCGAACCCTGCTTTCGGATGGATGAGATTCGTGAGGGGCTTCGGCTTCAGCTGGACGGCCGGCGCGGCATGATGACCACCGTGGTCGAGGGTGGTCCGATCCAGGTAGGCGACCCGATCGCCGTCCTCGAGCGAGAAGAGCTGGTCAGCTAAAGAAACCAGAGCGGTGATTCGCGCCGTCGACCTGCACGTGCATCTACCTCTCCCTGAGTGGCTGCAGGGCAGCATGGGTCCGTATCTCGAGAACGCCGCCCGCTATTTCCGCGCCAGCGTTCATGAAAAAACCGCTGACGAGCTGGCGGTCGAGTATGCGCAGGAGCAGCTCTTCGGCATCCTGCTGGCCTGGGACGCGCAAACCTACACCCACCGGCCGCCTCTTCCCAACGACCTGGTCAGCGCCATCGTACGCAAGCACCCAAAACGGTTCGCATTCTTCGCCAGCGTCGATCCCTGGAAGGGAGCGGCTGCCGTCGCTGAGCTGGACCGCGCCGTCCGTGAGCTGGGCGCCGTCGGCGCCAAGTTCCATCCGTCGATGCAGGACTTCTATCCGAGCGACGAGCGGCATTTCGATCTCTGGGCGAAAGCCGCCGAGCTGGGCATCCCCTGCCTGTTTCACACTGGCACCAGCGGCATCGGCGCGGGCGTCCCGGGAGGGCAGGGAATCAAGCTCGACCCGGCCCGGCCCATCCACCTCGACGTGGTGGCCGCCCGATTTCCGGAGCTGCGCATCATCGCCGCGCACTTCGGCTGGCCCTGGCACCTGGAGCTGATCGCGATCGCCCTGCATAAGACCAACGTCTTCATCGAGCTCTCCGGCTGGTCGCCCCGCTACTATCCGCAGGAGCTGACCCGGGAGATCGGCGGCCGCTTGCAGGATCGCACCCTGTTTGGCAGCGACTATCCCTTCATCAAGCCGGCGCGGGTGCTCGATGAGATCGACGATCTGGCGCTCAAGCCCGAGGCTAAGGTGAAGATCCTTCGCGAAAACGCAGCAAAGCTCCTCAAGCTCGAGCTCTGATCGCCGCCGATGAGACGTCCTGACAACTATGCCCGCTGGGTACTGGGAGTCATGGTCGGTATCAACTTCCTCAATTACCTGGACCGCTACATCCTGCCGGTGGTCGCCACCAAGATTCAGGCGGAGTTTCACCTGGACGACACGGCCATCGGTGCCCTGGGGACCGCATTCCTGCTGGTATACGCCGTGGCCGCCCTGCCATTCGGGATCTGGGCCGACCGCGGCGTCCGCCGGACCGTGGTCGGTGTGGGTGTCACCATCTGGAGCCTGGCGACGCTGCTCACCGGCCTGGCTCGGAGCTATGCGCAGCTATTCATCGCCCGCGCCGTCCTTGGGATTGGCGAGGCTGGCTACTATCCGGCGGGCACCTCGATGCTGGGCGACTACTTCGTCAAGGAAGGCAGAAGCCGGGCAATGTCCATCTGGGGCGCCGGGACGGCGGTGGGGATCGCGGTTGGCTTCGCGGGCGGGGGCATCGTCGCCAGCCTGTTCGGATGGCGGGCCGCCTTCTACCTGACCGCCATCCCGGGTTTGATCTTCGCCTACCTTGCGTTCCGGCTCCGGGAACCGCTCAGGGGGGCGGCCGAGGCCCGGGGTCCGCGTACCGACCGACCCGGTGCGGTATCCCGTAAACAGTTCATCGGGCTGCTGAGGATTCCGACGCTGCGGGCCACCATCGCCGCGGAAACGCTTTTGTTCTTCGTCCTGGCCGGGGCAGCGTACTGGTTGCCGACCTATCTTCACCGCCGGTTCGGGTTGGGGACGGCCTCGGCCGGGACGCTGGCGGGCGGGGTCCTGGTCTTTGGCGGGCTGATCGGCACTCTCAGCGGCGGCTGGATTGCGGATTGGTGGCGCCGGCGCAGCCCGAGCGGCAACCTCAACGTTGGAATCGCCGGCTTCTTTGGTGGCGCCCTCTTTGTGGCACTGGCCCTTCTCGCCCCCAGTCTCCTCACTTTCGTGCCGGCCTTCTCGCTCGGCGTGATCGCCCTCTATCTGTACAGCGGACCCTATACCGCCATCAAGCAGAACGTGGTGGTCCCGACGCTGCGCGCCAGTGCGGTCACTCTTTCGCTGCTGATCGAGCACCTGTTCGGAGACTCGTACTCGCCGTTTGCGATTGGAAAGCTATCCGACACCGTCAACAGCCTGCAGCTGGCGCTGCTCATCCTGCTGCCGCCTCTCCTGATCCTGGCGGGGCTGGCGGCGGCGACTGGAATCAGCTCCGAGGGCTCCGACTCCCTTGCCATGGAGGAGCGCTGGGCCGCGCTGGCCTAGTCGCGAATCCCGGCGAACAGATCGTCTTCCGACAGCGCAGGCGAAGCACCAACAAGTGAGAAGACCTCCACCGAGCCTATCGACGCGATCATCTTGCGAAGCGGCTCCCACTCCTGAGTCTGGGTCCGGTGGGCCGCAAACGCGCGGGTCTTTGCATCTTCAAACCCCGTGATCGAAACCCGGGTGGTGATGGGGGGCGGCGCCGGTAGTTTGAGTATGTCCACCGTCTGCGTGGTAGCCGACTGAAAGTAGAGCTTTGTCGGCGACCAGGGCGCCAGCCCGGTGGCGAGCCGCTCGAGCTCGTATGCGGATGGGTCGCCGGACTCCGCGCAGGCCTGGACGACAATCCGGCTGACCACCTTGTGATCCGGATGCCCGTACACCCCCTCGGGGCCGAAGGTCAGCACCACCTGAGGCCGGTGCACGCGCAGGCAGCGGACGATGTCGCCGATGAAACGCTTTCGTGTCTCCTCCACTTCCTCGACCTTTTCCAGGGCGCCGTCGGGATAGTCGAAGACCTCGGTAAAGGCGACACCCAGTGCATCCGCCGCTGCCCGCAGCTCGTCCTCGCGAACGTCGGTCAGCCGTCGCAGGTCCCCGGACGCGCGCCCGTTCCAGAGGCCGGCGCCGCCCCGCGTCATCGTAACCAGGGAAACCGTGGCGCCCTCCGCCGCATACCGGGCGATGGTGGAGGCTGAGGCAAAGCATTCGTCGTCCGGGTGCGGCATCACCACCATCAGGCGCTGTCCGCGTCGGTTAGCTGGCAATTGGCGGTGCCCATAATAGGCAAAATGCCCCGACCGAGGCCGGCGGAAGCGCGGCCGCCGGCAAGAGGGCGCCGGGAGGCCTCGGCCGGTGGCGTGGTCTATCGCCCTCGCGAAGCTGAGTTTGCCCTGATCAAAGCCAATGGCCGCTGGCTTTTTCCCAAGGGCAACATCGAGAAAGGCGAAACACCGCAAGCCACCGCGCTCCGCGAGATCTCCGAGGAAACCGGCCTTCTCCCCGACAGCCTTCACCTGGTGGGGGCGCTGCCGTCCATCCAGTACGTCTTCCGCTGGCAGGGCCAGCTCGTCTTCAAGACGGTCCACAATTTCCTGGTCGAGCATCGCGGCGACGGTGTCTTCCAGCCCCAGCTATCCGAGGTGGAGGAGGCCAGATGGTTCAGCGCCCAGGAGGCCCGGCGGGCGCTGAGTTTCAAGAATTCACATGAGACGCTGGAGGCCGCCATCGGCGCGGTCGAGTCACTGGGGGTCGGGTCCTGAGCCTCCTCCTCACGGTCCACCTCAGCCTGGCCCGCGCGGGGATCCTGATCAGCGCCGTGATCGGGGTCTGGGGGCTATGGACCTACTTCTCCAGGGGATCGGCAAGCGCCGGCTACCGGTCCACCCTGATCCTGACCGAGGCGCTCTTTATCGCCCAGGGGCTGTTGGGGATCGCCCTTTTCCTGGCGGGTCGTCACCCGCGCGACAACCTTCACATTCTCTACGGTGTCGTCCTGGTGCTGGCCATCCCGATTGCGGCCAGCTACACCTCGTCCCACGACCGCCGGCGCGAGGCGCTGGTCTATGGCATCGTCGGCCTGGTCATGATCGGGCTGACCATCCGCGCCTTCACGACCTCCTGAAAATGCGGAGAGAGGGGCAGCCTGCCCCTCTCTCTGTTACCGCTGGTTAGCGGCTCTTACGGGTCGACTTCTTGGCCTTCTTCGTGGCCTTCTTCCTGGTCGCCATGCGTCACCTCCTTGTCGCGTGCGCGGCGAACCGCGGCGCACTGGAAACGCGTGCGCTCAAGCGGATAACGCTGAGTCCAAAATGATCTTGCAGGTTCGGGCGCGATGCGGCTAGAAGAGCGACAGCTGATCGGCGGCGCGCAGCGGTTTCGCCCGGATCAACCGGCGGCGCAAATGCATGGCGAGCTCCTCGTCAAATCCCAGGACGGTGTAGGTGATGGCCGCGCCCACCTTTTCCGCGTAACAACAGAGTTCCTCAAAGTCGGCGTGGTCCGAAATCGGAAACACTGCGTCCACACCCAGCCGCGTCTTCAGGCTGGCGTCCATGGCCCATCCGGTAAGGGCGGCGGTTCTGTATTCGCCAGGCCATCGAGAAAGTGTCTTGTGACGCGCCCCGGGCGGGATGATGACCACGGTCTCACCGCCGTCCCAGTCACCGACCGGGCGATAGGGCGGGAACGCACAGCCCAGCTCTCGATACACTTCCGTGACACCGAACAACGATTGATGAAGGAAGATCGCGAACCCTTCCGCGGCCAGCGCAGAAAGGATCTCCTGGCCCTTACCGAGCGAATAACCCAGTAAGAAGGGGGTCGCGCCGGCTGCGATGGTCGACCGGCACCAGGCCACCATGGCGGCCACCACCTCTTGCGAGTCCGGAAACGTGTAGCGAGGCTTGCCGAACGTGCTCTCCAGTACCAGCACATCCGCGCGGACCACCTCGGCGGGAGCGCTGGTGAACCCGTTACGCGTCTTCAGGTCGCCCGTGTAGAGCACCTTCCCGTAGCTGGTCTCGACCAGCGTTTGGGCCGATCCCAGCACGTGGCCCGCCGAGTAAAACGTGATCCGGGCCTCCTCCAGGTCGACGGGTTCGCCATAGGGGATCTCGTGCAGCACCCCGGTTGAGGCCCGCCGGTGGGTGATCAGGCGCTTGGTGGCGGGGGTGACGAAGGCCAGTGGGTGCGAGGCGACGTGGTCGCTATGGGCGTGGCTGATCACCGCTCTGGGCCGGGGCTTTGCCGGATCGAGCCACAACCGCTGCTCGGGGAGGTAAACGCCGCTGTCCCAGAGGATCGGATATGGGGTCACGGCGGTGCCAGCGAGATGGCAGCCTGGCGGTCAGACCGAGGCGGTTCGGTCGAACAGCTCGTTGCGGAGCGCGCAGTGCATGCAGTACCGGTGGCCGGGCGGCCCGGCAAAGACGCTCGCGCGTCCGCAGTCGGGACAGGTTTCCTTGACCAGCGTGTCGGCCGGCGCGACAACAGGATCAGTGGTGGCGGGAGGAGCGATGACAGGTGGTTCGATCACGGCCAGGGCCGTGGTGGTCACGGTTTGAGGGGCTGGTGCGGACGGTAGAGTCGCTGCATCGGCTGGGGGGCTTTCAGCTTGAACGTGTGGTTTGAAGAGCCGGGTCAGCCAGCGGACCACTCGCGGCTACGGTAAATCACCCGGGCGGCCCTGTCAAATACGGCCTTTCAGGCCAAGAGCGCGAGTTGCTCCGGTTCTGGCGGCGGCTGCGCTCGCCACGCACGGCGATCTTCCACCCGGTAACGCTCGCGCAGGCGGCCAACCGCTTGCTGGATCGGGGCTTTGGCGGCGGCCGGAGCATAGGCGCCGGGGAAGATGGCGCGGTACCGGGGCAGCAGGTGGGGAAACTCGCGCTCGAGGAAGCCGAAGAAGTGCTCCTTGGTGCCCGGCTTCAGGTAGACGAGATTTGCCCAGACAAAGCACGCCCCCGCCTCCGCGGCGGCAGCCACGGTCTCCTCCAGCTGACGCGGGGAGTCGCTCAACCCGGGAAGCACAGGCGCCATCCCCACACCGGCCTCGATGCCGGCGTCGACAAGCCTCCGCAGCACCCGCAAGCGCTGCCTGGGGGGTGGCGTCCCTGGCTCAGTCCTGGCCCAGATCGCCTCGTCGACCGTCGGCACGCTGAAGCAGACCGTGCTCTCCGCCTTTTGCGAGAGCTCTACCAGGACGTCGATGTCGCGCACCACCATCGTTCCCTTGGTGATCAACCCTATCGGGGTGCGATGGTCCCGAAAGGCCTCCAGGCACCGGCGCGTGATCCGGTAGCGGCCTTCCGCAGGCTGATAGGGGTCGGTTGCCGTTCCAAACGCGACCTTCTCCCGCTTCCACGACCGGCTGGAAAGTTCACGGCGCAGTAGCTCGGGCGCATTGACCTTGACCCCGATCCGGGAGGAGAAGCCCTCGCCCGGGTCCCGGTCGGCCAGCTTGGCGTGGGCCCGGGCAAAGCAATAGACGCAGCTGTGAACGCACCCCTGGTAGGGGTTTAGTGACCAGTTGAAGCCCATGTGCTGGACCCGGTTCAGGGCCGATTTCGCAACGATCTCGAAGTACTCCGGGCGCGCCACCTCCAGGTCAGTATAGAACATATGTTTGGTGTGATCCCTTTCCCGGATAATGAGAACAAGCCCTATGAATGTGCTCGTTTGCGTCAAGCAGATCCCGGACCCGAATGCGCCGGGCAAGATCGACCCGCAGAGCAAGCGGCTGGTACGCGAGGGCGTCGACCTGGTGCTCGATCCCGGTGACGAGCACGCGGTCGAAGCTGGCCTCCAGATCGTCGAGCAGGCCGGGGGAGAGGTAACGGTCCTCTCCATGGGGCCGCCGAAGGCCCTGGACGCGATCCGCAAGGCACTCTCGATGGGTGGGGCGCGAGGCATTCATGTCCAGGACCCCGGCCTGGAAAACTCTGACGCTCTCAGCACAGCCCGGGTGATCGGGGCCGTTGCCGCCGGAGCGTCGTACGACCTGATCATCTGCGGCACGGAGAGCACCGATGGGTCCACTGGGGCGGTGCCGGCCATGGTGGCGGAGCTGCTCGGCCTTCCCCTGCTGAGTTTTGCCAGGAAGCTGACCGCAGAGGGCAAGACTGCCCAGATTCACCGGCAGACCGACGAGGGCTACGACATCGTCGAGGCGCCGCTACCCGCGGTGGTCACGGTCACCGGCGGCATCAACGAGGCACGTTACCCGTCGCTGCGCGGCATCATGCAGTCCAAGAACAAGGAGGTCAAGGCGCTCAGCCTCAAGGACCTCGGGCTCGAGGGCAAAGCGGGCAAGGGTGCCCTCACCCAGGAGGTCCTCACGATCGCTCCCGCGGAAGCCCGCAAAGCCGGCGAGGTGGTGGAGGACAAGGGCGATGGGGCCAGGCGCATCGCCGATTTCCTTGCGGGCGCGAAAGTCATCTGATGGCAGCCGCCTGGGTTTTCGCGGAAACGGTCGATGGCACCCCGAGGCCGGTGGTGCTGGAGATGCTCACCAGGGCTCGTGGGCTCGGCCAGGCTGAGGCGGTTGCCCTCGGACCGGGCGCGTCGAAGGCCGTGGAAAGCCTGGGCCGCCATGGAGCCGAGCGGGTCTACCTCAATGAGGACGACGCCTTTCGCGACGTCCTGGCTCAGCCGGCGGTGGACGTGCTGAGCGGCCTGATCGAAAAACACCAGCCCTCGCTTGTGCTCTTCGGAATGACGAATGACGGGCGTGACGTCGCCAGCCGGCTCAGTGCCCGGCTTGGAGCACCCCTGATCGCCAACGCCACCGACCTTGCGCAGAAGGATGGAGGCTGGGCGGTGGTCACGCCGGTCTTCGGAGGAACGATGCTTGTGACAACCGTGCCGAAGGGGCAGCCCGCGCTCGTGCTCGTACGGCCGAAAGCCTTCGCCGCGGAGGCGAAGGGCGGCGGCGCGGCCCAGGTGGAGCAGGTCAGTGTCACGATCGACACCAACCGGCCAATGGCGCGCGTCCTCAAACGCGAGCGGGAGCAGGCGAGCGGTCCCCGGCTCGAGGAGGCGACCATTATCGTCAGCGGCGGTCGAGGACTGGGAGCGCCCGAGAACTTCAAAATCCTGGACGAGCTGGCGGCGGAGCTCGGGGCTGCGGTGGGCGCGAGCCGGGCCGTGGTGGATGCCGGATGGAAACCATATTCATTCCAGATCGGCCAGACCGGCAAGACCGTCAAGCCGGCCGTCTACCTGGCTTTTGGTATCTCGGGTGCGATGCAGCACACGGTCGGGATGAAAGGAGCGAAAACCATCATCGCGGTCAACAAGGACCCGGAGGCGCCCATCTTCAAAATCGCAGACCTGGGGGTGGTCGGCGACGTGCACAAGATAGTGCCGATGCTGACCCAGGAGATCCGATCACGCAAGGGAAAATGAGCGAGCTCAGCCTCCTGGCTGTCCACGCTCACCCGGACGACGAGTCCATCACCATGGGCGGCACGCTGGCGCGCTACAGCGCCGAAGGCGTGCGCACGACCCTGGTCACGGCCACCCGGGGCGAGGTGGGGGAGATCCTCGACAAGGAGCTGGACCCGAAGGAGGCCGCCCCGAGACTGGCCAGCATTCGTGAGCTGGAGCTGCGCAGCGCCGTCAAGATCCTGGGCGTGAGCGAGCTGGTGTTTCTCGGCTACGAGGACTCGGGCATGGCCGGACTTCCCAGAAATCGGGACAAGCAGGTCTTCTGGCAGGCGGACGAGGAGGAGGCGGTTGGCCGCCTGATCGAGGTGGTCCGCCGGGTGCGACCGCAGGTGATGACCACCTATAACGAGGTTGGCGGCTACGGGCATCCCGACCACATCAACACCCACCGGATTGCGGTGGGCGCCTTCTACAGCGCGCATGACACCAAGCGGTTTCCCGGCGGTGAACCCTGGCGCCCGAGCAAGCTCTACTATTCGGCGTTTCCTCGCTCGGTGATCGCCGAGTTTGGCGAGGCCATCAAACGCGCGGGGCTGGCAGACCGGTTCTCGCGTGACGGTGATGAGGAGCCGCCCTTTGCCGTCGCCGACGACCGGGTCACCACCCGGCTTGATATCTCCCCCTACCTGGACAAGAAGCTGGCCGCCATGCGCGCCCACCGGACGCAGATCCCCGAAGACAGCTGGTTCATCGAGATCTACAAGGCCATGGGTCCGACCGCCTGGAACCGCGAGTACTACGAGCGGGCGCGTTCCAGCGTCGAGGCTCCCACGCCCGAAGACGACCTGTTCGCCGGCCTGCGATGATCGCGCCGTTAACCGATCCGCTCCTGGATCGGGCCGCCAGCCTGATCCGCGACTCGCGCGCCGGCCTGGCCTTTACGGGCGCCGGCATCTCGGTGGAGAGCGGCATCCCGCATTTTCGAGGTGCGGGAGGGCTGTGGACGCAATTCGATCCCTACAAGGTGGCCTCCATCGGGGAATTCCGCAGGGACCCCGCCCAGTACTGGACCTATAGCCGCAACCATCGGCGTACAGGAGCCGCCCCCAACCCGGCCCACCTGGCGCTGGTCGATCTGCAGAGGGCAGGACATCTGCGGGCGGTGATCACCCAGAACACCGATGGCCTGCACCAGAAGGCCGGCAGCACGGACGTGATCGAGCTGCACGGGTCGTCCCACGCCGTAGAGTGCCTGGACTGTGAGCGGACCTACCCCCGCGACCGGATCGACCAGTTGAACCGGCAGCAGAGCCCGCCGCTCTGCCCGGGCTGCGGAGGCCGGTTCCTCAAGCCGACGGTGGTCCTGTTCGGTGAATCGTTGCCCGCGCAGCCGCTCCAACATGCCCAGGCACTGGCCGAGGCGGCCGACCTGGTGCTGATCGTGGGCAGCTCGCTACAGGTCTATCCGGCGGCCGGCATTCCGCGGCTGGCTCGGGAGCATGGGGCTCAGCTTTGCATCGTCAACGCCGAGCCGACCCCTTTCGACCGAATGGCCGCGGTCGTCATCCACGGCCGCGCGGGTGAGGTGCTGCCTGCGATCGCGTCCCGAACTATCCCGTCTGCTGGCTGACCGGGAACGTCTGGCCGCAGGCGGGGCAGACCACGGGACTCTGGCCGAGCGGTGCCGTGAACAGGGTCTCGCAGGCCGGGCAGGCATAGTCGCTAACGCGTTCCAGCTCGCGCTCGTGCTCCGCCTGCATCGCGTTTGGGACCTCGCCCAGGTCCACCGCCGGGCTGCCACACTGCGTGCAGCGATACAGCGGCGACTCGGCCGGCCGGTACTCGAGATAGCGGCCAAGAGTGTCGACGAACACAGAGGCGTTCCACAGCTCGAAGCGATTCGTGCTGCACCGGTTGGGACAGGCGAGGAACACGGTGATCAGGCCGCCGTCCGCAGCCGTGCCAGCCGGTCCGCCGCCCGCCGCAGCGTCTCCATCTTTTTGGGAAAGGAGAAGCGGATCTGGCGTCGGCCGCGCTCCGGGTCCAGATAAAAGCTGCTCCCTGGAACGGTGGCGATTCCGATCTCCCGAACCATCCGGTGAGCCAGGCTGACGTCGTCCTGGTTGAACCGGCTGATATCGGTCATCACGTAGTACGCGCCGTCCGGAGGGTAGCTGCGAAAACCCGCGCCTTCAAGGATCTCCAGCAAGAAGTCGCGCCGCTCACGATAGGCGCTCAGGAGCTCGACGTAGTAGCTGTCCGGGAACGCCAGGGCGGTGGCGGCTGCCACCTGGAGCGGATGGGGCGCGCCCACCGTCACGAAGTCGTGGACCTTGCGGATGGCGGAGCTGATCGGTTCCGGTGCGATGGCGTAGGCCAGCCGCCAGCCTGTCACGCTGTAGGTCTTCGAAAGGCCGCTGATGGTGATGGTCCGTTCCCGCATCCCGGGAATGAGCGCAATCGATTGGTGCTCGCCGCGATAGACGAGATGCTCGTAGATCTCGTCGGTGATGGCAAGAACATCGAATTCCTGGCAGAGCCCCGCGATGAACTCCAGCTCCGCCTGGGAGTAGACCTTGCCGGTCGGGTTATGCGGAGTGTTGATGACGATGGCCCGAGTTCTTGAGTTGAAAGCACCCCGCAGCTGCTCATGGTCGAAGTGCCAGTCGGGCGGGACCAGCGGGACCACGACCGGCGTGGCGCCCGAGAGGATGCAGTCCGGGCCATAGTTCTCGTAAAAGGGCTCAAAGATGATCACCTCGTCACCCGGGTCGAGGACGGCCAGGCTGGTGGACATCATGGCCTCGGTGACACCGCAGCAGACCGTAATCTCGGTCTCCGGGTCGACCGTCATGCCCCGGAAATGCTGAGTCTTGCGGGCGATCGCGTCCCGCATCACCTTCGCCCCCCAGGTGGTCGCGTACTGGTTGAAGTCCTCCCGGATGGCGTTCACGGCAGCTTCCTTGAGCTCGGCGGGAGCGGCGAAATCCGGAAAACCCTGGGCCAGGTTGACACAGTCCGAGCCATGCTCGGCAAGGCAAAGCCGCGTCATCTCCCGGATGACCGACTCCGTGAAGAGCAGTGACTTTTGCGACACGTGACGGCGGACCATGGCGCGCTTTATCTTGGCAAATGCGAGGCGCCAAGCGCGTCGAGGAATTCAGTCGGGTCCTCCAGGCTGATGTCGAGCCGGTGTATCAGGATTGGAACGCCCAGGCCGCCGCTTATTCGGAAGGCAGCTTGGCGGCCGGCGAGCCCGCGGGTGAGAAGACGCCGAGTACCTTGAGCACCTCCCGGGTATCCGTGTTTTCGAGGGAATGCCGAAGGCCGATGGGTATGAACACGGCCGACCCTGGGCTGAGCTCGCCGGCGACTTCCTCGCCCATCCATAGTCTCCCCCGGCCAGAGAGTACGTAGACGCATTCCTCGTGGGGGTGCGCGTGGAGCGGGGCTCGGCCAGGCGGAATCAGGCCGATGAACTGGGTGATCTCGCGGCACCCGGTCTGCGGCCCGGCAAGCAGCTGGAAGCTGCGCTCGCCCATCAAGGTGACGGTTGCCTCACCTTCTCGGGTCGGCCTGGGCATTGCGACCGAGGGCCCAGGGGGCCGATCGATGAGCGGAGCCATGACCCCGAACAGAAGAAGAGGCCCGGAGGACGGATTGCGAAAGGCGTGCCCGACGCCCGCCGGGACCGACAAAGAGTCACCGGTCCCGATCGAGTCGGCCACGTCCCCACGGGTTGCCTCGCATTCACCGTCGAGGACATACACGACCTCCTCGGACGGATGACGATGTGCGGCTGACCGGTTGCCGGCGTCGAGCCGGTAGACAAACGTCGTCAAGTGTTCGGCTCCGAGTCGGGCATCGACCAGCCACTGCACCCAGCCGTCGCCGTCCGGCCGGGCTTCGACCTCACCCACGTGGCGGAGCCGGGCTCGTGGCTGAACTGACACGGTCGATGACGTTACCATCTGCGTCACGATGAAAGCCATGACCCTGGCTATCGAGGACATCCAGCGGGCCCGCCAGGTGATCAAGGGTGCCGCCATCCGAACGCCGCTGGTGCAGCTGAACGTCTCCGACGCTCCCGCCCGGATTCATCTCAAGCTAGAGAATCTGCAGCCGATCGGGTCATTCAAGATCCGCGGCGCCGCCAATGCCATGAGCTCGATGTCGCGCGAGGAGCTTGCCCGCGGCGTGCTGACGGCCAGCGCCGGGAACATGGCGCAGGGCGTCGCCTGGAATGCCCAGCGGCTATCGATTCCCTGCACCGTGATCGCACCCGACACCGCGCCGGAGACGAAGGTCCGCGCCGTGGAGCGCCTGGGGGGCAGGGTGATCAAGGTACCGTTCGACCGCTGGTGGCAGACGTTTACGGACCGAAGCTATCCCGGCGTTGAGGGAGCGTTCGTCCATCCGTTCGACGATGACCGGGTGATGGCCGGCAACGGCACCATAGGGATGGAGATTCTCGAGGACCTCCCGGAGGTCGACACTGTGCTCATCCCCTGGGGTGGCGGAGGCCTGGCCTGCGGGATCGCCACGGCGCTCAGGGCGCTCAAGCCCTCGGTACGCATCTACGGGGTCGAGGCATCTACCGCAGCTCCCTTGAGCGCGTCGCTCCAGGCGGGGAGGGTGGAGGTGGTGAACTACACGCCCTCTTTCGTGGATGGGATCGGCAGCAGGACCGTGCTACCCCGGATGTTCGAGCTCGCCCGGGAACTGCTCGACGGGGCGAAGACGGCATCGCTTGAATCGATCGCGCATGCTATCCGGGTGCTTGCCGAGCGCAACCACGTCATCGCCGAAGGAGCCGGCGCGTGCTCGCTGGCCGTGGCGCTCTCGGGAGCCGCCGGTGGGGGGACCATCGCATGCGTGATCTCGGGTGGCAACCTGGACCCCGGAAAGCTTGCCCGTATCCTCGAGGGCGCCTGAGGTGGGCTCCCTGGACACGAGGGTCGCGCTGGTGACAGGTGCGGGTCGCGGGATCGGCCGGGCGGTGGCAATCTCCCTGGCGGCTGCCGGTGCGGATGTGGCCGTCGCCGCCCGAACCGGCGCCCAACTGGAGGAAACCGCCGCCGCCGTTCGCGCCGAGGGCCGCTCCTGCCTGACCCTGGTTTGCGACGTCGGCGACCGCGCCCAGGTCGACGGCGTGGTGGCGCGCGTGCGCGAGCAGATGGGCCCGCCCCTGGTGCTCGTGAACAACGCAGGCATCGCCTCCAGCGCCAAACTCACAGAGACCAGCGACGAGCTCTGGGACCGGACGCTTCGCGTCAACGCCACCGGTGCGTTTTACTGCAGCCGCGCCGTGCTCCCCCTCCAGCTGGAGGCCGGCTGGGGACGCATCATCAACATGGCGTCGGTAGCCGCACGCGCCGGCGCCGCGTACATCTCCGCGTATGCTGCCTCCAAGCATGCGCTGCTCGGACTCACACGAGCGGTCGCGGCTGAGGTGGCCGGAAAGGGGATCACCGTCAACGCCATCTGTCCCGGCTACGTCGACACCGACATGACCGACAGGTCGGTCGAGTTCATCAGCACGCGCACCGGCCGCACGCCAGACCAGAGCCGCAAGGTCCTGGAGGGCTTCAGCCCGCAGAATCGATTGATCACCGCGGAGGAGGTGGCAGCCCTGGCCGCCTATCTCTGCTCGGACGCCGCGCGAGGAATCAACGGCCAGGCCATCGTCGTCGACGGCGGAGCGGTACAGGGTTGACCGAGCCGACCGCGGAGCCGTTTCTAAAGTCGCGCAGCCTGGCCCGGCGAGCGCTCGCCGAAGGACACACAGCGGAGCCCGGTCGGGTCAACCGGCGCTTGCTCGGCGCGCTCGGCCGGCATGGTCTGCTCAGCCTGCTCTTCCCAGAGGCGGTCGGCGGTACCGCGACCGAGGGCGTCAGAGCCAGGGACCTCTGCCTTGTGCGCGAGGCTCTTGCGCAGGAGTCCACCGAGGCGGAGAACGCGGTCGCGATCCAGACCCTGGGTTCGTACCCAATCCTGCTGGCGGGCACCGCCGAGCAGGTCTCGCGCTGGATCCCCCCGCTCGCGGCCGGGGAAACCGTCGCCGCCTTCGCCCTGACCGAACCCAATGCCGGCTCCGACCCGGGTGCCCTCGAGCTGCTGGCGGAGCGCGATCAAGACGGCTACCGGCTGACCGGGGTCAAGGTCTTCATCTCCAACGCACCGGATGCCGACGTCTACACAATGTTCGCGCGCACCACCGCCGGCGCCGGAACCCGGGGAATCACCGCCTTCATCGTGCCCGGGGATGCCGAGGGGCTGCGCGGTTCGCCGCTGAGGTTGCTCTCATCCCACCCGATCGGACGCCTCGAGCTGGATGGGGTGTTCGTCCCCGGTGCCCAGGTGCTCGGTGAGGTAGACCAGGGTTTTCGGCTTGCCATGCGGGTCCTCGATCTCTTTCGGCCGAGCGTCGGCGCGTCGGTGGTGGGGATGGCGCAGGCCGCGCTGGACGCGGCGGTGCGCCACGCGTCCGCGCGAAAGGCTTTCGGCCGGCCGATCCGCGAGTTCCAGGCGGTTTCGCACCTGCTCGCGGAGATGGCCACCCGTCTGGAGGCCGCCCGCCTTCTCGTCTACTCGGCGGCTGAGGCTTTCGACGCCGGTGCCGACAGGGTCGGCCGGCGGTCCGCGATGGCCAAGCTCTTCGCCACGGAAACCGCCCAGGCGGTGGTCGATGCGGCGGTCCAGGTCCACGGCGCGGCCGCGCTCGAGCAGGGCCATCTCCTGGAGCATCTCTATCGCGAGGTCCGCGCCCCGCGAATTTACGAGGGGACTTCCGAGATCCAGCGCGAGATTATTGCCCGTGACCTATTCAAGGGGCACTAGAGCAGGGTCTTTGGCCGCGGGGCTCGGTGGCCAGCAGGCCGCTAGTTGACGGTCGGCGCCTTGATCGAGACCGGGGCGTTGAAGTCATGGAAGGTGAGCACGATGTCGGCCGTGAAGTGAACGTCTCCCGCGGGAAGTTTGGACCCTGCCGACGTCCCGCTGCCCAGGACGGCCATCGCCTTGGCGAGATCCATGGTGAAGCTTTCCTTGATGCTGATCCGGCGGGGCAGATAGTCCGATTTCCCGATCCAGGTTTCCAGCTCGAAGTTGCCGCGGTCGAGCAGGTCGCGAAGGAGCGCCTGGGCCTGCGGGCTGCTGAGGGCGGCGCTGCCGCCCATTTGCTGGGCCAGCTTTGCCTTGTCCGGGATGATCAGATAGTGGTAGACGTCGACGCCGTTGAGCTTGGTGTCGCCCAGGTTGGTGACGGACTTCTGCGTCCCGGGAAGCTTGGTCGCGGTCAGGGCATCCACCTGTCCCGCCTGGCCACTCAACTGGCTCAGGTTGGCAGACGAGATCCAATTGTTGGTGAGCGGGTTCTTGATATAGAGCTTGCCCCCGGTCAGGACTTCCTCGATGTCGACCGAGGTGCCGCCGATGGTCATGTTCATCTTCATGCTCATCTGACCGGGGTACTGGATCTCTCCGGTTCCTTTGAGAGTGAAGGAAACGTTGCTCAGGGAGGCAGCCGCCGAGGCGTTGCCCTGGCTCAGCGCTTTGATCAGCTCGGCAGAGAACTGCATCTGCATCGAGCCATTCATGTCGAACTTCGCGCTCTTGAGCTGGCTGACCTTCTGCTCGTAGCTGGCCAGCGCCTGCACCGGCGTGACCGCCTGAGCAAGCGGCGATCCGCAGGCAGCCAGTGAGACCGCAACGAGGGGAAGGACGAAACCGAGGCGCCGCGAGGTTCCCATGGAGGCTCCTTTGGGGTGCTGCTGGTGTAAGTCGGAGTGGAGCCCAAACCTGCGACCGGAGGCGAGGGCCGATCCAGGCCCGAGCCGTGCCGCCGGCCCAAAGCGCGCGCCGTAACGCGCGCAATAGAGGCGTTTTGTAACGAAAGTCGTAATGCTTGGGGCTAGTCGGGAATCACCGCCACGCAGACGATCTCGACGTTGGCGCTGCGGTCGAAGAGGGAGCTCACCTCGAAGAGCGAGATTGCCGGGTAATGGCGACCGAAGTGGTTGCGGTAGACCTGGCCGATTTGCTCTAGGGAGGACCGGTATTGCTGCAGGTCGGTGGTGAAGATCTGCATCGATACCAGGTGCTCGGGCCTGGCGCCGGCGGCTCGAAGGGCGGTGAGCGCGTTCGCCGCGGCCACGTCGAATTGCTCCACCAAGGTTGCGCCCTCGATGCGCCCATCTTTTCCCTGGGCGGTCTGCCCGGCCAGGTAGACGGTGCGGCCGGGCCGCGCCACGACCACGTGCGAGTACCCGGAGGGCTTGGGGAGCGAGGGCGGGTCGAGGGCCTGGTGAGGACCGGTCACCGACCGCTCCAGCCTGGCTTGCGGCCTTCGCGGAACGCCGCGTAGAACTCGGCGTGGTCCGGTGTCTTCATCAGCAGCGCCTGGGTGACGGCGTCGAGCTCGAGCGCCGCGTTCAGGGGCATGTCCAGCTCGCGAGTGATCAGCGTCTTGGTGCCCGAAAACGCCAGCCGCGGACCCGACGCCAGCTGCCTGGAGAGCTCAGCCGTGGCCCGGCCGAGCTCGGCGTCCTCTACGACCTGCGACGCCAGCCCGATGGCGAGAGCGCGCTCGGCGCTCACGCTCTCCCCGAGCATGAGCAGCTCAGTGGCCCGTCCCAGTCCGATCAGGCGAGGCAGCAGGTAGGCCGACCCCATGTCGGCGCCGGATAGGCCGACCCTGGTGAAGAGAAATGCAAACGACGCCGACCTGGCCAGGATTCGGAAGTCGGCGGCCAGCCCGATCACCGCGCCGGCGCCCGCGGCAATTCCGTTGACGGAGGCGATGATGGGGAGCGGGCACTCGCGCATCCGCTGGGTCACGCTTCCTGTCATCCGGGTGAAGTCAAGGCGCTCCGGAGCCTCCATGGCGAGGAGCTCTCCGATGATGGCGTTGACGTCACCGCCCGAGCAGAAGCCGCGGCCGCTTCCGGTGATGACGAGCACTCGTACGTCGTCCCGCTGGGGCAGCTCGGCCAGAAGGTCGCGGAGGTCCGCGTAAACCTCGAAGGTGAGCGCGTTCAGTTTCTCAGGCCGGTTAAAGGTGAGGGTGGCCACCGCATCCTGGACGCTGAAGAGAAAGTGTTTCCAGTCCCTGGTCGGGGACGCCGACGCGCGGAACGGGGCCATTCGCTGGTTCAGTGTATATTCGCGGGCACATGCGGGTAGGCATAGGTCTGCCGACATCGACCCCTGGCGCGTCGCGTGACCTGCTGCTCGAGTGGTCCGTGCGCGCTGACCGTGGTCCCTTCTCGACGCTCGCGGTTGTCGACCGGATCGCCTATCCCAACTTCGAGCCTTTCACGGCGCTTGCCGCCGCCGCTGCGCTCACCCGGCGGATCGACCTGGCCACCATGGCCGCGATCGGACCGTTGCGCAACACGGCACTGCTGGCGAAGCAGGCGGCGTCGATCGACGCCCTCTCCGCGGGTCGCCTGACACTGGGTCTGGCGGTGGGGGCCCGGGGCAATGACTACGACGCGGCCGGGATCGACCATCGGGGGCGGGGGCGGCGGCTCGGCGAGCAACTCGAGGAGATCCGCACCATCTGGGAGGGGGAGCAGATCGGTCCGAAATGTGCGCGCCCGAGCGGGCCGCGGCTGCTGGTCGGGGGTGGGAGCGGTGAAGCGCT